>WLWD01006080.1_pt1 | contig 57202 bp, 36 predicted proteins | sample 6712731 | NCBI WGS metagenome assembly WLWD01 (sample SAMN12718690, study PRJNA576275) | sponge metagenome | isolation source: marine sponge | host: Mycale hentscheli | place: New Zealand: South Island, Marlborough, Capsize Point | collected 2014-11-01 | reverse complement strand
TTTTTATGGCTTGTAGAGTCTACAACATCCAATGAACCAAGTTCTTTTGTTCCAAATGTGAATACAATATTAAATACGCTTGAGTGCGTGTGCCAAGGTGGGTCAATACCCCTGACATGTAAAGTTCATGCAAATGTTTGAACAAATGTTTCTTTTGTAAGGTCCAGTGAATACTGCTGAAGTCTTGATCACAAAGTATATTGAGGTGAAGTATTATTTGGCATAAAGTGTATGACGTACAACAACATTATAAGCAAGTGTGATGTGAAGCTAAAAATGCATGTTTGACATCATATGTGAGTATGTGTGATGTGTTATATGCACATCACTAGATATGTATGTGTCATTTTACAGTATGTAGTACACCGTATAAAGTACATGTGTTTATGTTAGTTTTCAATGCATGCTTGCATGTACCAGTTGATATTAATTCTATATGATTATAAATGTTGTTCATTTAATGTGTAAAAATACATGTTAATTTTTTTAGGCATGTCTATTATGTGTTATTGTTTGGGTATTTATTAACATGTATACATTTTGGAATTAAATGATTTTTATAGATTGATTTAAGAATTTAATATGTGGGTTTATGTACACAGTATGTGCACATGCAACAAAAGTGTATTATAATAATGTTATTCAGTGTCAGTATTTGAAACAGGTTTTTTTTTACATGTTGGTTATAGCTACAAGTACAAGGTTGTTCAATTCATATTATGTATATTGTATTTCATTCCGCAAAATAGATTAAAATACATGGTCTGAACACATTAATTCAATATGTGTATTTGTACATGTTAGTAATTCATACATATGTATAAAACATTACATAGGTACATTGTGTATATACTTATAAACTCTATAGTACAAGTATTTATTACTCACCAGATGACTTCAACCTTTCCTGCCTTAACATCGACTTCAAGTGGGGAATGTGATGTTTCAGTTCTTGTGAGCTCCGCCATTGCTAGTGGTCTAGTACTGAGTGTGTTTACAGGAATTCCAACTCTATTGGTTGGACTTCTCATAGGAATTCAGTGCAAGAAACACAAGAAATTAGTCTCTACTACTTCACTGAATGTACACACTGAGAACAGAGATGCGGTGGAGTCTACAAATACTCCAGTTTATGAAGAAGTGAAGGAGAAGACAAGAGCTATTGAACTCACACACAATGTTGCTTATGAAACTGTTCAGCTATAAGTTTAACTTGTACAAGAATTGGACTGATTTGTGATGCTAAATTATTATTTATCATTGGGTGCATGCAGTATATTAATAGAAGTAGTTTTGATTGATTTTTTTTATCCATTAGTATGATACATATTTGTTGCTAGTAATAATGTGATTCATTAAAAACTAGTAGTGTTTTATCCTTAAATAATATGTGTGTCATTAAAATTCCTGCTTTTAGTTATAATACGTACATTTATTAACTATTCCTCAACATTTAGGATTTAACTAGGGGGGAGGGTGGGGGAGGAGTCATCAATGCCAAAAATTTAGTATGTCAGATAGAAAATTTGGCAGACAGTGGAATTTGTACCTAATAAGCTGGACATATATTATATTGCTGCGTTGAAGTCTGTAAAATAAGAAATATAAATAAAAACCCTGAGAATTAAAAGTAATACAATAATCTTAGGCTGTATTCCAGTTCAAGCCAGCATGTAAATCTCTAATTCAAAATGTACTTATTATTATAACATATGTAATTTTAAATTGGATATTTGCCTTAGCTATCTGTGATTAACAAGAAGTTTGGAATCACTATTTTTAGCTTCATAGACATGTGAAAACAAAGCAGCTTGAATAATTATTGTTAATAATACATTTTGTACATATTAGTACCATAGCAACATCAGAATTATTTTGATATTAACGTTGGTGGATTAGCTAAATGTTTACAAAATTTGTAACTGAACCTCACTTAAGCTAAAGTGTATATATATATATATATATATACATTATTATATATATTATATATATATATACATTAATTTCCAATTATTAGTAGGTATTAGCACACGGAGAATTATGTTCATCAATGAAACAGTTAGCTCAACTGAACTTTATTATGCAGTTATTGCAAAATTTGTACACATGCTGAAGTTGTCATCACTGATTCTATAACACTGCATCTGTCACTAGTTACTGCTCTAACATATGTCCTTAAATTTTTCAAAATGTTAGATTACATAAACAGCAACTTTCTGTTTTTAGACATTTAAGTACTAACCAATATTAAGACTAAAAGAGCGGAAGACTACTACAAACCTTCTTTGCTTTGGGGAGTGTATGTCAGCAACATCCTCAAACCCACCTCTACATTACCATCCAGCTTCCCAAGTAGAACCTGGCCTTTGCTACACAATAGTACATGTAGCTGGAAGAGAAGTGCAATAATCCCTGCGCTATCACAATCCAAAGAGTCAGTGTTATATACTAGAACTACTAATAGTTGTATTCTCTGCTTTTCCAGCTTTATTTTAAGATTTATTAACACAATTTTCAAAATTGAGTAGTCAACAGGATTTCCATAAAAAATTTCACGAATGTTACAGCCTATACACAGACATAATGTTATTTTTAACAAATACAACTTTTCATCATCTACTGTTTCTCCAATTACTCTAATTTTTCAATTTTTAGCTTAGCTAATATTTTTATGATGTATTAAAATGTTTCCATCAGAATGAAAAAATTGGGTGTGTTGTACATGGTGCCTCCCCATTTAATTTGGTGAGTGAGGTAAGACTCTCTCACTAAAGAGTATCAATAGATTTTGGTATATATATGATATATATAATACATTACTTATTACTGGAGACAGAGGGTGATATGGTGAAGTGAAATATTTCACTAGCAGGCTAATTTATATTCATGAGCCAGAGGCTGAGAATATATCACTGAGAAATGAAATCCTGACAGGAACCATACTAGCTAGTTTTGATGAAACAGGTATAGTCTCCTTAGCAGGACCCTTTACCAATAGCAATGCTGGAAAGGGTCTGGAACTGAGTTGTGTTTGCACCGTCGGCAAAAGATTGCGGTAAGTTACGTGGATGTGTTATAATATTATAGCGACTTATTTTTTTGCTACTGATTCCTGAAGGTAAATCAATATCCACACACGTGTTATCACCTTTATATTGTTCTTCGCAGCCCAATTACAAGGGGGAAAAAAAAACCAGCACAACTTGTTCTGTCAGTTGTGACCAGACCTTTCCCAGTTTGCTATTGGTAAAGGGTCTCGCTACGCAAGACAATACGCGAACATTTGCAACACGCACAAATATACTCTCTTAGCTAGCGGCGGGGTGTGGGGGCGGGGGGGGGGGGGGTTGTGCGGGGGGGGGGGGGGGGGGGGTGTGGAGTGTGGGATATGTTACATAAGGAAGGTGGAGAGGCGTTACCCTAGGACGGCGCTTTCCGGGTAGGACCTCCCACCCTTTGAGCCTCATTGTCATGCGGGTCCTCGCAATGACGTACTAACTACGTCTATTGCGCATGCAAAACAGGTAAATATTGCGAAATCTTAATTGTGGAAAGAAGTAAACAAACTTCCACCTTTGTTGTGTGGGTCGGTTAGCTTTGATGTAAAGAGCTGGCTACGCTGGACAACTGTAAGTAAACTAATTGGTAGTTCCTAGTGAAAAACTCAGTTGATTGAAGTGTATCAATTTCAAAAAAAGTAGAATCATCTATGTAGCTAGCTAGCTAATAGACCTTATTTGGTTTAAAAAGAGTGGGACTGACAGAAGGAGCTGCTGGTGGTTCTCACTAGTATTTATTTGTGTTTACTTTAATGAGTTTGCATAGTTAACTAAACTCACCAGCTAGCACTTTAGTTAAAAGGTATACTCATTGCTGGGAGTTGTGTAAAAAAAGTTTACAGTTGTGACCAAATTAGCGCCATATTCCTGGGAAAGCTTAGGCATAATAAAACTTACGGCCATGTTCCCGGGAAAACTATTTCTTACTTTTTTCCTCCAATATACTGGTAAATAGCTGTTTTTCTTACCTGGACTATCAAGTTCCATCAGGCATGTGATATTATCCAGAATATGGTTCAGCTAGCTATAATAGTCCAGAGATTGGTTATGACAATGTCAGTTTGATAGAAGTCCCACTTGTAACACAAAAATACAAGGGAGACTGTTAAGTCAACAAAAATATAGCTTGTTAGTTGATACTGGAATTGATTAGATATGTGGTGTTTTGTTGTTGCATGCAATTTAAGTAACGGTGCATTTTCTTAACCCATTCACCGGCACAAGCGCCTATAGGCGCTCAAGGATGATGTAATGCGGGAAAAAAGATTTTTACCCTGCTGCTGCATCCAGAGCCCAGCTAATGTGTTGTTCTATTGCATGTATTTTTAGAATAGAAATAGCTACTACGTAACTAAGGTAATCGGGCTGAAAATAAACTTGACAATTCGAAAATGGCGATAAATTTGTCTGCAACAGAGGCAGTTGATCTTGTCTGCGACGACGTTTTCGACTGCGAACGTGAGAGGGAAGGGGCGCATAGGAGCTATATAGCTACTGCAGAGGTACTACTGTCGAGGATAGAGAGTTGGACTTGCCCGCTAAAGCTGTTATTTCATTGCCGGTTGAGGAAACTACTAGTTTTCAACTTGAGAGCTACTAGAGCACTGTAAGTAGCGAACATAACAGCAGCTGTGTCGAAGAGAATATGATTTGACTGAGCTACCTTTTCTCTCTGAATTACTTTGGACTTCCTATTCATTCAAAGGATGATGTCTCTACTTCTGCAAGGTCAGAATATTGAGATGATGGTAATACTGATTATGTTGAAAGCAAGAATGGTTGACAAAGTATCGATGGAGGAAAAATGGGGAGTATGAGTAAGAAAATTGCTAGAGGGAGGAGTGAGTGTGTGCAGAGGACTGGAATTGTTAGCAAAATATTCTTTTATCCTTCTTTGATGTTCTTCTGCCCAGCTATCAGTCACGCCTCCCCTGGTGTCATCAGTGAGCAACAGCATTGTTGGCTGAGATGACTGTCTATTATAACAGTAAAACTTATCTAATCATGCACAAACAATTGCTAATATTGCACTGGAACGTATACAGATCACTTTGCTATGAAATAATTACATTGTGCCACTTTGTGGTTTGTTGCTAAGCAACCAAATTTGACCAGAAACGTTGAACAATACATGTACTTTCACGTGATATATGGTTACTAGGTACTGTTTTGAACTCCTGATTTTATATTCATTTTATTTTTAAACATTATTCGTATAGAAAACATAAAATTACTGAATGTTATCTGCCGGTGAGAGGGTTAAACTACACTCTAAAATTTTTGTCCTCTTATTATGTTTAAAATGACTGCTTTTGGTCTTGAACCAATGTTAGGGAAACCAGTAGTAAAGATGAAGTTGCAATAGCTCAGCTAGACACAATTTTTGTCTTCTCAATTCCTTAGGAAAACTGGTTTCATGGTGGCTGAGTTTGAAAATAGTTTTAATATGAACTCTCCAATTATTTTTCATTTCAGTAACAATCAAAATGCAATTTAGATTAATTTTGGCCCCCTCAATGTTTAATTTTTTTTTTTTCATAGAGCATGGTGACCAGGTCTACCTGGTATGGACAGAACTGAATTGAACATAAGCTATCATCACACACACTGAATAATCACACATGTATGCACATCACATTTTTATTTCGTCATCTCATAGCTGTGAGCCAGCTGCATTGTCTGCTATGTATTCTAATCATTACTTAGTGCTTTTAAATTATTTTATGTGTATTGTTCACTTTTATCTCAGTGTATTATTGTAAAATATACCGACACAAGAAACACTCTGATCCTTCGAGTAACTAAAGTCCGAATAACTAAGGCCATTCTCACTGTTACGTTAGCCGACTGTGGAGAGGAAGCTCGTGAAAGTCATCCCTGCCCCCTTCACATAAAGTATGATCCAATAATTTCTTGATTCAAATTGAATTGTAAATGCAAAAGTGATACTATGTATAATAGAATTCTATTTTTTGATTTGTCTAGAAGTAGCCAACAGCAGAAGAATATTCTGATTTTAAAGTTACACTACAGTTGGCTGACATTATTCTCATTCATCATCACTTTTAAGTGTGGAATACGTACCATATTGGCATCATAAGGTAAATACAACTATGGGGAGAAATTTTTTTTATCATTTATAATAAATACTGCAAGTATATATCTAGTAGTACCCATGTATGTGATGGCAACAGTAGGAATCTTATTATCATGTTATCAAGTTCAGACCCTTCATAAAAACTAGATTGAAACTTTCTCACCTAAAGGGGTCTCAAAAAAAGCCAAGGAAAAATGTGAAAAAATCTTAGTTGTCTCCGGATTCGAACCCAGGGCCACTGGCTTTAGCCATTTTTTTTCCAGACCCCTTTAGATGAGAAAGTTTTAATCTAGTAGGAATCTTGTGTGTCAAGCATGTTGAACGACTTTGTTTTGGGTATATGAAATATAAATGTAATGAGCCACTACAACTGGAACCTACGAGTTTCCGGGAAAAATATGAATTAATAAAACTTGATATTAGTAATGGGCAATATTGACATTCAGTCAATCAATACATTTTGTGGTGCTCTAGTCTGCTATGAGGAGAGTAAGCTGGGTCAAATAATATGGCAAAACTCATGTATGGATAATTTTAGAAATCGACTGAATGATCCCTTTGGAAATGTTTTACCTGGTTAGATTGAAACTCTCTCACTTGAAGTTGTCTGGGGAAAAGCAAAGGAAAAATGTGAAAAAATCTCAGTTGTCGCCGGGGAATCTAATTACTAAAGCACATCATGGTCATAATATGTCATCTCACATATAGTTTGCAATATTCATAGTGCAATAGATGGTAGATGAACCATGAATATCATTATATATACAGTATGACCTCGGAGCTCTGGTAATGTTATCGAAAGTCTTGTAGTTTCAAATATTTGTTACGAAAATACTCTATTTTAACTTTATGTGTTAATCCTGGAGTATAGAACAGCTATTCTCTCTTTTTTTTTCTTATAAAACATATGACTATCTGTGAATGAAGATTTTCAATTTATAAAATACGGCTTATAGAACAATAGCATCCAACTTTATAATGATAAATAAGTTGTTTCAATTCAAAATAATATTGACAATCACTTCTATTATTAAAAAAAAATTGGAGTCAACCCTCTCTTTTCCCTACCATCTAGCTTTTTTCCCTACTACTACAAATTCATAACCTTCCTACAAATATGTAATAGGTAGACTTCAATTCCTATTGGACTTAGTACTGCTTGATTATATGGCTTCCTGAGGCTCAATTAGTACTTTTTACCTCTTTAATCCTGAGGAAAATGGCTGCACAGGTGGTGAACTATTTTTGTCCTTACTTTCTTCTTCTCTAAAAGGTCTGAAATTGTTGTTCTTCATAAGCTCAACCACCCTGGAGGCTGTAAAACAAGAAGCCATAAACTTCTGATCGAACGGTCCAATAACTGGTAAAGGTACCCTATAATGGAGTTTCATGCTACTTTTAGTTTTTAATCAGAAAGAGCAGTCTTTTATTTGTCTTTGATAGCTGTATATCATGTGCAACTTTAATACTGTATTTTTTATTATTATTTTTAACCTTCAGCGCGCATGCACGAGAGGGTTATAGTAGTCTGTCATTTATTCATTCATTCTGTCACTCTGTCAACAGCGGATCTCAAAGATGGCGGACTTTTATACCTTGAGAGAAGAGGAACTCCAATTAGATGGTGATTGATTTAAGTCCCTTTAATTGCCACTTTTTTTTTATTTCAACTTAGTTTTTGAGAAAATGAGAGAAAAGGCAGACTACAGTGAATGCTGCTATTATAACCATGCCTATTCAATCATTTAGCTGCGCAATTTAGAATCACATGTGTTAATGTGAGCTACAAATTTTACCGTGCCCAATTCAGATTTGTTATGTGGGTTCTGTAGCTCCAGTGCTTAACTTCTTTTGTCTTGTGTTGGGAAGTCTGTACTGCTAGCGGTGTGCTTCTTTCATCAGATGTAAGTAGTATGCCTGCTCTCAAAAAAGTGTGCCCTAAGTATTGGTGTAGTGTGCATGTCAGAAAAATTGAAATGTTAATGTGGCAATTTTTTTTGGTGCCAAGCCAAGGTTAATACTAAAGCCAGAGAATGCCCTCAGAAAGTAAAAAAAAACAACATATGGCTGAGTCAAGCTCGTAAAGCAGCTTTAGAATGCATGGATCAGTCCAAAGTATGCATGGCAGCTGGTTCTAAACGTTCATGCCATACAAAAGCCCTTGAAATGCCTGAAGAATACTAGAGATGCAAGCAGGCCAATTTAAAATGCCCTAGCTAGACAAGTTAAAATTTATATTCATATATAGAGCAAAACTATTACTGTTGCAAGCTGAAATTTAAGAACTTGGTTATTCAACAGTACTGACTTCTTTTGCAAATTATTGCATTTTTTACTAATGCTGAGGGTTTGCACTCTCAGTGCTCTATTTTTTTAAAAAGAGATTGACTTTCGTGGTCACATTGATGCAGCAACAATAGTAAAGTACTTTGTTAGCTTACATGTGCTATTTTATTTTTCCATGTTTTTTCAATTGAACATCAATTATCTTTGACCATTTGTAATGGGCAATTTGCGAACCATACTATTATGACTACTGTTCATTACCCAACTATAAAATGACATCATTCTACAGGGTCATGGCTGGTGCGACTTGGGCTGCAACACTTTTTTTGCTAATCTAATTTATTATTCAGTGCGAGCGCAAAAACAATTGCTGATAAGTGGTGTGGAGAGGTAAGCGATAACTACCTCATGGTGCGAGATTACTTATGCTTCCTATCTGAGCAACCCTACTGTGGATGTTCCAGAGAAACCTCATCAACCAAATGTTTATCATTTTAAAAAGAATTTCTGCCGCCATTACACTCAAAAAGTAAGAACAGATGAATTAGATTAAAATATATTGTTGTTAATGAGTTTGTAGATGCATCAGAACAGTGCAGCAGTATTTTTTCAAAGATACTGTGTTATTGTGCTAAGATTTTAAATAGTTATTTATAAAGTATCATTACAGTATTGATTTTTGGTTTTTAATAATAAATAGCTAACTTATTAAAGTTTAAAACTTGATTTAAAATTTTTTAATGTTCAATCATTAAAAATTGGATTTTTTGTGTAAAAACACTGAAGTTTCTAGCCAAGCCATCGGTGAAGGTGCCTTCACCTGCAATCATACAAAAAACGTCACTAAGAACAGAATACCCTTAATTTAGATAAAACAAACCCACATAATGATTATCACACCCATATAATCATAACCACACACATTTTCGACCATACCATACGAGGGTAATACTAGCGGCCTGAGGGGTTCGACGGGAGGTAGTTCCTGAGATTTCATTGTCTATCTGTTTTAGAATGTAGCAACTGTAGCCTTAGTTACCAAATAATTTTTCCCTCTTTTGACACTCTATGACAAAGACGGTAGGGACATTACGAAGAGGTGTCCAGTAATCCCAGAAATTCTAAGGAGCCATAGCGGCGCTCGAATCCAGTGCAACGGTGATAGTGATGGAATTGGAGTCAGGATAACCAATATCAGTATGTTTTCAGTGAACTTAGTCAAAAAGAACATTCCAGCCCACCAATCTACATTACCTATTTTTCATTTCAGCTCAATTTGTGAGATACAATTTACAAAGCGACTTTTTTTTCTCCAATATTTTCTTTCAACCAGTTACTCTTCCACTTTCTTCAACTCAGTCATCTCTCCTTATTTAGCTCCTCACAGTCAGCTCTCAAGTCTAGCTCCTCACCATCAACTTTCGAGTGAACCCCCTCACAGTCAGTACTCCAGCTTTGCTCTTTACAGTCAATCTCCAGTCTAGCTTAGCTTTTGAATCAAGGTTTGGTCAGCCTTTACATGGTGATGAAACTTTGGAAGATGTATATAGGCCCAGGCCCGTAGCCAGCGGTTGGCATTGGGGGGTTCGGATTTTAAGACACAAAAATCCACACCTACTTTTGTTTCCTCGTTAATTCTTCTACAATACTAAAAAACAAAAGATATGTGCACTTAGGTATTCTACTTCAAAACTATAATTCATTAAACATTGTTGATATTCGAGAGAAAAGCGGTATTATTCTCGTGTAACCAGGCTTCTATGAGCTGTATATAAACAGTGCAACATTAATACGCCTTATTCGTACTACAAGTTATTTAATAGTATGGCGTGTAAACTGTCCGTTCGAAATGTATAGGAAAAATCGCTATAACTAAGTGAAGACAAAGTGAAATGCCACGGTAGCTTAAGTAAGAGTAAGAGCGAAAACATGCAGCTCTAGCCTTGGAAATGTACAGTTGTAGTTTCTAGTTGGAGACAACATCATTCTTTAGCGCAGAAGCTATACCCCTATTAGACAGTTTTTTTCCAACAGATTAGGAGGAGCAATCGATTAAAGCAAAGTTCAAGAGAGAGTTTATCCTGAAGTACAAAGATAGTGACTGCACTATACATAGTAGCCACACTGTAAATGATCTTTAGCTTACTGTAGTCTCGTGCAGCTTTTATAAAGCTGGCCTACTATTAGCGTGTGATAGCACGGGTAACCGTGCTATTCATGATTAATAGCACGAACAACGTGATTAAAATAACACGAGGCAAATCGGAGTCCTATTTCAATAGCTTTGCGAGCGCTACTGATCCTTAATAGAACAGGTTACCCGTGCTATCACTCGCTAATAGTAGGCCAGTTTATTTTAATCATTTGCAGTGTAGCTACACTAGATAGTGCACTTGCTATCTGTATATTTGAGGTTTAACTTTCTCAGACACATCCGAAGGCTCCCTTTCTAATCTGTTGAAAAAAATCCGTTGCTTGTGCTATTAATATCGAATCGCACGCTTATCGGTGCTATTACTCTTACTAAAGTGCATTACGTTACACTTTATAAAGAATATATGTAACGTAGATCTTGCCGATTTGAGAGCGAAATTATGTATCCAAGGAGCTGAATGTTTATTAGGTCACTTGGACTCAGACTAGGCCAGAAACAGCAGATAATTCAAGCGCAGGTTCAGCACGATTGAAAGATGATGATATTCCAGAAGTTATATGTGGGGTGTCGCTAAAATATTTACTTCCAGTCACTCTAAAGGGGGGGGTATGAGGCATGCAAAAGTTTATATATTATCTGACATTGATGAACAGCTTGGATGGATACAGAAGGATTGATTAATAAGCAAAATACATCGAAAATCCATGAATGAGGAGTGCTGTTTTAGCTATGTTCTAAACACTACCTAGCTTATTAAATATGATCTCAGATAAAAGAACAAGCAATCTGTTAGCTTTTTAATCAGGCATCATATAGCTAAGCAATGGACATGGAAACCCTGTCTTTGAGAAGAGGCTGAAAAGGTAAGAAACAGTCACCGGTATACATTTTCTCACGAAACTCACTTCTTTCAACTCCGCTAACTGAGCATAAAGTAAACTACCATGGGCTGCAAGAAATTATTTGTTCAATGATTATGACATGAGAGTAGGGGAAATTACCCACAAAAGTTTGACTACGTGGAGCTGAAAGCTTCACTTTTTCTCAACAATTAGCCCAAATTAAAAAAATAGTTTAGCACAATGTAAGGTCCTAAATCTTCGTTCTGAGCAAGTTCATACTAAATCAATGGTTATCTGTCAGCAAATCTCCAAAATCAGAGCGTTCCAGACAGACAGACAGACAGACAGGACGACTACTACTATAACCCTCTCGCGCATGCGCACTGAGGGTTAATTATTACTGCAACTAGTAGGAATTATTAATCTTCAGCCTGCATGCATGAGAGAGCTATAACAGCAGTAAAGGAACAAAAATATTGGGGGGAGTGAGGGGGGGGGTACATGACAGCTAACCAATATCATCAAATCAATAATGCAAATCATCTTATTTAGGCTATTATTTAATTGTTTTTCTTCATGAATTAGAAACCATGACCTTATGAAATTTCTAGATTGGCCCTTGGCTGTGTTAGAAAATGAATTGCTAGCAATAATTGTAAACTCTATGTAGGTGGTAGAAACAAATGTTGTACAAACTATTCATCTAGTCAAAATAATGAAAAATAATTTTTACTTATTATGAATATCACTAAACTTCTGCTGCTTGTGGGTGGCAAATATTTCCACTGATTTTATAGGAATGGGCACCAATGTATTGGGGCTCGAATTCAGGGGATTCCCAATGAAATACTGCACAATTTAGAGGGGTAGAGGACCCCCAGTGCATGCCATGGGCTTCTCCTCCCATGTATAGTATTCATCCGTCTGTCAGTCAGTCAGTCAGTCAGCAGTCAGTCAGTCTGTCGTGTCTGTCTGTCTGTCTGTCTGTATGTCTGTCTGTCTGTCTGTCGGTCCGTTGTTAGTCTGTCGTCAACTCACAGATTTTGGATATTACTGACAGTAAACATAGTAGAACGACAAGTACGTTTTTTTTTGTGCTACGTATTAGAATTTTGAACTTATTTTTAAGAAATGTGAAGCAGTCAGCTCCATTTTTGCAGGTAAAGCCCTTAAGTCACAATGTATAATTCATGAGAAATTAGTTTCTTATGTCTAAGGTAGTTCCTTTATGCTGAGTATTAATTGGAGTTTCATAATATTGAAACTACCAGGAGTCTTGCATGTTTAGTACGTAGCTCTCTTATGAAGACAGAATTTTACAGTACTGCTTTTATTGCAAAAGCTATTTTGATACCTTATTAGATATGTGCCAAAATTATTTTTTTTCATCTGAGAAATGATGTTAATAGTTAGCTGGTATAACAGTAGTGCTGAGGGTTAGCACCTTGGTATTAAATGTTTATAGTTATTTGGTAACTCTGGTATTCAATAAATGAATGAGCAGGAAAATTAGGCATCAAAGAGCTCATTAAGTCAAATAAAGTATATAAAGGACTCAGTATGCCGAAGTAATGTCAAGGTTTTTGAGTACTAGGGTGAGTGGGAGGAAGAGGTGAGTTGAGGCGGGGTGAGGGTGAGTGGAGGGATGAGGAGGCGGGGAGTGGAGTGGAGGGAGGGTGGGGGAGGGAGGGAGAGGGAGGGAGTGGAGGGAGGGAGTGAGGGGGTAGGGAGGGAGGTGAGGGAGGGAGGGAGGGAGGGAGGGGAGTGGGGGAGGGGAGTTGGGGAGGGTGAGTGGAGGGAGGGTGAGGGAGGGGGGGTGGAGGGAGGGTGAAGGAGGGAGGGGAGTGGAGGAAGGGTTGAGCTGAGGAGGGAGGGTGGGGAGGGAGGGGGAGGGAGGGAGGGTGGGGAGGGCGGGGTGAGGGAGGGGAGGGTGGTTAGGGAGGGTGAGGGAGGAGGGGTGTGTGGAGGGAGGGTGAGTGGAGGGAGGGTGAGGGAGGGAGGGTTGAGGGGTCGAGGGAGGGTGGGTGGAGCGTGGGTGAGGGTGAGGGGGAGGAGTGAGGAGTGGAGGGGGTTGATGAGGAGGGGGGTGTGGGAGGGTCGAGAGGGTGAGGAGGGGAGTGGGTGAGTGGAGGGAGGTGCGTGGAGTGGAGGGAGGGGTGAGGAGGGGAGTGGAGGGAGGGTTTGATTGGAGGGGGGGTGAGTTTGAGTTAGTTAGGGAGGGTGAGTGGAAAGGGTGCAGAGGGAGGGGGGTGGGGGGGTTGAGTGGGGGGGTTGAGGGGAGGATTGGGAGTGGGAGGGGGGGGAGTTGGGGAGGGGGAGGGGAGGTGAGGGTGTGTGGACGAGTGGAGGGCTGAGGGTGGTAGAGTTAGTGGAGGGAGGGTGAGGGAGAGGGTCGAAAGAGGGTGAGTTGAGGGAGGGAGTCGGGGAGTGGAGGGAGGGTGAGTGGAGGAGCTGACGAGGGGTGGTGGAGTGAAGTGGTGGGAGGGTGAGTGGTGGGAGGGTGAGTGGTGGGAGTGTGAGTTTATTTTAATTCTTGATTCAATAAAAATACTACTAGCTAAATGGAAGCTGTTCAGTTTTATTTGCAGGTGTGAGGGTTAAATTACTTATGTTTGGTATCTATACCTACTGTTCTTAGAGTAACGATACCGGTAATTAGCATGCTTTTTTGGATCGGATGAAATTTTTTTTGTTCATGTCCGACTTATTATATAAGTACATGATGAGACAGTTTTATTATATTTTCTTAACATATATCTTGGTAAGTATAGAAGAGTACTATAAATGATAGAATTGGACTTGCCTAACATTTTCAATGTTAGAAAGCCTCTCAAAAATATGCATTTTCAATTATAGTCCCACTCATTTGTGTATAAATAATCTAGACACTATTATTTGAGTTGAGCATAAGTTTTTATAATTTCAGCCAGACTCCCTGTTTAATTAATGTAATCTAATAATTACTACTAAACTTTTACAGGCATTGCTATTACAATGGTATATTATTTGTAATTCAGGTTGGTATATAAAAAAACAACGAATATGAAGGTGCTAAGCTGCATTTTATGTGAGTTATTTTTATATACAATGTTATGAAAAAGTGGAGACTTGGAGTTATGTAGAATGATAACTGATATCTGCAGAATATTTTATAGGAGAGCGAAGTGAGAGATTATGAGCAGCATATGATTTATACGAGCTAATGATCTGTATTGGTTTAGCAAGCAATGCAAATTGAGATACTATCAGGAGTTTTCAATGAACAGCATTGCATGATACACAATGCATTACTTTAAAATAACCTGATTTCTGTGCCCCTTGATACCACTTAACCATTGCAACACTCACAAGCAACCCGATATAACTACGTATATTAAAACAACCCCTTCTCCCTTTCTCATGTGTTCAAATCATTAAAAAAAATACTCGCCCATACCAGGTCAACCAAATACAAAATCAATGTTCAATATCCTTCCCTCCCCCCCCCCCCCCCACCCCCCGTTGACCAAACCTGGTCAACTGAGGACAGGACAGGCACAAATCATACAAGAAATGATACAGGACTTCATGGTACACCAAAGACAATGAGTTGCTCACAATTTAAGGTTCTAATGTCACTGTCGTTTGTTGCTTTTGTCAAGTCGCCATCCATACAAGGGCTCCCCGATGTAGTCCATCTAGACCGATAAACACCTTCTGGACTCAACCAAGTTTCCAAAGTCCACGTGGTAGCAACTCATCATGAACGATAACAATGTCTCCCTCCTTGTAAGTAAGACAAGCTCTCCTGATCCGTTCAAAGGTAGCATTTAGTAGCCCATACCATTCTTTCGAACACACCACCCCACCATGGGGCACACTCAATATTGAACACTCACTGACACCTAATAGATGACAAATACTGCTGATAATCTCACTTTTGACACTTGTCGTGAATTTAGCGGCTGCCTTGAATGTGCTCCCATTATAAGAGTTTATATCACCTCATTGTGGCACTCTCTCAAATGTGCACGTCTCACTACCAATGCTGTAAAATAATGACCATTCTTCAATAGAATTAGATATTTTGAAAAGTACGAAATATCAGCATTGTATAGTCTACCACCACATCTCCACATGTTGTAATCACCTTGAAGCAATCCAAGCAGATTTCTCAGACACTGTATCTCCACAAACTGCTGACCAGTAGTTCTACCATGGACAGACCTGTTGAAGTCAAGTCTGCTGAATTTGTGTTCGCTGAACAGTGGTGCCAAGAGAGTTGAATTCATGTTATGCCGAATCTCCTTCACCTGATTCTCTACGAAACCTTCCAATTCTTGGTGATGCCGGTGATCCAGTACAGGGAAATCTTAAACTGAATATACACTACGGCAGCATATGCTCGGAAGAGTGACAGAGGATATGTTTTCACTTACATCTGAGATGTAGCTTCTGGGAAGTACAATAGGTGAAGGGATTAGTTGCTTCCATTCCTCGACCAGTCCATCAGAAATGATATCATCCCAGCTGCCCTTGTCTGTGCATAACCATTGAAATAATATTCTAAATCGAATAACAGCCGGTGACAGAAATCCCCGTGGATCGTAGAACTTCCCATGATGCTCGCTATATTCCGCTTTGTAGGAGTAAGATATAGTGCTAGGTCAAAGACACCAGAAAAATCAAACCTTATTTGATCAAACTCAGGATACCACAGAACACCTAAAACTTTGTGCTTAGTATTGCCACTGGGAGAATAGACAGTTCCAAGAATAATCTCAGAATATGATGGCTCATCATGCTGTAATGATGTAGTGGATTCTTGACGTTCCATTTGGTCTATCTTGGCTTGCAGATGGTTGGAACTGGCCACAAATTTTCGCAGGGTGAATCCTCCCTTCTGAAATATCTCCTTAAAATGAATGCACAGGTCCAGTACTTATTCTTCACTCTCACCTCAAGATACCATATCATCAACATACATAGACCACAACAGTTCGGCAACCACATTCTCATCAGCACTTGGATGACTTTCTAAGTGATAGCAGATTGTGAAATTGAGGAGAAAAAGACACGACTATACACCAAACACAACTCTAGTGAAACAGTATGCCTTCAGTTCATGTTGCTCCTTAGTGATGTCATCTATCCACAGGAAATGAAGCACATCTCTATTTGACCCCTCTATTGACACCATGAAAAAAGCCTTTTCCAGGTCTGCCATGACTGCTGCTCTATATGCTCGGAACCTCACCAAGATGTCAAGAACCAGGTAATTGAATTTGGTCCAATAAACAGGCAATCATTGAGTGAAGGATCAGATCCACTTTTGACTGAGGCATCATAAACTATGCTCACTTTCGTTGTGGAACTACTTTGTTTTAAAACAGCATGATGAGGGACAGCTTCAATGATACCCTACTTGAGCTGGTCTGAATGACATCATACTCTCTCAGTACATCTGGTATATGCCTCAACCAACACAGCAAGCCCTTCAGCCTCTTCACACTAAGATGATAGTTGTCAGGTAATGTCTTGTGAAACTCTCTCCTTATATCAACCATCCTGAAAGGAAATACAATTTATCAGCTGTTCATACAAACACTTCTCGTCTCCTTCGTGGATGCCAAGAGATTCTAACTCCCAAAATGGCCTTAAGTGCTTGTCCAATGAATATGGCTCGACTGGGTCAGTTTCTGTACTAAGAACATGTGCGGCATTGAAGTTTACAGCACAATTATCAGAGTCACCCTGGGCAGTAGGACCAGAAAGCACACAACCTCTACACACATTTTCCCTGTCACCAACTTCCAGTAATAATCTGAGCCTATCAAAATGTCTACAGGCATACTTGATTCACCACATGAGGTATCTGCTAACTCCAGCCCCTTAAGATGAGAATAGTGCTGAATACATGCTGTAATAGGTTGCGCAGTCAACGGCTGCAAAAAGTGCTTCTATGTCCATATCAGTGTCTGAAAACTTTCTACTCACAATAAGTCACATTTCTGAGGGAAGCTTGGACAACAAAACAGGAGTAAGAATGGTGCCATAGGAGGATGCCTCTGTTCCAAGTGACTTCAAGCTCTGTATATGTGACTCAGTGTAATAAAAAAGTTGTCGCAGATCCTTCACATAACAATCTGAGGAGATGGACTCAGTGTTTCCAAACCTTTTCTGAAGTATCTCTATTGCATGTGAGTAATTTGCAGATGAGAGTGTGAGCCCCATGATTGCATCCAATACAGAACAATCCAATAATGACAAGAGATAGTTGAACTTATCTACTTTTGTCAGTTCATTGCTCATTGATAGGCATCCCAGAAGGATATAAGGATCACCCTTGAACCGAGGAAGATTAATCTTAGGCAGCTTCATCTTAGGTCCAGTTCTGACTCTGCTACGATCTGATGCTTCAAAAATCGCTGAATCCCCCTCACAACTTTCCTCATGATCTGTGGAAGCGGCTGGAAAGGTGCTCATTCTTCAGGGCTCAACATCAACGTGACGGACTGTCCGGCTAGTGGTTAGATCCACACACTAAACTAGACAGAGCTATGTAAATTTGTTCCCCGTACTCATCAGCTGTAATAGCTTCTCCTTCAATATTGTCTTCAGTGGTGAGTGAGACGATTTCATCACCTAAATTGCTCAAACACTGCAGTTTGTCTTCAGGACCTTTTCAGTTGACTGATTTTGAGGGGTTCACTGCTGATAGCTGCATCCGCTTGTCCTAAAGTTCTTGTAGTAGAGACTCTATGTCCGATTTGAATAGTTTTCTTGGTTGCTAGCTCCTCTGCCATAAATATATAGTGCTAAAGGTGGGACTTTATATATTAACCAGATTTTTCAACTATTCCCTCTCCGACTCGAAGCACCATGTAAATAACCTGATTTCTGTGCCCATTGATACCACTCGACTATTACAATACTCACAAGCAACCCCAACCCAATGCAACTAGAAAAGAATACCACTTCTCCCTTTCTCATGTGTGCAAATCATTAAAAAATTATCACGCACGTGACGACCTCGTACCAAGTCAACCAAATACAAAATCAAGGTTCAACAATTACCATAAGACTTTTACTGATACTTTTAGTAGGACAGGCTGTAACAAGTCAAGTTAGTTCTCAGAATTAATTCTCATACACTCTCGGTATGAACTTGTGGACAGGTACTTATCGTATGAAATCAAGATGATGTAATGGATATGGTGTGTAATGTTCAGAGCATGAATATGATTATAGAAATTACAATCACAATGTGTTACATCTTCCTCCATGTAATGGTAACGAGTTTGGGTCAGCATATGAAATAGGTCTTTTCGTTACTTGGCTAGGTCGTCACAGTGGAGGACTGGCTGAGCTTGTGTCATCAGTTAGTATAGTAGCTGTCAGGCTGTATCCTCCTCCCTGTTCCCCATCATAGCTTGAAACATCATCTTCTCCTTCATTATTGTCATAATTCTTGGCGGGTCTAAGAAATTGCCTGTTTTTCTGATTTCTTTTACCATTAGGTGTTTGGAGATAATAGGATCGTGTGTGTGAGTCGATATTTGTAATGACTGCAGGACTCCAAATTTGACCATCTCTGAAGTATATAGCTATTGTAACCAGGTACAAGTTCCTTTATAGGTTTGGAATGTCATTCATAGTAATATTTTTTCCGATTTTGTTGCTTTATAATTTCCAATTATATTGCTTTGAGTGGGATTATTATAGGGTCAATTGGCTTTTGTGATGTTGGTAGTATTGTCTTTGTTCTTCTTACCATCAGTAGCTGTGCTGGGGATCCTATGATGTCATCTGTCGGAGTGTTATGAAGCTCCAACAATGCAAGATGATAGTCTTGTTTATCCAGAGTGGTCTTTTTAAGTATGTTTTTTACAATTTGCACTACTTTTTCAGCTTTCCCATTGGATTGTGCATAATGTGGGCTGCTGGTTTCATGAGAGAATTGGTAATACTTGGAATATTCCGTAAAATTTTGACTGGATAACTGAGGGCCATTGTCTGAAATGAAGATACCAGGTATTCCATATCGTGCAAATTAGGCTTTACAAGCACTTATGACTTGATCATTATTGATTTCACGTAAGCAATCTACTTCAATAAAGTTTGAGTAGTAGTCCACCAGAATAAGAGCTGCACCAACTTTTGCCAAGGCCGAGAAGGTGCAAGGTGGGATAAGAGAGGTTCTTTAGTGTTGTTTCTTTGGTAGGTGGAACAGATCATCCACCTTTGAATATAATCCCGTGGTGATAAGTGACTTTATCACGATAGTTCCAGTATCCGCTTGCTCCAGGCAGTACTTCTGATATGTATTGTGGCCATCCATTTTGAACAGTTGTTGGTCAAGTCACGTAATGCTGGGTCATTTCTAGTTTTTTTCTTTGAATTTTTGTAACTTTGGCTCAGTAATTGACAAGGTATGCAGAATGTTGATATCACACTCATGCAATCTGGTTCTGTTGCTTCGGCATTCATTCGTGCTCTCAAAAGAGTATCGGCAATCAATAGCTCTTTTCCTGGTCTGTATTGTACAGTGATTGGATATCTTTGTATGACATCATCATTCTTTGAAGTCTTGCTGGGGCTGCACGTAGAGGCTTGGATAATATAGTCTCTAGTGGCTTGTGGTCTGTCTCAATTTTCACATCAGCTGATCCATAAATATAATCATGAAATTTTTGACAACAACAAAGTTGCTGCTGTCATTGAAATGAGTCAACCGGTGAACAAAGATGAACTACACTATTTCAAGGGTATGATAACCTACCTGTCAAAATTTATTCCCAAATTAATATTTCGATTCCAGTAAACCCTGTATTATATCAGTGGATGCGAATTCTAAGAGCATGGGTGCCACTCTTCTTCAACGTGAAGGCCGTATTGTTTATGTATCAAAGTCTTTCACAACATCTCAGCAGAACTATGCTCAAATTGAAAGGAGATGTTAGCGATTGTTTGTTGTTGTCAAAAATTTCATGATTATATTTATGGATCAGCTGATGTGAAAATTGAGACAGACCACAAGCCACTAGAGACTATATTATCCAAGCCTCTACAGCCTCTGGTGGATTAGTGATCATGTTCTTTAGTTCAGAGAAGGCTATCATGTTCCAACCAGTGCCACTCTGTGTTTTGCAGTGGTGCTGATATCTCAGAATAATTTGGAATACATTTCGACAGGTAGGTTATCATACCCTTGAAATAGTGTAGTTCATCTTTGTTCACCGGTTGATGACTCATTTCAATGACAGCAGCAATTTTGTCTTGTTCAGGCTTAATTCCATCTTTGGTGAGTGTGACCAAAGTAGTGAATTTTATTTAGACTAATTTGGCTTTTTTCTTTGTTTTGCTTGAGGTTTCTTTGCTTTGCACGTTGCAGGACTTTCTTCAGCCTTTCATCATGTTCCTTCTGATTGGTTCCCCATACCAGGATGTCATCTACCATGACTTCCACTCCTTGTAAATCCTCGAACATTTCTGTCATTATTTGTTTGAATGATATCGTCGGCAGAAGAAATTCGAAACGGCAGTCTCTTGAATCGATATCTCCCAAATCAAGTATTGAAGGTGCATAGGTGGGAGCTTTCTTCATCCAGTGAAACTTGCCAATAGCCTGAGCTGGCATCTAACATAGAAAATAATTGTGCATTAGGCATGCGTGATGCTATTTCTTAAATAGTTGGCATTACAAAATACTCTTGTTTAATAGCTCTGTTGAGGTCTGGTGGGTCAATGCATACTCGAAGTTTTCCATTTGGTTTGATAACTGTCACCATGGAGCTGACCTAGACCATTGGTTGGCGCACAGTTTCAATTACTCCAAGACATTCCGTTCTCTTTAATTCATTCAGTTTTCTACCTCAATTTAACAGGAATTGTGCACTACTGGTTGGTGGGTTAAGTCGAGTTGATTATGGTATTCAACACCAGGCACAATGTGTCACTGTCAAGTGTCTCAACTCGTTGGACTAGCTTCATTTCTGTGCTAGCTGAGAGGCCTAGGATGTTGGAAACATTGTCCAAGACTTCAAATTCTATGAGCCAAAATCTTCCTTTGTGTTCACATAGCAGCGAGGCTCGACCAAGTGTTTTGAGTCAATGTCCACCAAAGGCAATGAGTCTTGAATTTGATTTCACGAGGCTTTTACTGGGGTAGGTTTCTGATGACATAACATTACATTGACCTCCAGTGTCAATCTTAAACGTTACTGATTGAGAATTAATGCCAATTCCAATAGTCCAATCCTTTTGTTTGCTAGTCTCAATTGTTGCTACTATTAAATCCTCTTCCTCAGATTCATCACAGTCTAGTTCTCGCAGGTCGAAAAGTTGTCAATGATTTGCGAGTTGGATGACCGACAAACGCGAGCAAAGTGATTGCGTAATCCACAGCTGTGGCACTGAGCACCGAAGGTGGGGCATCTTTGTAAGTCTCTGTGAGTAAACCCACAATTGCCACATTGGTTCTGGTATTTCGTTTGTTGGTTTCACCGATCTTGCTGATAACTCTGTTTTCTCACTAGCTTGAACGTTTCAAAATGCTGGCCATCTTCTTTAATTTTCTGCCAAGTTGCCCTATAGTGAGAGTTGCTCTGGGGATAGAATTTGTTCTGCCATCCCATCTCTGACACCATTTAACAAGTCAAGTTAGTTCTCAGAGTGAATTCTCATACACTCTCAGTATGAACTTGTGGACAGGTGCTTATCGCATTAATCAAGGTAATTGATGTGTGTGTAATGTTCAGAGCAGGAATATGATTATAGAAATTACAATCACAATGTTACACAGGCAGCGCAAGCTTTTTCTATTTTCATGTTGTCTTTTTATAATATTTTATACATTATGTATATTATAATATCTCTTTGTAACAAGAGCATTGTACAAAAAATTCAAGACTGCTTCGTACTTGATGCAACTTTCATGGCTGTAATTATATTTATATAAGGTGCACTGTGTGGAGTACTGGTTAGTCAAAATAATGAGTCAGATTAAACGTTAAATTTCCTGGTATGCTATGGACTGCACATAAGCATAATTCTATACCACTAATTTTTTTTCATCAAAGATTATACAGTTAAATTCGCAAATACGTCCTCACTTATTGGTCGAAGTTTTGCACTTAGAATATCAACTTGTTAGCTAAATGACTTAGAAATGTATTATTTGGACAACAATAAGCATTATTTTTACTTGATAACCTTACCTTACTTTGTTTTTAGTATCATTATTATAGGAATTTAGGCACACCTTATGTAAAAGTAGTCTGGATAAAATTATCGACTACCTACATCAAATAATTGGCCCACAAGTATGAACGAAGACTTCTGTCCTCATTGTAAACTATGCTATTCAACATGCAGCATTGTAATATCTAATTATGATTACTCTTTACCAAAATATATTCAATACTATAACTTCTGTGGTGCGAACTTTTTTGTTTCTCAATATCACTTACATACTCTAACGCAACCATTCTCCTAAGTACTGAACGATTGCTATAAGTTTACTAAAGTGTGCGCATTATGTCTGTATAATTACTAGGATGATAATAAATGTCAGGTTGAAATGAAGACTTATCCTACTTCAATTATTTCTCTATTAATTCTGTTTTGAGTTAGATAGTGTTTATGTTAAATAGTTGCTTGCTATAAATTTACTATTGCTGCTGAACTCTGACCTTGATAAGACGAATATTAAATTCATTAGTGCATTGGTGGCAGAGCACTTTTGAGCAAGCAGCAGTCCTGAGTTCGATTCGCAGTGACAGCCAAACATTATTAATTCTGCATTGCTTAAAAAACATGTGAAAGAGAAACAATGTATCTAATAGTATAGCTGTTTTACTTAATCATTGCAATATTTTTCATTTCAGTTTTGTTGTTTTCAACATTTCAAGTAAATGCAGATCGCATACCGGAATTAAACTTCATTTTTTACAAGTTCATTCTTAATGACACTTATGTAAATATTTCTTGGAGTGCACCTTCAGAATGTAATCCAGATTATTATGAAGTTGTTAGAGTGGGTATTTTCAATAATAGCATAAACAGCAGTAATATTGGAAACAGCACATCTGCAACCATACCTAGAGAAGTATTATCACCTACACGTCTTATTTCCAATGAAGTATATATCCAAGCATACTCCAATTCAACTTATTGTGCATCCAGTACAGCATCATTGCTAATTCCTAGTGATGGTGAGTTTGCGTGGAAGTAATATATTTTTTAAAACATAATAAAAACTAAATATCATTTTAACCTTACTTGTACATATGTATATATGCACATTATGTATATATAATATATATATATGTTTATGTATATATAATAGATTATTGAATACTGCAGAATATCACTCGTCTGTCGGCTAGCATTTACACGAGTGCTGCAGGCATCAGTGTAAATTCCACCGACAAACAAGTGATATTCCCGCGGTATCCAATGATTAATCAATTATTTATTGTACTGGTCATGCATGAATGGCATAGAAACCGATGGCTAATGTAATGGATGCTGCAAGTGGTCTTTCAATTTTTATTCTGCTAAAGTCGTTGAAAATCTTTCCTCTAATATTCAAGGTGGAGTAGAAAGGGAATATGAAAGGCAAGAAGTACCGCCATCGTCTAGCATTGAGAGTGAACAATCAATTAGTCTTGATGATGAGGAATTATGGAAGTTTTTAGAAGAACAAAAAACTGTAATACTCAAAATAAAACATTAACCAACTTGAGAACGTGGTAGCTATTGTTCATGCAAAGGTGTGAAAAGTTGAGAATATTCCACCCAAAGAATTAGACGGAATTCTTGCAGAGTGTAAGCGGTAGTCTGTATGAACCGAGCACTCTCATAGCTAGTAGTAAAAAGTCTCTGCATTCACATGAAACTATATTATATTTAACCTTATTAATGTAATTGATACAGAATGGCATTATAGAATTAGCAGACCCTCAGGGGACGTAATAAGCTTAAAGGGTAACTGTCACCATTTTTTTATTTTTATTTTTTTGAGTCATTCAGTAGATAATAACACAGTGTCACTCCAAAAAACATTTGACAGTGTTTGGTCAAGTAGTTCCTGAGTTATGGGCCTTGAAAATGCACCCTACTGCTGCTGTCTGAAGAATTTGAAGCACTGGGTTCAATTCTATAAGGTTCAATGGAAGATCCAGAAGAGCTATCACTAGTGTATTCTTCAGAATCAGTAGTTGAAATGCTACCATCACTCCCACTGTATGAGGAAGCATCACTTCTGCTGTTATCACTGCCTGAGGTGGTATAGGTTGCCATCCTATCTGGATGAACCTGTAAGTGCATAACCATACATCCAGGATTTGAGGGCATGTGTCTGAACGTATGGGTACTGCAAGCAGCATACTATCAATATCGACAGAAACATGGAATGGACTCTCTCCCAGCATCAATACACGAGTATGCATATAATTATGTAATTTATAACAATAGTAATAATAATAATGGTAATAATAAAAATAATAATAGTAATAATAATAATAACATTTTTTCACTATTCTGTTTTATTATTTTTTTAAAAAATACAGATATATTGCATACAGGCAACTGACTCGATGGTGCTGGGGATGGCTTGGCCATAATGTCAGGGTTGTATTACCTGCTTGTGCTGTCAAGAAAATAATTACTCAGGATTTCATCCAACAATATAACCAATTACACACACACACACACAATTATTTTTGAAAATCTGATGTGATGTTCAGCAATTGCCTTCTGTTTTTCAGGTTTTTCCAAACTATCACAGAGTGCAGGTGGTGGTAACATCATAACTGGTACTTCACATTCTTTCAGCATAACATCCCATAGTGCACAAAAGAGGTCTTGCACATACCCTATAAATATTGAAGCCATTGGGTATATATAAGAGCAGAAATTGATGATATATATAGTTTATTTACCGGTAAGTAGATTTTTGTACGATTTTTCTGACAATGTGTCCACCAGATTTGTACTTGGGATACAAAACCGAATATCTTTTCTCCCCTTGCCTAGTTTTTTCCTGTCCTCTGCGACTGATTTCGTTGTAATGTAGGACTGCCAACTTTAGCCTGGTAATGTCATAATTCAGGATTGCTTATCTTCATAAAACTAACAACCAAACAAGTATTTACTATAGTGCAGGTCATACTAACCTGGAAAGCATGCCGTAGTAACTAAATGCCATGGACTTCGGAGCAAAGGTAATTAATAAGCTATGAACGGCTTCACACTTCAAAGTTAGGTGAACTGGTGAGATTTTTTCATATCAGTGCAAAAGTGCTTGTTCAGAATAATTGCACTTAACTTCTCACTGGCCTTAGTATCTATTAGGGTTATAAATATTCAGTATTATTTTATGATATACCACATTCATTATACTTACGTTGTTTGAATCACTTCTTTTTCTCCTCCTACGTAATCTCCCATGGGAACATTTAGGAAAGTTCTTACCATGTTGTTGGTCTTTGTTGTGGATATGATTATTCAGTGACATCCACTTTGCCTGGATAACTTCTCCATTTCCATCTGGAGTGGACACAGCTGACCAATACAGATGGTTCAGTAAGCTCCATTTCCACTCCCCAACAAGCTCGCAGTCTTTCTCTTTCGCTAAAGCAATCACCTTTTTCTTGAATGCTGAGTATGTCAAAAATATTTGTAAAATGGTCAAATTCCTAGTGATAACAATGTAACTTACACTTAGCCATATGCCAAATGTCGTAACAATGATCTGTTGATGTCAGATTTTCACGAATACATTTGGCAATCTGCTTGTGTCTGTCAGTCACTAAGGTAGCAATCTCAAATTTCTTCTCTTTCACTGACCGTACTAGACCCTCCTTCTCCATATGGTAACTTCCATTAACTTCATTGCTCTAGAAAGTATTATAGTAATAATATTCATAGTAATGAATGTGTTGAGTATTTACCTGAACCAACTGTACATCTATGACAAGCTCTTTCTCCAGTTCCATAGTTGTGTAGCTGCCAAATTTGGCTGAATGACCAGGACTGTCAGCTCTGCCATCACCACCCAAGACAAGTGCTTTATTTTCCCAGCTCAGCTTGTCCAGTATCATTGTCTGATGTTTCTCTCACCCAGTGATTGTGGCACAACCCATGTTTCGAAAAACACGTAGGGCCATAGTTGGTAGTGCACCAGAAAACAAAATTGCAGCTGATAATAGAATATTACAGGCTGGCTGATTCTGTATGAATGGCTGGCTGTACCAGACAAACACATTTAGGTAAGCACAGCACAGCTGTTTCAGTTATACATAAGTTCCGATCATTGTACTGGTGACTTGAGCTGACTTGTATCCACATTTGAAGCATCTTTTGAAAAAAGAAAGCAAGTTGTCTTCAAACACTATGTACTTGACTTTCAAATGAAGAGGCATAACATTCAAGCTGTGGAATTATAATGCTTACTTAATTTATTATTATTATTAGTATTATTATTATTATTTTACCTTTCACCCACATAATCATCTTTTTCAACCATGTAATCAGTCTCACTGTCATCTGCTTCAGTCGTTACATCGTCTGTGTCAGTAACACCCATATGTACATCAGTGACTGTAGGATGTGAGCTATTGACTTTATGCAAGGCCAGAGGAGGAGCAGGCAAAAGTGAACACTGAATAGCAGCATCTTTTGTGGCCGCCACTACAGTCTGAACACCTGAAAAAAGTTCATGTAAGCCCATAATTATGCACAACATATCTTACCAACACTATGGAGTATGGGGTTACTCTGGGTTTGTACCAAAACAATACTGGGTGAAACTTGAATTGCAGCATCATTAGGCTCGGATTCCTTAAACCCATAAGATAGTATGGTAATGTTGTCACAAAATTTGTTAGGGAATTAACTCACAATATGATTCAGTGAAACTGAATTGTCTGTTTCTCCCAGTTCTTCCATTGCTTCCTCTACAGCCTGTCATTGTACTTAAAATGAGTGATTAAAAAAAATTCATTTCGCTTACTCTACACCGTTCACGTTTTTCAAAAGCAGATCACTTCTTTGGTGGCAGACATTCCCCTTCTGCTTTCCTTTTCCCACACACAGGCTTAGTGTGGGTACTGCATCAGGCTTAAGACATGCTCTCTTCTTGCCAAACCCCAGTGATTGGGAAAGGATAGAATCAGCCATAAAACATGATGGCTCGAAATGCTGACTACACAGAACAGAGTATGCAGTGGGTTCCCATTTGTCTCTATGCCTTTTCACCTGATCTACCCATTTTTTCATCAGAGCGCTGTTGCTGGGAAACTTGTGCAGACTTACTCCATCCTGGTTACTGTTATTGCAGCCTGCAGCAACACACATCTAGACCATATTTCCACAAGTAGCAGTAGTGGCAATCAGATCATATTAGCAGACTGAGCACTAAACCTCGAAGTTTACATAAGCACGCTGATCCACGCGGTGCTCAACTTGTGACGTAATCAACTAATTGGCCTACTTACTTAGCGTGGGAGTAGGGTGCATTTTCAAAGGCCCATAACTCAGGAACTACTTGACCAAACACTGTCAAATATTTTTTGGAGTGATACTGTGTTATTATCTACTGAATGACTCAAAAAAAAAAGGTGACAGTTACCCTTTAAAAAAGTAGCTTAGGGGGACGCAATAACCCAACACAATAACTCTGGACTTCCCCTTTACTGCGGAATATTGCGGGCACACGATACTTTCCAATTAAATACGTTTTCTACGTAAAGGCACTCAATAGACTGATTCAGTAAACTATAAATTTGTACATGTATAATATATATATATATATATTTAATATTCACATATTTTAATCATTCAATGTAGTGGGTGGATGAATCAATTGACTAAGAATAGATCATGGATAGCTAGATTTATTGTGAGATTGTAGTTTAACTGACATAAATAATATTTACATTATTTACAACAGTCACTGAGAGAGTTATTAAAAGAGTATTCTGAAAACCAACACATTTATTCAATTTGATAATTCTTATGCTAGTTAAAAATGAATCTCACAAATTAAATAATGTATTTCCATACCAAAAGTTAAATAAATATTATTGCAATGATAATTGTTTTAAATTAACAAATAAGGATTAGTCTGAATTATGTGGTAGTATTTTTATGTGTCATAATCCTGATTTATGATTTGAAGTGTTTATATTGTGTTGCAGTAACAACTGAGAAATTGATTGTCATACCAGGAGAAGATATGTGCATAAAGCCTTCTAGTAAACACTTATCTGTAATCTGGCAGACATCAGAAGATGGAAGTTGCTACTGTAGTCTATGGTATAGGATGTCACAATGCAGCTGCTCAATGAGTGGAAATTTCAATGTAGCATATAACAAAGAAAATTCTGTAGGAGCTACTGAACTCTGTTTCAAAAATGCAACTAATAATACTGTTATAAGTATGGTATGTGAATTTTTAAGCAGCACATCATTAACTACTACTCTTCCACTTATAACCCAAGAAATATTTGAATTTTATGTTTTACTTATAGCAGGTAAAAGCATCACCAGAATATGGTAATTGGCGAGTGAGTGAAGTGAGCGAGACACTATGTAGTGGTGCCAAATTGAGAATCAGGGATATTTGTTTATATTATGTGGGGACATACGTATGTCATTTGTACTTTGACCCTCTCATAATTTTGTGTTAGCTTGGTGTTCAACCTCGTACCAAACTTCACTAAACAGAATCCTCTGGTTTATCCATCATTACATGTAGCACATACCCGTAGCCAAGGGGGGTTTGGGGGGTTCAGTCGAACCCCCTTAGAGTGACTGGAAGTAAATATTCCAGCCGCACCCCACATATAACTTCTGGAATATAATCATCTGTTTGATCGTGTTGAACCTACGATGGAATTCTCTGCTGTTTCCCTAGATGTACTTCATACTCTGTATATGGACAACTTAGTCTGAGTCCAAGTGACCTAATAAACATTCAGGTCCTTGGCTACAAAATTTTGCTCTGTTATCGACATGAGTAAAGCTTGCTAATTTCTTTATAAAGTGTAACGTAATAGTAATTAGTAAGAGTAATAGCATGGCTAAGCATGTTATTTGATACTTATATCACAAGCAACGGAATTTTTTAAACAGATTAGGAGGGGAGCCATCGGGAAGTATCTGAGAAAGTAAATCCTGAAAAACACAGATAGTGAGTACACTATATAGTGTAGCTACACTACAAATGATTAAAAAAAATAAGCTGGCCTAATATTAGCGACTGATAGCATGGGTAACCAGTGATATTTGGATCAATAGCGCTCGTAAAGATTTGCCTGGTGTTATTTTATTCGCGTTGTTCGTACTATTTATCCGGAATAGCATGGTTACCCATGCTATCACACGCTAATGTAGGCCAGCTTTAAAAAACTGCATGAGACTACTGCAAGCTAAAAAAATCATTTACAGTGTGGCTACTATGTATAGTGCAGTCGCTATCGTACTTCAGGATAAACTTTCTCCGGAACTTTCCTCTTGACTGATGAGAAAAATAACAGCGAGAATTATTTCTATCACATATTTTGTTGCAAAAATGACTACATACAAATATTCAAGCAAACGGAATAGCTAAAAACTCTAAATGGAATACAAAAAGGAAGTGAAATGTTCCAGCTATGTATAATTCTTGTTTTTAAGGAGCATCAAAGCATATCTTTGGTGACTTCTAATACTGATTGCCACACAATAAGTAGTTGCCAAGTGCTATTAATAATAATAATTAATAATTTACTATGTATGTATAAAATATGGTAGTTATATGGTGGCTTTTTCAGGCCACTTCTGTCCATCCTATTTCCATCGTACTGAGCATTCATACTTTCAACCAGTTGCTATCCACTGATCAGTTGTTGGAGTAAGAGGACAAAGTTAAGGCTTTCCGCTTTTTTTGGCAGAAGTTAGAGCAAAGTAGTTTGTTTACAGCAACTAGCACTATGCTGGCATAATAAGAACTGTTTTTAAGACCGCCTGAAAGATTAATGGTAGATACTGTAGTTTTAGTTTAGATAGCTGGATAGGATGGGTTTCTATTCTTTGATACTTTTGCTTGAAGCTGTGATTGATCTCACAAGGATTGAATACTCACTTCAATATAATTTTTTTACATTAATAGTTCCATTTTATCTTAGGGAAGTAGAACAAATATGAAGCCAATTATATCATGTATATATTACTGTAGCTAGTATATGTAATCTAACAAATACTTTATATTCATTTGCAGAAGTCCCTGAGCCACCAAATGTGTTATATCCTATTGAAGATTTTTACATGCTATGTATTACTGATAATTATGCTGGAAATTCTCCTATTTTCATGTACCACATCATGAGCACAGATATGACTGGACAAGTTCTTAATTTTACCATTCTTAAATCTGGTCTGAATGATACGTGTACAACATTATTTACAAATTCCAGTTGCAGCCCAGTTAATATAAGTATTTCAAGCCAAAACTCAGTTGGACTATCTGATCCAGCTCTGATTATGACTGACCGTGAGTTATAAAGTAGCTAATTAATAAGCACAATATTACTTCAATATTTTTTTTTCGTGTAGTAGTAAGAAAAAGTTAAGTTCACTCACAAATAACTTGAGTATCATTGCATGAAATCCAGCCAAACATTGGACTTTTTCATTTGGAATTTCGATACTAAATTGGGTGTATTTTCACACTTTAAATTCCAGAAGAGACTGATTAGGATATTTTGGGAATAGGAAAACATAGCTAACTTATTATAGGTTAGAGTATAATGGTGTATTCTGGTAGTACTTATTATTACCTATCCATATTATGTATTACTTTACTTATTACTTTATTGAAAGTCGAGGTATTATCTCCATGGAATGGATAGCTGAGGTTATTATTTACCTAGGATAGACAACTTGCAATATTTATCAATCTTCGAAGTTTGTAGATTATGTTAAAACAGGTTGCTAAAACTGTTTATAATTTTTCTAATGACTATTTTGTCAACAATCACATCTGTCCTACTTCAACCTTGAAAACATCCTCAATATTTTAAAATTCATTTTTTAATATTATTAATTGTAATCATTAATTATTATAGAAGTAAAAGTGCTTCATTTATCATTGTGCACTCATAAAATATGATATTCAGTCTTGTTTACTGTAACTGCTCAGTATGTACAGCACATTCACTCATGGAAGTTTGTATTTCTTTGTAAGAAACTAAAAAAATGCTGTTGACCAGCTTTGCCATTAAGTGCATGTGTTTGTGCATGCGTTTGTACATTATACTAAGATAACCATTTTAGTAAAGTTTCATACATTACAACAGAATCCCAAATAAAGTTAGAGGTTAGCATATGTGACCATCTACGGGAAAACCGGGCACAACACGGTGTGCGTAATATCGAGAAAAGATCGATCGATTTCTTAAAAATGTATTGTTTTAAGCCAACGGAAGGGAACAGTTAAGTCTATTATAGCGGGAACGACTTAAGCTACGACGATAAAACTTGGAGAGCTCAATATCTGGACGCCGACAACTCGGTAAGTGCAAAAAAAATAATTTCGAAGGGTGCTGCGTTGTGCCTGGTTTTCCTATAGATGGTCACATATGAATTATTATATGGGTGTAGGAAGCAATTTTAAAGTGTAGAGGCCAATTAATCAGTCACATTTGCCATTCCTACAATTTTGGGTGGGGTTTAAATGGTTTAAATGCAATTAATCCAAAAATTGACATATTGTTAGAAAAGTGATGTAAAATTGATGAAAGCATGATAAATACTAATCAATCATACCCATTAGTTAATCATACTTTGTCAAGGAAGAATTTTTAAGTTTGACAGAATCTAAAAAACACTGACTTTTATCTTAACTAGTTTAAATAGATATTTTGTTACAGTGAATGTAGTAGAAGGTAAAGTCTTTATGCATCGTAAAAACAGGTTCCTAGTAGAACTCACACTAGACATGGATATCAAATTCGGCTATTTCATCTTTCCAGTTAAATAACCCCCTTAGTTAAGGTAAACAGAATAAATATTACTCATTGAAGCTTCTTATTATTGGCTAGCAATGGTGCAGATCGCTCTATCTCACGCAGCAAGTAATCACATTGGCTATGCAAGACTATTATTGTTACTACGAGGCCACCTACCCCTAGGCCTGAAAACCTCTTACAATCTATTTCTTTGCATCTGGTTTGGGAACTAAATAAGAATAATGAACTATTTAATACATGGCTTGAGGAACTTATTTCTTCCCGACATTTTGGTTACCGGCTGCCAAAAAAAATACACGCATGCAAAAAGTGTAGCGGCCATGGTCGCTGCGGCTGCTATGGTTCCTATGCTTACGTTATAACCAGTGATATAACTTTAGCACAAATGGTGAGTGAGCCTGTGCATAAATGAAACACTTCAGAAGAATCTATTAGTCCATTTCTAAAAGTATAAGTACATAGCCGTTGTGACCTTACTTTATGTAACAAATACAGAACTACTTTGTTACCTCAATAGTACTGGTATCTTCGTTAGTGTCTAATTCTGACTATCTGAGTTACCAGTAGTTTTTGACAACACGCACTCTCAGCTACTATAAACAGCTGAGTTTTTGAAATCTGGTAAAGGGTATCAATACCACCATAGTAACTTTTCGTCATAAAATTGTACATGTGTGACTTGAAATAACAAGAAGTTCTAAAGAATTACTGCACAATGTTGAGTCTATCTTTAAGTCTTTAAGACTTAAGTGTGTCTTGTGGCATTTAGAAACAACCTAATACAAAAGGGTAAACAATTAGTTCTTCTTGAATGATATGGGATTGCTAAACTGAAAGAATAATGTTTAGTGAGGTATTGGATGGGGTAAACCTCGAAGCAAACGCAATAGCACGAGGGTCACAGTACAAAATGAAATACGTACATCCACTTGTTATAAAAACAAATAAATATCCATGATTTTTAATTGTGTTCCCAAGTGTCTCGCTCGCTTAGCTCGCTCACCAATTAGTGTTCATTATCAAATCTAAGCAGCAATGGAGCAGAATTATAATGGTCAATATTCTTTAAGGGTGCTATTATATGCTCAGACATTTTTGTGGTTATAATTTCTTTTCTAATCCTTCTTTTACTCATTAGATGTATTCTATATCTTTCACAGGCTTTTTTTTATATTAAAAATTTGGTCGCCACTGAGAATCGAACCAAGGAATACTTGCTTTATGCATAAGCTATCTTCCACTGAACTACAACAACCAGCTCGCAAACAAATACTCCAATTCTGTACTTAACTACAACAGGAGAAGTTAGCTTACATTTGTTAAGTATTAATGGAGTATAGAATAATCAAACCTGCATATTACATAAAACTTTAATTGTAATAGGTGAAAACAGCAGAAATGTTTGCAAATGTTTTTCAGAAAATGGTAAGATATAATATTGAATGTTATTTTAGTAGAATACTCTCTAAGGGAGGTATGTCCAAGTTGAGTTGGCACGACCGCAAGCGCGGTAATTGAGGAATGCATTCAGTACTTTACCGGAAGCAATAATTTAGTCATGTGAATCCAAGTCAATTAAGCGCGCAAATGTCAACGTTGCACGTGAAAAAGGGGCGGTAGCACAGGTGCACATTAATACTGTAACTATTGTAAGAAAGAAATTTAGTGAAGTTTATGGAGTTTTTCGGGCTCTGTACAGCTCATCTCTCTGTTTTCAATTATATTTGTTTCTTACGCGCAGATACATCAGATGGAAAACGCAAACTGGTAGGTGGGGCTTTCTTCTAAAGAGCCGGATTAAAATCAGTCGATTCTACCTACCAAGAAATATTCTGACATTCACAGGATTCAGCAGTACAGCACTGTTAACTTGTAGCTAAAGTTACTAGACTTTCTTGTTAAATAAAAATTATCAATTGTTTCATTTATTTATAATATGTATATGAAAATTGTTGAAATGATAGAATTTTAGTACACATACACAAAATATAGTTGTGATCCGAGTTGAAAGTGGAGTGCTGCCTGAGTTGGTCCTAATCCTTACAATAAACGGCATCTATAGTAGTGAAGAAAAGGAATTGGCATAAACACGGTTTTGACAAGTACACAATTTAACTGAAACAGCTTAAGTGTGGCTGTATTACAAGTTGCTAGCTAAATGATAACTATATCACTGAAATATATTGGCTATACGGCATTTATTATTGAACATGTAGACAAAATAATCTTACCAACATCCTATCAGGTGGTCCTGTACTACTCTCTGCGACAACAGAACACCACTCCGCCTATCCTGTTTCCACACTGGCAACCTAAGCTAATCGATATAAAGCTAGAAATGCAGCAATCTGAGGAGAAGCCGCTCATTGTTTACAAAATTCTTAATGGAGACAGTCCGCGTGATCAATTGAGCCGTACCGCGTGACTAAAAGCGGGCGCGTTTTGAGCGGGAAACCTGTGGGTTTTTTTCCATTCCCATAGACTTTTGTATTGAGTTTTGGAATAGCACTTTTTCTCCGGGTTTGGAGTATACTGAGGAAATATTTTTAACCGCTTCGGCGCGAGCTTTCCAATGGTGCAAACTCCGGATGCGTAGCTGCTTCCGTTCTAAAGTTATTCAAGTTTTTCTTGTCGCCAACTCAACTTGGACATACTGATTAACCCTAAGTTTACATACACAACTGTGCAAGAGTTACTCTTTTGATACAATATTAAATATACTAGTTATCTAAATTTTGTTGTTTTACTTTGCAAATTAGTCTCTGTTTTCTGTTTCCTACTATTTATGTTTATTGCCATTAACTGTACAATATTTTGTTAATGAATTTGTCATTTCATTTAGTGGAAACAGAAATCAATTTTATAAATAAAACTGTAGCATCAGTTTATTTTCAAATTCTTTGTGAAACACAATATATAAATCAGAATGATATTTCTCTAACCGTGGAATTGAAGGAATTGTATGGAGGAGTAGTGAATTCTACACTAGTACAATGTGCAAATAATGTTCAGTTTCAATCACTATCACGTACGACATCGTATGAATTAATTATCTATTGGACATCACTGGAAGGATCTAAATGCTACATAAACAGTACCGATAATGTCTTCACTTCTCTACAAAGTTATCCTCTTAGTGCTGGTGAAATAGCAGCTGTAGTTATCTCTAACATTTTACTACCGTTGTCTGCAGTGGTTACTGTCCTTACTGTAATTTGGAAGTTCTCTGGCTGTAAGGTAAGAGATTCTATTATAATATATGAATGTATTTGAAACCTAATTTGTGCAGTTGTTCTATTTTTTGTTATTATGTGTGCAATATTAATTGTATGTGTATATTCTCAAAGACATATAGAAGCAGATTCTCTTTAAATTTGACATGCTTTTTCTGGAAAAGAATAGTTTAAAAGGACATAGTATGACACATTAATTCAAAAACAAGTTAATCTTTTTTACCTTTGTACCCATTTTCAACAAAATCTTCAAGAATCTGACAGGCAGACTGTGATAACCCTCATACACATGTACTCTAGGGGTTATTGTATTTGTATACTGAAAAAACTTATGTCTCTATTAATTGTATTGTTTTCTGGTGTCCTATATCAATGTGTATTGCATCCTTAATAGTAATGAGATCAATTGTTTTTGAGAAAATAGTAAGGTGGGTTATAAACCTATCTGAGCTTTAAACATGTTGGGAGTTGTTGCAAAATTGAAACCTCTCCCTGATTGTTACAGAATACCATGCTAATATCACCAAGTGATAACCCAATCAGGCACTCTTAGAATTGTCAAAAGAAATCCAATGCTAAAGAAACTAAAAGGTTATGTCCTACAATAGGCTAATACCTTTTGGATGTGTAACACTTTTTTATTGTCTTCCTAAAGTGCACGAGTTAAAAGTCCCACACAAACTTGCAGTGGATAACCATACAAATATCTTGATTGTTTGTTGTGGGCCTGGCTCCGTAGTGCGCAACGCTCACGACAAACTGGAGGTCAGCAATAAGCGCTGCCACCAGAGTTCAGCTAGAGAGCTGGGGTTCTCACTTTGAGCTTTAATAAAAACTACGTTGGACTGAACTACTTCACAAAAACGTGGTGAGGGGTTTTTATAAGTCCACTCACCATACTGACCAATCAAAAATGATACAAGCAATCAACGACTCACACAAATGACCAAATATGGACGTAACATAAACACCTGCAGGACACATGCATAATGGTGATCCACACCCAACTGTTCTAATTAAAACGCAACTGTTATACTAGGACAGACACCCAACTGTTCAACTGTTCATGCGCATGGCGCAAAGTCTATGCATCTTCTAACTTCCATCTTCTGTAAATGTGGGCTGGCCCACATCTCCCCCCTCCTCCTCTGAAAGACTGGTGTCACCGACACAGACATCAGGATGACACCGACTCAGTTCGTCCGCCACCACGTTCTTCTGTCCACATCGATAGACCACATCAAACTGAAACTCAGATAACTTCAGGGCCCAGTTGTAGACACGACGATTCTTCTGTCTGCCTGATCTTAGGCACTCCAACCCTCTGTGATCTGTGACAATCAAAAACTTCCTCCCATATAAATAAAACGCAAAATGTTGTACAGCCTCATAAACTGCCAGCCCTTCCAACTCCTGAGCACTGTACCGACTCTGAGCTCCTTTCAACTGCTTCGAGAAGAAAGCAACAGGTCTCCACTCTCCTTCTCTTCTCACGGACAGCACAGCTCCAACCCCAGTAGAACTTGCATCACACTCAAGACTAAACTCGTCATTCTCAACAGGCACAGTCAAACACACATGATCACATAAACACAAACACAACTTACGGAAAGCCTCCAGCATGGAGCTTGTCCACATCACCCCCCCTGGCGAAGTCTTTGCCGTATGCGGCGTCAGAGTGGAGGACCACTCGTGGAATCCTCTCACAAACCTCCTATAATAGCCAATCAATCCAAGGAAAGCCCTCAGTTGTTTCCTGGTCCTTGGTACTGGATGCTCTGATATCGCCTTCACCCTAGCCTCTGGCACCCTGATCGTTCCTTCACCAATGAAATGCCCCAAAAACTCCAACTTCCTCTTCCCAAACACACACTTGCTTCTCTTACACGTCAACCCCGCTTCACGCAATACCTCAAGCAACTCCCTTAAATGTCTCATATGCACTTCCCAACACTCAGATACCACCAAAACGTCATCTATGTAAACCTTAGCAAACTCATTACAGCTCACTAACACTTCATCCATGAGCCTCTGGAATACAGAAGGCGCATTGCACAGTCCAAAAGGCATTCTTCTGTACTGGAATTTGCCGAATGGGCAAACAAAACTGGTCTTTTCCCGGTCACACTCCTCAACAACTACTTGATGAAACCCCTTTGCTAAATCTACTTTTGACAAAACCTTACCACTTCCAACTCTCTCCAACATTTCTTGAAATCCCGGTATATAGTATGGTTCCTTGACAGTCACCTCGTTGAGCTTCCTGTAGTCAACGCACAGCCTTATACCTCCCCCCGGCTTTCTCACAGGTACTAATGGCGATGCCCAACAGCTCTTACTACGTTCGATCACACCACACTCAACCAAACTATACAACTCTTCTTTAACAGCATCGCGAATCCCTACTGGCACAGAATACGGAGACTGCCTGATGGGTGGGCTGTCCCCAGTATCTATAGTCATCTTAACTCTTTCTGTATTTCCTGGTGTATCGGAGAACACCCCCTCAAACTCCTCTAACAACACATCTAATTCCTCTTGCACAAACCCTTCACATTCCTCCTTCAACGCGTTCCTTTCTCCCTCATTTCCTTCCAACACCAAATCTAGTCTCAATACCTCCGCCCTCTCCTTGTAAGTCTTTAAACAATTGACATGTACCACCTTGGAGTGGGTCTCCGCCCCAACCTTCCCAATCTTATAATTTACTGCTCCCTTCCTATCCAACACCTTGTATGGTCCTTCCCAGGAGTCCGCAAGTTTGCAAGACATCCCAGGAATTCGATACATAACCAAATCACCCTTCTCAAACGACCTCAACTTGCTACCTCTATTGTAATATTTCAATCTGCCTTCCTTCCCCTTCGTCATCTTCAGTGCGGCACAATCACGCATCCTCTCAAGCCTATCCACCATCCCAGCAACCCAATCACATACATTCATCTCTTTACTCTCCTCTTCAAAAATCCCATGGTACAGGGCGTCCAAGGGCGTCCTGACCCTAAAACCGAAAACCATATCGAATGGGCTGAACCCACTGTCAGAGTGAGGCATCTGCCTCAACACATATAACGCTAGTGGCACTTGGCCTACCCAATCCATACCATCTTCCACACATCTTCCCAGTACGCTCTTCAATGTGCCGTGCATGCGTTCCACCATCCCGTTGGTCTGGGGGTGATAGGGAGAAGTCCTCAGCTTCTCAATCCCTAACAGTTCACAAAGCTGCTTTACCACCCTGCCACAAAACTGAGTACCCTGGTCCGATAATATCACTTCAGGGATAGCCGTCCTGGCAAACACACTCCACAGACCCTCAGCCACGGCCTTGGCTGTGATGCTTCTGAGTGGTATTGCCTCAGGCCACCTGGTAGCCATACATATGTAGGTAAGCAAGAACCTACAACCTCCCTTACCCTTGGGAAGTGGACCCACCAAATCCACCGCCACACTTTCAAAGGGCTCTGTAAGCACAGGCCTGTCCACCACAGGCGCCTTCTTGGGTCTATGCTTGCTTTTTCTCTGACAGGTTTTACAACTACGACAATGTTCTTCTATCTCTTTCACCATACCTGGCCACAAAAAGTATCTGCTCACCATCCTTGCCACCTTCTCACCCCCTAAGTGACCACTCTTCTCATGCGACAACTCCAATATCCTTTTCCTATACTCCTTAGGTACAACTATAACATCTACAAATTCCTCCCATGACACATACATCCCTCGGATTAACAAATCATTCCTCCACTTAAAACCTCTTTCTCCTCTCGTCCCTAGTTCCCTCCATGTCTTCAGACTGTCGTCTGCTAACAACTTCCTTCTGAAATCACTACCGTCATTCCCTTTCTTCATAGGGCCTATCTGTCCTGCCAACTCACTAAGTTCTCGTTCACTGTCTTCTACACTCATCTGTTCTAACTCTCTCGGTTCACCCTTTAACTCTTCACCTCCCTCTACTACACTCTCCCTCAAGCACTCTTGCTTCGATTCTGCCTCCCCCAACTCTTCCGAAGGCTCCTTCTCAACACCCGGCTCCTTCTGGTCTGACTCCTCCACCGTACACCACAAATCTCCTACACCCGCATCACCCTCACACTGGTCTAATACTTCCTCTTGTCTGGCTTGACTTCTGGTCAGAACATTAACTTCAGCTGACTTCCCTTGCTCCACCACCTTATCATTTCTATATTCCTTAATTGCCTTGGTGAAAGCTAGATACTCTTCGCTATCAGTCAAGTTCATAGGTACAATGCTAGTAACTCCCTCCCCCTCACGTTCATCGATCATTGCAAGCCTAGAACATGTCAGACCTCCCAACTCGAATGTGACTACCGTGCTTCTATGAACTTTCTTGTTACCATGTACATCTGCAACATGTATGGCCCCGCAGTCCCTGTAATTCTCCTTTAGCAAGGACCTAGGCACAACTCCCACACTAGCACCAGTATCAATCAAAACCTTACTCTTAGTCCCGTTCACTATACCCCATGCAACATTATCCTTTTCGCCTTCCACCACTAACTTTGCGACCTTCCCACCTGTACCTTCCTTTTTGACAGGGCCACCAACCCGTTTATTAGTACAATCAACACTACGGTGGCCCTGCTTGCCGCAATTGAAACACGTGGTGGGCCTAGCTCCTGACCCACCGTTAACACTCCCACTCCACCTGGACTTCTTACAATCAGTAGAGCGGTGACCTTTCTCACCACATGAGAAGCATGTAATATCTTTATTAACATGACTCTCTGACTGCCCAAGCCTACTTCTCCCTTCACTCCCAAACGAACTTGTCCAGGGTTTAAAGAAGTTCCCCTTCTGTCTACCCGACATCCAGGTTTCCCATGCATCTCGTAAATCCTCAACACTCTCTATCTTCTTCGTCTCTAAATACACCTTTCCAGCTTGTGGAATGACCTTCCTTGTCAATGCCACAGCCAATGACACTACACACTGTTCGAGGGTCATGTAACCTTGTAATACCCCCCTACAAATCCTCTCTATCAACTCGCATATTTCTCCAGCTGTCTTGCTCTTAACCAACTCCCCCGTTAGATCGAACAACTGATGTCCATAGGTGAGAGGCGTCTCACCCACTGACTTCAGTAGAACCTTCTTGATATCCTCATAGCTACTACTAGAATCTCTACCAGCAGACACCCTCAGGCACAACCTCTCAGGCAACCTGGGAAATAATCTTTCTGCCCAACTGTCTTCGCCAAATCTACACTCCCTCATTATTCGTTCGAATTTCTCAAGGTAGCCCAATAACTCTGTGGACTCCTTGTAGCTACCCAGAACTTTCAGCTTGTCTTGCTGTAGCTCTCTCCTGTTTCTCGACTCCTCCTCTTCTCTCCTCAAAACCCTTTTATACTCCTCCTCCTCCCTTCTTCTCTGCGCCTCTTCCTCCCTTCTCTTATCCATCTCTTGTTCCCGAGCTCTCTCTTGCTCTCTACGTCTCTCCTCTACCTCCCTCCTTCTATCTCTCTCTTCTTGTCTACACTTCACCTCCTCTTCCCTTCTCCTTTCTCTCTCTTCCTCCCTCCTTCTATCCTCTTCCTCCCTACGCTTGTCATCCCTATCCACCATAAACCTCATCAACCTGGTCAACTCGCTCTCCTCCTTCCGTGCCATTTCCTCCCCTTCACTGTCCTCCTCTTCCTCGATAATAGATCCTCCCTCCAAGTCTCTCTCGACACCCGTATACCCACTCACTTCCGTCTCCACCTCTTCTTCTTCCTCCTTAGTAACCCTTGCCTCAGCTGGTCGCGTCGGGTATGGCGATCTCTTGTATGATACAGGCCGATAGGATGGTTTGTAATCAGAGTCCACAGGTGGTAGTTTCCTTATGGTCCTCTTCCTAGCCGCCACAGCTCCGACCCCAGTCATAGAAGGTGAGTGTCCTCGCTTCCTATGCTAGAGACCTAACAGAAAACAGGGAAAAAACAAATTTTCAAAAATAAATGGCACTGAGACGTTTTACAAGAGACAAAATGACAATACAATTACAGGAAAAAAAATTAAAGCACAATGATACAATAACTTGACCAGTTCCGTTAAGGTCTAGACCCTGTCCAGTTCTGGCTGCTCCGCTGTTGCCTAAGCACGAATGGAATGATGCCTCCACTACCGAAGTAAGGTTGCGATGAGTAGTTGCTTCCTCCGCCTGGGCGAGTTAGCTCGATTCTCAGAATGTCTTCTGGGCTGCGTCAAGAACGTATCCTCAGGAGTAAGTCAGGACGTCTCCCAACCGTTCTCCACTGGTTTGAATTAATGATCCCTCACGACGGATCGTTGTGGATTCTTGTGGACAATCTCCTCTGGAATGTCTTCCGGTCAGAGATCCCACCGCTGCCACCAATTTTGTGTGGGCCTGGCTCCGTAGTGCGCAACGCTCACGACAAACTGGAGGTCAGCAATAAGCGCTGCCACCAGAGTTCAGCTAGAGAGCTGGGGTTCTCACTTTGAGCTTTAATAAAAACTACGTTGGACTGAACTACTTCACAAAAACGTGGTGAGGGGTTTTTATAAGTCCACTCACCATACTGACCAATCAAAAATGATACAAGCAATCAACGACTCACACAAATGACCAAATATGGACGTAACATAAACACCTGCAGGACACATGCATAATGGTGATCCACACCCAACTGTTCAATTAAAACGCAACTGTTATACTATGACAGACACCCAACTGTTCAACTGTTCATGCGCATGGCGCAAAGTCTATGCATCTTCTAACTTCCATCTTCTGTAAATGTGGGCTGGCCCACATTTGTTAAGACTCAATCTGTTGGATTATTTAATTAAAATTGTGTCTTATCATACAATGGAGATATTGTAAATTATAATAATATGGCTATATTCTGCAAGTTTAAGTGGGACTTTTAACTAGTGTACTCTAAGAAGACAATAAAGAATATGTTACATAAATCAAAGGTCTTAGCTTATTGTAGGAGATAACTAGAAGTTTACCTTCCACTTTAAATTCATTAGTTTATGTCTTATTTTAATTTTCTTGTTTTGAATCTCATTTTACATGTCAGTAAGTGCGTAACTGTGTTAACTTGGTGTAAACAATTAAAAGTTATGCTAAGAGATCTGATAGATTGCCGATAGGGTTTGGTATGTATTGCCTTTCCATTAGGGCAGACTATAAATTTAACTTCTAGACTGTACTGATAACAAAAAACAAATGGTATTAATTAAATTAGTGGGATTAAGTGAGAGAAATGAATGTGTAATTTTTTACATCAAAACAGCAAAGCCATTTAGGACTTTAAAATAAGATATTATTTAGGCAGCATATACTAGCACTGAGTCATCTATAAGTGTAGTATATCATGCAGCTGTAAAAATTTAAACATAAGCGACATAACTAGAAAGCTAAAGTAAAAAAGTGAAGAAGCATAATGTGTGTTTCAGAGGTGATGAAAATATTTTAGTCATTGCTGAACATGCTTCAGGGCAATATCATCCTATTAAGGTCAGAGTTCTAGACCGAGCCTACTGTAATCTTTTGAAATCAAGATGAAGAGCTCTGTACAATAATAAAAATAATATTGAGACAAAGTAAAGAACTTGTGTGGTAACCAATGAGTGGCTGGCCTTAAAAAGCAAGCTAAATGTAGTCTTGGAGCAGACTGAACTATTGTAAAAGCATTAGCGTACCGAATAGCACAATTTTCTTTTCGTCGTGATTGAATGGGTAGGTTAAATTTAATTATTTTTATTTCAACAAGTATATAATTTATGCATAGCAGTATGATATTTTGAGGTGATGTACTGATCACTTATATGCTTGATTTGTATTACATTATACTCTTGTTAAACCTTTTACGTTTCATGGAATTATGTATAATGTACATGTTCAAGCCAATTTCTTACTTGAGCTAAAGAACACTCTTGAATCGAAATATCCTCTCTTATGCTGCATTTATAACTATACCAATTGTTAAATTTAGCTTTCATGGTGTGTATTAAATAATGTATACTTTATGTATTCTTTCCTGTACTGTGTACGATAGAATAATAGTTTTAAAGTAAATTATAGTTTTGCTATTCTATCAGTTACCTAATTTGTATTTTTTCTATTACATGTATTGTAGATACCATCAGAAAAAAAAAGCAAAATGTAACTAGATATAATTAACAATTTATTACTATTTTTAATTAACTGACAATATGATTATATTTGTATCAGTCTTTTTATAAACTAAATTAAAAGTATTTATAATTGATTGTTAATTATAAAGTATTTATAATTATATGAACATCATTTACTGATATGAATCACTTGCTTCGCATCTGTGGTGCATAGGCAGAGATGCACAGACAAGTGTATAAAGAGGGATATGAACAAACAAGGAGACAAACAAATAAATAAATAGATGAAGTTGCGTGTATATAAGGGAAGGAAGGAGGGTGGTAAAGAAAGAGTTTGCAAGTCACATAATATGTATATTGATGTGCATAGCTACCTACATTACATGAATTATAAACATAACCACACATTACACAACTTTCTATCTCCATAGATTAATTCATCCGAGGCAACACACACACAATATAACATTAATTTATTAATTTATTAATTAATTAGTTTGTTTATTTATTTATTTACTTATTTGATTGTTTATCTATACTTGACACTTATTTACCTACTACTTACTTTTTTTTTTTCTTCTTATTATTAGACATAAAATTAAATTAAATAAAATAAAATAAAATAAAATAAAATAATAAAGAAATAAAATGAAGTCAGGTTGTGATGCCTCCGTATACTGATACGGAGTTCCCTCGCTGAATCGCAATCGAGAGACGCTGCAGGAGATAGTCAGTTGAACGAGGTTCCCCGGTCTCAAGCCTTATCCGTCTACCCAGATCCCTTACCAAGGCCATCGACTTGGGGCCCAGCACTCCCATGGTCTCGATTGCATGTGGGGAAAAGAAATGGCTGGGTGGAAGGCTACTATATTTATTTTATTTTCTTTCCTCTGCTGCGGCAGCCACTCTCCCTGGTGCTTGGGTAGCATCAGCTCTATAGGATGGTGCGAAGGTGTCTGGGCAAGTCGCGTCCCATACCAGCAAACGACCTGATTTCCAAGGTGCCAGGGTCACACCATCTGGTCTCCTGCAATCTGACCTGACCAAACCAGGCGGCTCCAATCGAGACGGGATCTTGGCTGATGACAGAGCCAGATTCATGATGTCATTCAGTGTGGTATGATGTTGATGTCTTCCTTCACTTTGTCTGCAACTGTGGGCATGCCTACCTAGCTCATCAACTATTACTGAGCAGTGCTGGCATTGGTGTTGTCGACAAATTGAGGGCCCTAGACGAAGTCCCACTGCCACCTGCACTGTGTTGTCATCCATGCGGAGGCCCAGAGAGGACACAGGCAGGGCTCTCAACCACGCACCGGACTCCTTAGTAGACACAGCCAGTAATCGAGCACGTTCCGCTTCATTGGCAGCAGTATCTAGGATGTGTTGAGCAATTGATACTGTTCTCACTGAGTCCCATGATTTGTGTTTGGTAGCTGCAGTACCCTCAGGAGTTGGAAATACATGTCCAGCTGACCATGCTGACTTCGCCTCGACTACAAAGGGTGCAAGTTGAGGTGAGGAAGTAGGAGGCAAAATCTCATCTACCAGCTCTGAGGATGAGTGAACAGATGCCAAAAAGGCAGATGGAGCAATGTTCACTGCACACCCCCAGGTTGGATGGGGACAAGTAGGACGAGTGCACAAATGGAGTAGATGGTGGGACAGCTACAGATTTAATACAATACCTGTCATTCGTATTAAAACAAAATAATCAAATAGTGTGAGGATATGTACATAATATAGAGAAGTCACTGTGTTTGAAGTAGCTATTGTTGCTATGTATCCATTGTAGCTATAATAATAGGCATCATCTGGGCATAGTTTGGGTGTGGCCACTAAGATACCTGATTTTTTTTTGCAGACAGTAGTAAGCAAGTCTATTAACCATGCAGTAATTCCTTCAAAATACATTATTTATTGATTTATTGTTGTAACCCTTACAATATGTTGTAACTACTTGTAGGACTAAAACTGATTGAATGATGGCTTGTTAAACTAGGTGAACAGGATCTAAGACAATAAATTCAGGCAAACAAACTCAATAAATCTAGCCTTATTGTTACTTTTGTATATAGATATGTAATCAACTTTATCAGATTCCACCTTGTGTGAATTGCTCACTCACCATTCGTGCTGAAGCACACCACTCATAATGTTGGTAATGTAATAAAAATTGACAAAATTAATTCAATTTTACTTTGTTTCACTCACTTACCGATTAGATTATTGAATTTATTACTGCATTTTGTGACTGATTGCTTTTAGTTCTTATAAACATCACACTTCTGAATTTTACACTGTCAAGATCGCAGGAATTTCAAATTAATTGTGAAACTGATTATTTATTAGAACTAGAATTAACGGTTCAACTTAAAGATCTATCCAAAGATCATAAATAGTGAATGCTACTACAGTAAAATATATTATTTGAGTTTATTCTAATGTTTAAATAGAGCTGAGTTCAAAGATATTTTTTGAAGAATTTCATGCACATTTTATAACTACAGGAGAACCTGCGACTATTTTAATTACTATATATAAGTGAAAAGTAGCAAATAAAAATGTATTGCCTCAGTTGTGATTTTGGTAATGTCTCTCTCTCCACACACATTTAATCTGTAAATAGTGGTAAATAATGCTTGTTGAATTTATCAGTTACCTCTGTATTTCTCACTCAATACTCATCATAAAACCTACACTAGTGCTGTTGCAATGGGGAAAAATATTCACTTAATTTACAGGAGCATCTCTTAATATTTCTCACTTGTACACTCAATTTCAGCTTGAAGTAATGGTATGTTTCATTCCCTCTTGTGCTTCAGCGGATGACACAATTTGACAATGTTTGGATGTAGTCTGGCAGCTTAGTGTCATTATTTGGAATGAATATGAAAGCTCCAGACAAAAGCATCAATTTTTTCCACGAGCTTACCATAACCTAAAGTTCACAATTTTGGTATGATCCGCTTCTGCCGATGATGTCATGGTAACTGTTATGTTGTTTTAAGATGACTGCCACACAGAAACCTTTTATCTATGCATTTGAGTCACTAAAAATCATAATCTAGGCGTCCAAATATATTGTTTTCAAGGACAAGAAATCTAAATGGATTATAAGGAATAAACATGGAACAATTAAACTCTGTTATAAGAATTGTTAGTTACAACTGCAATAACTGATGACGCAATACCTTATTAAATTATAGCACTCATTCATTCAGTAATTCTTATAATGTTTCCACATAATCATTTTGATGTGCCAGCCTACGGACAAGACAGTAAACTTATTTTCTCAGTACATTTCAGGCCAGTTCCACTTATAAAGCTCAACAAGAGCATAGAGAGGCATCCAATGTCATAACAAGTGTTGGTATAGGATTGAGGTAATTTATTATAGCTAAACTCAGAGCATTCATTCCATTTTTGATCATCCACTGTGCATACACAAGCATTTCATGAGCTAGTATAGAGTTTTTCCAAGTAAACATAAAATACTGACAAGGCAATGGCATCTCTGTTTTCAACTCTTTCTCTAGCTGTCAATTGGCATGTTGTAGTCATTCCTTTTCTTCTAGTTTTGCACTAACCAGCTGTTCTACTTTTGATACTGATGTATTCGTGGAACTGGGACTGACACTTACTGTATTCAAAGGAACAGCTGGTGCATGAAACTGTCTGCCAACTGATGATTCTTTGCTTTGCAACAGACAATTTTATGTCATCCAGCTTCTTCCCCAAATTAGCATTCACACAAATCCAATGAATGTAACAAATAACCGAGCAGCATATCTTTTCTTTCAGCTTTGCACAAACCAGTTGTTTAGCTTTTGATAGTGATGTATTAGACATTTGTGGGAGTGACACCACTTACTGTATAGCTGTCTACCAATTGATTGATTTTTTGCTTTGCAATGGATATATTCTATTTCCCACTTTAGCATCTGCTTGTTTTAATACCCAAACATACTTTTTGCCATCATTTTAGTATTGTGATTGTGGAAAGTGTGCTAGTTTTTTTTTTTTGTTTCTCAAAAACTAAGATGCTGTACTCAATTCATAAGGCTGATGTTTTTACTCATATTGCTGAATTGGCAAACAGCAACGATTCTGCAGTGAGTATAAGTGATACTAAACCTTCCAGTGCAATGACATCACCACCTTCTATTCCTGCCATTGACTCAGTAGTAGGTTCTACAGCCATTTTTCTTATGGTTTAAGCTACAAGTGATAGAAATTCATGAAGAATTTCATTCTGTCTATGATAAAACAGGCAAGCCATTCTGTTTGTTAACTGACACAGTGTGGACATCTCTCCTAAGAGGTGGTTTTAGCGATACTATCCCTGACTTGCTTTTTGGAAGCCATGTTTAGTTTATCATAACTGAAACTTGCATAACAAGATTTGTGTTGGAACCATGGTAAGTACTACACACAAATTCCTAGGGCACTGAAACTCTGACACTTTCCAGGAAAGAACTGCATGATTTTTATTTATTTTTGTTTCTTTTCACATCACAGGGTATTTCAGAAACTGTTCTGTAGTTATTTTGACAATTCAACAACATGTTCCAATCCATTTTACTTACTAATTCATTTAAAGTCCTTTATTATAAAGATAATAGTCACTCAATTAACTGACTATTAATTGCTCATGGTGTATTTGCAACTCCTGATTACCATGTTACAGATTAAGGCAATGGAAGGCTCATGCAATCATGTGATATAAGTATTCATAAGATGAAGTGATCGTAGATATCACCCTGCCATTAAAAGGGGTAACATGTTGTGGTCCCACACGAATTTCACTAGACAAAATTATTATGATCAATTTCATTACCAATAATATTTCCATTAGGTTGACTTCTGTTTTCTTTCTCATTTTTTAAATAAATTTTTAGTATTAAGTGAATGAAGAGAGAACACAAAAATCTGCAGCATGAGAGTTAGATTTATTAGTGAAAAAATAGTTTGTTCAAGACTCCATTCTAATTAACATAGCTAATTTTTCCCAAGTATATATGCCATTGTTTCCAAGCCCAGGTAAATTGGGATATTGCCTAGCAGATAAAGTGTGGGATAGATAGCAGTAGCAAGTGTGGAATAATTTATTTTTGAAATGCCACTGCACATTTTATTCCACTACTGTGGTATTTCTAAATAATTCAACCTTTTTTGTATTAAAAAATAACATGGCTATGGTATTATAAGTAGAATAATTCTCAGGATTTGTGATCCTGAACAGAAATTGTATTATTCTATAATTCACATGTCAAATAAATAATAAAAACAAAAACAAACAAACAAACAAACAACAACTAAATGTTGTAAAGGTTTAGTTAGTATAAGTGCTAAAACTTTATCTAAAAGAATTCTAACATATTAATTATTTTATTGCAGGTACGCAGAAGATCTAAACGACTTAGGGGAGTAATACAGTTATCCTATTAATTAATTTTTGCATAAATTTTACATAAATTCTTAATAAATGTCATTAAAATCTTGTTTATTTGTAATAAAATTGCTATAATGCATCTGATAATCTATATTGGTCACTTCCTGTATCTTTATGTTTTCAAAGTAAATCTTTTCATTCATCAACTAAATGTTTTATATTCAGTTTATCTTAATTGTTGAACAAATCCTAAACATAAATTTATAAACACTTTGTCCCATGTTCATTACCACCAAAATTTTTGTGACATTTAAGTTGAAATATTTTTTTTTATATTATATAATAAAATTAATGATGTTTTGTAACTTTCACTTCACTTTCTTTGTCAATGAATGCATTAGTAGGACACACATGATTCCAATTTTAATGGAATGAATGAGAAAGTTCAATAAACATGGGCTTGCAAAGACTCAACTAAACTTAGTGATAAAATAATGTTGAGGATTTACATTTTCCTACCACTGCACATTCAAATTAAAACAAGTATTATTTAAAAAAATGCATTATCTTTTGAACGTGAGGGCTTACATCCAGAGCTAACATCAGCTAGTTATATAGTTGGTGAAAAGTCAATAGCACAGTTAATGTGTTATTTGTCACAGTTTTATAAGCCCTACTCAACAGTATTTACTTGAAAATGCATTGTCCCTAGACGAACTACGAAGGTAAGTCTTGCGTAGGTATGTTCAGTTGTGTGAAAGTATTGTGCGTTACAACTACTATTGAGAATATCACAAAGAAAATTTTAAATAACGTGATTTGATTTTGTTGCTTCTTTTTCAATTCAAACTGTTGCGGGAGCGGTTACTATGACATTGAAACCCCTTTACCTCATACGTAATTTAAAAACTCGACTTTATTTTAATAGCTTGAGTGTTAGTTGTTAAAATCAAATTTAACAATAGTTAAGGCTCGCTCGCCATTTGTGCTCAAGCACACTACTAGTTATACGCGTATTTAATTATACGTCACGGAAAGCCACACATCTACATAAGAAATACATGGAAAGTATGGTTCCCCATGAATCCAGGGGAATGACACGAACAGATGTACAAGCTTCTACCACCAGACCCTCTTTCCCTCCCCCGCTCGAGCGGATAATAAAAGGGAAAGGGTCGACTAGGAAATGCTATTGGTTACATTTAATGACATGACAGTAACTTAAGGGTACGATGGCATAGTGACAATGGCCCGTGCACAAAGTAACAACTGTATCTCACTGCTAAGTCAAACTTCCAACTGCAGACATCTTAAAAGGCTAGTCCAAGTCACTGCTTAGCATTACTAATGGCATCTAAAAGAAGAGTTTTGACACGGCTGTACGAGAGTTGTGCACAGAAATACTGCACGCATGAGCAGTTTGTGCTGAACTCTGTGGTAGTTTTGTTTCATTTCAATTATTCACTTTATGATCACGTGTTTGACGATACTTACACAAAATATATTTATGTCTGAACTGATGAGTAAAAGGGGTGTCAGCGGTCTTGATTGAAACTGTGTTCGGATCGGCACGGGTTGGGTTGTACTAGGCGGTTGGAATAGATAGAGTGAATGCAACTAATTCTTTACATGGTCCTTCGAGCCGGATCGCGGAACCAGACGTTTAGCGGTATAATCTCGGACACTCTAATTACAGCCCACCATGCCTGAAACTGAAGTTCTACAAAGGAAGAAAAGAGTACGTGGCGGCCATCGATCGTCAGCTACGCGAACTCTAGGACAGGTAGCCAACTCGTTAGAAGAGTCACCAGTCGACGCAAAAAGACTTACTGTGTTGAAGCTATCGCTTGAGGAAAAGCTGAAGACTTTGAAGGAACTGAATGCTGACATCATTGAACTGGTGCCTGAAGACGACCTAGAACCAAGCTGAGATCCAGCAAGCTGATGAGTGCCACGAGAAAATCTTTGAAGCTCTTGCACGCATTGATCATGCCTTGACTCCTGTCAGCACATCCCCAGCCACTGCAGTGGATCGAGGGGAGGAAGAACCTGCAAGAACTCACTCAAGCGCACCTAAGGTTAAGCTTCCCAAGCTCTCACTACCACGCTTCAATGGTGACCTGATGAAGTGGTCCACCTTCTGGGATTCTTATGAGTCTGCCATACACAAGAATGATGACCTCACTGATGTTGATAAATTTAATTACCTGAGGTCTTTACTAGAACGAACGGCTCTTGACACAATCTCTGGATTGACTCTGTCTGCCACAAATTATAAAGAAGCGATTGAGCTCTTACAGAAGAGGTTCGGTAACAAGCCTCTAATCATTTCGAAGCACATGGAAACCTTATTGAATGTAGAGTCTGTAGCATCAGATCAGAGTCTGAGGGAATTGAGACATTTGTATGACACAACCGAGTCTCACCGCCGTAGTTTGAAGTCTCTTGGAGTCGAATCATCATCATATGGGGCCATGCTCTCACCCATGCTGCTTATGAAGCTGCCACCTGAACTACGCCTCATTGTGAGCAGGGAGACCACCGACACTGAGTTGGACATGGATAGCCTGCTGAAGGTTTTTAAGCAAGAGCTAGAGGCAAGAGAGAGAGCTTCTGGTCCTAAGACCACTAAACCTCACTCTCAGTCCAGTCGAAGTCAGGACAGAGGATGTGGTCAAGACAGAGGCAGACATCAGTCATCTGCCTTAGTAGCAAGGTCTCAAGATACAGGAACTGGTCCAAGTTGTTGCTATTGCCAGCAACGTCATTCTCCAATCAACTGTACGGCTGTCAAGGAGATTGGCTCACGTAAGCAGATACTAAAAGACAATGGGCGCTGCTACAACTGCCTTCGCAAGGGCCATATCGGTCGTCATTGTCGATCAGCAAGTAGGTGTCGTGTATGTAGCGGACGTCATAATACTTCGATCTGCGAAGACTCAACTAACCAGTCTCCGAAACCTCCTGCACAGGCTGAATTGACCACACCACCTACAGAACTCAATCCTGAAGCTCCTTCATATCAACCAGTTCCAACCTCTGCAGCCCTCTGTTCTGACAAGGGTGAAGCCGTGCTGTTACAGACTGCTTACACAATGATGCATAACCCTTCTAACCCACAACGGTCGATCGAGGTTCGAATCCTCTTTGACAGTGGCAGCCAAAAATCATACATCACTGAGCGAGCCAAGAGTCTGCTGGCATTGGAATCTACTGGAGAGCAGCTACTTTCGATTGCTACATTTGGATCAAGCAAGGTACAAGAGAAGGTATGTGCCATTGTGAATGCTGGGTTGTGTTTGAGGGGCTATCCACCAATGTCGATGTTTCTGTATGTCGTCCCAACTATTTGTGATCCATTAGTTTGCCAGCCCATTGCCACCTGCATTAAGAAGTCTACTCAATTTAAGGGCTTGGAATTTGCCGATTATTCAGATGGGAAAACTAGTTTGAGGGTAGATGTACTAGTAGGATCAGATTACTATTGGGAGCTTGTTACAGGCAGTGTGTGTCGTAGTGATTGTGGACCTGCAGCTATTCACACGAAGTTAGGCTGGGTACTGTCAGGTCCTATGCCGGAAGGTAACAATCGGCAGTGTTCAACTCACCTAGTGACAACGCAAGTGTTCAAAGTTGATGCCAAGCAGCAAGAGACTATTAGTCTTGATGAACAACTCCGGTCTTTTTGGGAACTAGAAGCACTTGGCATCTAGGGAGTGGAGAAGACACTTTACGATGACTTTATAGCAGCATTACCTTCAGTCAGGGTCGGTACGAAGTAACACTCCCTTGGAAGGAGTTCCATGATTCACTGCCTGATCATTATCAGCTAAGTCTCAAGAGACTGAATAGTCTGTTGCGTAGACTCAGACAAGAGCCTGCTATTCTAGAGCGATATAACCACACTATCCAAGACCAACTAGCGAATGGCATTATTGAAACGGTAGACTGTTCTGAGTCAACATTCAGCAAGGTACACTACTTGCCTCATCATACTGTAATGCGTATGGACAAGACTACTACAAAACTGCGGGTAGTATATGATGCGTCGGCTAGATCTGATGGGCCCTCATTGAACGATTGCCTGAAAAAGGGACCAAAGTTCAACCAGCTAATTCTTGACTTGTTGTTTCGATTCCGATCCTACAAGATTGCATTGACAGCCGACATAGAAAAGGCCTTCCTAATGATTGTGATAGGGATGTTCTCAGATTTCTCTGGGTGGATGATATAACAAAGATTGACCCACAGATTGTAGTTTACAGATTTACCCGTGTTGTTTTTGGGGTATCTTCCAGCCCATTTTTGCTGAACGCAACCCTCAGGTATCACTTGGAAAGTTTCCTAGGAACTAATGAAGCAATAGCTCGACGTCTCCTCCACTCAACATATGTAGACGACATTGTGACAGGAGCAGATACGGAAGAGGCAGCCTACCAACTCTACAAACAGTCCAAGGACATGCTCCAGCAGGGCGGATTTAATCTCCGAAAGTTTGTGTCTAATTCCCAAGAATTACAGAGACAAATAGAAGGTGTGGAAAACGTCTCTCAGAATGACTCAGGTCAGTCTTATGCGCAGGCCACTCTTGAAGACACAATTCCAACCACAAGAGATGATGAACAGAAGATCTTGGGAGTACCATGGAATTCTACTAGTGACTACCTCGTCTTTGATGTTACTGAGCTAGCTCGTCGTGCAATCAATCTACAGCCAACCAAACGAAATATCGTCTCGTTAATTGGGCAGTTTTACGACCCTTTGGGTTTTCTAGCTCCAATCACCATCAAATTCAAGGTGTTTTTCCAGAAGCTTTGTCGGGACAAACTGGACTGGGATGCAACTTTGCCAGATGAGTTAAGGAGGGAGTGGAATGCTTTAGTGAGTGACTTCAGAGAAGGAGCCCCGATGTCGATCCCCAGAAGCTATTTCCACCAAGTCGTTGATTCTCCAATTTCAGTCACCCTCTATGGATTCTGTGATGCATCTGTTTGCGCATATGCAGCTGTGATATATCTTGTGACTAGAACAGATGATGACACCCAAGTACAGTTTGTGGTTTCCAAAACAAGAGTTGCACCACTGCAGGCACAAACAATTCCACGCTTGGAGCTGCTGTCAGCTTATCTGTTGTCGAAACTCGTGGTGTCTGTTTTGGGGAGTTTACAGGTGACCTTGCCCCAGCTAAAGGCTCAGTGCTACACAGACTCTCAGATTGCACTATACTGGATACGTGGAACTAACAAGGAGTGGAAACCGTTTGTCCAAAACAGAGTTAATGAAATTCGTCGTAATGTCAGCCCCAGTTTATGGAACTACTGCCCCGGGGTATCCAATCCTGCTGACCTCCCTTCTCGAGGTCTCTCAGCACTTGAGACTGCCATGAGTCAGCTCTGGAGGCAAGGACCAAACTGGTTATATGAGAACTTCCCCTGGAAGAGTCCTGAGAGTACAAGCATGCCTGAAGAGTGTGCTATTGAGCTAAAGGCTACTGCTTCACATCTCAGTCTCCTGACTACTGATGCCAAGGGATCGGTAGATAAGCTGTTATCCTGCAATAAGTTCAGCTCTCTATCTAAATTGCTAAGGGTGACAGCTCTAATTGTGAAGGCTATCAAACGATTTAAGGGGTATGCAGCAGATGACTGTACAAGTCTGACTCCAGAGGAATTGATTCAGGCTGAGATTTTGTGGATTAAGGATGCACAGCAGCAATTAGAGGGTCTGAAGGACTTCAAGACTCTACAGAGGCAGTTAAATCTGTTCCAGGATGAGAAAATGATCTGGTGTTGTAAGGGACGTTTCTCGAATGTGGAAGCTCCATTCGCAATAAGGCATTCGGTACTCTTGCCCCGAAATCATCCTTTAACCACACTTGTTGTCAGAGAGGATCACGAACGTGTTTATCACAATGGAGTTAAGGAAACCTTAACCGAAGTCAGGAGACGATTTTGGATTCCAAGGGGAAGAAGTTTGGTCAGGTGTCTGATTCATCGTTGTACCCTCTGTAAACGATTTGAGGGAGCTTCATTCAAAGGTCCACCGCCACCACCATTGCCCATCTTTCGAGTGAAAGAAGAACCAGCATTTTCGTTTACTGGCATGGACTTTGCAGGACCACTGACCATCCATATGAGCCATGGAGTAGGTATACGAAAGGTGTGGATTTGTCTGTTTACATGCCTGGTAACACGTGCAGTGCACTTGGATATTGTGCTAGACCTCTCTACGCAGGCATTTGTGCGATGCTTGAAGAGGTTTGCTTCCCGAAGAGGCCTGCCACATAAATTTGTCTCTGACAATGGGAAAACATTTAGGCAGCCTCTAAATACATCAAGACTGTGTTTGAAGATAGTGCTGTTAAAGAGCATCTAGCAGGGTTGGGCTGCTCATGGCAGTTTAACATTGAGCGTGCGCCATGGTGGGGAGGTGCCTTTGAAAGGATGGTGAAGTCAACCAAAAGATGTTTGAGAAAGTTAATTGCAAGAGCAACCTTTTCCTTTGACGAACTCCTCACTGCCTTAACAGAAATTGAAGCTGTGCTGAATTCGAGACCCTTGTCCTATATTTCAGCTGAAGATCTGGAAGAGCCTTTAACTCCTTCACACCTGCTTGTGGGGCGAAAAATTCTGAATTTGCCAGATCATATCAGTTATCAATCAGACCCAGATGATGAAGACTTCACAGTCAACTCAGTGCAGCTTACAAGACGTGTAAAACACTTGAACTATTCTCTAAACCAATTCTGGAACAGGTGGCGAACTGAATACTTGAATGAGCTTAGAGAAGCCCATAACCACTTCAGGGGCAAGGCCAACAACACAGCCAAGGGTCCAAGATTGGAAGTTGGAGAAGTTGTAATTGTGCACAATGAACGACTACCTCGCGGCCTTTGGAAGTTAGGGAGAGTTCAAGAACTCCTTAAGAGTCGTGATGGTTACTGCAGGGGCGCCATTGTGAAGACTATTGCCAGAAATGGTCAACTAGAGTTGCTTCGTCGACCAATACAGCTGCTCTATCCCTTGGAAATATGTGGTTCATCGGAAAATCATATTACCCCTGCTGACAATGTTGAATCGGAAGATTTCAGTGAGGACCCTACTGTTAACAATAGTGAAAGGGAAGTAGCAGACAACAGCCCTGAGAACCCAGCTGACGAAGCTAACAATTCATCGAATCACCGGAACCGAGTGAGACATGTTGCTGCGCAGAGAGGTGATGAGCAAAGGAAGGCATGCATGATCCAACTCCAGGAAGACTGAACTCTTATTCTACACATCACTACTTTACTTAAGTTCAATTGAATTATCTCTGTGTTTGTAGTATGACATTCCTTGTTGACCATTCCTGGTCACTTGGGGGGGGGGGGGGGGGGGGGGGGGCATACCGTAAGCCTGGGTGTTCGAGTGGTTTCGGTCCGAACCCCCTTTAGAGTGACCGGAAGTAAATATTTTAGCCACACCCCACATATAACTTCTGGAATTATAGTCATCTGTTCAATCGTGCTGAACCTGAGCTTGAATTATTTGCTGTTTCTGGCCTAGTCTGAGTCCAAGTGACCTAATAAACATTCAGCTCCTTAACCCTTTCGTTCCCAATCCCGCTTAAAAGCGGGTGAAGACCGGTTGACTTCTCCGAATTTTAAAAAATAGTTATTTTATAGCTAGAACCTTCAGATTGCATACACAGGTGCCCAATGCATTGGAGAAGCATCTAAAATAGCTTTCAGCCAGGGCTGCTTCGACAGTACCTCACAGCAGTTGCGTTTATTTCTTCCTCGGCAAAAAAAAAAACATCGGTTCTCCGTCGAATTTTAAAAAAAGTTACCTTCTTCACAGCAACTTCATTTATGGATCCAGTCATCTCCAGAGCTTTGTAGAAGCAGCGAAAAATTGCTTGAGCCCAGTAGCCTTCCATAACACATTGAAACAACCGCTTCTTTGCCGACCAAGACTTTGCGGTTTGACTTACTGTCTTCTTATTTTTTTATAAAATCGCCAGTTCAACTGGGGGCCTCCCCATTACGTACA
>WLWD01003239.1_pt1 | contig 57257 bp, 38 predicted proteins | sample 6712731 | NCBI WGS metagenome assembly WLWD01 (sample SAMN12718690, study PRJNA576275) | sponge metagenome | isolation source: marine sponge | host: Mycale hentscheli | place: New Zealand: South Island, Marlborough, Capsize Point | collected 2014-11-01 | reverse complement strand
CCCCCCCCCCCCCCCCCCCCCCCACCACCCCCTCCACTAGATAGCTGAGTAGGCATATTAGTCTGCACTGTGCTGTCTATTGCATGCAGTGTGTTGCGTAGACAACTGGAGACACATGCTTCCAGTGAATGGTGTGGCACAGGTGGGTCCAGAGAGAAGAATCAGAAACATGGCAGTCTTACACGACACACCCATGCACGCACACACACACACACACACACAAGCCTATTGCCTTACACCAACACACACTCACACATATATACATGTATTAACATCCTGCCCATTCACAAACAACCCCCTCAGCCTTCCCCCATAACCACACCTCCACAAGATGCTGGTGACTTCCTGCTATGCCACATTTTCAATCTCTATCATTTGATTGGTCCTTCAATTCCTACCTACAGAACCTCATTCCCATTAGTTGGACTGCCAAGCAGCTCCTGGAACTGTGCAAGCTAAGAAGTAAGACCCCCTCTTGCTCTCAACATCTGGTCCTTACAAAGCAGGTGTCCAGACATGTACCATAACACACATGTGCATGTCACCTACATCAACCCATAGTTCTGGTTCCTGATGAAAGAGCAATCTTCCACAAACAGACAAACAATTGCACCACAAATAACACACCAACAGCAAAGGATAAATAAACAGTAAAGACACATTTCTTCCCTTCTCTCAGCGTAACGTACCGTACCTCACCACTGACATGCCTCCTGCACTTATTATGTTGATCTTTATACAATCGATTAACAGCCCACCTTCACTGTTATTTTGGTAGCCGGCATGTGTCTCGCTAAAATACCACCAGTGTAGAACTGGCAAGTCTACTAGAAACCATCAAAACTGACATATCAGGTACATAATGTATATACGGTACACACACACACACACACACATGTACAAACAATGTAACGTCATAAACGCGAAGATACACAGGATGTGAGCTCATAACGAAGCAATGCGAACACTCGGCCAATCATCTTGCTTTCGTCAACTGGGCTATGTGTAAGTAATGTATGACAGTAAGGTAACAAGAATTGCCAGACTATACACAATATCACACCATGCTATACAACGTGGCTTCATGCCGTAATCACCATTACCAGATATTATAACCAGACAGTTACGTATGCTTGGATGGAGAGAGAGAGAAACATCATCTTTGCCGAAATCTGCCCCTCAAACTTATGTATAGTATGCCACACCTTCTTTGCACACACACACATACGCGCACGTGGTGTATACTAAATCTTTGTAATAACAACATATCTACAGTACGGTGAAACCTCGTTACAAAGGACATCAAAAAAGCAACTTTGCTCTCAACAATAATAAAACATGACTTAACAAAATTGTGTAGAAATTACGCCAAACTCTCCACAACAGTCAAACTACTTGCCTCCACGAGTGTGTGCGTGCGTGGCCCATAGAGAATGATTCGCCGTGCGGCACACCAGCGGGCTATTTTACCAACTCACCAAAGTCGATGCTAATTTAATACTTAACACCTGAGACTGTTTGTGAGCTTACAGTATGCACCAACATGTAGATGTCTAAACATTACCAATTGACACCTGCAAACTGACAACAACAACAACTACTACTATTATTATTATTACTACTACTGCAACAACAACAACAACAGCTACTAGTACAACAACAACCACAGGCAGATTACCAATGCCAAAGATCTTAGTTTTTACCCTGAACAAAAAAATTCAAGAGCATGGCTATGCAGAACAACAATAACATCAACAACAACAGTACAATGTGAAACTATCATTACCTAAATGACATCACTGGGCAAAATGAAACCAGGCCCCCACTTTAGCTTGGGGACATAGTGTGACTAGGGGCAGTCTGGGAAGCTGTATTTAAACAAACAGCTGCTCTCTAAACCAAACACACAGAATAAACTGTGGCGAGTGAGTGTACAGAAGGAAAACACTGTATGTACTGTCTAGTGTAGGTACATGAGGTAGATATTGACTTAAAGAAGTGAAGACCACACTTTACCAGGTTTATCACTAATTGCATTCCATGCCTTCCCTTCTGTTACCAACTTCTTTATGGCACAAAACTGAATTTAAAACTCACAACAACAAATTCATTAGTGGGAGGGACAAATAAATAACTGAGACAAAGCTTCTCTAATGGGCGGAGTCATAGCCAGAGGTCACGAGGTTTGAGTTCACTACACAGTGCAGAAAAAATCCATCATCATATGCTTGCATCACTACTACCCTATTTAACCCACGCTCCATTCTAGTATGGCAAGCACTTGACCCCACTAACAAGCAGGAAGGTTTCAGAGAAGATGAGTAGATTAGAGAGAATGGAAAAAGCAACTTAAGAAGACAGTGAAATTTGTACTTGAAGAAAAGGCGCCAATGGAAAGCAGTCAATGCGAAAGCCACTAATAAATATCGTTTACGGTTTAGTTTGTAATCATCTCAGAAAAAGAGGTAAGAGGTACTTACAGACTGTGTTTAAACTAACTCAATAGACACTGTAAGTCAACTAGAATCCTTTAGAACACTGCACGCACCAGATGTGACGTGTGGGTGAAACTACACCATGTATGTATGCAACCTTAAGAAATAGAATTGTGATGTGTTTACACCACCCTTCTCTCTCTCACACACACTCATGCATATTCACACACATACACACTCACGATTCATGTGAGAGCAACAAATAGCTCGAGAGGAAGCTAATCACATTGAAATGCAATGCTTAGTCCACACACACACACACACACACACACACACACACACACAGTTCCCACATACATGTACAACCAAATGAAAGAGCCAGTGTACTTCTGCAGTTGAACAGACAAACAAACTCATTTTAGCATGCAAGCACCAGACACACCCACACTACTGTATGGATGTGTGTGTGTGTGTACACTCGTGTGTGTATGCATGTATATATGTATGTATGTATATATGTATGTGTGTGTATGTATGTATGTGTGTGTATGTATGTATGTATGTATATGTATGGAATGCTTGGAATGAGTATATATCCCATTCCGACCATTCCAACCAGGTTAAGTGCTTGTATCCTCAACTCAAGCACTCCATGTAGCTATGAATATCTAAATCCTATGTCAACACAGTAAAGACCAGAACAATAGCTATTTACTGAGCAGATTCATGGCCTGAAATTCATACCTCGCTGAGTGCACAGGTGGAGTGAGGGGGTGACAACGGAGGCAGACAATGGGAATGAAAGGTGTAGGCTCTTTAAGAACAAAAGGAGTAAGGTCACTTAGTGCTACCTTCTTTTCCCAACTAGAATGAGATGAAAGCCGTGAACCGTGGAGCTACAGGGAAAGAGACACTGAGTAGAACTGGAACCATTCAAAGAGTCATAGACACACACCGCCCTGTCCGACAGATCTGGGAGAAAGAATAACCAGCAAAGGGTTTTTGAACTCACTCACTGTCTCACACCTCCATGGCAGACTAACCCAGATGAAAACCATAAACTCACTCCCAGTGGGGACAGAGAGAACTTAAAACAGATAACCACATTCGTTTTGCATCACACAAGAAAAGAAACCAGTCCATCTTGTGTTTCTCTCCCCAAACACAAGGAATGTTTAACAGATGAGAAGAAGGGGGCCAGTAATCGACACAATCTTCACAACTTGCTGTCTGAGGCAGAAGGAGAATGACATAGACTTTCACATGGTATGGAGTACATACATGTTACCATGGATACAAACAGACAGGTATGGACATGTAATAGTTAATACACACACATGTACATGCACAAATTAACACCTCCACATTATGCGAACATCTCTGATAAATCCTTTACAAATGGACTCTATTTTTAAATCCACCAACCCTGAAGCAAAAATAAAAAATATCATAAAACATGAAAGTTAATAAAGAGAGGCAGTTTTAGAAATTGGTTACTTTAATAATTGCACACCCATTACACCAATACACACACACCTGTACACACGCACATAAGTACACACATACATACATACACACACACATTCAATAAAAAAAAAAACAACTATCAATTTCAAGCCAAGGGACTTCATCAAAGGTTGTTTTATAAAACACACATGCCGCAAACTCACAACAAACACGTACAGTATACATACACTACATACATACACACACACATACACTACATACACACACACACATACACTACATACACACACACATACACACACACTCACAATGTATTTTTAACGTTTCCCGGTATCGTAAGACCCACTGCCATTCTGAAAATGACAGGAATGTGTAAGCACACACACACATGCACACACGTACACACTCATTATAAACTATCTATTCCAGGAATCCTTTATTGTTAGTAATAACCCGCAAACAAAAGAAATTAAAGCCATCGCCGGTTACGAAATCTCGGTGCTAGGCAACCAAACATCATCAGATTCAACATCGTGCACACAAATAACTGAAAGAGATGCATCTTTGCAGTGTAAACTCCTATGTGTGTACATTCGTGTGTGCGTGTGTGGGTAGCATAGCAACAGTGAGTTGATCATCAGAGAGAGACTGACCACTCCAGGCTGGTTTAGATTCAGCTTGTAATAACAAGCTAGCAAATATTTATAGCTGCCTGGTTTACATGCCACATTGAGAATACATGCACAGACCTGTGCTACAATGTATTGAAAACTACACTTGACTTCTAGGCAAAGGTTGATCAACTAAAAACTTGAATAACTTTTGAACAGAAGCAGCTATGCATCCGGGGTTTGCACCATTAGAAAGCTCGCGCCGAAGAGGTTAAAATATTTTTATACAGTACTCATTCACTTGACTACTACTGCTGCCAGTAATTGAGGACCCAAGCTTAATATCTTCTCTGTATAAATCTATTAATGTTAGTGTGATGTCTCAGTGTTTTATACCAAGGAAGGCGGGTCCTAAGGTCCCTCCCATTCAGAAGGAGCTTTGCTTCTCCCAGAATTTTGAAATTGATATAGCACATTAGCTGAAGTTAAATTTTATGAGTAGTAAGAACATAAATTCGTGCAGCGAGCGAATGCTGATCACTGCTAAACTTAAGAGACACATGCAACCCAACACAAGTGCCACACAACATTTGTAGAAATCACTCATGTGTTTGTTTGTCTTAATAAACAAGAACCTCACACACACATAAAAAATGTAAAGAATTCTAATTTAACTCCATTGTTAAAAAGGAAAACGAAGACTACCCAACACAGCCAGTCCATGCCACAGAAATAAATCATAAAAGTTTGTAAGAGACGAGTTGCACTTGTAGACCTTGTGTATTACCTATTTAGTAAAATAGAGGAGGCTAGGTGGCCACTCTAATGTTCACATGAAAAAGTGTGTGAAATACTGTGTATGTAAGTTCACATATGTATAGGGTTTATAGCTGCCCTCACGTATAGATAGCTCTAGACTTACTAGTGCCGTCTAAAGCGCCACTCTTCACATTGTAGCCCATACATGAGGCACTAAATATCTACTTACACAATCTGTTTCCAAGCATATATCATTTTACAGCTACTAAATGCTTCATATTAAGTGAATTCTCATTCCCCAAGTGTGGACTAAAAGTTCCATGCAAACACTTCCAATAAAGTGCCCACGATCACCAGAAGGTAAATCAATAAAGGATCATTTTAGGCTAGACCTCAGCTAGACCGACAACACAGTAAGATGGTAAGGTATCATCTTTCATTCCAACCATCACCATTTTTTTTTTTTTTATTGACTACTAACTTGCCCCATATAATTCCTTCAATACTCTAGTACTTCCGTCATAAATACGTACTTTTAAAATTACTACTATTATTTACAATGACATAAGCACATCAGGTGAGCCATCGGTGAAAAGATGACACAGAGGAAAGCAACGATAACATGCAGCTTTCTTTAAGTTACAAAAAAAAAAAAAAAAGGAACAGAGAAAGGTCTGTACAATACCACAAGGCAGGAGCAGAAAGTTGGTAAAGATGGTGATCAAATGGTACACTACCACATTATGAATTTTTATGAGTTAAAGTGGACAAGTTATTCGACTCTGTACTACTTTCAGTTTTCTTGTAACAGTGTCAGCTGGAGGGCAGAATTCCGCAAAGAGTTAACCAAGGAACCAGAGAAGGACAGATCAGTGCACAGCACAACTTACCATGATATCGGTAGATAGGAGCAACGGCTTTGCTGTGTGGTATGTACGTGTGTTAGGTACATATGTGTCTTAGGTGCATAGAGGAAGAAAAAGTGTACCATCATCATCCAGCCACAGTTCCATTTTACTGGACCTTGATAAGAAATGGTAATGACTAGCTTCCACTAGAAGATAAGTCACGACTGCCTAGCACTCACACACACACACACACACACACACACACACACACACACACGTCCTAATGCTAATGCCCAGCATTACGTAGTTAAGGAATAAAATGAACTGGTAGCTTTCTACGCCATTAGTGCACTGTTACAGTGTAATTGGAAAGAGTTACTAATATTTCATCATGCCTAGAATTGCACAGACACGAAAATCCTTCAAGTATATACTGTGCTCCCTAAATACCAGTAGACACGACAATGCCTTTACCAAACAACTATAAACAAATGGAAACTAACACTACTACTACTACTACTACTACAACTTGATAAACTGGGAAATGGAAAATGATGAAGTTTCTGGTACACAATAAAAAGAGACTAGACACTTTTAACATAGTCTGACTGAGAGAGAGAGAACACACACATCTTCACCACACGATTGCATGCCACCTTTACCTTGATGCCGCCTAAACCTTCCCACTCCATTACAAGCAGCGCCACCGCTACCTTCAGCCTCACTGCTACCTCTACAGGTACCTCAACTGGTACCTCTACCTTCTGACTTCACTACATGTCACCTGTACTGTACCTTCTCTACATTCCCAACCAATTACTCCATAATTTACCTAATGCCTTTTACCTTTACCTTCTGACTCCACTATAAGCTACCTCTAACACACCATCTCTCAGACTACGTATCACTAAGGTAACAACCTTGCTGCTACATATCGCACCACTTAACACCCCACCCCCCTCCATCCCTCCCTTCTTACACTCACTCGCTCGCAGTGCCTCTCCACAAACAACACGTAAGCTTCCTTAACGAGCCAGCTACATAACTTCCTCTCTTATTGGACCTGTTACACCGAACTCTTCAGTAGTCCAACAACAAGGAAAAATAGTTTCCAAGAATTGTTACAGGAGGTGTACACCCATCTTACTCAAACAGACTAAGCGGGACATCCAAGGCATAAGCCAAACCACTTAGGTCCATCTTAAAAAAAATGATATCATCAAGCATCATCATCATCATCATCATCATCATCATCATCATCATCATCATCATCATCATCATCATCATCATCATTCCTTGGGAGGAGAATGGTCATGTGCATGATGGTAGGGATGGGGCATACATGCGAGGGGCGGGGGAAACGGAAAGAACAAATAATACATATGTACAAGTTTCTGAACAACAGAAAGTGTAGGTCAAGTCCAAAGTCCAACTAAAAGCAATCCAAACCTTGTAGAATATAACTTGCTTATGAGACAAAGTTTTAGTGCTTCACATAATATTATGTGAAACTGGAAGATTTCTTATAACATAGACATGGTCCCTCTCTCCCCACCACAACGGGCAGGAAGTTCAAGGCAGAGCCCTGGATATCCAGGAAAGCAGGTGCTAAGGAAAGGAAATAAGAATTCAGAAAGCACATTCAAAATGAGTGAGTTCAGTCATACTAGAGGACTGTACAGGAAGCTTTTAGCTCTCACCATTCATAATTTTAAAACAACATTTCTTTTCAAATTCAGATAATTTAGTCGTCATTCAAAGAAATTTTCTTTCAGCTCGGTCAAAGTATGTCTCCCCGTATTTTGCATTCAGTTGTAGAGGCCTGCACTGTATGAATTAGAATGGAGGAAACGTCTAAAACAAATTATATGTTGATGACTGATACACATGCACACACACACACACCACTATCATCCTCTACTGCTTCCTTCAAAAACCATAATAGCACAACAAATCCACACACATACACGTCATTATGTTACTATAAGAAACTTCTAAGGAAGCCCAGCAACGGCATACCAATTAAAAGGTATTGAACACTTAAACGATATAATTTTCATACAGACACTTCAGCCTGTGAGCATTTGTCAGTCCTGGGAACAGGCAATAAGCAAGCCTAATGTCATAGTAATACATTCTAAAGAGTGACACGAAATTTAGAATGCTTGACTCAAAGACAAGCTTTGCAAAAACCACTGAGCTGTGGTTGGTAAAAAAAAAAACGAAACCAATTTTAATCACGTCTCCAGTCCGAGACAATCCACTAGTTAGTTACCTACCTCCATATATAACTCACACAGATATGCCCAGCGTAGTTCTAGAAATAATCAGCCAGTCACACAGACTTTCACAGGTCCGCTGGAAACTTCACGCCTGGGCTTTTCTCCTTAATAGATTATTTTTTACACCTGCACACCACCAAACTCAATCCTAGCTCTATAGGCGCTTTTTTTTCTGTTCCTAATTCCAAACAAACCTCATCCTGCCTGCATGCACCGTGTGCAGACTAGACTTAAGGGACCGGAAACAAGTAATTTACAGCTCCTCCTATTATTTTGTAAGTCACACCTACTGACTCCTCCTTTCCGATGTCATTTTGTGTTTCAGAAGAAAGGTGTGGTTTTACATTATTGCACAAGCACGTAAACCACAGAAACCCGCCCCCCCCCCCCCCCCCCCATCTCCAACCCGTCGTATTGACAACCATTTCCAGTTTTACACGAACGAAAATACTATAATACTATAGTGTCCGTTAGCGCTGTAGGTTGCTGTATTGGGAATTTCAGCCATGGCAGCGGTGAGGACTTACGAAGAGGAGTGCGGGTATTTGGAGAACCTTTCAGAAACCACAATCAGGATAAAAAAAGGCTTCGTACCGAACATGAATGTAAGATCGAGAGTCTGTATGTTGTGGCGTGCACCAGCAGATTATAGATAGTTTGTTTTTAAGCTGCTCCATGTTTGTAAAGAACCTTGAGTAAAGGATGACCTGGAGTTTTTCTTACAGAATAATGACTAGCCCTTTACCTAGTCATATTGTACATATTTTTGAGGTATTATTGCTTATAACTGTGCCCTCAGGAGAGGGCGACTATCTAGCGATAATTCTGAGAATTGCCATGGTCTAACTATTTTATACCATTGTTACCAAGAAGACCACCTAATCTAATCGAAAGATATTGTATTGTGATGGGGGGGGGGGGGGATATCTCTGACTCCGACATTAACATTAGTTGCAGTGAGGGTCACTCAAAAATACCGACAGCAAAAAATATCCTTTGTCTCATCTCCGTCACCTTCAAACCAAAGCAGTGATAATAAAGCGATAAAAACCGGTGAGGTTCGCAAGACAATACATTCTACTCCAATAAATAATTAGTTTCAGTCAACTCTAGAAGGGGATTGAGTGACCGTTACAAAGCAAGTATTTTAGTAGCAGCTGAGAACCAATTGTTACTTTACCTTTTACCTTATTTTCTGTCACGTTTTGGTTGTTGAAAAATTCGTCATTTCTTATGCGAAGAAGCAAGCTTACCAGGGTTTCATACAGGATTTTTTTCGGGGGGGGGGGGGGGGGGGGGGGGGGGGGGGGGCACACACACACACACACACACACACACGTTTGTTTGACCACACCCATTTTTGCTGAAACCACACCCATTTGGTTAAAATCGTCTCAGGTCTAGAATTAGTGGCATCAATATTAGAAGACTAATGCGTATTGCAATTGAAGGACTTCAATTAACTGAAGTGAACCTTCACCAAATATTAGATTAATATACAAACAACAAAATCACAGAATACCATTATAAATCATAACCACAGAATACCATTATAAATCATAACCACAGAATACCATTATAAATCATAACCACAGAATACCATTAAGTAATAAATATTAATATTCAGTGTTTCATACAAGGGGGGGGGGGGGGAGCCCTGGGATCTCACCCCCCCCCCCCCCCCCCCCCAAACTCATTTCCTTACACAAACTTTTATAATAGAATAATATACCAATTACAGTCTAATGCACCTATTTTTTTTTTCTTTAAAAATGTCCAGAATTTCATTAAAATTAACTTCACTTAAGTCTGGGCCTTCAATGGCAATTCTCATAAGGTGAGTCAAGTTTGTTAGCACCATTTCTGGGGGTGACCTGCAAAAAAGTATACTCTCCCATCCCAGTTAACCCACACACAACATCTCCTCCCCCCCCCCAAACTGAAAATCCTGTATGAAACCGTGAATATTATTAATTTATTTCATGAAATTCTGGGGGGGAGGGGGGGGGGAATCCCAGGGCGCCCCTACCTCTGTATAAAACCCTGCTTACTCTTTTTTTACTAATTAGTACTGCTTTTAAATAAGTCCTCTCTCTGCCCTAGTCTTTCTACCTTTACTAGTTCTTTAGCCTGTGGATATTGTTACATTCTAGTTTATGTACAGTATAAGTGGGTGTGGCCTCTTATTTATTTGTGATCAATATGCATTATATAGGTAGAGGGGGTGTGGCCACTTATTTATTTGTGATCAATAATGTACTATAGGTAGAGGGGTGTGGCCACTTATTTATTTGTGATCAATAATGTACTATAGGTAGAGGGGTGTGGCCACTTATTTATTTGTGATCAATAATGTACTATAGGTAGAGGGGTGTGGCCACTTATTTATTTGTGATCAATAATGTACTATAGGTAGAGGGTGTGGCCACTTATTTATTTGTGATCAATAATGTACTATAGGTAAAGGGGTGTGGCCACTTATTTATTTGTGTGATCAATAATGTACTATAGGTAGAGGGTGTGGCCTCTTATTTATTTGTGATCAATAATGTACTATAGGTAGAGGGGGTGTGGCCTCTTATTTATTTGTGATCAATAATGTACTATAGGTAGAGGGGTGTGGCCACTTATTTATTTGTGATCAATAATGTACTATAGGTAGAGGGGTGTGGCCACTTATTTATTTGTGATCAATAATGTACTATAGGTAGAGGGGTGTGGCCACTTATTTATTTGTGATCAATAATGTACTATAGGTAGAGGGTGTGGCCACTTATTTATTTGTGATCAATAATGTGTGAGCGGGTCTGGGAAAAGGGACCTTACTGCGCAAAAATTGAAATTGAGATATAGGCTCCAGAAGTAAGTCATCGGAAAAATTCTTTCTTTCTCCTATTTTTGTTTTTTGCAGAATTAGTCTTAGTGACCCTTACTCTACGTCTATGCCAAATTTCAAATGTCAAAACAACTTAAAAGACCCCAAGCGTGCCGTGGAAAGACAAGCTACTTTTTATTCTTTCTCGTTCTCGAAGTACAATAAACGGGGGATGGGCCGAGTTTCAAAGAAGCAGCTAAAAACACGGCTTAGCTTTGAGACTATTGCATGCACTCTACAGCTTACCTCTGGCTGAAAGTTTACCGCTACATCGAATAGAGTAGCCAAGGATTCCGACAAGACAAGCCGTGAGACGCTTTGAAAGCTAAAAAGAACTCTACGCAAACTTCGTTAGTCGCCGTTAAAAAGCGGCTGTACGATTTAATTGCGTATGCGGAGTACGCCGTTAAGTATACGGAAACGTTAATTATACCAGAAGTAGAAATTCAATTTATGTTTTCTCGATTTCTAGTACAATTGCTTTGGTGAATACAGCCCAGTTCAACTGCCAGTTTCTCTGCACGTCAAAGGTTTTACCCTCCAGTATTTTAGCACTAAGTTGAGATAAATTGTAGCTTTTTATTAGCATAAAAAACTCAATTTTTTTGGTTTGCTCCATAAGGTCCCTTTTCCTAGACCCACTCACATGTATTATGGTAGAGGGGGTGTAGCCACTTATTTATTTGTGATCAATAATGTACTGTAGGTAGAGGGGGTGTGGCCACTTATTTATTTGTGATCAATAATGTACTATAGGTAAAGGGGTGTGGCCACTTATTTATTTGTGATTAATAATGTACTATAGGTAGAGGGGGTGTGGCCTCTTATTTATTTGTGATCAATAATGTACTGTAGGTAGAGGGTGTGGCCACTTATTTATTTGTGATCAATAATGTACTATAGGTAGAGGGGGTGTGGCCACTTATTTATTTGTGATCAATAATGTACTATAGGTAGAGGGGGTGTGGCCTCTTATTTATTTGTGCTCAATAATGTACAGAGGGGTGTGGCCTCTTATTTATTTGTGATCAATAATGTACTGTAGGTAGAGGGTGTGGCCACTTATTTATTTGTGATCAATAATGTACTATAGGTAGAGGGGTGTGGCCTCTTATTTATTTGTGATCAATAATGTACTATAGGTAGAGGGGGTGTGGCCTCTTATTTATTTGTGATCAATAATGTACTATAGGTAAAGGGGTGTGGCCACTTATTTATTTGTGATCAATAATGTACTATAGGTAGAGGGGGTGTGGCCACTTATTTATTTGTGATCAATAATGTACTATAGGTAGAGGGGTGTGGCCTCTTATTTATTTGTGATCAATAATGTACTATAGGTAGAGGGGTGTGGCCTCTTATTTATTTGTGCTCAATAATGTATTATAGGTAGAGGGTTTGTTTTATGTGAACTCACACCTCAGGAAGCTCATGTACGATGAACTGAAGCATCACTCAGCAAGTCAAGGTGAGTTCAACTGTTATACATAGCTGAGGTGAGTCTGACTCGAGGAATATTCATAAAAGTGTCCTTAGCGAGGCACAGCAGAGTTCTGGGATTTACATCTACTTGTAGTTCCCTTGGTGGTGTCTATCTGTACTGGTATAGAAAGCAGGTGTAGTTTCGTATTAATATCATATGTGTTTGTTTTCATGAATTCATCAGTCAATATCCATGTACATGTTCGCACATGGTAGAACTTGGCAATTGTCACACTTCTTATGAGGTCATAGTTAAATTAAGAACTCATTGGATAGCTTGACAAGAGCAGGGATAGTGCAGATGGTAAGGTATCACTATCAAGACAGTTGGCAAAGTAATATTGATGGTGACAACATAGGAGTATATTATAGTCATTACCCTTTTCCTGACCTTACACCTGTATTGTGTAAATGGCAGCATTAGAATTAAATACATTTGTGGCCACAATAAAAAACATTTGGAGTGGTCCATTGCACAGAGTTCTGTAAACCTTTTAGAGGAGGAGCTTAGCTATAGGTAGACATATGTACATATCTGCCCCCCTGTTAGACCTACATATAAGCAGCTGCAATTCTTCGGAGTGCCCCCCCCCCCCCCAGATGCTTGAAGTCGGTTATTTTGAATTTTCATTGAAATCAAACTTTAGAGTGGTGATGGGTATGCCCCCATGGTAAGAGTGTTATATTTCTTATAAAACAAACATGGACAAAAATTGAATATGTAATAGGTATCAGAAACAACATCAATGATCACAAAATACATTTATTCAATTGGGATCAAATCTTTCTACCCAGTCTTTTCTCACTACCTAAAACAACCAAATGAAGTGTACATTATACTGAATAAAATGGTAAAGGGTTTTCAAAGTCATGGGTTATACATTTATGTATCGCTAATGGTCATAAGATAATGTATGGTGAGGTAATGATATGTGTCATGTGAGCATGATGGTGTAATGTTTCTCACTTTTTGTATTTAGCTGTTAATTAAGTAAAGGCAATTTGTTATAATGTCTTGAATAAAGGTTAGTGGTGATGTCTATTGGGTAAAGGGTAGAGGTGATGTCTATTGGGTAAAGGGTAGTGGTGATGTCTATTGGGTAAAGGGTAGTGGTGATGTCTATTGGGTAAAGGGTAGTGGTGATGTCTATTGGGTAAAGGGTAGTGGTGATGTCTATTGGGTAAAAGGTAGTGGTGATGTCTATTGTGTAAAGGGTAGTGGTGATGTCTATTGGGTAAAGGGTAGTGGTGATGTCTATTGGGTAAAGGGTAATTACAAAGAACTAATTATTGACATTACATAAAGGTAGTATTTTGAGGATGCCATTTTTTTCTCTACAGGTGTGGGAGGTTTCCTGCCAGCTATGAAGCAGATAGCCAACGTAGCAGCACTTCCTGGAATAGTTGGGGTAAGGAGCATGTTCAGTAGACAGAATTTATCTGAGCTTATGGAGCTTAATTGCAAAATATGTCATATTTATGTTTCCTAATGAGGTTATGCATCGTGAAGTATTTATATTTAAGTTACAGCAGATTAGCACAATCAACTACAGCTAATTGAATGGAGTTTCTCAGACTTTGGTAGACTATTTATTTGTCGTGTGTTTTGTTGTTGGTTGCGTATTTGATATGTGTATTTGCATGAACAAAAGCAGTGCAGAAAAGGGTATCATGAGCATGTGGGTATAGAAACCACAGAATGGATTTGTAAGTAAACATTGCAAGAAGTGTTGAAATCAGTACTTGTTAATTATTTGACTTGTATGAACAAAATGACATGGAATGAATGACTAGGTCAAGTTGTTTTTATAATTTTTATATGATTATTTGGCATTTGAGTTGAAACAAGGAAGCCATTACTTTTTTTTTATCCAGTTCATTGTTAATCAGGGCTGCGTTTAGGGGGGTGGGGGAGGGGGGGAGAAGAGAGATATTTGACTATGCAACATAAAGTCGACTTACTTTAAATAGCATATTTGTATGTACCATAAGGGTCTCTTATACAGCATAATATATATCTCACCACCCTCTCCTAAAATCTAAGAAAGTTTTTTTTCCCATCCTAAATTCATTTTCTGTATGCAGCCTTGTTAGTTTTTGTTTGGTATTTTTTTAGAAATCCATAGGTCTCCCGGATGTCCACTCAGGCTATGGGTTTGCCATTGGAAACATGGCGGCTTTTGATACTCATAATCCAGATGCTATAGTCTCCCCAGGTATGTCTATCTGACAGACTGTCTATCTATCTGTCAGCATGTCAGACCATCTTTTCTACAACCTGTCAATCAGTCTGTCAATCTGTCATTTCATAATTTTTTATACGATTATTTGTGTTTATGTGTTATGTTCTCAGGTGGAGTGGGTTTTGATATTAACTGTGGTGTGAGATTGGTAAGGACTAATCTTATGGAGAAAGATGTGCAACCCATGAAGGAGCAGCTAGCACAGGTTGGTTAGGCAACCAATTTTGGTCAAAAACATGTGGACACACACATGCACACGCATAAACACATGCATGCACACACATATATACACTCACATACACATATATACACGCATACACACATGCAAATTCTCTTGCAACCGCTAGCAGTTATGCGCACCTGGCAGAGCCAGGATGCCTGTGTACTAAGGCAATGTGAGCCGTGCAAGCAAAGCTCCTGGAGCCGGGCTAGAACTCGCAGGAGAACAGGCCTTACACACACACTGACATATACACATACATGCATGTGCGCGCGCATACATACAGTAGGAGTCAAAAAAAAGTTTCGAATTCCATTCCGTAGAACGGCCGTCGCACAATTTAAAAAACGGGGAAAAAACGGTACGCCGTTTGTTGAAAAACGGCCGTTCCGTTCGACCACGTTACCGTTTTAATCTTTCTCGTTCACCGTATGTCTCGCTCAAAGAAATAAAAAAATTGTTTATCCAATAAAACATTCCGATTTTTTGTTTACAGGCTCCAGAGGCGGAGCTTTTCGGGTTAAAAAAAATTGAAGCCGTCCTATTCGAAGTCTCGTGGAGAATTGTTAGTTCGACCACTGCACAGTATCGACGTTTTCTCGAGGGCCTTCTTGGGCTTACTGGAGGTCTATCAGTAGCTCAGAAGATGTACGAAGTGCGGACCTCGTTATAGCTCTGTGCCCGTCGGAACTTCAGTCTGCAGCTTTATTGAAGCAAGTTAAAATTTTATACGAGCTTTTTTGCACTATCCCCGTAGCGTTTAATGGTCGATACAAGGCCTTAGCTTGCTGATATAGCTATAGAAGAGTTTCTAGCTAGAAAATATCTGTGAATCGACGGAAATGCTTCACCGTTTTTTACCGTTTTAGTAAACGGTGTCGGCCGTTTAGTCAAAATGGTACGGAACGCAACGATAAAAACTATGGTTAAAAAACTACCGTTTTAGGGCCGTACTACGGAACGGAATTCGAAACTTTTTTTTGACTCCTACTGTACATACACACAAGCATTCACACATATGCATACACACTCACACACATGCACACACACACTCACACACATACACACACACTCATACACATGTACACACATACATCACTATCCTCATCAGAACTCAGGGCACACATACATGCGCATGCACACATGCGCACATACACACACATGCGCATACACGCATGCGCATATACATATACACACATGAGACACGTATACACACACATGCACACACATATGCACACACACATGCACATACACATATACACATGCACACACACATACACATATACATGCACACACACCACACTCACACATGCAGCCATGCATGCACACATATATGCACACACACATATATATATATATATACACACGTGCTCACACATGCATGCACACATGTACGCACACATAAACACACACACACATGTATACACATATACACATGCACACACTGGTATGTACACACACAACACACATACATGCACACACACGCATGAACACACACATATACATCCATGCACACACACATATATACACATGCACACACACACATACACAAATGTGTACACAAATGCACACAAAAAATACCTTTTTTTGACCTTGCAAAACTAATGTACAATCAGCCATAAGGGCTGGACCAGCAACTGATTAATAAAGAGCACTAATGGTGCCAATCTTCTTTTTATATACACTCGAAAATATGACTCTGACAAGAATTACTGTGTTAGCAATGTGTGCTTACAAATAAGCATATTGCGTGTACTGTAGTCTACCTGGTAAAAATCGCCAAGTGACACTTAACCCATTATGCCAACCGGCTTGGTTATTTTTCGATAATACAAGCATGTGCACGTGGCACATTTGCACACGACATGATTGAAAACCTGTGCGGTCGCCACTACATAGCCATAAGAGACAATAGAGCCTTTGATCCATCATTAATAAAAACAAATCAATGAGAGACATTGCACTTGAAGGCTCTCTGGACTATCGCCATCGCTATCCTCATCAGAACTCAGGGTTCCCAGTCTATCAGCTTCCATGTCAAGGTCAGTGAAAAGATCTTCATTATCTTTGCTATCATCACTCTCACTGACTCAGCTTAGTATGCATCACAGGGATGAAATGGTATTCACTGCTGTTATTTATTATTAATTGATGATCATTACCTATTAATGCATGCAGTTTTATTTACCCGGTAAGTTGGCGCTTACGTTCAGCAGAGAAGGGGACATGGTGGGCGCTTACATGATAGTAGGTGCTTAACCAGTTGACTACGGTATAACTTTATACAGTCAGATGAAAAGAAAGAAATAACAAAAGAAGAAAGGCAAAGAAAAAAGGAAGAAGGAAAAAGTTAGTGAATTAGGAAATATGAGAAAGAATGACAGGGAAGAAAGATGAAGTAAAGACTTTGAAGAAAATGGACTTAAGACTTGGAATGAATTAAGGAGCAGCCTATTTCTTAGACATTGAGATAAACTAGCAAACTAGTCATGGATTTAGTTGCTATAATTTGTGATATAACTTTCACCAGCTCAGTAAATTTTGCTGACAAAGCAGGTAAGCATCAATAAACCAATTATGAATGTACCTAAGTAATTATTTCATGCTTGTTTAATTTGCATACTTCCACTCTTAATCTTGTTCTTTTCTTCACAATAAGCAATAGCCATAGTGGCCGCACCGATGCCTTGAGTACTGACATGGGTCAGCACCTGCTAAGCCCAGAGCACCCTTGATGACCCTTTACCTGCTGGTGCCTAGTAAGTGGCTTGCCATCACTGATCACTACGTAAGCCAACTGGGCAGTAATTGAGCAAGATGCAACCCTGCCAAAAAGTAGGTGCTACCTTGTTGAATGAATCAAGCTTTTTATCCTGTAATACATGATCATCTACCTGCACTTTACTCCACGACAAGCTAGAGGCGTGGTATCCGTCATCAGTTGATACTGTCAATTCCTCGATGAGTATATAACCAAGCATGCCAGGCAACGCAATACCCAAAGCATAACCTCATTTGCCTTATGAGCCAAAGAATCATGGACCTTATATTTTGCGCAGAAGATCTGGAGTAATTGGTCTAGCCTCACGTTTTGTTATACCAACCATTCCTTAATGCCACATGGGACATGGGTAATCCAGTTGAGAAAGGATCTCTGGTATGTGAAGGTGATAAACACCAGCCATGTAAAACATTATTAGATTGTAGTATTCTCTCTCTTTCACATGTTTTTTAAACAATACAGAATTAAAAATATTTATTTGCCACCGGGAATCGAATCCAGGACCGCTTGTATAGCGCATAAGCGCTCTGCCACTGAGCTACGACAACCACCCGGCGAACAAACACTCCAATTCTGTATTTATACTGTTAAGGGGTACTGCTACAGTCTCACTCTCAACAGACCAACGAAATTTCTCTTTTTTCAAAGATTCTTATTATTCGTTGAATTTTTTTCCCTCATCTAATTCCTTAATGCCACATGGGACATGGGTAATCCAGTTGAGAAAGGATCTCTGGTATGTGAAGGTGATAAACAAACACTCCATTAGATGAGGAAGGAAAAAAATTCAACGAATAATAAGAATCTTTGAAAAAAGATAAATTTAGTTGGTCTGTTGAGAGTGAGACTGTAGCATAGCAGTGCCCCTTAACAGTATAAATACAGAATTGGAGTGTTTGTTCGCCGGGTGGTTGTTGTAGCTCAGTGGCAGAGTGCTTGTGCGCTATACAAGCGGTCCTGGGTTCGATTCCTGGTGGCGACCAAATATTTTTAATTCTGTATTGTTTAAAAAAGCCTGTGAAAGAGAGAGAATACATCTAATAAGTAAAACAAGGCTGAGAAAGAAATTGTGAAGTGATAAAACATTATTGTCCTATGTCAAAGGCCCTACATAGCTGCAATGGCAGCAAAATGGCAAATTCCTCTGGCACTGGCACTGGGATAGATGTAGAGCAAGACAGAGAGTGACAGCAATCCCCATTGGATTGCCATATTCTACCAGGTGGCACTTTCTCTTTTTTCTGGAATCTGCCCTGGACTACTGTCCATTGTCCTGCTATGTATCTATCCTGTTTCCCTGCACTCCGTGTTGCCAGCTTACTGCACTGGGCCCCTACACCCTTGCCTAACCACTAGACCCTTGTTTTCCTTGGCTTAACATACCATCTCTTGACTTGATCCTTTTCTTTAACTCAGTGAACCGCAACAAGATAAGGGATGCAGTGGCCCTGTACAAGAATGAATATGGAAGACAAGGGAATGTTGCCTATACAAAAGTATAGCAGTTCGTAAATGTGGGGTGCAGGGGCCTAGCAAAAAATATGAAATAAGCAAAAGTGCAGGGGCCCAGCGCATAAACTTGTTAAGTCCAAGGGGCATAGGGCCCCACTTGCTTACTGGGCTACCGTACCTCGTGCTTCTGTGCTGGGCTACTGCACCCCTTGCTTTGTGCTGGATCACTGCACCTCTTGCTCTGTGCTGGATCACTGCACCTCTTGCTCTGTGCTGGATCACTGCACCCCTGTTTCTGTACTGGGTCACTGCACCCCTTGCTTCTGTACTGGGTCACTGCACCCCTTGCTTCTGTACTGGGTCACTGCACCCCTGCTTCTGTGCTAGGCTACTGCACCCCTTGCTTCTGTACTGGATCACTGCACCCCTGCTTCTGTGCTAGGCTACTGCACCCCTTGCTTCTGTACTGGGTTACTGCACCCCTGCTTCTGTGCTAGGCTACTGCACCCCTTGCTTCTGTACTGGGTCTCTACACCTCTTGCTTCTGTACTGGGTTACTGCACCCCTTGCTTCTGTACTGGGTCTCTACACCTCTTGCTTCTGTACTGGGTTACTGCACCCCTTGCTTCTGTACTGGGTCACTGCACCCCTGCTTCTGTGCTAGGCTACTGCACCCCTTGCTTCTGTACTGGATCACTGCACCCCTTGCTTCTGTACTGGGTTACTGCACCCCTTGCTTCTGTACTGGGTCACTGCACCCCTGCTTCTGTGCTAGGCTACTGCACCCCTTGCTTCTGTACTGGATCACTGCACCCCTTGCTTCTGTACTGGGTCACTGCACCCCTGCTTCTGTGCTAGGCTACTGCACCCCTTGCTTCTGTACTGGATCACTGCACCCCTGCTTCTGTGCTAGGCTACTGCACCCCTTGCTTCTGTACTGGGTTACTGCACCCCTGCTTCTGTGCTAGGCTACTGCACCCCTTGCTTCTGTACTGGGTCTCTACACCTCTTGCTTCTGTACTGGGTTACTGCACCCCTGCTTGTGTGCTAGGCTACTGCACCCCTTGCTTCTGTACTGGGTCTCTACACCTCTTGCTTCTGTACTGGGTTACTGCACCCCTGCTTGTGTGCTAGGCTACTGCACCCCTTGCTTCTGTACTGGGTCACTGCACCACTTGCTTCTGTACTGGGTCATTGCACCCCTTGTTTCTGTACTGGGCTACTTTTCTTCACTGATGATCCTGCCATCATCTCAACCAATGAGATTCATGCCCCCACTGCACTGCTGCTGGCTGACTCCCCCATCACTGACACTATCCTGGCGATGCCCTCGTGCTGAAGTTTGCCGCTACTCCATCAATGATCGTCTGTATTGTTGCGCTGCTCAATTCCATCATAGTGCTCTGACTGATCATCCACCATTGTTGCTCCCACTTTGTGTTCCAAGATCTCTGCATGCTGCTCTCTGAATTCTCCCAGAGTTTCCTGCCTGTTGCTTGTTAGACTGTTGGAATGATTAGCTTTTCTGGTCCTGTCTACATGTGATGCTACCTACCCTTGCACATGCACCTTTATTCCCTCCTCCTACTCACTTCCGTAATATTATACTAGCCTCCCAAGCCCTGCCCGGTGCGTTGCTCTTAGTTTAACGGTACCAATTAACCTCTATAATCTGTAACATTTGAATTTTCCTACTTCCAACCTTGTCTTCCTCCAATAATAAGATCTTACTGTGCAAGCCACTGTGAGTGTGGTGCTGTCCGCATTGATTACCAGGTTCCCTATTTAACACACACTCTGATTGTGGCGAAATAGTGTAAACATCATTTTTTATGGGATCTCTGGTGCCAGCTTTGGCAGATGCAGGGCATTATGGCAAAGATCCTTGCTTTATTCTTTTTGTGCAAGGCAGATTCTCAGCCTGTACTACGCATCATAATGTTTTGCAGTGGATCATGAACTCAACTCTGGTGCATTCAACTGCGTGTTAAAAAACCAGATTGTTAATTTCTCATTAGTTTTTATCTGCAGTATGCCAGGATTTGTTTTAAAATCAAAATGAATATTTACTTCTCAAGGTCAAGGTCGAAGTTTGGAGTCATTTTCATGTTTAAATTTGAGAAGTACTAAGATCTACCTATAACTTGCTATATGTTACTTTTAAAATATCTTGCTTGCTTGCCAAATGGAAACAAAATACCATTTTTACTTTTGGAGGGAATGTCTCATTTTCTCTCCCATTAAGTATCTCACTTGTTTTTTTTTATTAAGTGTCTCACTTGTTCTCTTATCCAATGATAATCTATCACTTTCCAAGTGTTGCTATTGGGCATTCTAAACATCATGTAAATTTTTTTATTTTTTTTTGAAAAATTTACACATGATTATTGTGCACATGTATGTGCAGAGTTTGTTTGACCACATTCCAGTTGGAGTTGGATCTAAAGGAGTCATCCCTATGGGAGCAAAGTAAGAGCTTGTATGGTTGTAATCAGACAAGTGTCATTGGGTATTCTTTTATTAGTCTTTTTCCCATTGTGGACATGAGATTCCACATGCAGTCACACAGACCGCAACAAATTCTGTGATTTGTACTATTACATGTATATTATTATACATCTCCCCCCTAGAATTCTTGGAAGTTAATATAGTACATCATAGCTAATGTTAAATTCTAGTAGTAATAGGATAACAAACTTATGCATTTGACCAAACTCTGGTCATTGCACACTTTTATATAGACTTGTGCATCAAAGTAATATGGGTCTAAGAAGTGATGTGGTAAAGTACATGTATTATCTACCACCCCAATGTATGAAGCCCAGTATGTATTTGAAATTGTTAATTTCATGTTGTTAAAAGGTCGGTCTGCTGGGGTTATAGCTAAGAGTTCGTATTAACTATGCCTGAAACGTCTATAGCACTCACTTTTCCCGTTAGTCAGTCAGTCAGTTGGTCATTCTGTCGTTGAGCAATAGATCGTTGAAAGCCAAAATCGAACTACTATACTGGACAGTTTAAGTCCCTATTATTGTTTCAATTTAGTTTTCTAGAAAAGCTAATATGTATTTGGCTGGATGATCGAAAGCTTTAGAACTGTCGTACCCCCGCTATCATCACATCGTAATCGTGTGAGCGAATAATCTCTTGCTGTATATGGTTATATTACTTTTATGCTGTGTGTTTACTGCTTGCTGGGAATTGGAGATTTGCATTGAAACTACTGGTGAGTATCTACTGCTCGCTTGCTCACTAGTTTTCTAGCTTCTGACGGACAGCTTGCAGGGTTTTTTTTAGGGGGGGGCAGGGGGGGGCATTCGCCCCCCCTAGAGGATTTTGTGCCCCCCCTTGAGCATTTGAAATGAAATTTCATTATTCTAAATAGACCTGTGTGACTATGTACTGCATTTTTTTAAATTATTATATCCATTAGTCTAATTATTAGGCAACAAACAATTTTATTTAAGCAAAATATAAGTGTATTTATACAGCAATACGTTTATACAGCAATACATTTATACAGCAATACGTCTAGTCTTTCTGTTCCAAATATCGATTACACTTTCTACAATGTCATCTGGAAGTTCTTCAGGCATTTCTATTGCTATTCTCATCAGGTGAGCTAGATTTTGTTCTCCAAGACGACTCCTTAGCCTTGTTTTGATCATCTTCATTTGGGAGAAGCTTCGTTCCACAGATGCTGTCCCAACAGGAATCGAAAGGCACACCTTGGCAAGGTCACTGAGATGGGGAAACATCTGTACAAGCATGCTGTTGGTAGCTAATTCCATCAGCAATTTCGTATTGTCTTCCTTAGGCCGAGTAGTGATGTATCTCCTTAATGTCACCCACTCTGTGCGAATGTCAGAGGAAACTAAAGCTGGCACGGTAAATTCCTCTCCCTCTACTGACTTGGCTGCAAGTTCCTTGCCGTAGTGGTCCTCAAGAACACCAAGGAATTCATCCCCATATGACGACAGATCAGGAGAGTCTTTTTGTGGTAGCTTTGAAGAGTCAAAGATACTAAATGATGCTACAATATCTTGGGAAGAAAATCTCCTCGAAATATTTTCTTTCAAGTCAGTGACGAAGGGTTTAGCCACTTTATCTTGAAAGGAAGTGATAGATTCAGAGTCAATTATTGCGATAGCTTGAAGCTCATCTTGGGCATCTAGTAGCTCCAGCACCCAATTTGCAGCAGGTAACAAAGATTCATGAAGAGTTTGCAGAGTAGAATCAACCAAACCAGAAATAGCGGTCAAGTCGAGCTTTTCTGCTTGAAGACATCTGCTTAGTTTAGCAACTTGGGGCAGCACGAAGTCAAGGAGGTAGATTGCCATCACAGTAGACTTCTTTGATAGAGCTTTGTTGAGCCCCAGTGCTTCTGGCTCATGTGTTTGCTCATAGAAGGTCTCAAGAGCAATCACAATGGAAGCATAGCTCTCTTTCACTGCCTTGACACATTGTTCATGAGCTAACCAACGGGTGTCGGACGGTATGGTGACCTTCAGTTCAGGTAGGTCAAGCACACGCTGTACACTCTTCAGGTGTTCTGCTCTTTTGGGAGAGTAGTGAAAAAATTTCCATAGAGTGAGCAATGTCTTGTAAACATGCTCAATTCCAGGAGTGTGGTTTGCAGCTTGAACACAAGCAAGTTGGAGTAAGTGGCAATGGCAGTGAACATAGAGAGCTCGAGGAGAATTCTTCTTGAGTCTCGCCTGGACTCCAGTTCTGACTCCAGAAAACGTTGCTGCTCCATCAAACCCCATTCCGACAAGCTTAGTAGGCTGAATACCCTTCTGCTTGAACCAGTCAGTCAAAGTGGTATAGATAGATGCAGCATCAGTTTTTTTCAATGGAATGGTGTCAAAAAAATGTTCAACGGGTTCTCCATTTTCCTCCCAACGAAAACAAAGAGAAAGCTCTTCGATTGTTGATATATCTGTGCATTCGTCAGCCATCACACTATAGAAAGGAGCCTTGCGAAGGCGTTTGAGCTGAGATTCTTCTACCCACAATCCCAGTGCCTCCAGAAAATCGGAAACAGAATATGTAGAGGTGTAGGTAGCATTTCTTGCAGATTTTTCAGTAAATTGTTTTAAATCATCACCACAAGACACAATCAAATTAACCAGAGCAGCAAAATTGGTGGTGTGAGGAATGTGATTTCGTGCAAGGAAGTGAGTACATCGCAAAAGTGCCTTAATTCCCTTCCTGTTTCTGATCCTCTGCTCTTCTGTGACACTCCGCAGTTGCTCTAAAATGGATACTTCCTTCTTAGTAGCCAGCAATTCAGCTTCGGCACGGCGAATGTGAGTATCACTCTTTGCATGGGCACGCATCTTCTCAACCGCTTTTTTCCAATTTTTAAATGGCTTTGTAATCCATGCTCCACCTGTCTTTTGAGAAGGATGATGATCGTACTTTCGACAAGTTTTGCAGAATGCTCCGCGGTAATTTTCATCATATTCTAACCAAAGAAACTGCTTTCCCCACTTTTTGTTGTACTTCCGCTGGCCTGATTTTGTTCTATACTTCGACTTAGCTCTATAGTTAGCCGTGCTGGAAAGACTTCTTTTAGTTGGAGGTGGCTCTAGGCTTTGGCTATCAGAAGACAATGGCTCCTCATCTTCACTGCTACTACTAGTAGATGCTGGTGTAGAAGACTGCTTTGAAGTGCTTGCACTAAAGTAATGCCGAATATCCATCTTCTCAAGACTTCTTGAACTAACTAACTAAGCTACTCAAGCACAGACTTATATAGGCTGACAGGGTTGTGCCAGCATTTGCAAGCACAACTGTTGTGGTTGTGCTTGCAAGTGCTGGCCTGGCAACTGTCTCCAGTTTGTGTACAGCTATTGCAGGTGCAAACAATCATAAAAAGGTGTCAATATGACATGTCAATTACATTACTTTTCACCCTTTTTTTGCAAGGTCACTGCTATTCAAGCTGGATCATGCAGGCACACACACACTTAAGCAGGCACACACACACTTAAGCAGGCACACACACACTTAAGCACGCACACACACATTAATAATTAATACAGGCACACACACAATTAATGCATGCACTCTGACACATGCATGCCCCCCCTTGCTAACAAAAATCTCTATTTTGCCCCCCCTTAGCAATTTTTCTAAAAAAATCCCTGGCTTGATTTCTAACATGAGGTTAAAAACTTTTTTGATACCTAATTTGGTAACCTCAGAGAAATACTTTTTTGTTTGTTTGTTTGTTTTTTAATTGTTATTTGCATGTGCAATGCACTATGTATGTGATAGAGACTTGGAGGCTGCCCTGGAGATGGGTATGGACTGGTCCCTGAGAGAGGGATATGCGTGGGCAGAAGACAAGGAGCACTGTGAGGAATATGGCCGCATGTTGCAGGCGGACCCATCTAAGGTGTCCCAGAGAGCAAAGAAAAGGGGACTGCCACAGGTTTGAGCCACATTTTGGGCACATTAGGTTTGTAGTGGTGTGTGTGCATGTTTATGTGTGTGCGTGTCTAAGGTAAGAGTCGAAGTTATATAAACATAGTTGCATAAAATGTAGTTGTCAAACATTATGGTATACAGTATCTCGAATAGACCGCGCGCGGTCTATTCTTTTCAAGCCTACAAACCGTGCGCGGACTAATCGAGGGCGCGGTCTATTCGAGGGCGCAGTCTATTTCCTTCACCGTCAGTTTTGCAACTTCCTGTTTAAATAGAGTGCATGCGGTTGCCGCTGCGCCGCTCATTGTGCCCCATCCAGTCTTTGTTTGTCATTTTGTCAAAACATTAACAAGAAATAGTATGAATTGATAGCTACCTAGTTCAGCTAAAGCTAGTAAAATGTCTCAGTCACTCATCGTCTATCATGCACTCTTCGTCCTCTTCCTCATCATGAACTCCAGCATCAAGGTCGGCAAAGGGGTCGCCTGCTTCAACATCGGTAGCAAGATTGAGACGGGCGGTTTCCTTCTCTATAGTGTCGGCAGCAGAGTGAGCAACTTGACCAGGTTTGAGGGAGTGAATCTGTCCATCCTCGTCCATCCAAAACTAAAATGCACACACCAGGAGTTACTACAGTACAAATTACAATGCAATAATGGTATTTCAATTTTTAGTATGCGATCGGGTAAATATCGTCAATTTATTTAATTTGGTAATGGTCGTCAATTATTTAGTCAATTGCGCAGTCTATTCGAGGGCGCGGAGTAATCGAGGAAATACGGTAGCTTCCTGACTATTCTTCAAACCGTTGTCCACACCAATGAATGTGTATTTATACAATATTATTTTTTGAGTACCTTAATTACATCAAATAAGAACTATTGAGTGTACTTCAGTTATATCAAAAGGTAACTATTACATTTTCTCAAAATGTTGTTGCCCTACCATACTTCTTGGACTTTCCAACGTATTAATGGTCACCCTTGCACTTGTATCCACACTTTCAAATTTCTAACTTCATAATAGACACCCTAATTTCTCACTTAACAGTTGCAACAAGTGGTTTCAATGAAAATAGTGGTTTCAGGGAAATATGGTGTACATTCTATATCTTAATGGTTACTTTTATCATTTATGTATGGATTGTTTACATTCTAGCTTGGCACTCTGGGTGCAGGAAACCACTATGCAGAAATCCAAATTGTGGACGACATTTATGATCCTGCAGCTGCATCAAGAATGGGAATTGAGAAAAAGGGTCAGGTATGTATAAACAATTCTTTCATCCAATAATTACATGATGTTGGTTTTTATTAATGGATATCGGTTTGTCGCAAAATCATAATTCAGGTGCTAAATCATTATTACTATAAAGGAATTACCAAGTTCAGCATACTATACCTTGGCCACATAATTTGCCGTATGCTCCCTTTGCTTACCAGAGCAGCAAAGTTGTAAGCTACCTTCCTTAAAGATATAGATGGCAAATGTTCAGTTATTTAGACACCTCATAAATGTTAATGTCCTCTATTTACCCTCAATATCAAATTTGCATGATTTTGATGATGTACATAGTCTAGGATATTACGAGTAATTAAATGAATAGCCGTATCCTATACATTGCGTTATAAAGTAATGACAGTGAGATAGTTTTTTTTTTTTTTTTTTCTATTCAAATGATATTTAGAGTTCAGAGTTTTAATTTGTATTACTTGATAATATTTTGACAGGTGTGCATAATGATACATAGTGGCAGCAGAGGTTTGGGACATCAGGTGGCTACTGGTAAGTGTAACAGTCCAGCCATGGCATTGAGTTCTGGGTTGTGGCTTTGTGCCTTGGCTAAGGCCCATGTGGCTTTAATATACTAATTGAATTGTGGTTTCCTGGGCCTGGATGGGAACAGACTTTTATCTAAGCAATCACAGACCACAGAGCCAGTGATATAGGTTACACCTAATCTTTTGGTGGTTAGCTTTAGCCACCTAGTCTCATGTGACATGTTGGGCTCATACTACACCATCAAGAAGTTGTGGTATGCAAAGTGCATCTTGTTTATTATTACTGATTAATTGTAGTGTTGCACCGATAGACCGATTTACCGATATTCCCCTCTAAATACTGCCGATACAGATGCAGATACCGGTATTTCCTTTATAATTGCATCACTATTTTTAAATTTAATAAGTTTACAATATTGATATGAATATTTTAGAAAACACTGGTAATGTCACTTTCTCTTGCATTCTAAGTTGGGGGGGGAGGGCTTTTTTTTTTTTTTTTTGCTGCCAGCTGCAGCTAGCTGTATTGCTCACATGGGGAGTAGTAGGAAATACAGCTGGAGGTAACTGGCTGATGTACATGTTGTGTACATCTGCCATGGCAATCAGTTTGGTAACATTCTTTTGTAAAATATTCCAACAAGCAATCAAGTTTTATAGCAAGTTGATACAAAATTATCAACTGATATACAACAAGTATCTTTCAACGATTCAGTCCTTCTCGGCTGAAATAATTATAATAATAACAATTTGTCTCTTTTTAACAGCCAATATGGTTAATTATAACTTAACCCGACGTTTCGACTTCTTGCCGAAGTCCCTACATTGGATTAAGTTATAATTAACTATATTGGCTGTTAAAAAGAAAAAAAATTGCTATTATTATAACAAGTATCTTAGTTCATATAGGTAAGACCTAAAGAAAATACTGATACTATGATACTAATGCTACAATCTAGTCCAATTTCAGACTACTACAGAGCTACCACAGGGTTCAAACAAAGGAAAGAGTTTATTCACTGGCTAGCTACTAAATTCTAAGCTTTAGACCTCGTTTTAAAAAAAATTGCCGAATGGACAAATGCTCAATGATGAGTGTTCCAGCAGCTGAAAATACCAATGTTGTTCTTGTTCAGATATTTATTACAGTAAGTATTGCGTCATAGCAATCTATGAACAAAAAACGGGATTGTTGTGTTGGATAATTTTTTTCTGTATACTTCAACAATTTGTATTCAGTTTATAGTTCACTGTAGAGTGCTACTTACCAATCTAAAGAAGCTAATTTTGTTCTTGTTCAGATATTTATTACAGTAAGTATTGCGTCATAGCAATCTATGAACAAAAAACGGGATCGTTGTGTTGGATAATTTTTTTCTGTATACTTCAACAATTTGTATTCAGTTTATAGTTCACTGTAGAGTGCTACTTACCAATCTAAAGAAGCTAATTTTATTTTTTAAAAGGTTTAGAAACTTGCTGTTATTTATCCTAACTGGCATTTTACATAACCACTAAGCTTAATCTTAGGTTTTTCAAATAAGTAGACTTGACACTTCTCCCTTAAGGGAGAAGTGTCAATTGTTATATGTGACCGGCCAGAAAATCGACCATTTGCAAAAAAAATAAAATGAAAATTCATTTTTTAGCTTCAGTAAGCCCAAAATTTATCATGAAGTACGATGAGCCCTTAAGCGTTTTTCTCCGACGCTTCTCCGCAAAGATACAAACAAAAATACTACACGCGTTTTCACCACACTTAACCTGTTCGTTTTTACGAGAAATATCACTTTACAGCGAGACGCCTAAAGTCCGTAAATTTCTCCGCATCACGGTTACGCCCACATTTGCCGTGAAAAAAATGGTCGTTTGTTTACTCAAACCACGTTCTCTATAGATTTCTAGCCTTTTGGCCTTCTTGTTCACTAACTGGATATGCTGTAGCGCAAGCTGTCAGCACCCAGAAGGTTTGTAGCGTTAGCTATTCTCTCTGCCATATTGGTCGACACTATTAGGCTGGAGCTATTTCGCGGGAGTTGTTATGGTGACTCTGTGATGACGTTTTTTTATAAGTTCGTTCACGGACCGCTTCAAAAGACAAAGTAAGTTTAGTGTATGAAAACGCTATCTACTAACGCTGAAAATTTGCACAGAAGTCGAGAAACCCTTGTACTTAGCCCCTGTTAAAAAAAAATTAAAGTCCAGAAAAATTTTTTTTTCCGGCCTTTACGCGTTTCAATAATTTGTTGCAAATGGTCGATTTTTCACGGAGTGGGTCACATATAAAGCATTTGTTTCTCAAAACTAGTTAATATACTATATGAAACAATAGTATTGATGTTGCTGTGTGGCGCCTGATCGTCCTAATTGAAAGGAAATCCTGGAAATAAAATAGGGTGTGAAGCCTTAGCACCAAGTTTGTCCGATCTCATGAAGGCTTGCAAGTTTGTTTCAATGCCGATTATGTATGTACGCGTGTTTGTGTTTTGTTTGTTTTTTCACTCAATATGTCACAGATGCCTTAGTGGAAATGGATAAGGCCATGAAAAGAGATAATATACGTGTAAATGACAGACAATTGGCTTGTGCTAAAATTTCTTCCAAAGAGGGACAAAACTATTTAAAAGCCATGGCTGCTGCGGCTAATTATGCATGGGTGAACCGCTCCAGTATGACTTTCCTAACACGGCAGGTACGTCCACAGACAAAGCTGTTTATCACTATATACCTAATGTTCCACTGTCATACTAGTACAACTCTGATGTATGTACATACCGTATCGTATATGCTTGATCAGACACTACTATCAAATAGTGGACGCTCTATTAGTAGCCTCCCCACCTTCTTTACTTAGTGTAAATAGTCGCTACTCTTGAATAGTATATAGCATCTCTAAAAAAAAAGGATGCAGCAAAAACTATCAGTTAATGTACTGTAGCTTTATTTATATCATATATAATGATGTACAGTTTAACAAGATCTTCTCCAAATTTAATTAAAAAGTTCCTAACCACTTCAATAAACTTTTTCATCGATAACTTTGGTGAAATAACCATTGCCTACTTAATATTCACACGGGCTATCAATTTCTAATAAAAGCCGCTCTTAACAAGTGGTTTCTCTCTGCAGTAAACTGAAAAAAATAATAGCCGTAACATCTGATCAAGCATATATGGTATGATGTATTATTAATGTGACCCTTCAAGGGGAATGGCAATATTAACCAAAAAATACAAAATACAGTTTTGTTTAGTGTATCAAAGAAACGAATTTTCATTTCGGGTTTTTTGTGAAAATTTCAATTTCATTCATGTTATATACATAGTGTTGTAAATATTTGATTGGGGTGGGCATTAATTAGGATAACACCTTCGGCCACAGCTATTACAAATCAAATTTCCTCGTTCTGTGTCTTCAAGGTCATCCCTTTCTTCATCTTAAAGTTTCCAGTTCTTTGCGATATCCATGGAAGTGAGTATACTTTGGCATATTTCAATTTGTATGTCACCTGTACCTCCATGTTTTCTTGAAGAATCCTTATGAGTATCGTTAGTGATCTTCCAAGTCCATACATATACCGTTTGCTATATATGCCGTGCTAAAACAGAAAAGTTGCTCGACATATGAGGCTAGATGTTGCATCACATGGTTTGTTGCTATCAGGACTTCAAAAATTGTGAGTGAATTTGAACTAACAAGAGAGTGGCAAGTTCTCCTTAGAACTATTACAGTTATCTCTGAACTCTCTTAACTTAGTAGCATGCGCTGCCAATTATCAACCCATTAGGTATTTGCCTCATGTTTTCTCCGTTTTAAGTCATGAACTGAAGTAAACTCAGCCAGCCTTTAGATTCTAACTTCTCAGCTTCCTAACCTACTAAATATTGCCATCTGATTCGTCGGCTTTCCTGAAGTACTTATCGTTAAAGACACTAAGCTAATTTTCGCCATTAGATGATGCTGAATAAACACCTTTACCACCCATACAGGTACACAAATAGAAATTTCTTCACCCCACCGCATACAAGCACACTGTAAAAATTATAGCGTGAAACCCACCAAATTCACACCAAACTGGTGGTGTGAACGCCCACCAACTATGCATAGCGTGTCCTTCACACTTTCCGCCTAGTGTGAATGCATACTTAGCGTGAAATTCACACTCAAGGGAATAACGTGGACCCTTTACCAAACATTATTCATGCGCAGGCAAAAACCAATGCTATTATTATTGTAACCTACCTTATAAAAAATGTGTTGTACACTTGTGTGCTAGGTAAGAGAGTCGACAAATATTTTGGTCTGCTGATATGATATTAAGTAGTTGCCGATAATGACAGCATACGCTAACAGTTGCTGTTGTACTACAAGCTGTCTTGTTCTCACCCAACTTTTCGACTCACTGAACTGTCTTCTTCAAGATCCTCTTCCCTGGATTCAGCAGTGTTTTTAGGTGCTCAAACTGCTGCTTCTAAAACTGCTTCAATGTACTTAACTGTTTCCCTAAGCCTCAATAGAAACCTCCTCCTGAATTTTAAGGCTTCTTCAGCAAAAACTAATTCACTGTTCAATAAGCTAACTAGATCTATCTGGATACCAAGTACTTAACTGCTCCCTCAAATTTTCTCAGCTTACAACCATTTTGTAAAGAAAATTTTATTCTATTTCTTGTAATGTTTTTGCCCAGAAAATGGAAGGAAGTATGAACATTTTCAAACGCTTTTTTTTTTAATTAAAATGTAACAACATAGTACCTTTTCTCTTGAAGGGTCACAAATCTTCTGTCATGACGAGCATATATATTGTATGATGTACTACAAATACATTTTCTCTCATAACTTATTTCATTGTTTTTATTATAGGCCTTTTCCAAAGCATTCAAGTCAAACCCTGATGATCTAGACATGCACATTATTTATGATGTCTCACACAACATTGCCAAATTTGAAGAACATATATCCTTATTTATAATGCTGAAAAACTATGTACTGTGAGGACCATGTTCTATCAACTAATTTAATTTACTATTCTTTGTAACTGTAAAATGCAGTGTTTTTCTTGACTATTTACTACGTTGTTGATGGAAAGCAACGTACCTTATTAGTTCATAGAAAAGGCTCTACAAGAGCTTTTCCGCCGCATCACCCTCTAATTCCAGTAGACTATCAACTGATAGGACAGCCAGTGCTTATTGGTGGAACAATGGGAACTTGCAGGTACTCACTAAATTTTATAAATAATAGTTGCAACAAGTTTAGGATAAAAATAAATCTATCAGTAAGCTTGATAGTATTGTTATAATAGCTGAAATGTTAGAATACAGTTTTATGAATATCATTTTTTTTTTTTAAGTTATGTCCTTACTGGAACTTCGCAAGGTTTTCAAGATACTTTTGGTTCTACATGCCATGGAGCAGTAAGCTTTGAAATCATAATGTTTTTTCTTGTGTTGGCATATGATTTATTTCGTGCTCTAAACTTTTTTAGGGTCGGGCGTTATCAAGGGCAAAGTCTCGGTACGTTGCTTGACCTATAACTTGCTTATCAATTAATACATTATTTTCATTGCAGACGGAACTTAGATTATCAGGAAGTTTTGGATGCACTGTCAGCAAAAGGCATTGCCATTAGAGTGGCATCACCCAAGTTGGTTATGGAGGAGGTAACACGGTCACTTATTAGACTTTCAACGTTTCATTTTAATTCTGTTTTTAGGCTCCCGAATCCTACAAGAATGTGACTGATGTGGTAGATACTTGTAAGTTACTATCTATAAATTTTGGTGATGATTCTTCCATGGCTAATTCTGTTTGTAACTCCTAATACTCTTGATTAGTCCACATTATTGCTAGTGTTGTACTTATAAATTGGAGTTGAGTAGCATAAAGGCTTCATCATCAGTCCGCTAAGTTATTTCGCTGTCTGCTTGCTATATTAAACACACATTACTATTGTCATGTAAACGTGTTTATAGCTTGGTAAGATAGATCCACTTTCAAACTGGCAAAAATCCTTTCAAACAGAAGGAAATGCTTTCAAAAGATCCTTGTGCTGATATTTTCCTTTTCAGCTCAAACAAAACTAATTTATGCAAGCATAACCAATAAATATTGTGCATGTAGTATTTATATTTGCATAGAGTTGGTCATAATTATAACTTGAAATGGTTACACTAAATAAATCATAACATTATTGGTTGACTGTGTGTACATATTAGGTCACATGGCTGGAATTAGTAAAAAGGCTATCAAGCTGCGACCAGTGGCAGTGATTAAAGGATGAAGTATAGTCGACGAAACGTATACAATACCTATTTTGTTTGATATTGTTATTAACTCTCTCTGCCAAATATGTCCATTTATTCATCTGACAAATTCATAACTAATTATTTGTATCTATGAAGTGTCACTTAATGTTTTATGCAAAGACGAATTTATATAAATATATCAAAAGTAGCTTACTAACTAGTTCTAGTTTTCACTAGAATATGGCAGTTAGCTCAGTTTTTAGTTGTTTAAAGTTGATACGTATGTTGGGCTTTAAAACTACCTCCAATGTTCTTTATCAAAACCTGATTGAATCTCATACAAAAACTTTCTAGCTACACACGTCTACAGTTTCCACTATAAAACTCACTAGTTCAACAGATACTCCGAGCACAACTTTGATTATAAAGCACAAAGCAGAATTCACTTACAACTTTTGAGTAAACTATATCATGAGTGATTAACTTTGGTGAGAACATTGCTAGATACTAAAAAATTATACTAGCCTAAAAGGGATTTCAAAATACTGCACATGCAGTCAGGAATTACAGCAGCAAATAATTTCATGAATTCGATGCTGAGGAGATTATTCAACTAAATAGCTATAGGCAGGGTTGAAGCTTAAACTATGAATATGAGGAGAGCTATGTGAATACTGAACAAAGTGCTACGATTTTATTTTTTATTCACCTCGCCCATTTCCTGGCCTCATCATTTTGGAGAGCTGGTGGCATGCAGTGATTCGTTTAGGATACCTGGTTTAGTGCGACGCTTTGAGTACCACTGACCTAAACAACAACATTTTAATAGAATAACACAAACGTATATTATTATACCTACCTTACATGCAAGACCGCACAGACGACATCGCTGGCCTCGTGTTAGCAAGTTTAGCTTAAATTATTCCAAATAGAGCTCTCACAGCTGCAACTCATAGCTACTACATGTGTGGTGTTTAACACAGGGAACGGCTTTCAGGGCTCAGGTCTGGTCTCTTCACCTTCTCTATGTACACCTAGAGGAGCTGACTAAATGGTTAGTGGCAAGTAAGTAGCTAGCTATATTAAATTAATTCAAATCTTAGTATCATCAAGCTGGTGAGAATTATTTCACAGAAACTGCTGTGCTCATATGATAGGTAATGCAGCATAATTTTATGTAAAAACACATTGCTCCCTTGATTGTTGGTGATGCAAGGCAAGGCCGTAGGAAGCAAATTTCAAGTGGTCTGGCCAGGAAATGGAAGTGGTCTCAAATAAAGTTCAAAATCGTTATTTTAGAAATACAATAAAATACAAAAACACTAAAGTTTAAATTTATATGAATGGTCCTTGTGAACATAAGATAGTTTGGCCTTTCTTGAGAGCCCGCACGAGATGCTATTAGCTATTTTCTTCTGTTGTATCCAAGGAGGCAGAGGTCTGGCAGAGCACTACACCTTTGAATGGAGGAAAGGCCATTTAGAATAACCAGAGGGAACTCCCTCCTTAATAGGGCTTATCCTTCCCAAAACTTTGGTTCAGGAAAATCTAAGTTGCGTGGCTGGTGATAACGAACAGCACGTGGTAATGGACCCCTGAGTAGTGTAAGCAGTAAGCGGGTGAGGTCGGGGTGTGGTCTTGCAGAAAAAGCGGTCGGGCCAAAACCCAACCAGCCATACCACTTCCTACGGCCTTGCAAGGTAACCAAAACAATATAATTATGTCAATTAACAAGTTGAAATGTGCTCTAAAATTTGTTATTGAAGGTCAGCCCATCTATGTCTCTTTTAAAGTAATTTTACCATTTGAAATTTTAGACATTGCAGACAAGGTCATTATTTAGTTATCCTAAGTGAATTGAAAAACCTTGGACCACATTACTTGTGACTTATTCGGTTAGTGTATTCACGCAGATCTTCTTAGTTAACTAACTAGAAAATGATGGGATATTGTAAGATGTGAGCAATTTTATAGCTTTGTGTTTATTCGGACTTGTAGAACCTGTAAATTTATCTAATTAAGAATATGCTAAATACATACATTCGTTTTAGTAATAGTCATGTATGGCAGTTTTTTCTAATACTATTATCATGTATGGGTACATGGGAAGTGTCACTTGATCTCAGTATGATTTCGACCTGGAATTTGGACACAAAATTGTTTATAATGCAAAGAATTTTCTTTCAATTATATGAGCAGGAATAGGAGCATATCAGCTCATTTAAGAGCAAGTGTACTAGTCAAGTCAGAAGAAGTAGTGCTCCAATGCAAAAGATTAGGCTTATGTGGAGGAATACAGGGACAATATTTTTCTTTTCTATTTTGATGTATGAAATGTTATCAGGAGCAATGAGAATAAGCTACCACTTCTTCTTTGCTACTGGCAATTCCAAAATTTTTACAAGGAAGAAGTCAGGCTCTTGATTATACTTAGCTAAAATCATTTAGCTTATGTAAGACCAATTTGAGCCGGAATGTGGATGTGGCAAAGAAACCATTCATTCAAGATTACTAGCTCTTGTTGATTCTAGATACTTAAGCACACACACATACTGTATCATGCTATTTCTTACTTGGTTTTACTGAAGAAGGCCTTTGAGCTGAAACGTTTAAAGAAAATTCCAAATACGGAAAGATATAAATTGTTGCAATAATTCAGTCAGCCCTAGTTGGCGAGCGAGCGTAGCGAGCGAGACACTTACAGGGGTAACACAATCAAAAATCGGGGATGTTTATATATTTATTTGTATATATTTTTGGACGTACGTATGTCATTTTGTACTTTGACCCTCGCGTTTTTGTGTTAGTTATGTGGTCGACCCCGTCCCAAATTGCACTAAACAGAATCCTCTGGTTTATCGGTCAGTAACCATATCACCCTAGAAATTGAATTGTTTACCGTTTTGAATTCTTTTGCGGGTGCAGTTATAACGTGAAAACTTAAGGGACTTCCATTTCTATTGAGTTAGTGGCGGTGGTAAGTCAATGTGCTCTTTGTCGTCATGGTTATAAGCCGTGCACAACTGTATTTACTTGAAAATACATTGTCCACTAGACTACCGTGAAGGTAAGTCTGTGTAGGTACATGTTCAGTTGTGTCAAAGCATTGTGTCTTACAACAACTACTTAGCTAAAGAATATCACAAAGAAAACTTTTAAATAACGTGTATTGTTTTGTTGTTGTTTTTTTTTCCTTCCAAGCAGTTGCAGAGAGTTGTTACTATGGCACTGAAATCCCTTTTCCTTGTATGCTAAATTTAAAAACTGGACCTTATTTTCAGTAGCTTCAGTTAGAAGTCAAAATCATTCATATAAAAATAGTATAGTCTTTAGGCTCGCTCGCCATTTGTGCTCAAGCACATCACTAGTTTATTTATTTATTTATCTGTTTATGGGGTACGTGAGACGTCTGTTTTCGCCCGCGCTTCTAATTACGTAAGTTAGGTAAAGCGTTCACAGTTCCAGTATTTTTCAATTAACGAGCTCTGAGAATCCTTAGTGGCGGTGGTAAGTCAATGCGCTCTTTGTCATGGTTATAAGCCGTGCGCAACAATATTTACTTGAAAATACATTGTCCACTAGACTACGAAGGTAAGTCTGTGTAGGTGCATGTCCAGTTGTGTCAAAGCATTGTGTGTTACAACCACTACTTATCTAAAGAATATCACAAAGAAAACTTTTAAATCGTGTAGAGCTGCAGAGAGTTGTTACTATGCACTGAAATCCCTTTATATGCTAAATTTAAAAACTGGACCTTATTTTCAATAGCTTCCGTGTTAGAAGTCAAAATCATAAAAATAGTATAGTCTTTAGGCTCGCTCGCCATTTGTGCTCAAGCACATCACTAGTTTATTTATTTATTTGTATATATGTTTGGACGTACGTATGTCATTTTGTACTTTGACCCTCGCGTTTTTGTGTTAGTTATGTGGTCGACCCCATCCCAAATTGCACTAAACAGAATCCTCTGGTTTATCGATCAGTACCCGTATCATCACCCTAGAAATTGAATTGTTTACCGTTTTGAATTCTTTTGCGGGTGCAGTTCAAACTTGAAAACTTAAGGGACTTCCATTTCTATTCCAGTTAGTGGCGGTGGTAAGTCAATGCGCTCTTTGTCATGGTTATAAGCCGTGCGCAACAGTATTTACTTGAAAATACATTGTCCACTAGACTACCACGAAGGTAAGTCTGTATGTGCATGTTCAGTTGTGTTAAAGCATTGTGTGTTACAACCACTACTTAGCTAAAGAATATCACAAAGAAAACTTTTAAATAACGTGTATTGTTTTGTTGTTGTTTTTTTCCTTCAATTCAAGCAGTTGCATAGAGTTGTTACTATGGCACTGAAATCCCTTTACCGTGTATGCTAAATTTAAAAACTGGACCTTATTTTCAGTAGCTTCAGTGTTAGAAGTCAAAATCATTCATATAAAAATAGTATAGTCTTTAGGCTCGCTCGCCATTTGTGCTCAAGCATATCACTAGTTGATATAATTGTTGGGTAAATGATACAAATTCTAAACTGACTGAACCAATAAAATAGATGTCATAATTGAGGAGAAATTATCTATTTTCAATGTCAATAGGCGAAGAAGCCTTTCCTTTTTTTTTTATTTGCAGAGCAATTTTGAGGGAGAAACCTTACCACTGTATGTATACGAAACTCGCCCAAATTGATGAAATAAGATCATTGAAATTACGATAAAATCATTATTAGCCTTTCGTTATGTATAATAAAAGATCTCAACAATTTGTTATTGAGTTAAGATGGAACTGCGGTAACGTTTCTGGACAACTGACATAGAGCAAGTTGTGCATCTTCCCCCTGTTAATTGGGCTGGGAAGAACAATAGAGAGGCGGTAACGCAGAGGGTGAAGTGGTCTAACCCAGTAAGTTAAAGTTGTGAGCATATTAATTCCATTTCACGATGCAGGAGCAAAAAATGAGTCATTAAAACGTTAATTGTACCACATCCGCGGGAACTACCGCAATCTCTTAGTTTGCTAACGGTGCACACAACTTGCAGTATGTCAGTTGTCCAGACTTTTTCCCACATTGTGATTGGTAAAGGGTCTGGCTACGCGAGACTAACAAGTTCAAGTTCAATCTTTTCATTGGTACTGAAGTTCTACACTATTTAGCTGAAAAAGCCTCTACCGCAATTCTCTATGGTTTTTTTTTATATAGATGACTTTTTATCAGGAACTTCTACCATCGAAAAGGCTGACCAGTAGTGACAATAGCTCTGTCATACTCCAGTCTGCAGGCATGAAGCTTTGCAAATGGCATAATAACTCTCCTTCCTGGCTTAATTCCATAACCTGATGATATAAATGAATTATAGCATATTTGCAGTTGCCCTCTCCTCAGTCTGCCTCATATGCAGCATTGGGGTCTGGTCAGTGATAACTTTCATGTCAAAGACTCATAGATGGCCTCATTCTCCGCAAAGGTGTTTGATGTGGTGATCAATTTGCTCCAGCCCTCACACTGCCAAACCCTGCAGGACCTGTGGAAAATGAATATCTCTTTGGATGAACCTGTTACTGCAGTATTTCTGAGCAATGGCAGAAGGAGCAGTGGGTTTTTGATATACCATCTATCTCCAAACACCCAGTTCCATATATTCAAATTCTTTCAATCTCTCTATTGCTTTGCAGATGCCTCACTTTATCTGTGTACAGTTCATGAAGACTCATCTGTAACTACTACTATTGTAACAGCTAATGCCAGAGTAGCCCCACTTCAAGCATGCAACTAATACCGCAACTGGAACATGTAGTAGCACATATTCTGTTTAAGTTGTTGTAATTGGTGTCTAATGATATGAATTTCCATGTTGCGCAAATTCCTACTTGGACTGACTTGGCCATTGTCCTCTGTAAGCTGAAGAAACCTCCCTCAATGTTGAATACATTTGTTGCTCACGGAGTAGCAGCCATACAGCAGTTTATTATCCCAGCACAATGCCGTCATGTGCAATTTATAGAGAACCCTGCAGATTTTCTCAGCAGAATTTTGAAAGCACCTCTTCTTGTCACCAACATTCTAGTTTGGCATGATCCATGTGGCTCAAGGATGCTCCATCTCAGTGGGCTTCAAGATGTTGCCGATCAGAAGCCAAGGTGACTAATCAAGTATCCCCCAGACAACCCAATGTGGACATACTACTCTTCATTCCATGTTGTTCCTTCATTTAGGAAAGACTAGACTTGCTAAAGTAATGTTTTTATATTAATGATTTGAATAGTGTGTGTGGAGGACCCCTGACAGACTGGATAACGAGTTTTACTTCAGTCTCATGAATATAATTTGGATGCTAGAGAACAAAATGACTACCAGGCTATTGTACTATAGAATAACGGTCGAATCAGCTTGAAAGGTGGTCGAGTGGCAAAATGTGCCTGGATACGCAGTGCGGATTAATTAGAAGCGCAGAGGCGTGCACACCTACTTAGACGCGGTTGTTCGAATTAAAGGCTGGTTGTTACGTCCCTGTTTGTACCACCCCTTTTTCAAAAGTACGATTGTTTTTTAATAACAAAATCGAGCATTTTCGTGGTCGAGTAGTAATATCTCGTTTAAACTCGGATAACCTGCTCGGACGTCGACACCAGGACAATCTCTTAGTCTTATTACGCACAGGTAAGTTTGCGGGGACCGGGTGCGGACTAGAGTTTCGAGTAGCTACCGGTAATAGCTACTCCCGGTGAGGTTTTCTGGGCCTTGTTCTAGTATGTTGCTTGCATGGTTAGGGTTAGGCATTTTTTAGTTCAGTTTGTTATCAAGCTGGTCTACGTGACAGCACTCTGGTATTGTACTTGCCAATGAGATAGCAGAAGGGAAGGGGAGGGGGGCGAGGGAAGGTGTAGCTTGACCAATAACCTAGTAGTTTTTAAGTGACCTAGGAGTGGTAAACCAGCATGGAATACTGCCAAGAACATATTGGTCTTCAGGCTTGACTGTGTCGTTTTGTAATCTGGGCATTAATTGCAATAACTGTGATATGTGTGGGTGTTGTGCAGGTGTAAGAAGCATGGCAGTACCACTCAAGTCTATTTTAAAGAATACTCAAGTTCAATACAATTCTGTTTCAACTAATGGAATAGTGTCACCACAGAAGTCTGTAGAATTTTTAAACCATACAGATAATCACCTAGCCAATCATATGATCCATGAAGCCACACCTATGCAGACTGCCTCATCTTTTGAAGAGCAAGCGGAAAGCCTGTATAGTGGCTACGGAGTAGATGAATATGAAGTGGAAGCTATTGTTGGGCACAAGAAGGTAATAAAAATGCTTATGTAATTCAACTCTGAAAAGACCATGGCCAATGCTTGAGTGATTACAGCCATAAGCCAACATAACCTATATGGTTACTGGTGGTACAAGTTGAATTTGTTTGTTTGTTGTTTTGTTTTTGTTTTGCTGTGTGGATGTAAGAGTACTACTTCACCAACCTGCCAGACTATTCTTTTGCTAATAGTTACTAGTGCTGCTTGGCCAAATTTCATCGCATGAGTTGATAAGAAATTATTGTTCTTGCTCAACGCTGTTGCAGCTTTTACCCAAATGAAGAGTTAAGAACATTGTAATCAGTGATCTTGTATCATTACATTGCCTCTATATTTCGGTTGGTAAAGTGTGTCTTGAAATCAATGAGGACACTTTGGTGGGTGTGGTTTGGTGATCTAGGTTTCCTACTTCCCAGTTATATATTACAAGCTCTAAATATTTCCTGGTTATGAATAAATTATTTTATAAACTTGGCAATCAAACTGCATATGTAGGAGTATAATCATGGGGCAATGGGTTCTGCTACACTACAAATTATGTAAGCTGTTTAGGGTAGCAATTTAGAATAAAGTAGTTTCATTACTCAATTTGAGATATTCTAGACTTCTAGACTAACTGTTATGAGTCACTTTTTTTATCAGTAAATAGTATAAATGAATTCATGTATTTTTGCTTTTCAGTATAAAGGAGACTATTTATACTTGCTGAAGTGGAAAGGATACTCCGATGCTGACAATACGTGGGAACCAGCTGACAATCTCTATTGTTGTGATCTTTTGACAGCATACAGGGAAAAATTTAATCTTTCAAAAAAGAAGGAACCATCAAAACTGAAGCTGAAGTCTAAACTAAGGCGAACTAGGGCAGTTGAACAAGAACGTAGTGCTCTGCACTCTGAACAGAATATTACAAATGAATGTGATTTCTCTGAAAGTTCAACACCTTCCAACCTGAATGAATTCCAACCTTCCACTCATGCACTGAACCCTTCCACTCTAGATTTGGTGTCCAGAGTTGCCAAGAATCCTGAACCTGAACAGATGGAGCTCATGGTTTGTATTAAATTAAACAGTCTTTGTCCATGTGGTGTTCTACACAGAATAAGCAATGGTTCAAAGCAAGAAGCTTTGGTCCATTCTTTGTGGTGTGTTAGCCATGATCACACCTACTTCTTGTCAACAACCCAAGCTGGAAATATTGATTCGAGCTCGAGAACTCCAAATTCTGTCACATCAGCAGCTTTACCTGATAACAGTGACTTATCCATCACGAATAAATCCACAGAAGTATGCGACTTAAAGTTGTATCTGTCTCCATCGCCAACACCATCTGGGTCAGATCTCGATCCTGTCCACCAGGAAGGGAATAGTGACAATGAAGAGTTGTTCCAACCTTTGTGCTCTCATACAACGACGACATCAGTGCAGACAGCCGAGGTTAATTCAAGGTGGAAAGGTCCCATGCCTCTTCCTAGAACTTTTTCAAAAAAGCACTCTTGTCAGACAAAATTAAGAACGAAAGCTGCTAAAGTAAATCACAAATGCAAGGATTGTAAAAATGTTAACAAGAAGAGTGGCAACAAAAATGAGCATTCACATGCTCCGTTGCAAAGGGAAGCAAAGTTAAAGGCTTCAGCAAATCCAGTATGGAAAACGAGATCAGATACTTTAACAACTCTTAAAAAGGAAGATGAGAAACCTTTATCACTATTTAGGAAAAAGACAACAAAGCCTTCACTGGCACAGGTCAGTGCTAAATGTTCCACAACAAAAAACGGCAGTGTAAAAAATACAGTATCACCAGTCCAGGTGAAGGACACTGTTAGTTTGGCTCAAACAACAAATCCAGCACTCCCCATAATACAGATCAGCCACTGTGAGAACTTGAGATTTAAAGCAGATTATGCTTACCAAGAGATTCTGATGAATTGGCAGTATGAATTAAACAAACAGAGAGGAGGAACTGATAATATAATATTAGTTGAAAACGAAGTCGATCGAGTTCTTCCTCCGGCATACTTCAAGTATACTAGCTCCAATATTTATAGGAAAGGAGTACCTGATCCTGCAAGTCCAGAAATGACGAATTCTCTTTGTGGATGTGAGTGTTACTACTTAGGGCGCAAGTGTGGGCCGAAATCGGAATTTTGCTGTGCTCACATGGCTGGTTCCAAATTTGCATATAGTCCCAGAGGGAAGGTATGTGTAGAGCCAGGAACACCTATATACGAGTGCAATTTGAAGTGCTCATGTCGCTTGGACTGTCCGAATCGTATTGTTCAGCTTGGCAGACAGTTTCCTCTCTGTATATTTCGCACCCATGACAGAGGATGGGGTGTGAAAGCCACTCAGCCTATTAAATCCAATAGCTTTGTGTCCGAGTATGTCGGAGAAGTGATCACAAATGAAGAGGCAGAAAAGAGAGGGCAGAAATGTGATGCTCAAGGAATCACTTATCTATTTGACTTGGATTTTGAAGACGACAACTCTGCCTTTACGGTAGATGCTGCTAATTACGGAAACATTTCTCACTTTTTCAACCATTCTGTAAGTTAAAGTTGGTATAGCTAATTTACTAGAATATTTAACTCTTGGATTAATATACTGGTTGTTTTACTGTTTTCGGTTAACACTTCATCTTCTCTAGTATAATTTTATACATAAACAATCCTTACTTCAAGTAGGGTAATGACTAGATGATTTTGGTGTGATAAATCTTTTCAATACACTAATTATGGCTCCACTTGAAGGCATTTCTAGTGTATATAGTTGTACTCAGTGCATTATCTTTTATTTCCTTCAAGCTGAAAAAAGAAAATTACGAGCTTGACTGTTGTAACTGAAGTGTATGCCGAATATAAGATAACATAATTGCTGATGAGTAGTTGTCGAGAGAGAGAATCTAAATTACAGTTACCTCTGCATCAGTGAGTAAGTCAATACTTTTGGCGAGCGAGACACTATCAGTGGTAACACAATTGAAAATCGGGGATATTTGTTTGTATATACATGTGTGTGTAGACGTATGTATGTCATTTTGTACTTTGACCCTTGCGCTTTTGTGTTTGCTTCATAGTCTACCCTTCCCATACCTCCACTAAACTGAATCTTTCGGTTTAGTAATCCCGTATCATCCAAGGAAATTAATTGTTTACCCCTCCGATTAGGTTGTTTCTGAATGACATAAGACACACTTAGATCTTAAAAACTTACTGTTAGACTCAACACTGTGCAATAGTTCTTTAGAACTTCTTGTTTTTTCAAGTCGCAAAATGTTATGGCAAATGGTTACTATGGCATTGATCCCTTTACCAGACGTAATTAAAAAAAGCTACTGTTAATTCAGATAGTCAGAGACTACAGAAAATACCAGAACTCGGGGAATTGAGGTAAGATGTATTTGTTGCTAGCTAAGTATATAATGATCACAACTTATCCAGTTGCTGGCAGATTGAAAGAAATTAACCGGGCTTCTTTTAGTCCTCTTTAAGTAACTAGCTAGAGTCATAAGGCAGAGTATGTGGATTATATAGCTAATAAGTGAACTACTGAATGCAGTTTTTTCCCCCATGATAAATGAATAGCCTACCAAAAGCTGTCATGGTAACGCTTCATACACGAGTCTATTCCTAATTGGTCTTAGCTTGTGTCACAAAGCACAACTCATTAGGTAATGACAAGTTATTCATTAAGTTACTCATTATGGGCATGCCTCTTTACTGGGCACAAGTTAGCTGCTTACGTTGCAAATTCACTAATTTGATGACCATTACCAATTACTGCAGCATTAGCCAGTTATTTCTATATATAGCCTACAAAGTAGCTAGTTTACAAACATGATATTGACTGTTTTCTAATTGCTTATTTGACTAAAAGCTAAGCACTAAAGCCCATCAATTGGCAACTGAATTCCACCTTCAAAATCAAAGGACAAGCTGCTCGCCAATATGATTACGCATTCTAGCAGCAGCAATACTTCAACCATTTATCCTAAGTACTGTCGAATGGTAGCTGTAAGTGCACTAAAATCAGTGCATGTCACTATACAATGCTAGGACAAGAGGTAGATGGGGCTGACAGTTGAAGATTTATGCTAGTTTACATTGGTTTGCTGAAATTGAAATAAACCACATTCAGGATTCTATCTAGAAAATTTTGTTTGGGGTCGAAGTTTGGCCATGTCCAACGCCCTCGAAATATACTTGAATTAGTGAAAGTAATTTGCATGAAACTATATTTTGTAATTTGGGGTTCAGCCTGATTGCATACTGCACACATTATGTAAATGTTAGTGAGGGTGGGGGGGGGGGGGGGAGGAGAAGCTGGGAAGGTTAAGGGTGAAGCTTCCCTCCCCCACTCTCTACCAAGATAGAAACCTTATATTTGTAGATAAATCAACTGTCGTATGCTAAGTGATAGTTACAACCTTTATATTTTGTTTTCGCTTTGTTACAGTGTGATCCCAACTTGATTGTGTACTCGGTATGGATTGACACTTTGGACAAACGGCTACCCAGACTAGCTTTTTTTACTACTCGCAACATTTCCATGGGTGAAGAACTTACATTTGACTACCAAATGAGCAGAAATCGTGACTACACGATAGGATCTGGGTCAAGAATGAAGTGCCGGTGTGGCTCAAAGAACTGCTTAGGTTATATTGACTAACCAATCTCTCCTCCATATCTCTAACTGATTATTTTAAAATATTGTATAATGAATTAATTTTTTTGACCTCTTCTTGACCTCTCTCCTTTTATGCTCAAAGCTTCTGAAGTCTTTAATTATTTAATTTCAAAATGTCACCGGTAATATTTTATTCATGTTTTTTGTACAGCATTTCTTATTTAATAGCTATGCTATTGTGAACAAAGTAGTTCTGTTGGGCGGGTATGTGGGGGCGGGTATGTGGGGGCTCTAATATAATTCAGGAAGAAAAACACAGTAAAAGTGGATATTTATGTGTCTTTTATTACATTGGATTACGTAATTGACATCATTCAATCAGTCATTTACAATATGCCAAAATTGAAATTTCCTACTTTTCCAACAAATTTTATTTATCCTACATAGGATAGGTACATTTCCTCTAGTATGGGTGCGACATGGTAGGATTTCAGTTTTGGCCTAGTGTTACCCTTTAAGTTTTCACATGAATAAGTTAACTATTTGATATGATTTAAACTTAGCTGTACCTATTGTGGTGTTGTAGCTATTTCATGAACTATTCCGGCAAATCATAGTCAACTTGTAGTCAAAGGTAACATTTTCAATCCCATGATTCAGAAGCTTCTGTATTAGACTAGGACATGAGCAAGTCAGTTATACCAACAACAAATAAATACAGTCTTTTGTTAGTGTTGAGGCTAACTGTCAGTGTAGCTATATAGGTTAGGAGAGCTAATGAAGAAGCTTTGTATGAGCTAGTTAAAGTCTCTGTTGGCAAAAATTGTGTAGTTTTGTCACACCTATATAGTAGTTTTAAGTGTTTGGGTGTGGGCTTGCTCAGGAGAGTTGTCACTCTGCTTGGCTTGCTCGCACCTGATGACAGCAAAATAGTTGCTGCCACCAGAATCAAGGTCCTCTCTAGCTACCCAAGGCGAACCACTGACCAATCCTCAGGCTAGGTCTTACGGTCGATTAAATTACTTTAATTAGAGAAAAATGCACACACAACGAATTGAATGACATGAACCAAGACTGAAGCACATGGCACAAAACTCAACTATATATACAACACAAAAACCACACCTACAAGTCACACGAAAGGCTGCAAAGTTCCTGCTCTGCCACACAGCTCATGCCATACACACACACAAACAACGCTCATTAGCACGTGAACTACAAACCACACTACAACAGTACAGTGCACCTACATGATTACATTATAACACACACACACACACACACATGCACAAAATGTTCCTTATTCTTCCTTCTTCATGTGGGTGTGCCCACATTGGGCTTTGCACAAAAAAAAAATCAGGGTTGTGACAGTTGTTAGCCTCCTTGCAGGTTCTTTGCCAATTGTAGAGGTTGAATTGTGTAGCTCGTCGAGATTCACAGCTTATTTTATTCAATGTTGTAGTTCAATAATAATTGTGAGTGAATTGTAACTAAAATAAAAATATACGTTTTGTAGTATTTCTTGTTCACTTTAGCTAGATGGCTACTACTTAGCCGGTTACGTCTAACATAACTAGCTATCCTTAAAGTGACTCAACTAACTTTTGAATGGATCTTGACAGAAAGTGTTACACATATCAATTAACTTTATAAACTGCTTTTACAACTTGAATGGATAGCTATAGGCAGAATTGTTACATATCAACTATGTGTACTAAACTCACTCACTTAAATGCCATTCTCACCTTTGCTATATGTGGTAAAAAAGTTACTTTATTATGCATTTTCTGAGGTTCATAACAATGCTGTGCACTTCGCTGTAATGCCAATCATATAGCCACTTTAGCTACAATTGTGGATTGTATGTATGTTTTCACGGGCAAGCAAGGATGGAAACTTTATTATAATGAAGTTATCCAAAGTTTCATTGAGTATCAGGCTCAAATAGACGGTTACATATCTAGCAACTACTGTAAAACCACTACAAAAGGATCTCCAAAAAATAAACCTGACTCTGAACTATTAAATGGAACAAACTGATCTAGCACAATTAGGAAAAGACTACTTCTGAAAGCAGCCAAACTCTCTAAAAGTTTGCCCTCAGACATAACCTTTGTAGATACTTATGTCTCATGAATACAGCAAAAAATTTCCTTCTCTGATTCCACATTCACATTATCAGCTATTGAATTAGCACATATTAGTAGCTTGATCTTTCTTGGCCCACTGGAGGGATGAGCTGGGAAAGGGGCAGGAAGGGGGGTGGTGGAAGGTGGGATGAGAAGGAATGAAAAATCATGCGTATTCATAAGTAATGGTAAGCTGCTGGAGTCAACTTTCAGAGGATATGTACATTTTGGCCACACCTGGATGTACTTTATGACCCTATTTAATTATTGCTCTTTCCAAGATTACAGGATCAAAAGTGGAGAAGCTAAAACAAGGAATGTGTTTTACTCTCACACACCACACCTGAACTAGGCTTATGGTCACAAAGGGAGGGTGGAGGTTTCTGGTTTCAGGCAAGTGAAAAGTATCTCTTCATTGTTAACTGTAAGGGCACCAACTTCCCATTAATAGGGACCACAGCCAAATTCTCAGCAATTTATAGCTACTTTTGCGCAAGGGGGTAAAGAGTGGCTGCGCCAGTTGATTGAATGCTCCGGTTGAACGCGTTCCGTTACGCAATATGACGCAATTGACTGCTGCATGACGTGTCTCTTTCCCGCGCATTCTCAAGATTCGAAGTTGCCACGTATGAAGCGGGTCCAATGAAATTGCCCCACATGGCTAGTTGCGGTTTCCTGTGGCTGATCACTCAAAACAAAGTCCCTGGAGGACAGTGGTTGCCTAAGAGCGTCTGCAGTAGCGTGTATCGGTGTCCCGGCTTCTAACTAACGTAAAGCTCAAGATGTCTTCAAAAGTCGTGCTTTTGTGCGGTACCCTGGTTCTTGTCTTCCTAGCCGCAGAAGCTAAGCTTAAAGGCGATGATTGTGAAGGTATATTATATATGATTATAATTAATGTACCTTTTCAATGAGTCGCTAAAATTATTAATTTGTGTTCATTTACAGTTTGCATACAGTTTTTGACGAAATTCGAAAAAAGACTAGTCGAGAATGAAGTAAAATCTACTCAGGATGACATTGAAATAGAATTGCTGAAAATTTGCAAGGATGCTAAGGACAAAGAAGAGCGATTTGTAAGTAATAATTTAAGCATAATCAATATAATTAAGTAGAGCAATAGTGAATAGAATAACTGTCCAACTTCAGTTTGTCACTCCATGAAGAAGACTAAAGTAGGTGGGTAGGTATTAATATTCAAACTCAGAGATTTTTGTTAGTAATCATGAATAATTTGAAAGGAGATGGACAAATATTAATATTCAAACTGAGAGAGTTGAGTGATCGTGAATATTTTCTGTTATGTCTTCCAAATTAACACCTTTTCTGCCCACATTTAGGCACCTTGGTTTGTGACTGTCCCTCCCCTCCCGCATTTCTCAAGTTACAGTACAAGAACGTTCAAAATAGAATCCATATACTCACTGTCTTACTAGATGACCTATCTGCCAATTATTATGTTCTTCACAAACACATAATGTATGTATATAGTGTTACTACATAGGAGCCACAGACATTGCTGCCACCAAAGTCGTTAATGCGGTCACTAGACCCATGACCTTTGGAAAGCCTGTAGCAAAGATTTGTGAGGACTTGAAGAAGAAAGATGCGCAAATCTGTGAACTTAAATACGGTAAGAAAAAATGTGTGTGTTGATCTTACAAGGGTTTCCCAGTTTCATTCCAAAGTTGTTGGGAGGTTTGTGGTAGTGTTGTTGCTAAGCTCACATTACCACTTCCTGCTTATGTTTCCTGGTGTGAAGTTTGATGAAAAATAGTTGTGGGCAATTACCTGACCACTTAGCTTTATAGTGTTTACCTTGAGTTGAGGGGGAGGGAAGACGTTACATCAGTTAAAAAGTAATTAACCACATTTGTGAAGCCTATTATTTAACCATGCCTTGCAGTTTTCTTGAAGGTTTGTGTAGTTGATTGTTACTGACACATTAGGCAAGTGTCCATACACCTGTACTATTACATAAGCTCCTGTTTCATCTTAATAATGTTTTTATTTCTACAGAGAAACAAATTGACCTTGAATCTGTGGATTTGAAAAAGCTTCGAGTGAAGGAATTGAAGAAGATATTGAACCGATGGGGTGAAGACTGTAGAGGATGTGTGGAGAAGTCAGAGTTCATCAGTAAAATAAACCTGGTGAAAATCCATCACGTGGAGCTATAATCACTTCTCATTTCCAGCATTTTTTTTATCAGACATCTTTAATAGCATTAATATACATGTAATTCATTAATTTATTTATTTATTGTAAAAAATAATTATTTTTTTCAATAATTTTTGAATTAGTACAACTTGCATCAAAATGAAGCTCTATGCTGTATGATGGTGGAATATCAAATTAATTTAAGGGGGACCTTCATAAAATTATGGTCTTATGTCATATTTTCTTTCACTTAGAAACTCAATACATTGCTCATCTGAAGCTCTTCATAATAAGCTAAAAAATGGGCAGAAAACCACAACAATTCTAAGGTGTCATCGTCCAAGAAAACCTTTACCTACGCAACTAAACCACTCCAACCTCAAGATCAAGACCTTCAAATTTCCACACACACACACACACACACACGTATCTACGTTTCTCGTAAAACTACCCAGTCCGTGTTTGTGCCAGCTCATTGTATTTTGGTACTTGGCCATAGCCATTCAAATGTCTGCATTAAAAAAGTATTAGATAGGCTTTGAGTCGTTTTTTTACTGACTAGTTCTGTCTAAAGTCAGATGACATGGAGAAAGAGGTAAGGTGTGGAACCAGCTGCCGTGGCTTGACCAAGAACTTCTCCACTGGAGCCAATACTTCATACTTGAATGATTCTGTGTTCTTACGGCTTTTGTGTTCTGGAATGGGTAATTCAGAGTGGTGAGCAGGAAGGGGTGAAGTGAAGAAATAGGAGTGTAGCAATCCCTAGATACACACAAAAAAGGTACCAAATAATATATGTAAGCCCAATAGACTGAGTATATCTATGTATATCCAGGCTAGACTATAAGACATTACCAACAATGAACTCGTTCAGAAACATGCTAAATAAGTACCAGTTGGTTCAAATAAGGGCACCACGGCAAAAACTAACATACTGATAATGCAATAACCCCCTACCTATGTAAATGTATTAGTAAAACTTGTTAGTGGAAAGCCAGAAATAAAAATCATTGACCATATTTGGGGGGAAAATAAATAAATAATAAAAAAAAAAAAGAAAAAAGAAAAAAAAGAAAAGAAAGAAGGCTTCGGTACTAGTGATGTGCTTGAGCACAAATGGCGAGCGAGCCTAAAGACTATACTATTTTTATATGAATGATTTTGACTTCTAACAACACTGAAGCTACTGAAAATAAGGTCTAGTTTTTAAATTTCGCATACAAGGTAAAGGGATTTCAGTGCCATAGTAACAACTCTCTGCAACTGCTTGAATTGAAGGGAAAAAACAACAACAAAACAATACACGTTATTTAAACGTTTTCTTTGTGATATTCTTTAGCTAAGTAATGGTTGTAACAACACGCAATGCTTTGACACAACTGGACATGCACCTACACAGACTTACCTTCGCAGTAGTCTAGTGGACAATGTATTTTCAAGTAAATACTGTTGCTCACGGCTTATAACCATGACAAAGAGCGCATTGACTTACCACCGCCACTAACTCCAATAGAAATGGAAGTCCCTTAAGTTTTTGAGTTTTAACTGCACCCGCAAAACAATTCAAAGCGGTAAACAATTCAATTTCTAAGGTGATACGGGTAATGGTCGCTAAACCGGAGGATTCTGTTTAGTGAAGTTTGGGACGGAGTCGAACGCAGAGCGAACACAAAAATACGGAGGGTCAAAGTACAAAATGACACACGTACGTCCAAATATATAAATAAACAAACATTCCCAATTGTGTTACCCCTGTAAGTGTCTCGCTCGCTACGCTCGCTCGCCGACTATATTCATGTAAGACTGAGGAACTGACTGTCTACCTTGTCTGCACTCAGCCTTTGCTTGGAGTTGTACACCAACATTCTCTTTAGCAAATCCAAAGCCTGAATATATGTGTGTGAGAGAGAGACAGGAAGAAAAACATTATTAATCAACTACACACACACACTTTCTAATACTGCAAGTTGTATGTTATACACACACACACACACACACACACACACACACACACACACCTCTGGAGAGGCCTCTGGGACGACTTCTTCCAGAGGTATAGGAGGAACTGGTGGGAATTCAATCTTCTTGAAGTCAGGTAACTTAGTCATACCCTAAACAACAACAACAACATCAGACACGTGCATACAATACACCACACAAACAATGCAACAACAAGAGAGTGGCCAGAACATTTATCTGATATGGAGCTGGTACTGCTTGACTGACTGACTCACTCACTCACAGGCCATATCTCTTCATTAGGAGTTCCCAATAGCCTCAAGACACAGCACAACTGGTCTATGTCATTCTCTCCCTGGAGACAGACAGACAGACACAGACAGATGGACAGAGAGACAGATGGACAGACAGATAAGCAGGCAGACAGATTAATGGACAGACAGACAAGTAGATAAAACACTTTTTTCATAATTAATCTCAAGTAGAGCTTACTGGAAACAGAGGACTGCTGTTAAGTAGCTCTCCAAATATACAGCCAACAGCCCTAAATCATCATCATCATCATCATCATCATCATGATGTCATTATTATTGTGACTATTATTTATAGTCCAGTGTCACCCACCAGAGATCCACTCCACAGTCATACAGTCTAGCTCCATACAGAAGTTCAGGGGCCCTGTACCATCTAGGAAACATAATCTCGAGTGAAAAACATATCACGGTCAATGTAAAGATGGATTGATGAATGAATGAATGAATGAATGAATGAATGAATATTAGTGAATATTTAGAGCACTTAATAGCATTAACAACAAACAACAAAATAATCATGAACAACAACAGTAGCACTGCATGTGATCATCACCTCGTAGCCACTTGGTGACTGTACAGTCTGTCAGTGTTGGGCACAAACACACGAGCCAGTCCAAAGTCTGCTATCTTCAGTAATCCAGTCGGACTGATAAGGAGGTTGGCTGGTTTCAGATCCTAACACAAAATTAACATTTACACACAGTTAGTGCAAGTTATTCATTTTGTGGACACACCTTACCACAAGAAAACACTACAAAGCACACACTCTTGACACTAGCCATAAATAATAGATGGACAACGAAATCGAGGGATCTACCGCCCACAGAACCTCGAGGGCTGTGGGCTGTACCGTCCCGAGCGTAGCGAGGGCGATGCTAGCGGCCCGAGGGGTTCGACGGGCGGTAGTTCCCGAGATTTCATTGTCTATCTGTTTTAGAACGTAGCAACTATAGTCTTAGTTACCAAATAATTTTTTTCCCTCCTTTGTTCTATGTTGACACTCTACGACAAAGACGGTAGAGACATTACGGAGAGGTGTCCAGTAATTGCAGCAATTCTAAGGAGCCACGGCGCATAGAATATTTTCACGTGTTGTGCGCTCGACTCCAGTGAACCGGCGAAAGTGAGGAGAATCACTATCACTGCGTTTTCAGCGAACTTGAGTAAAAAAACAACAACATTCCAGCCCACCCGTCTACATTACCTATTTTTCGCATTTCAGCTCAATTGGTGAGATAAAATTTACAAAACGGCTTTGTCTCTCCTAAATCTTCTTTTAACCAGCTACTCTTCCACCTTCTTCAACTCAATCATCTCTCCTTTATTTAGCTCCTCACAGTCAGCTCTCCAGTCTAGCTCCTCACCGTCAACTTTCAAGTCAGTACTCTAGCTTTGCTCTTTACAGTCAATCTCCAGTCTAGCTTAGCTTTTGAATCAAGATTTGGTCAACCTTTGATGATGAAATTTTTTTTGAAAGATGTAAGGCCATGCAAAAAGTTTGTATTTACAGTGTCTCACATTGATGAACAGCTTGCGATGGATAAGGAAGGATTTTGATTACATAAGCAAAATACAATGAAAAAAATACCATGAATGTAGTAGTGCTTTTACATTGCAAACAATATACTAGAAGGGGTGCCTTTAATTTTCATAACTGTAGTGATATAAGCATCCACAAGAATAGTACTAAAACTTTTAAAATAACATATGCAACATATATAACTGTTTTTTTATTGTTCATTATGTTATTGGTTTCTTTCTCACTTTCTCATTTTGGTGATGATTGTAATAGTTAGAAAAAATATTGTTAGTGTGCAAGGCATGCGATGAATCCATCTTATCTTTCGCATCTGACAGGAAAACTGTGCAAACAACATTCTTGCACCATAGATAAAATAAAAATTCTTTAATTAATGCTTGCACGACGCATAGACAAAAAAAAACTAATAAAATGCTAGAAGGGAGGATACTATTAGCCAGAAGGGAGGATACTATCAGTAGTATCCTCCCTTCTGGCATTTAGTATCCCTGTGCACTCACTTGAACAACACTATGCTGGATAGAATGCCTACTTCACAATACAAAAAAGGGGTTAGCTATGTTCTAATATGAGGTAAAGTGTCTCCTAATTCTCAGAACTCCCCCCCCCCCCCCCCCCCCCACCCCCCCTCACACTTCAGACTTCAAAGATGATGTCATTTGAACTACTTCCATGACACAACTTCACCATCCAGTGAGGATAACAACTGCCCAGGAGCACTCCTGGGTGGCCCATATGGGTGCCTCCTATAGTCGTATTTGTGACTGCATCTGGGGACTGTGAGAGGGGAGGAGAGGTGATAGGGTGGGGGAGGGAACTACTATTACTGACACAAAAGCATTCAACCTGCAGTATAGCCCCTACACTGCAAATGACTAAATTTGATGTGACGTCCCGTGGGTTTTTTTTAATGGTCCCATAGGACAATTCACCGCATTACTTCCTCTTCCTCTTTATAACAGATATAACACCAGAAACATCTGAAAATCTTCGCCTGTAGCATCCGTCCCAATCACAGCAAGGACGATTGTTAGTGCCTGAAGGACTGCCCAAACTTGGTTAGAAATACTTTCCATTAAATCATACAGAACACTAATTAAAGTATAAACCCACTGTACTTTTGCCCACTCATTCTATTTAATTTCATAGCTCGCCTTAAGTACATGTTCTGTTGAAGTTATATTGCAGTTAAAGTAGAGCAGGGCGATATACTGTACCGGTGTTATCATTGCACCGCTATAAAAACCTGACATTACGAAGCGATATTTCAATTGCATTTGCACGATACCATTGTTTTCTCACAAAACCATTGTTATGGGTCGTTAAATTAATGCAGGAACTTCACGCGCATGACAGATTATAAGGAACAGCTGTTTTGTTGTTTGTAAACATGGCCGTAACAAGGTCCTAGCAAAGTTTTCAAAGTAGCTAGCAATGGCTGCGAGTTCAAATTCTGGCTTAAGGAAGCCAACACAGTCTTGCCCCGAGGACTAACTTTGGACTTCACCCACATATTATGTATATAGTATCCTTGTCCGGCTGGAGACATTATATATAGTGTCCCTCCAAGGACTTACCGGATATCCCCGTTACATTATACCAGCTAATATTCTAAATAGTGCTTGCCACCTCCCCCACCCCATTTTTTTTTTACCCAACCTTGAAATAAAGGTTAGGTAAAGGTTTCAATACTCTATATCTGGTCATCTCTTACCCTGTGCATGATTGACTTGCCATGGAGATAGGCCACACCGTTCAACAGCATCATCATGTAGCTTTTAATCTGTGCCTATGAGTAACAACAACAACAACAACAACAAAAAAAAACAACAATAAAACTATATCTAATGAAAAACTTTCGCTATAGTAACAAGGAAATTTTTTTCTTGTGCTAGGGAATCGAACCAAAGACACCTGGCTTTAACCACTAGAATTACCTGGCAACAACTACGATTTTTTCACATTTTTACCTTTGGTTTTCCTTAGACCCCTTGGATTGAAATAGCTCATTCTTCTAGTGTTTATGAAAGGTCAGAGCTCGACTATTGTAATCCTATTATTGTTATTGGCCAGCAAGTGAGACACTCTCATCAGGGGAAACACAATTGAAAATCAGGGATGTTTGTTTGTTTGTTTATTATATATATGTTAGGACGTACATATGTCATTTCGTACTTTTGCGTTAGCTCAGTGTTCGACCCGTCACAAACTTCACTAAGCAGAATCCTCTGGCTATCGATCATTACCCGTATCACCCTAGAAATATTGTTTACCTCTTTGAATTCTCTTGCGGGTGCAGTTAAAACTCAAAAACTTACCGGATTCCCCATTTCGATTTTGAGTTAGTAGCGGTGGTAAGTTAATACGCTATTTGTCACAGTTATAAGTCCTACACAACAGTATTTGGCGAGCGAGCGAGACACTTACAGGGGTAACAAAATTGAAAATCGGGGATGTTTGATTTATTTATTTGTATATATGTATGGACATACGTAAGGCATTTTTGTACTTTGACCCTCGCGTTTTTGTGTTAGTTATGTGGTCGATCCCGTCCCAAATTGCATTAAACAGAATCCTCTGGTTTATCGATCAGTACCCGTATCACCCTAGAAATAGAATTTTTTACCGTTTTGAATTCTTTTGCGGGTGCAGTTAAAACTTCGTGCGCAACAGTATTTACTTGAAAATACATTGTCCACTAGACTACCGCGAAGGTAAGTCTGTGTAGGTGCATGTCCAGTTGTGTCAAAGCATTGTGTGTTACAACCACTACTTGTAGCTAAACAATATCACAAAGAAAACTTTTAAATAACGAGTATTGTTTTGTTGTTGTTTTTTCCCTTCAATTCAAGCAGTTGCAGAGAGTTGTTACTATGGCACTGAAATCCCTTTACCGTGTATGCGAAATTAAAAAACTGGACCTTATTTTCAGTAGCTTCAGTGTTAGAAGTCAAAATCATTCATATAAAAATAGTATAGTCTTTAGGCTCGCTCGCCATTTGTGCTCAAGCACATCACTAGTTACTTGAAAATTCAATGTCCACTGGACTAACCACGAAGGTAAGTCTTGTGCAGGTATGTTCAGTTGTGTGAAAGTATTGTGCTTACAACTACTACTAAGAATATCACAAAGAAAAAGTTAAATAACGTGACTTAATTTTGTTGCTTTTTTTTTTCAATTCAAACAGTTGCGGGGAGTGGTTACTATGGCGTTGAATGCGGAATGCGTTTACTGTATACGTATATACGTAATTTAAAATTTCAACTTTATTTTAGTAGCTTGAGTGATAGAAGTTAAAATCAATCGTTT
>WLWD01003478.1_pt1 | contig 57359 bp, 29 predicted proteins | sample 6712731 | NCBI WGS metagenome assembly WLWD01 (sample SAMN12718690, study PRJNA576275) | sponge metagenome | isolation source: marine sponge | host: Mycale hentscheli | place: New Zealand: South Island, Marlborough, Capsize Point | collected 2014-11-01 | reverse complement strand
GGTTTAGGGGGGGGGGGGGGGGGAGCAGCCACAAATGTCAAAGTCTGTGGTCCTTCACACAAAAGAATATGGAATATCAATGGGTGTGTTGTCATCTTTCTTCCACTCTCCCCCGACCTCATCCGCCCGACTCTTGTTCTTCAATTCCCACCTTCTCCGACCGCAAGGACGTCCAGAACTCGGAGCAGGAGGAGCCACTTCCTCTTCTTCATCACTGGAACCTGCTGCTTAATCGAAGTGCAAAAGAAATCGATAAAATGAGTACTAATACTGTTTCTGAGTATTTCTTAACACAGTCAGTGATACGTGTTTTAGGATCTTATGGACTAAATATACTGTCGGTTGGTACCATTTGCTCAAACTATTGCCCTTTTTCTGAGGGAGGAGACATTGCAATTTTGAGTTTTAACAATTCAGCAGTAATAGCAACACAGCAGTCTAAAGAAATTAGTGCGGATGGTGAAGTCAAGGTTTCTTTCGATATGGAATTCGAACGAAGAAATCAAAATCTGGTGAAACAGTTGATTGCTAATATGATGGTAGTTGCAGCAATGTCATTAGAGCAAGTCTGTTCAGAGCGTGTACAGTCTGAAATAAAGAGTATCTCTACGTATGGACTTGCAGCGGACTTGATTCTACCACTGCAACTTTTCAAGCTAACAATAGATTTTGACCGAAATTGTGTTGTTATAATTAATAAACAAAATGTTGAGTTAAGTGCTGATCGCTTTTTAGATTTTGACAAATTATTAACATTCATGATTAGGAATTGTGTGCATACTTTTTGATGTTACATTGTATTCATTCTTTATTAATTATTAACATTCATGATTAGGAATTGTGTGCATAATACTTTTTGATGTTACATTGTATTCGTTCTTTATTAAAGTGAATTTTAATTTTTTGAACAAAATATGGTACATGTAGTACATTAAGAACTAGCTTGCAACACTTGTAGTATGATATTGACTACAAAAAACCATAAAAAACTTGAAATTGTACAAACGGTACACATGTAAGTCGTTAGCCCTAGCCCTAGCTCTAGCCCCCTAGGTAGTAACACCGGTGGTACATCCCTTTAATTAGCTCTACTCTATTTAATAATAGTGGTACATAGTTCTACTCTGTAATAATAGTGGTAAATCCCTATAACTAGCTCTACTCTATGTAATTATAGTGGTACATTCCTATAACTAGCTCTACTCTATGTAATAATAGTGGTACATAATGGTGGTACATTTCTATAACAAGCTCTACTCAATGTAATAATAGTGGTACAGTCCTAGAATTAGCTAATGATGCTACATAGATGCTGGTATAAGTGTTACCCCTAAATTTACCTCGGATGGATGGGACGGCTCTACAGATATACAAGGAGGAGTACGCTAGTACTTATAAATTTAATAAAAAAATCATATTGCATCTGTATATAAATAATTATCTTTTACATTAAAAAAAAACAACGAAAAAAAAACAATTACAACGGTAGATCCCTTTGCAACACGCAAGGCCACTCATTAATTGTATCTCCCAATCTCTACTTGAAATCATTAAATCACTAAATTCCATTTCTATATATAGATGCTGGTATAAGTGTTATCCCTAAATTTAACTCGGACAGATGGGACGGCTCTACAGACTTATTAAGCATGTATCAGATGTGTTACATCACGTACCACAAAATGGTATGCCACAGAACAAAATTGCCTATTTTGAAAAAGCAATCTTCCATCAACTGTAAAACTTGCATCAAATGTAACACTAGTTTCAATACCTGATTGCATGTTTTGAAATGTACTGCATGTACCATATTTTGTTCATAAGTTAAATGAAACAGTGTATATAGCAACAGTTTATCCGTGCTATTTTAGTATCATACAAGTGGTACAAGTGGTACAATATGTTATACGGCACACAATTAAGTTATACCGTGTAGTACTTAAAACAAAACTACTTCAACTTGTTAAAAGAGCGTTTGGGAAATTTAAATGCAGGTCCTGGTTGGTTAAGCTTGTTAGGAAGGTCATACGAGGAAGAGAAATCAATGCCTGCCATTACAAAGTGTCCTCCACGTGGAAACGACGATTCACGCTCGACCGACTAACTCACAATAGTTAACGATTCTCGCCTAATTAACGGTATATACCATACAAATCAATTTATACCTAATGCCACCCATAGACAGGGATTAATCTAAGGGAGGTGGGAGACACAGAGAAAGCTTGCCCCCCAAAGTGCTGAACTTCCCCCCCCAAGCTTCCTCATAATTTTTGTTATGATTACATTGAGAAAAACTAATATTAATGACAACAACAATAATATGTAGTTTCAAGAGTGAGCTTGTGGTCATTACATACCTGTCAACTGTCCCGAATTTGGCGGGACAGTCCCGATTTTCCTTGATTTGTCCCACTGTCCCGCTTACTGCTTATAATGTTTTAAGCATAACAGGGTGGGCGTGGCCACATTACTTAACTGGGTAAATTCATCATTAACAAAATTCGGTAAAGGGATTTTAAGCACTGTAAGCTGCTTGTTGATCTCTATTATTATTTTGAGAAGAGTGCAAAACGAAAACAGGATTTGCATGAATTTCAACACTTTACTGACACAAAGGAATTGAAAATTCTGAAGCACTGCAAGACACGCTGTCTAAGTCTTGATAGGGCTGTGAAAAGAGTTATTCAGCAATGGCCTGGACTTTATGCATACTTTGACTCAGTGTCAGAGAGTGACCACTCAGCTAGAGTAAGGCGATTAGATGAAAACTTGAGATTCATCTTTCAAAGTTGGTAATGTTATTCTTAGGGTTTGCATTGAATTCTATGTGCAAATTTAATGCACTATTTCAGTCAGATATTCCGATGCTTCCAACTCTGAAAGCTGAAGTTCATAGACTCTTACGAATTTTTTTAGGGCGATTTCTAGTTACTGAATGCATTCACACTGCTGATAGCAGTTTCATGGATATTAATCTGCAGGACCCCAATGTACAGTTACCTGACAATCAAATATGCATTGGACAAGATGCTTGGGCATATCTTTCATCTGAGGAAGATGTATTAGATTCAAATGTGCATAAGTCATTTTTTAATGGAGTCAGAGAGTTTTATGTGGTGATTGCCTCCACCATACTGCACAAGTTTCCATTTTCTGATACATTAGTTGATGATATAGCGGTTTTTCTCCCTAATAATCACTGTCGGCTTGCTCAGCGTTTTCCGGTAGCAGTACCACAAAATCATTAGATGCTTTAGAAGAGGAAGTATTAGATTACAAGTTAGCATCAATTGCTACTCTCCCTACTGATAAAGTTACGGGAGAAGCTTCATCCACCAAAATTGGTCAACACCTGTGCTCTTATTGGGAAATGATTGGAAAGATGAAGACTTCAAAATCAACCTCGGTTCTCACTTTTCTACATTAGAAAAATGTGTTCTTTCTTTACCTGTATCTAATGCAGACACTGAGAGAGTTTTTAGTCATGTAAAAAAGATTTTAACTGATCATCGAACAGAAATGGACTCAAGTACTCTGTGCGCTCAACTATCATGCAAATTAAACAGTGATGTTGATTGTTTTGAATTGGATACACCTGTTGAACTTATAAAGACTACCAAGCATGCCACTATGGACTATAATAGAGAGCATAGCTAGATCATACTTTTCTGTTTATGCTTCTGTGTTTTTTTTTAATATGTCCTGATTTTTTCATTAAAATCCTGATTTTTTTCACTGTTTGTCCTGATTTTTTTTACTAGATGGTTGACAAGTATGTCATTACATGATAGCAATAATGCTTAAACAGCTAGTCTTCTTGGTTTTTGTGTCTTCCATAAATCTATAATCATGTCCAACTGGTCATTGTTTAGTGTTTGGGGACCTTCAATAGCAATTTTCATCAACATATCTAAAGTTTCATCTCCCAAGCGGTTTCTCAATCTATGTGACTAAAACTCCTTTCCACAGTACAAGTGGTCACAGGAATAACAGACTCAATCATAGCTAAAGTAGCAAGATTTGGGAAAGCTATGTCAGAGTATTATTAGATAGTAGTGCACTAATCACATCTCTCACAGTTTTTGTTTGAAACTGTGTAAATAACAGGCGCCTGAATATTTTCCATTCTGCTTCGGTCAAGATACCCTTCATGTCTGGAGTAGATAATGCACTACTGGATTGTATTGTGACCTTCTGTGGTTCGCCATAAAAGTTAATCAATTTCTTCAACTTCTCTGTTCCATAATTGGAGAGAAAGTGTAGAGGATCTTTGAAAGACCAAAAGCCTCAGCATCACCACTTTCAGCATATATTTCCTCAAATGCTTCAAATTAATGCTGGAAGCACCCGTCTAACAGCACAAACACAAGACTCTCTAGCTAGCCATGTAGTATCACTGGGCTTACCAATTTTCAATTCAGGCACACCAAGCTCTGCCTCTAAATCAATAAATTTTCAATCTTCTTTGGTGAGTAATGAAAGGCTTTCCAGATAGTTAGAAGAGTACCAAAGAATTATTTTTATTTCATTGTGATCGTTTGCAGCATGAATGGCTGCTAACTGGAGCTGATGACAATGGCAATGAACATACAGAGCACTTGGAGCAAACAATCTCACATGCTTCTGTACCCCACTTCTCTCCCCAGACATTGTGTTTGTGCCATCAAACCCCAAACCACGCAGGCCTTGTAGGGAAATGTTGTTATTTCCAAGAAAATCAAGCAAATACTGAGTGAGTGTTCAGCAGTAGCTTCTTTAATATGATGCTGGTGGTTTACCATACTTCTTACAAACCCCACAAAACATACCGTCTACTAGCTGGTCATACTCCATCCATTTCCATTTCTCCTTCCATTTCATATTGAATTTCAGCTTTCTTTTGTATATTTTCATTCGTTCAGAGGCAGTTATATTCTCACTTGATAGACATGGTTGTTTTGAACTTGAAGGTAGGCTATCATCTAGACTATTGTCAGGCAAGCCCTCCTGGTGAGGTCTCTTCTTCAGGAACCTTTTCATGATGGTAAGATGTGCTTTAATAAGAATGTGATGAACAGTTCAACACTTACTAAGTGATAATGATGTGGTTGGTGTGCAAACAGCTGTGCAGATCATTCTACATAACTTCCCCCCAACCAACTAAAAGTAGTCCAATTTCCCCCCAAACTAAAAATCCTAGATTAATCCCAGATAGAATATTGGTCAGGCCAATGGCCTGACTGGCTGGACCACTTGTGGTCTGCTGGCCCCTCCTGTCTAGACGCCCGTGATTGACGATGCATGTGCAAGGCGTCTGTGCACCTCCCTGCTGGATTCCCAAGCCCTTGCTCCCTTTCTAGCTTGTTGGCTGATTGCTCTTAACAAATGCCATCAAATAGGGTCAATCACTGTAAAAAAAGTGGTGGGAATATCTCACCAAACTTGGTGGGACAGCTTTGTCTCCACAGTCCCACCAAACTTGGTGGCAGAATCACACCAATATTTAAGTGTGAATGTCCCACTATAATCAGTGGGAGAGTCCCACTATAATCAGTGTAATTTTCCCACTATAATCAGTGTAATTTTCCCACTACATTTAGTGTAATTTTCCCACTATATTTAGTGTATTTTTCCCCACTTTATTGTATCAAATTAAATAGATAGAACACGCACACAATAGCATTTAACATAATCATGAAAAAATATGATTTTATCACAGAACACAAGTTTAAATGTTTTTAAGACAAGCTATAAAATGCTTGACTGATGCAGGTAATTTAGAGTTCTTGTTCAAAAATACATACTTCATGAATGCATAAAAATTATTACACCCCTGGGGATAATGTATATTAAAACAAAAAAAAAGCACTTAACAATAGAAGTGGTATGTTCTCTATAGGAGTGCACTCGCACACGATTACTTTATCCACCACAAGGAAAGCTTGCTCCCCATGCTCCAACACAATAATGTAAGGAGACTTCTGTCCCTTCTAGATAAAGCCGGAAACATCACCCTGCAAAGAAAAAAATATCTTTTGTCAATTATATCAGCTTCAAATTTCCAAAAAATAACAATAGATTATGCACAAAGCTAAGGCTTTTCACAACCATAAAACCCTGAGGGATGTACCCAACGCAATCCCAACACAATTTTGTAAGCTGAAAACCGTAAACAACAAACTACCTGAGGATAATAATCAAGTTAGAATATTAAGTGTCACTGGCAAATTCTGACTTAATGAAGCACCATAGGTGCGAACCCTCAGCGCCACTATACACTAGCTAGTTATTAAACCATTTCTCAGACCTATCAAGTATAAACAAAGGTGTGCAATGAAAACAGTAGATGTAAATGCGTCTTAATAATGGAATCCAACACACTCAGAGATAGCTTTAACACACAAGTCAAGTGCTTAACTTTTGAGCATAAAGAAAACTACCTTATGCTGCAAGAAATTAATAGCTCACATGATAACATGTGACAAAATGGGTGTTACCCACAAAAATTCGTACCTATACGGAGCTGTAGCTTCGTGTTTTCTCAAAAAGTATCACAACAAAAGGTTTTAAATTGTCCTTCAAAGTGCATACCTAAACAGTTAATTGTAAGTAATCTCCAAAATCAGACAGACAGACAACAGATAACTCTCTCGCGCTGAGGGTAAATAAAGGTGGTCTGACAAAGTGTCAGATTGTGCTTATACGAGTAAGGTGACAAGGTTAAACACATATGTTCACCTGGCAAAAAGAATTTTTCTGACATGCATTAAGTAGCTCAGATTTTTACGGTTATGACCTTATTTTAAAATTGATATTTCATGGTGTAATTAGCTTTAGGCTTACCTGGCTAGGGCAAATAATTTTTCTATAGTCTGCTTTGTGTCGACTGTCAGGAATTAGGCTAGTGACCAGAGCCATTGTACTGAGAGAAGTGTTCAAATCTGCATACAGGTAAGAATAGTTAAACTCTAATAAAAGTGCACCATCAATAGTTACCATTTAACTGTATCTCAGCTTGAATAACGGCAAGAGAAGGCCGGATTCCACACTTAAGTTCCACTTGCTTGAGGACTTTCGGTACCCAATTCTTTTTCCATTGCTCCACAATAGAGCAGAAATCACGTACGCTTGCATGCAGGTGGCTGTGGCATGCCATCATCATCACTGTCAGGAAGGCTATAATAATAATAATGAAGCACCAAAGGTGCGAACCCTCAGCGCTACTAGCTACATAGCCAGCTATTACAAAATAACCTCAGACTGAAAGAATAATTTATTATTTACTATTTTAATAGGGCATCAATATAGCTCGAGCAATGAAAACAGTTAATTGTCTGAAATCTCCAAAATCAGAGTGTCACTACTATATAACCCTCTCGTGCATGCACACTGAGGGTTAATAATAAACAACAGTTTCACCATGTTATCTACACTTACAGTGGGCTCTAATTGGAAGAGCATCTCGGGATGATGACCCAGAGCTGCTCGTTTTCCCAGATTTCTTCCTGTTGCATGCAGGTGGCTGTGGCATGCCATCATCATCACAGTCAGGAAAGGCTATAATAATAATAATAATAATATAATAGTAATAATAATAATGATTTCACCATGTTATCAACACTTACAGTGTGCTCTAATTGGAAGGGTATCGCGGGATGAAATAATAAAAACTAAATTTCACCACATGTGACAGTCTACGGGAAAATCGGGCACAACGCGGCAAGCACCAAATTGGACAATTAACAATTTTATGGTTTCTATCAATTTTTTACCAAAATATTTTTAATGCATATATGGAATGATAACCTCTGTCTCTGAGTCTGAGGATGGTACAGTGCATGTTCTACAGTACGACTGGGCGGAACACTTTCAGCCTTACTTCAAGAGGGGAGCCTTTGATGGCATTACGTCATTCCACCACCTGATTTTCTCCTCAGGTACACCAGGCAAAGTTGGTTGCAGAGGCAGATCTAGAGATTTTAAAAGGGGGTTCTTTTTTTTTTAAGCAATAACCATGCCCACCTAATAGTTTGAATAGTGCTAATTAAAGATTTAACTACTAGTGATGTGCTTGAGCACAAATGGCGAGCCTAAAGACTATACTATTTTTATATGAATGATTTTGACTTCTAACACTGAAGCTACTGAAAATAAGGTCGAGTTTTAAATTACGCATACACTGTAAAGGGATATCAGTGCCATAGTAACAACTCTCTGCAACTGTTTGAATTGAAGGAAAAAAACTACAACAAAACAATACACGTTATTTAAAAGTTTTCTTTGTGATATTCTTTAGCTAAGTAGTGGTTGTAACACACAATGCTTTGACACAACTGGACATGCACCTGTGTTACACAGACATACCTTCGCAGTAGTATAGTGGACAATGTATTTTCAAGTAAATACTGTTGCGCACGGCTTATAACCATGACAAAGAGCGCATTGACTTACCACCCCCACTAACTCGAATAGAAATGGAAGTCCTGTAAGTCTTCACGTTTTAACTGCACCAGTAAAATAATTCAAAAAAGTAAACAATTCAATTTCTGGGGTGATAAGGGTACTGATCGATAAACAGAGGATTCTGTTTAGTGAAGTTTGGGACCGGGTCGACAACCGAACTAACACAAAAACGCGAGGGTCAAAGTACAAAAATGCCTTACGTACGTCCATACATATATACAACTCACAAACATCCCCGATTTTCGATTGTGTTACCCCTGTAAGTGTCTCGCTCGCTACGCTCGCTCGCCAATTATGTAGGACGTACGTATGTCATTTTGTACTTTGACCCTCGCGTTTTTGTGTTAGTTATGTGGTCAACCCCGTCCCAAATTACACTAAACAGAATCCTCTAGTTTATTGATCAGTACCCGTATCATACTAGAAATTGAATTGTTTACCGTTTTGAATTCTTTTGCGGGTGCAGTTAAAACTTGAAAACTTAAGGGACTTCCATTTCTATTCGAGTTAGTGGCGGTGGTAAGTCAATGCGCTCTTTGGCATGGTTATAAGCCATTGTAGGTGTATGTCCAGTTGTGTCAAAGCATTGTGCTTTACAGCCACTATTTAGCTAAAGAATATCACAAAGAAAACGTTTAAATAGCGTGTATTGTTTTGTTGTTGTTGTTGTTTTCCTTCAATTCAAACAGTTGCAGCGAGTTGTTACTATGGTACTGATATCCCTTTACAGTGTATGCGTAATTTAAAAGTAGCTTCAGTGTTAGAAGTCAAAATCATTCATATAAAAATAGTATAGTCTTTAGGCTCGCTCGCCATTTGTGCTCAAGCACATCACTAGTATTATACAAACATCCCCGATTTTTTCATTTTTACCACTGTAAGTGTCTCGCTCGCTACGCTCGCTCGCCAATAAAAGTTACAGTGTCAAAATTAATAAATAGCTTGCTGAAAATCAATAAACAAATAAATGATCACAAAAGAAAAATATTGCATTTGCTACAGTTGAATTCTGCGATTACTAGCTACTTTGAACTTATCTACAATGTCATCTAGATCTAATTGAAAGTCCTGGTGTACACTCATTAATACTAAAGCTGATAGCCTCTCCTGACCCATGGTACTCCTTAAACTTGTTTTTACCTTTTCCAGGGTGCTATTTGCCCTTTCATTTTCACATGATGTGACTGGTAATGTGCAAGCAATCCTTAATAAAGTAAATATATTAGGGAAAAACTGCATCACACTGTTGAATTGTCTCACGCAAAGAATATGGGAGACAAGTTTGGTGAAGCCACTTGATTTTCCACCTTGATAATTCAGTATCTACTACAGATGGATTTGGCAGGTCATCATAATAAAACTTGATCACTTCATTCAAGTATTTGCAAAGAAAAGATGTAACTAAATACAAGACTTTGGAAGCCAATATTTGTTGCTGTCTAAATCGCTCCTGCATTTCCACAATTAAGTGATCAAGCAAAGGCAGTGCAATTGTTCTTCTGAAGTAATCTTCAGCTGAACTGTATTGTACAGTGTCACGGCCCAGTTGACGACCAACAATTCTAGGGACTTGTGGTTCTGCACCAATACTACCAGCTTGAGATTTAGCTTGCTCATACCACAAATGCAGTAATTCTTCATTTGCTCGTATCAACTTCAACTCTTCAATTACATCTTTAATCTTTGAGTATGCATAAACCACATCATTAATTGTTCTGTACTGTAGTTTAATACTCAAAGGCTTAATAACACTCATACAATTCATTGTTGTAATAAAAGAATATATAAAATTAAAGTTGTTATAAGATTTCAAGAGACCATTTGCTGTCACTATAGTCTTAGAATCCCAATTCATATCACCATATGTATCATCACAACTAACTATTGCTAACATAACATCATGCAAATATTTGAACAATTCAAAGAAACATTCATAGGCTTCATGACGATAGACCCAGCGAGTTCTGCATAAATCTTTAACTTTCTTAGATTTAGTTTGCTTGTCTATTACTAACTCCAAAAAGCTTTGCCTCTTAGGACTGTTTTAAAGAAAAACGAAGACTCAGTAACAGTACCATTCATATTTCGTATGGACCGTAAAGAACACGCTTTGACTATGCACAGATTAAGTATGTGAGAATTGCAGTGAACATACAATGCTTTAGTGTTTTCTCTACTTAATATTCCTTGAACACCATGTCTAGCTGACATATTCGAGGCCCCATCATAACCCTGGCCTCTGCAATTCTCCAACTCCAAGCCGTATTTCACTAAAGTACTCTTTATATTACAAGCCAGAATTTCTCCAGTAACTCTGTCAGTGGATATGAAATCCAAAAATTCTTCACGAATATATTTGGTATTATCTACAAACCTCAAGACAAAGCTAACCTGTTCTTTATTTGATACATCAGTAACTTCATCACAGAGAATTGAGCAATATTTAGCTTCCTTAATTTCACCTAATATTCTATCTCTGATGTTGTCACCAATTATTTCAATTATTTCATTCTGTATAGTTTTACTGGAGTAAATTGCATTCTTTGAAGCTTGATTGAAATGAGCTGCAAGAACAGTATTACCACATTGGATACTGTAGTTTAGTATTGCCATAAAGTTTCCCTGGTTGCTACTGAGATCGCTAGTTTTATCATCTCTGTGACCACGTAGAGCAATACACTGTTTCCCACAAAGATGTATTGCAGAAGCTATATGCTTTATTATTGTTCGGTTTTTGGCTATCTCCTCTGTCCTAATATTCTTTAGCTGATTATCAATAGCTTTTTCAGGTGCAGCATGAGTAGTTTTTAAAGCCTCTGCTTGAGTCATAGACAACTTGTGATAATGTTTAGAATTATGAGAAGAAAACCTACTAGATTTTTTTGTCCAGTGATTAAACTTCTTGGTAACAAACTGATTCAAATTTTCTTTAGTTGCAAAAAGAACACAAGGCTACACAAACCAAGGATTGTCAACTAAATAAGAATATTGACAACTTCTACTACAACCATTAAGATATCTACCAGGAAATTTAAAATCTCTTGATGGTCTAAAATGATTAATCCAAAATAGCATATTTTTTTGAAGAAGAAAAACATCTCACATCAGCTTGAGATGTTGATTTCAAAAGTAATCCAATGTCAGCACAGGACTCATCAAAATCACTAGAATACCTTAAAGATGGGCCAGGAGAGACTACGGCAATAGTACTATTGGCACAATGTTCCATTACGGAACTTGCATTATTAGCAATTACGCAATCCAATGACATGGTTGAACAAGGTGGTACCATAGCTGGTTCAGGCACAGAGAATGATTCAGACCCTGAGGATGGACCAGGCACAGAGAATGATCCAGGCCCTGAGGACGGACCAGGCACAGAGAATGATCCAGACCCTGAGGATGGACCAGGCACAGAGAATGATCCAGACCCAGAGGATGGACCAGGCACAGAGAATGATCCAGACCCTGAAGATGGACCAGGCTCTGATTCTGGTTGAGGGACTGGAGAGGGAGTGAGCACGACAGATTGACCAGGCGTTGAGGAAGATCCAGCAGTTAAAGAGAGAGCAGGCTCAGCAGGCACAACAGATGGCTCAAGCTCTTCTTCACCCTCTTTATCAAGACTCAATCTGCTCCTTCTGATATTATACATAAATATTATAATAATTTATATATTATATATATATATTTATTGCAGCTTTGATATTTTTACTTGAATATTTCCGCATCACGCGAGCGTTCTGTATTCTCCCATATTGTACGGTTTATATTGTACGCTACTTGTAGCGCGCGCGTAGCGAGTAAAATCAATGAAAATTGTATTGTAACCGGTTGAGAAAATTTTCAAAGAAGCAATAAATCACTTATCACACTCGTCGTACAATATGGGAATGATATTTTACTCTCACGCCACATTTTCACTCGCCTTTGGCTCGTGAAAATATTTTGCGTGCTCGTAAAATATTTTCCCATATTGTACTCTGACTCGTGCTATAAGTATTATATATACTACATACGTACATTAAAATACAAAACCATGCTTTGATAAGATTATGCGTAGTCTCAGAAAGTAAAAAACAACAACAACAACAACAACTTACTTTGCAGGAGAAGAACAGGACTTTCTAAAAAAGCAATGTAATTTTCTCTGGCTCATGTTGATCTTGAGGTGCTTCCACCAATTCGATCACTACTACCAACTAGTAAACCTAGAGCTTCAGTGACGCCTTACCAACCGTGTTGATTTGCCAACTAAGAGAACGGCTCGGGCTTCTCGTTTTAACAACCGTGTCGATCTGCCTATACTACAAACGGAAGGCTTGGGCTGAAAAAGCATAGTCAGTAAGGTTTATAACACTGGAAATGACTAAAGGTAACAGTGCAGCGAGGTGGGGATAAAGAGCAAGTAATTTGGGGTGTGGCAGTGTGTAAAAGGGGGGTTCGGACGAACCAAGTCGAACCCTACTGGATCCGCCACTGGGTTGTGAAGATGCGATGTGATGCTGAGGAGAAGACGCTCACCCTCCTCACAAAGAACCACCAAGACTGGAAGCCCCGTCCCGAACAGCTGCCCGAAGCGATTGAGCCACCAGGACTGCCACAGGAGAGGCAGAAGTATCTGCATGATAAAATCCGGGACTTTGTCCCGGATGCATGTAAAGACATTGTCTGTCCTCCACCTCATACTCAGACACCTCACAACCATGACTCCACACTTTTACCATCGACATCTCCTTCTCCCTCTCCACCATCCTCCCCCACCCAAAATAAGCCGAAAAAGTAGAGCCAACTAATTTTTTATTAAAGTTCTTATTAACTAATCATAATTACGTCATGATACATACAATTGCAACTTACCTGTAGCTACTATGCCAACAGTATCAAGATTCAAGCTAGAATATCCTTGTATAGCAGCAAGAACCCCTGATCCCGGGCATTCATTGCCTAGAAAAACACGAAAGAGAAGAAACGGAGAAAAAGGAGTAATAATGCAGAAAGCTATTACGAACTAACACTAGTACGAACAAACACTAGAACAAACAAACACTACGAATGAACAAACACTAGAATGAACAAACACTAGAATGAACAAACACTAGTACGAACAAACACTAGTACGAACAAACACTAGAACGAACAAACACTAGTACGAACAAACACTAGTACGAACAAACACTAGTACGAACAAACACTAGTACGAACAAACACTAGAACAAACACTAGTACGAACAAACACTAGTACGAACAAACACTAGTACGAACAAACACTAGTACGAACAAACACTAGAATGAACAAACACTAGTACGAACAAACACTAGTACGAACAAACACTAGAACGAACAAACACTAGTACGAACAAACACTAGAATGAACAAACACTAGTATGAACAAACACTAGAACGAACAAACACTAGTACGAACAAACACTAGAATGAACAAACACTAGTATGAACAAACACTAGAACGAACAAACACTTGTACGAACAAACACTAGAATGAACAAACACTAGTACGAACAAACACTAGTACAAACAAACACTAGAATGAACAAACACTAGTACGAACAAACACTAGAATGAACAAACACTAGTATGAACAAACACTAGAACGAACAAACACTTGTACGAACAAACACTAGAATGAACAAACACTAGTACGAACAAACACTAGTACGAACAAACACTAGTGCGTGTGAGCACACAGTGGTAATACTAGTGCGTGTGTGTACACAGTGGTATTACTAGTGCGTGCACACAGTGGTATTACCAGTGCGTGTGCGCACAGTGGTAATACTAGTACGTGTACACAGTGGTAATACTAGTGCGTGTACACAGCGGTATTACTAGTATGTGTGTGCACATAGTGGTAATACTAGTGTGTGCACACAGTGGTAATACTAGTGTGTGCACACAGTGGTAATACTAGTGCGTGTACACAGTGGTAATACTAGTGCGTGTATACAGTGATATTACTAGTATGTGTGTGTACACAGTGGTATTACTAGTGCGTGCACACAGTGGTATTACTAGTGCGTGTGCACAGTGGTATTACTAGTATGTGTGTACACACAGTGGTAATACTAGTGTGTGTACACAGTGGTATTACTAGTATGTGTGTGCACACAGTGGTAATACTAGTGTGTGCACACAGTGGTAATACTAGTGTGTGCACACAGTGGTATTACTAGTGCGTGTGCACAGTGGTATTACTAGTATGTGTGTGCACACAGTGGTATTACTAGTATGTGTGTGCACACAGTGGTAATACTAGTGCGTGTACACAGTGGTAATACTAGTGCGTGTACACAGTGGTATTACTAGTACGTGTGTGCACACAGTGGTCATACTAGTGAGTGCACACAGTGGTAATACTAGTGAGTGTACACAGTGGTATTACTAGTGCGTGTGAGCACACAGTGGTAATACTAGTGTGTGTACACAGTGGTAATACTAGTGCGTGTACACAGTGGTATTACTAGTATGTGTGTGCACACAGTGGTAATACTAGTGTGTGTACACAGTGGTATTACTAGTATGTGTGTGCACAGTGGTATTACTAGTATGTGTGTGCACACAGTGGTAATACTAGTGTGTGTACACAGTGGTATTACTAGTATGTGTGTGCACACAGTGGTAATACTAGTGCGTGTACACAGCGGTAATACTAGTGCGTGTGTGTGTGCACACAGTGGTAATACTAGTGCGTGTACAGTGGTATTGCTAGTGCGTGTGTTCACGCACTAGAAATACCAGTTTGTGCGTGCACACACTAGAATACCAGAACGCACTAGAATACCAGTACGTGCATGAACGCACTAGAAATACCAGTAAGTGCATGCACTAGAAATACCAGTACGTGAGTGCACGCACTAGAAATACCAGTAGTGCGTTACCAGTCACGTGCGTGCACGCACTAGAAATACAAGTTTGTGCATGCACAGATTAGAAATAATAGTATGTGCGTGCATGCACTAGAAATACTTGTAAGTGCATAGGTATACAAACTTTAATGAACACTTAAAATTACTGCTTGGATTAACAACAGACTTACTTACCTTTATCTTTTCTTTAATTCCTACTTCCATGGTACCTCACTAGATAAGCAGGTAGCAGCAGCACCAATATTCTCAAAGCTAAAAGAAAAGAAATAAAAATTCAGCGAAAATGGCTACCAGCAACAACCCCGAAATAAGGAAAGACTTCCTACCCTTTCTAAAAGCTGTTTCCGTAACAAGATAGCCTATCACTACCAACATAGAACTACAGACAGGCTCACTCACCTTTGCACAGTAGACAAGAAGACTAAGAGAAGACAGTAGCAGAGCTTTCGTTGTGCTCGGTGGATTACGCGTGGTGTAATAAGCAATAGTATACGGATTGCGGTTGAATACGGAATTAACGCGGGCACGCCCTTTCTGTGTATTATCTCGGAAACGGTTCGCGCAGTGGCTCTAAAACTTGGAGGAGTTCATAAATAAAAACAACAACAATAATAATTGCTTCACCGTAAAAGTTATCCACACTTACAGTGAGTTATAATTGGAGTACTCGCTGATGGCTGAATATCACAAGTACTGGCTGGGGACAGGTCTGCTGAAAGACATAACAATACTCATATACAATTAGCCATACTGGCGCAGATCTGAGCACCTACAATTCTAATTGCTGTACAGTATATATACAATTAATATTTGAACCATTTTCATGATTATTCACCATACTTGCATCAAGTGGGACACTCCCACAATGTTATGGTGGGATTGTCCCACCAACTTCATAATGGTGTGACATCACACTGATGTCAAGTGGGACTATCCCACCATAGAGTGGGAGTGTCCCACCACCAGCATCATGGTGTGACATCACACCTAAGGTGGGAAACATGTTTGGTGGGATATGGCCACCACTTTTTTTACAGTGTAGGTAGAGGAGATACCACAAGACTATACTCAAGAAGTTTGGATTTAGTAACTAACTATGCCAAAAAAAATCGCATATTATTCCAGCTATATAACTGGGAAGAGCCCAAATATATAATATTATAGGTCAAGACATACTCATTTTATTAAAATCTTAATGCTTGACTATAAATGATTTGGATATTAATTTTAGTGAAGACCTTAAGTTAGCAGCAGTTGTACCAGAAACTTTAATGTCTAATTGGTACATTCCTCCTTATAATTATTTCATTAGCTTGGTTTTCAGGGGGGCACGATCTGCTCCTGCATTCAAACATAATAGCGTCCCCCACCACTGGATTTGAAAGTATAACGCAACAGTCGTAAAAAATGGTCACACGAGAAATATCTTGCGCTGTTAATTTTATGCTGTACCAATCTTTAATTATGGCAGGTATGTTCACCATCTAAAACACTTTATAGTATCTGAAAAATGTATTTGTGACTAATAGCTGATGAACAATCAGGACTCTATGGCACTACAGCCCCTTCAAGTCAAGCAGTGTATAAGGGAGATGTCGTTTCAATAGTTTGCAATAGTGTCACAAAAGTAAAGTGGCAAGGACCAAAGGGTTGGAAGAGACACAAAAATGTTAACACGCCTCACAATACGTTGATCATACAAAATGTAAAAAGAAAGCAAAGTGGCATTTATTATTGTATTGGAACTACTTTGGATAACAAAGATTTCAAGGCAATGAGTGAACTCCTAGTTGCAGGTATTTTTTTATTCTTACTCGCTGTGCAGCAAGAATAAAAAAGGTAGTTTTCAACTTGGTATATTGCAAACTCATCAGGTTAAATTTAGTAACTTTGAAATTCGCTCCACAGCGGGTACATTATCATTTATTTATTTAATTGAAACTTGCAAAGTAACACAAAAATACACGAGGGTCTAGGTACAAAATGACATGCGTACGTCCAAACGTTGAAACATAAACAAACATCTCGGAATTTCAATTGTGTTAGCCCACACTAAAGCTTTATAGTCCATTTCAGCACTTTCAATAACACGTGACTGCTAGCGTGCAGACCCCTTACTCTGCCACTCCACTTTATTCTATCAAGAGGATGATGAAGTTTAACTGAACATAATGCAGTTGTCATACTTATTTCATTTAGCTATGTCCTACGTATATTCAAATTACTCATCATTATTTAATTTATTTTTTCAAAAACATTATAGGAATAAAATGCATGCTTTGTTTTCATCCATATTTCCAATAATACATTCATGGATTCTAATTGCCAAATGAGTTGTACTGTTGTACTTAGTAGCTAGTGCCCAGATGAACATAAGTAATCATGACTGTTCGGTGTAACAATTGATTCTTTTCATTTTTTTTAATATACTGTTAAGATAACTTATTCTGATGTGAACACATTCCATGGCTTCTCGTGATCACATTAAGTCTTGCGTATAAACACTTTACCAGAAAATTCCTCAGCAGTCACGTAACAGCGAGAGTGCCTTGCAATTATCGATTAAATGTTTACGCGCGAAAAAGCGGCTTTCTACCTGGACCTAACAAGATCCGTGGGGGAAAGGGTTGGCCGCACGAGACTATCTCATACTTACATTCATATATTATTATTCAGCACTACAATATTTCCTACCTTGTGCGAGACACAGATCCATAAACCTAAAGCACACAAGACCTAGTTCATAATCATATATAACCAACAGCAAGTGACTTCAATTGTTGAAGGCCATCACTGTCTGAAAAGTGTCCATTGACAACCATAATGGTGCTGAGCTGTAAATAGAAATAATGACATTTAGCTAGCAGAGTGTAACATAGCTGTATTGTCAGTAATAAGCTAATGTAAATCAAGCATATCCAGATTATGTGATTGTTAAATCTTTATTATGCAGATTTACCCTTCCTCTGTTTTTTTTTTTTTTTTTTTTTGGATATAATTGTGGCAATTCTGAGTTACTTCACTTCAGGGTTTGCTATTAAAGAAGCTTTTCATTATCATTCTTATTTCTGTATTAATATGTACTATTGTTTAAGGGTGGCGCACACCGCCCACGCAATTTTTACCTGGTTGGTTGCTAAGCACGATTCTGCTACTTTCTTTATTTGCAGGGCTACTCTACTATACTAGAAGGATAAAGTACCCGCCTAAGATACTGCACACCGACTTTGGAGTGAATCTGAAGGAAATATCATGGCCCGTGTAAAACTTTGAAACAACTTTTTGGAGCGGTGCGGCAAGTTGGAGATCCAGAATTTGGTACGCCGCTAGCCAAGACGATACTCGGGCAAGACAACGAGTTTTTTTTTCATTTTTCAATATTACTTTATGATTTATTTACATTTTTTTCCTTTTATAAGATATTGAAAAAATCTAATTGTGGTGCCCTTTTTTGTGTGTGTGTTCTACACGTGTGCAAAAAATATAGTCGTTCTCATTATTTGATTCCAAGAAAAACTGGTTCAATTTGGATACTTCTATTCCACTCGCAAATCATATGAAATAACCCCTCCCTTCATATCTCGTACTACGAGTACGCGAGCAATTATTTTTTCAAATTAGTTTAAATTGGTTCTAAAAAGAGCCCGCCTATATCAAGAGTAAACAAACATCAATACAACAATAACAGGAGAGACAGAAGAGAGAGCACTTTATTGGAGTAGCCAGAGGTGAAGGTATTAGATCTTCGCAGCTTGAGAAGTCTACGCTCCGCAGAAATCGAGCCTGGTGGATCCATCCGCTTGAGTTCAGGTGCGTAGAGTCCGGAGAACGGCTCTGGAGGAGAGGCAGCCTGGTGCACCTTGCCGGGTGAGCTCAGACGACGTATGGAGAGTTGCTGTAAACGAATATGAGACAACAAGAAGCTAAACTAAAACACCACAACTTCGCAAAGTATAATTCTGCTACTACTGTGCAATAGTTTCTGCTCGCGTTTATCGAATGGTGGGGTATTGGCGGGGAATAAATTAATGTCCGGATCTACAGGCAGTGCGCGTTGCTACGTGCGGCCACCCTTAAGCCTATTTTTATTGTCAATTATATTATCATTATATTCACTGATCACAATATTACATTTAAGGGTGCTGGCACATAGCAACGCGCGTGCACTGTTAATTGAGTTCCCAGACCACGAGTTGTAGTTCGTGGCTAGCCTAAAAAAACACTCGCACGGAATTCCGCCTTCAACTTCCTTGGGTATAGTTAGCGTTCTTACTCGATCTATTCTTACCAATCCCTTGTGGTCTGTTATATATCTGGATCCTGGGTTTTATTTCAGGGCTGGTTTTATTCTGGCAGGTCTCTCTTTGGTGGTGGGTTATCAAGTTGTGGCCAATGGCTAGTAGAAGAGTCAGAGGAACAAAGAGGAAACACCAACTTCTTGCTGCTAGGCACGAGAAAAGATGTAATCCCAGTAGAAGTTGATACACAAAAAAAATAGTTCTAGCTACCTTAGCTACTTGTACACCAACTAACAATACACTGTCTGTCATCTGACAAAATTACTGGCAAAATCCTAAATATTTAATTGCACATCTGAGGAATTATTGACTCCTGTTGTAGTACATAATGTAACTATATTTTTTACAAAAAAAAATTGCAAAATTGAGATTAAAAAGTTTGTGTCAGGTTTATTATTGGTATCTCTGATGTAATATCACAGGTCCTGAATTGGAAGTGGGCGTAGGTCCATCTGTGCCAATGAATACCGGTTCGTCTGTGCTAGCAAGCACAGGTCCATCTGTGCCAATGAATGCCGGTTCGTCTGTGCCGGCAAGCACAGGTCCATCCGTGTCAGTAAACACAGGTCCGTCTGTGCTAGCAAACACAGGTTCATATGCACAATTCAGCGTAGGTCTGTCTGTCCCAGTAAGCAGCACAAGTCCATCTGCACCAGTCAGTGCAGGTTCCCCCTGAAAGATCAGGCATGCACACATATGAAGCAAGCACTTCCCCCGTTGTTGGTGGTACACTTATGGACTCGGGTCTAAATCCTGCAGGTACTGCTGAGGTGCATTGGAACTTGTACCTACAATTGCATTCAATAATAGCAGAGGTAAATTAATTTGTGGCACAAAAAGTAACCGGATGTCTAGACAAACTTCACATTCAGTTGCCTAGCATGCAAATGAAGAAGTGGTTAGCTCAGAAGACCCTGTATACCAATGCAGCACTACTCACCAGATCCCTTGGAAAGCCCAGCATCACACCAACACAAGCCAAGAAGTTAGTCACTCAAGGCTTCGATCTCCACACTCTATTGCTTCTCCGTAGAATCGTTGCCTCCCTGAAGCAGAAGGGAGTCAGGAGCAAGCCGCTCGGAGAGAAGTTGTACAGGGCGCTCTGCTCAACTTAGAAGTCTCAGACCGGGCGCCTTCTCTCCATTTCGTTGTCTGTGTTTATTTATTTTTTCAAACGGGCTCTTTTCAGAGCCACTGCATTCCAATAATCCGCGCGTATTCCTTACCTGCCCGAGGAGGGCGGGGCTGAAATTGACCAAATTGTGCGAGGAATGATTGGCTTGTTCTGCATACTATTTCTGGCCATAAGTACGGAATGGGGGTTCAGAACCGTTCTATTTTTGGAATACAGGTACAGAAGATAAAAATTAAAAAAATTACAGAGGGAAATTTCGTAATAACGGCCAAAAACGGATATATTTAAGGAAATGGTCGCCACAAAAATAATAACAATGAATAATTTGAAAACTAAATTGTAAATCGAAAAAAGCCTCTGTAATTTTGTCGGCGGTGAGTTCCAGAGTCCGTAGAGGGTGAGACCCCCTACTGTGGAGTTGAATTGTCGGGGATATTTTGCCATTTATGTTGGAGAATGTGACCGCTTATATCTGCCATAGTAGTTGCTTTGGACTTCTAATTTCTGGTAAGCCAGCTCCTGTGATAGTTTACTGTGAGGTCCACTGTATAGGATAGCCTGCAAAACTTAAGAAATATATAAAAGTAGGCCATAGCAACATAATTGATTTAGTTAATTGATTTGGGTGGGTGCATGCTAGGCGGTGCGTAGGCGGTGTGCCAGCACCCTTAAATTATCAGAACCATCAATATTTACAGAACAATTAACAAGGACAATAGTGTCATCTTTGTGAACTACAGCAGAATTCTCACAGGAAAACAGGTGGATGTTTCAATAATTTCATAAAGATTACAATATAGGACCATCCAGTCTTCAGCAGCTGGTAATTTCATCCTTCACTTTCTTCTCTCTAAGTGGTACCTGTAATAAGAACAGCACTGGGACATAACTATTTAGAACTGCAAGAAGGCCTTGACTAAACTCCAGCAAAAGTTATTGCATTAATAATGGGACCTGGAGTAGCCACCTCTTGTCATGTGAATGCTGATTTATTCAGCGTCAATTGCAATTAGTTCACATGACCAAATTAAGTGAGGTTTTTACCAAGTGCATTCCTGGTTTACCAAGCTTGGGGTAGTGCCAACTTAACTTGGACATACTATAGTTTGTTAACCTCTACAGTCTTGTAAATCTTTTGTTAACTCTAATTATCAAGAGTGTTTAGGATTTTACTATGGCTGTAAATGGATTCTTTTCATGCTGAGCTTTATCATTGAATTCATCTATTGCAAGTGAACATGGATGTACAACTCCTTTTTGTGACTATCATGTGCTTTAACAAACGTTGAGTCTAAATCTATTACATCGTTAGTGTCTTCATACTATGTTAGGGAATGACTGGTCATATCATACATAAACTTATGGCATTTTGTAGGTTATAGGGATAATCTTTCAATTCCAACCCAAAAACTTCAATGTGTCTAGATACCTAATACTTGTAACACTGTCAAGCTCCTTGTAATAATTGCACACTCATACTTTATTGTATGAAATCACTTCTAAAAAAGCTGTTTCTATTATATCATCAGTGGATGGTAAGTACATTTCTGGATATGTCTATAAGTGAATCCCTAGAAAGGGTATTAAGCAGGATGGGTTTACTAATTATTGGCATGCATTTTATAGTAAAACTCAGTTACATGAAAAGTGAATGGTTTGAGACCACCAAAATAGGATTAGTTACTTCTTTTGCCCCTTTCTATGACTCTTGTGGAGATTAAGACAATTTTCTTTTCCAATCCTATTCAATTTTGAAACACACAATACTTTTTCATTTCTAAGCTATTGAACCCAATTCTCCTACTCCATGTAACTATTATTTGAGTATTAAATTAAATATTATCATGTTCATGCAAATATGAAACATCTTAAACTGGAAAATGTGATTATGTGTTTGATATTTAGATCCAGAACATCACAGGTTACTGCCAGGAATTGTAAAAAGGGATTTAGGTGATTCTTGTGTCTTTCACTGTGACTCTAACAATGAAGTGGTAAGATGGTATCATAACAATGCCATTGGTAAACCATTTCACACTAACTCAAGTATATTAACACTTCCTTCTGTGACTGTATCTCATAATGGAGAGTACATTTGCTATGGAAGTCCATCTTACCCTAGAGTATCAGCATTTCTTGCAAAATCAATGCTACTTGTATATTGTGAGTGACTTTGATTGACAAGCAATGCAACTTGCAATCAGATTATTCATCTATATCAATCGTTATGTAACTAAAATAAACATTTTAGTTATCTCTACAATAAAATTTTGCTGCATCTCTTTAATGATATATCACAAAGTCAATAAGTGAGATATTTACTGTACAATAGTGATTAAAGATGCACTTAAAATTTATTATGTTAGTGGTACTTTCTAACTACATCTCTGCTGGAGATTAAATGGAATACAGATGATTTAGATACTTATTACTTTTCTAGATCCCAGCAAAATGTCTCCACTAGCACCGATTATTGTTCAGGGAGGAAATATTGAAATACAATGTTTATACTCAGGCAAGATCTCATGGATATTAAATGGGATCAATACATTACCAAACAATATGCATCCCAAAGAGAACAATTCTTTGCTAGTGTTAGATGTAAATAGCCACAATACAGGGATAGTAGAATGTATAAGTGAGGCGTACAGTGAGGATCACTTCCGAGCAAAAACATTTCTGCAAATGATACGTAATTATTATATTTTTAATAAGTATCTATTATCACATGTATTCGTAAATTTTATATGTAAGTTCTCAAATACCTTCCAAAAAGAATTAATGTCCTGAATTACAAAATTAATTCAACATTAAATATATACCTTTGTACTACCTCTATAAATGTACTGAAACCCTAGTCTTAATGGTAGCTCTTAATTTTATTACAAAAAATTATGACTACATATATCCGTTGTATACTCCTTAGCGTGTGATAAAGAAAGTATTAACCATGGACAAGTTAAATATTTACGCCACAGAAATCGAGGAATAGTGGAGTATACCTGCGATAATAATTACCAGTTGATTGGCAGATCTCATAGGGAGTGTATTAACCACAACTGGGAGGGAGACAAGCCATATTGTACGCACAATCATAGTATATATTTTTTTTTTTCAATGATTGTTTACTAGTGATGTGCTTGAGAACAAATGGTGAGCGAGCCTAAAGACTATACTATTTTATATGAATGATTTTGACTTCTAACACTGAAGCTACTGAAAGTAAGGTAAAGGGATTTCAGTGCCATAGCTGCAAATGTTTGAATTAAATGGAAAAAAACAAAAAAACAATACACGTTATTTAAACATTTTCTTTGTCACATTCTTTAGCTAAGTAGTGGTTGTAAAGCACAATGCTTTGACACTACTTGACATACACCTACACAGACTTGCCTTCATGGTTAGTCTAGTGAACAATTCATTTTCAAATGAATTGTTTACCTGGCGAGAGAGCCTACCTTGTTAGGTTACATAAACTATCATAGGTTCCAAGTGCCACGAAAGCTCCGTGGCAGTCACGGAATTTTACTCTATCAATCTGCCACGCACGGAAGTTCTGACTGCCTATTGTCTGCCACGGAAATTCGTAGGTTCCAACTGTCACGGTGGCAGCCAAGGAAATTGGGCTTATCAATCTGCCACATACTGAATTCCCCCACAGGCCTATTGACTGTACGGAATTTCCCACCAAATGTAGTAGATTGTCTGCTGATAATTGATTATGTAACAAGTTGGTTGCCTCTGGCAGTATGGGTAGTTGTAGCTATAAATTTGTGGCAACTGTAATTACTGTACTGCATACTGTAACTTGCTCAAAACATTAACATTCATGCTTGCATGATGCATCAGATAGCAACTGACATGCCCAATGCAATCAGGCCTGCATGCCATGTTGTGCAGCTGAGTCAGCACATAGCTTGCAGTTCTGAGCTTCTTTCTTCTTGCCTGCTTTTTGAGTGTTCAACTTCATGGCTGAATCTGAGTCTACTTGACACTGAACTTTCTGAAGAACTTATCGCAAAATGTAAGAACTCTCCTTGAACAAGAAGTAGAAATTTCATCTGACACATGCATTAACAAATTATAATTATATTCATAACCTTAATTAGTGGGTGTGGTTTAAATTAATAGGTGGGTGTGGCGTGCCACTGATTTTTTTCCTAGCAGGTTGGAACCTATGAACTATTCACCACCTGGTTCTGCCTCCCTTGTTATGGAGAATTCTTTGTAAGATTCTGTCAAACTTAAAAATTTTTCCTTGACAAAGATATAATAGCTAATGGGCATGATTGATTTATCATGCTTTAATCAATTTTACACCATTCGTTTTATTTTTACTAATATGTCAATTTTTTCTATTAAGCACATTTAAACAAACTAAAACCCACCCAATATTGTAGGTGTGGCAAATGTGACTGCTTAATTGGCCACTTTTAAATTGCTTTCTACAGCCATGTATTGTTACATAATATACTTTAGATTAGTTTATACAAAAGAGTAAATAGTAGTTGACCATATTATACAGAATTACTTTCTCACCTCAATTTCAGGAATAGTGATAACTTCTGTAGTATCCAATTTAAGCCATTCTGATTACCTCAATTACCAGTAACTGGTGAACAAGCTCGCAGCTCCACCAAAAAAATACATAGCCAGAGTTATTTTTGTAATTTTAGCTAACAAAAATGGAACTACCTACTTACCTCAGTTTCTCCCAAGCAAAGGTGGCTCCCTTGGCTTTCAATTTTTAGCCGCTCTGGCTACCATGGTTGATTCACCTCGAAGACTCCCAATTACTATAAGATCAAAGGTGAACGAATGGAAAAGCTAAATGTTATTGAAAAAATTCATGAACCTACAGAATGGGTGAACAGTATGGCAGTAGTCACAAATCCGAACTAAGAATCTGTATTGACCCACGTGACTTGAATCAAGCTCGCAGCTCTAACTACGCTCGGAACTACGTACCTACTTCCAAGTAATGGTGGCTTCCTTAGAATACTGGCTACCAGTGGCACTTGATACCCAACAAGCGGCATAATTAGCAGCCCCAAAAAACGACGAAGTTTTGAAATTAAGTCTGGTAAAGGTATTTCAATGTCATAGTAACTAGTCGCAGTACCTTTTTGGGACTTGAAAATATGCCTCTTAAACAAGCTGGCGGGATCTTTTTTCTCCTAAAACACGGCTTTTTAGGCTTGAACCCTGTTTCTTCTGATACTACAGCATTAAGAAAGTCTTTCTTGAAACTTGGGCTCAAAATTGTGAGATAATTCCTGCGAATCGCTTGTCGGTTTTGCATTGTACACCCCTAATACTGTCTCGCTCGCGTCGCTCTCACGCCAATAATATAATGCACACTACATGTTCAATAAAATTAGTCTACTCTATTAAGAAGTAGGTACTGTCTTGCCATATATCAGTCTTCTTGACTGCATGTATCAAAGTTATATAATCACATAATAATTAGGTGCTGCCACAGAGGAAGCCATTGTTGTTAAGGTACCCAAAGCCCCTAGGTTGAGAGCAGATAAGGTGCCACACTTAGGGCCTGAGAGACCCTAAGTACAGTAGTACACAACTGCTGGCAGCATCTAATTAATAACTTAGCAAGAATTCCTAGTAGCACAATTATAGGGGCACTACATATGAACCCCTGCCCTGAAGTGGGGCCACTACATAAAGAGTCCCTCCCTATAAACCTCATTGATTTGAAAACGGTCTGTCACAATACCAAAACTATACCAGCTATGTTCTAAATAATGTTAAATCACTCATTGGATGTCATGAGTTTCACACAATGCTATTCTTGCTAGGTGTGAAGTGTAACACACTATTACGCAGTGCAAGTTATACTGATATTCAATCATGGAGATGTTATGATGAAGGAAGCTGTGCGATGCAAAGATGGAAAAGCTTTCCTAATTGTTATAGTAAGAACTAGTAAACAGCTTAGAACAAATTATATTATTATCCACATTTTGATAGCAGACTTTCATTTATCCCTCCGCTTCACCGCTGAACTATTTAAATTGATACTTTTTAAAAATATTTATCGGCTTACCTTCTCGCGCTAGACCGTTCAAACTTGGTAATTACTTTCCTACGTAGTTTAAAATTACTCTGATTGCGTCACAATTCTCGTAAATAGAAGATTTAATTTTTCTGTATTTTTTTCGTATCAATATGGCGAACCGTTATATAACCGAAGAAGTTGTATCGATCCTTTGTGGTGATTTCGAGGCTAGGCTAGGGCTAGGGCTAGGCTAGGGCTAGGGCTATGGCTAGGGCTAGGGCTAGGGCTAGGGCAGCATCAATCGTCGCCGTCGCCGTGGCAACTATCGTAAACTCTGATCAGCTGCACTAGAAATTCTTGCAACTCTACTCTTTTTTAAATTTTCTCTGTATTTCTCATCAAATTGAAAGGGGGGGGGCTAGGGCTAGGGCTAGGGCTAGGGCTCATTATCGCGGTGGTACATACCGTGTACGTCTTGATAGGAGTAATTATTCTTTTTGATCAAATTTTATGAAAATAACTCAATGAATCTGTTTTTTACATGCTAAAATGACAATGTACTAAAATTACATGCTAAAATAATTAGGTATTCCAGATATAAATATTATTTTTTTTAAATATTTTTTTTTTTTTAATAAACGATTTTTAATTAATAGTGGGTGTGGTCAATTAAAAAAATAATAATTGCATCAAATTCTCTACACTTTTCTGATTGTTATGATTTTTCTCCTTAAAATAACAGTCTGTTTTAAAGCAAATATACAGCAAATCATACATAGATGTAATTTTTTAACAAAAGTGCTGTGAAGGGGTTATACACTCCTGAACATGAAGTGAGACATTCCACAGGTTACAGTTCATAATTAAAACACGAGTTTATACACAGTCCTAAGTTTATGTAAATAAAAATTCTTTTTTTTTTAGTCACTATTAATTTATGTAGACCAAAACTTATTAAGAAATGTACTTTAATGTATATTACTAAATTGAGCCACAAAGGTAAACCATAACTTACAATAAATTACTCACAATGCAAATTGATACTCAATGACCATATCAAGTGGAGACATTAGCAACAATACTCACACCAACATTTATTTGCACACCTCATCATAGTGATATGAAATACACATCAAATTCAGTATGAGTTATCACCTTAAACAGTGTGAAGGTATACTATCATTTAAGGGTGAATGTCAAATCGTTATAAATTTAACCCAATGGTTGCTTCTATTATAGTTAAAATAATAATTAACATAATTTTCAAAAAATAATTCATGAATGTTCTGGGCCTAATTCCCAGAGCCCAACTCAATCTTTGTCAACTCTCTCACTTTGCACATTTATAAGGTAGAATACAATAATGATAGCATTGTTTGAGCCTGCACATGAATATAATTACTATTTGGTAAAGGATCCATGCAGGTTATAGCTCATTCCCTTGTTGTGTCTGGTACAGAACTTGAAAAGGTTCAATGATAATAACAACTTTAAAAAATTGTTTACAGTAATATTGATGTTTTACTACAATAGGAATATAAAAAAGCAAAGCTTCAAGAAAAGAAAAATGTTAATGAGTACACATTTAGCTAATAAAATACAAAATAAGCTGACACCAATTTTATACCCATTATTATGCACATGAAGTTACAGAACAATCATGTATTAGGTAGTCAAATCATCAAATTAAATTGATCATTCTGTTTTTAAGCTTGAACACAACCCTTAATTCCTGTTCATATTTTGAATATTTCTTTACATGATACACAGTGACAATATTGAACCGTTTTATATTCCATGATGAAGTCACAGTGTAAAATTGTTTCTTTGTTTAGATCTACTAGCCCTTTAAATACCGTAGAGGGTCAAAATGACCCGAAAAACCAATCTCTCTTCTGAGCATGCCCAGTAAAAACCAGCTCGTTCAAATATTACGCAATCAGCATATTCAGGTAGTGTGCATTCAAAGGAATCGAATGAGCTATGGAGAAGTATAGGTTATGATCGGAAGTTTTTGAGTTAAGGCTAATGCTGAAGTCTTACATATGTTAGATGATGTCTAGGATGAAGGCTTAGACCACTACCAGCATGAACTAGAGCAGGAAAGTGATGGTGAATCACCTGCTATTGGCGACTACATGGATGAAGACGGTCAACAGGTTCTTATGTACTCTGATTTACTTCACCCTAGTGTCACAACAGTGTTGAGAAGGAGAAATGAAGATGTCTTACCTTGTGAAATGGACTCGCTGCTGCTGTGTGATGCTGAACTCAGAGATGAAGATGATGTTAGCGAGAGTGGCACTAGTTCTTTTATGGAGGATGAACCCTGCTTCAATATAAGCGAGCATAGGTCAGAATTTAGTAGCAGCAGTACGAGCAGTGAGTCTGGGAGTTCAGAACCTGAAACTGAAAGACAAGGTCGAGGAAGGGGTCGAGGGGGGCTAGGGAGTCGAGGACAGGGATAAGCAAGGAGTCGGGGACAGGGAAGGAGTCGGGGACAGGGAAGGTGCCGAGGAAGGGGTCAAGTGCATGGACCAGAATCTGAAGACCGATCTAGTGAACAGAATGAGAGCAAAGATGAGCGGATTGATCAGTCGGAGTCTGAACAAAGGAATGCAGAATGGAAATGGAGTCCAGCAAACCGCAAGTTCCAAATAATACAATTATAATCACAGCCCAAAAGGTGACTCCCTAAATAGCATTACACCTTTGGATTTTTTTCAGTTGTTTCTGGATGATGGCTTTTAGTTAGAGAGATTAACAGGTATGCATGTCAACAACGCTTAGAGTACAATCATCTTTCTCCCTGGTCAGATGTTACTCGCGAAGAAATGCTAGACTTTATAAGCGTGAATATTGGCATGGGCATCATTTCCCTTCCATCTTTAAGAGATTATTGGTCTAGAGAACCACTACTTGCCCATCCATGGTTTGGTACTGTCTTGTCAAGGAATAGATTCCAACAAATCTTACGTTATTTTCACATGGTGGATAATTCTGCAGCCCCAGACAATACATCACCTGGCTATGACAAACTGTGGAAAATTAGGCCGTTGATAGACCATATCAATTAAGTTTCGCTAGCTAATTTTACTCTTGGCAAGAATGTGTCTGTTGACGAAAGTATGATTGGTACGAAGGCCAGAATATCTTTTCTCCAATACTTGCCAAAAAAACCTACCAAATGGAGGGTGAAGGTGTGGGTTCTCAGTGACTACTACCAGCTATATTTACAATTTCAAAATTTACACTGGTAAGAATGGAGACTCTATCTCTAATGTGGCTTATAATGTGGTATACGAACTGATGGCTGGTTGTAAGAATAAGGGCCACTACCTTTATGTGGACAATTTTTACACGAGTCCTTATTGTTCTGGTACAGTACGTAGTAATCACAGGAATTCCCCAAGTAATTGAAGCGTCAAAAGGGAGAAAAGTCTAGTAGGGGTGATATGAAAGTATTATACCATGATTCAATTACTGCAGTACGCTGGTTCGACAAAAGAGTTGTGACAATGCTATCTGCTATCTTTCAGGATGAAACAACTATGGTTGATCGGCAATCTGGCCACTCAGTTTTGTCTGTTACATGCCCTAAAATAGTACAAGATTACAATGCATTCATGGGTGGGGTGGATGCTGCTGACCTGCATATGATGTACAACAGCTGTGGGAGCAAGGGCATGAAGGACTGGAGGCGCATCACTTGGATTTACTAGATCAGGTTGTCCTGAACTCCCATGTACTCTACAATCTAATCCAAACACAGAGGTGTAAAACTCTGATTTCACAAAAGGAATATCGTATTACCTTGTGTTATGCTTTGTCAGCTCCGATGCATGATGGTACGTGGTCCTGGACGTTCTCCTAGAGTACGAATAGATCGGCTAAAGGGAAAGCACTTTGCTACTAACAAGCAACCAAGAAAATGCTGCATGGTATGTTCAAAAAAAAAAACACCAGCAGGCAAAGTGAAAGATACAAAAACCAGTAGTTACTATAGTAAATGTGATGTTTATTTGTGCTAAGGTCAATGTTTCAAATGCTTCCATACATTGTTCAAGTATTGAGCATTATCATCTTCATTGCATTGAAAACTATATCATCGGTGTTGTGTACTTACTGTTAGACCAACCAGCATCAAAACATTGTGTGACTGTATTAAAATTTCAGGGGAAAATTTCAATTTAGAGTACCGGCCATTATGACCATAAATTTATTTCGGGATTTAGAGGGCTAGTAGTCATGTGTTCCAATCAAAAAGCATTAAGAATATTGTTCACACTTAGTAATGAGTGTGAATTTCATGCTATTATGTGCATTCACACTAGGTGGAACACGTGAATAACACACTATGCATTGATGGTGGGCATTTACATCACCAGTTTGGTGTGAATTTGGTGGGTTTTCATGTCAGAATTTTATAGTGCAAACAATTGCTACACAATGTATATACACTAATTATACAGCTGTGTAACAATATTGCACAATGTGTGAATCCTACTTAAATGTGATGATGTTTTATGTAAATGTGAAAAAAATATAATTTTGATATTTCACATAACAATTCATCATTGTAATATCACCTTCTCAATGCATATGTAGATACAAATAAAGAAACAGATGTGGCTGTTTCAAGGTCAATAAGTATGCTTTTGAATGGCTATTATGAAATGGAATCAGTGGAAGATGTATTCAGTGTGGGCATTAAGCTTTCTTTAGATATCAGCAAAGTTTTAGATTTTTACACTGAATATAGAAGTGACAAAAACATGCAAAAATTACAGCTGCTGATAACATGGATACTGAATGATCCTTTTCCAAATTTGAAGAAACTTCAATTAGCTCTCAGTGCAAGTGGACATGATGAAGTTGGACAAATGCTGATTAGAGATATGTCAGGCAAGAATACATAAGATACAATGATATTTTACTGGTAAAACTATAATCATCTAGAATCTCAATTAAAGGAAACAATAATAGAAAAAAATTCTGTACTTTTACTGAGGAAGGTTGTTCCAATCATAAAAAACATCAAAAACTGGCAGGAATTAGGACATAATTTAGCCATTTCGAATATTTTTGATGCCAAGAATTCTAGTTCGTTACAAGTAAACCAGGCATTGATGTTAGCTCATTGGATTGAAAGGACTAAAGATCCTTCATTTTTCAAGTTGGGATCAATATTAATGAATGCTGGATATAAATCTGAAGGAATAGAGGTTCAATCAAACTCATACGGTTAGAAAAAATTAACCTATTATTAGTTTTATACACTGCTTGCCAGTCCTTGTTTTACCGAAGTTTACTGTAAATTTACTGCATAGTTTACCGTGTGGTAAACTCTAATTCTGGAACAAACTACAAACCACATGTACAACTTCCTATGTTTACACATGTTTTACCAATCCAGTGTAGTTTTTGTTCCAGAATAAAGAGTTTACTACATAGTTTCCTCTCAAGCACACTACAGATTTTCCAGCAGTACACTTCAGTAAATCATATGCCTGCAAGCAGTGATAAATATATGTATAATAGTGCACACATTTTTCTTGACAATTACTGCTATTAGCTTCAGAATAATTGCAACTATAATGATCACACAATAAACATGCAGGTTATTTATCAGGGGGGGCTCCACAGGGGGGGCAAAGGGGCAATCACCCCCTGCACTTCCAAAAGGGGGGGCATTGCCCGCCCAACTTTCATTATCATGTCATGTTCACCATTACATACTCACACATCATTGGATTATTTATTAAAAACTATTCTTAGATATGTAAAATGTGTGATTTCCTTGATAATACCTCATAATGCAATCTCAGCATGTGATCAATTTACATGAAATAGCAAAAGAGTTTATTCATGCCAAGGAAGAGAGACTAAAATATTTTGGAAACTTTCACAGCTTCAGTATTTTTCAATTAACGAGCTCTGAGAATCCCTAGTGGCGGTGGTAAGTCACTGCGCTCTTTGTCATGGCTATAAGCCCTTGCGCAACAGTATTTACTTGAAAATACATTGTCCACTAGACTACTGTGAAGGTAAGTCTGTGTAGGTGCATGTCCAGTTGTGTCAAAGCATTGTGTGTTACAACCACTACTTAGCTAAAGAATATCACAAAGAAAACTTTTCAATAACGTGTATTGTTTTGTTGTTGTTTTCCTTCCAAGCAGTTGCAGAGAGTTGTTACTATGGCACTGAAATCCCTTTACCCTGTATGCTAAATTAAAAAACTGGACCTTATTTTCAGTAGCTTCAGTGTTAGAAGTCAAAATCATTCATATAAAAATAGTATAGTCTTTAGGCTCGCTCGCCATTTGTGCTCAAGCACACCACTAGTAATATATATAGTGAGTGCAGTCAAATGGAGGGTGTGGCTAAATAGAACTTTTTTGCCCATACAACTTCAGGTACCTTCCTACCCCCCTGAAATTATGATTGGGTATTGTGGCATACATAACTATGCAATATAATTATTAGAAAGTGTGGTGGTACAACGCGAAGAAGATAGGATTGCTGCCACCAGGTTGTTAGCAATCTATCGACCAAGCAGGCAAGTGCTCCCCGCTACCCCAAACGCAGAGTGACTAATTCTGGTTAGTGGAAATAACGGAGTTAAGGTACAACAGACAGCACCGTACAACAACCTGGACACACGCACAACCGGCCAATATATAGAAAACTAGCTGTGCGTGCGCCATGACATACAGGAAGTAAAGTGACTACACGAAACATAAGTGTGCGTGATATAGAATGGGTGACGGTTCGTATGAAATGTGATTGTTAATTGTGCGTGTGTAGGTTCTAGGTGATGCATGAGGTGGGCCATGCCACCACAGAAAGTATGCTGCAATACTGAGAGCTATTGATAACAGGGTATAAATATTCTATAATTAGAACAAATAAAAGTGCTTCCCTATTCACTTCATTTTGTACCTGACCAAAAGTGTTTGCTAAGAGTATTTAGCTTGCTACTTTAAAAAAAAAAGTAGTAAAGGAATAAAGTACAGTAGTGTGAATTATAAACTTCAATCCCACAAAGAAGCTGTTCCTTCATTTGTTTTTTATCAAAATAAATATATCGCAATGTCATGATTAATGTCTAAATCTAAATATCCTCTATTTCTTTTGTTCACAAATTATATTGTGGTTGATATGCAGTTCTTTTGGTGCAGGCACAATGAATGAAATAAATACTGATGACAAGTACGGAAAACTTTTTCAAAGAGTATTGAAACAAACTAGTTCAGTAAACAATTGGTATAAGCTAGGTACAGAGCTAGGTGTTTCTGAAACAGTTTTGGATGAAATAGCATGGTCTCATAAAGATTCTGATACTGCTAGAATGCATGTTATCAAAGAATGGTTTGAAATAAACAGGAATCCTACCATGGCAAAAATATCTGCTGCTATGCTAAGACTTGGAGAAGTAATAGATTTACATCCACATCAAATACCACATGCAAGTAAGCCTTTCATAACTTAAAATATAGTACTATATTATATTGTGGAACTCATCTACCCATTTTATGATTGGTTTTGGTTACATTATAATTGAAGCACTTAATTTAATACATGAGTGATGCTCATATACTGGACTTCAGTATACTCCTTCAGAACTCAATATGAATTAATATCATACCATTACATGAGTGGTGCTCGTATGACTGCACTCAAGTATACAACTTTAAACCAAAGTGAATTAACATCATACCAGTGAGATTAGAAATAGTGACTCTGTTGAACAGTAATTGTTCAGTATTTCAAAAAGTGACAATTACTGTTTAGATCATTCATTTTAAATATAAAATACTGCATTTTCATTGGCTCAAAAATATATTCAGGTTCAGCTAGAAAATTTAGGCAGCACCATAGAGATGTTATTCCTTAAGTTGTCTGCATCCTATTTCATCTGCTGGTGAAGTATATTTCCTATTACGAAGTGTATCTCATGCTCGAAATTGATCTGAACATATTAGATATTCAGAAAGAAGTAGTTGGACTATAATATGCTGACAACTTTCATTGGACCTTGTCCAGCTGACCAGCCACTCACAGTATGAACAATGTCGAAGTGTTTTTCACAGTCCCACAATGATTTTAAGTACCATCCTGTCACATTTCTTGCACGCAGACAGACAATCTTGACTGATCTGATACTACTTCACCCATGTCAGACAATCTTCACTGATCTGACACTACCCTCACCCATAACATACAATCTTCAATGATCTGCTACTGAACGAGCCTGAGTATAAAAAGGCGGCCACGCCCAAGAGATCCCCCTTTACCCAGTGATGGACCGAAGGACCAGATTGCTGACGCCCTATGAGGCAAGAATGACTCGCAACCGCTTGCAGTATTGCACCACTCCCAAAAGCGCCTACTCCCAAAGCGACAATAACTCAGGTTAGGGTAAATCAGCAGTAAAGGTATGACTACAAAAATTATTTAAATAGCTGAGGACAATGGCATAGACCAGTGGTTTTAACTATAATATGAATATCATTAATGAATGGATAGCTAAGATAAAGTTTATTGTTTGTGGAATGCCAGGAACAGCCTGGTCTTCTGCTGCTACCTTCACCCACTACAGACAATCTTCACTGATCTGATACTACCCTCACCCACGACAGATAATCTTCACTGATCTGCTACTACCTTCACCCACGACAGACAATATTCACTGATCTGAATCTACATTCACCCACGACAGACAATCTTCACTGATCTGATACCTTCACCCACGACAGACAATCTTCACTGATCTGCTACTACCTTCACCCACGACAGACAATCTTCACTGATCTGCTACTACCCTCACCCACGACAGACAATCTTCACTGATCTGCTACTACCTTCACCCACGACAGACAATCTTCACTGATCTTATACTACCTTCACCCACAACATACAATCTTCACTGATCTGATACTACCTTCACCCACGACAGACAATCTTCACTGATCTGATACCTTCACCCACAACATACAATCTTCACTGATCTGCTACTACCCTCACCCACGACAGACAATCTTCACAGATCTGCTACTACCCTCACCCACGACAGACAATCTTCACTGATCTGCTACTACCTTCACCCACGACAGACAATCTTCACTGATCTGGGATCTGATACCTTCACCCACGACAGACAATCTTCACTGATCTGCTACTACCTTCACCCACGACAGACAATCTTCACTGATCTGCTACTACCTTTACCCACGACTGACAATCTTCACTGATCTTATACTACCTTCACCCACAACATACAATCTTGATACTACCTTCACCCACGACAGACAATCTTCACTGATCTGCTACTACCCTCACCCACGACAGACAATCTTCACTGATCTGCTACTACCCTCACCCACGACAGACAATCTTCACTGATCTGATACCTTTACCCACGACAGACAATCTTCACTGATCTGATACCTTCACCCACAACATACAATCTTCACTGATCTGCTACTACCCTCACCCGCGACAGACAATCTTCACTGATCTGATACTACCCTCACCCACAAAAGAATCAGGGAACATATTTGCTCATGAAATGCGTAATGCATACTTGCCAAAGCAGAGGACATTTGTCTAGTTTTGATGAAAGTTATTGAAATTCCTCTACACAGCATGAAAATTATTAGATATATCATTATGGTATTCCTGAAACAGTGGACTTATGCTTTATTAAAATATGTAAGTGGTGTGCAGGTAATTTGCAATGGACTGCATACTGACTTACATATTATAATGAAGTGATAATCTTACTTACTGGAGTAGTGATATTAATCAGGATTTATTAGCAGGCGGTGATTATATTACAGTGACCCAAAAATTATAATTATAACAAATGTGACATTTCCTGCATCTAAACTGGAACCTGATTAAATCATTCCATAGATTTCCAATTGACAGGTACAAAGTTGTGCAAAATTTAGTCAATTTTATTGTAAGATAAAAGTAAAGAATTGGTGATAGCGTGTATTGTATACAGAAACCAGACAAATTGTGCTATCCGATGCATTAAATGAAGTGAAGTTCATTAAAGATTGGAAAAAGTTGGGCTATGAATTGAAACTCTCAGACACAATTGTACATAACATTGAACAACAATCATTGGGAGATGTTCAACTAGCTAAAAAAATGGTACTTTATGAGTGGATAAAAAAAGGAGATGATAATATAATCCCATTACTGCAAGCAAAAAATAGATTAGAAGGTAAGTTTCTATGTTTAAATCAATAGGTACTGCACTTGTTAACAATAGTAGCATAATTTTACTTTGTAGAATAGAATTACTATGAAATGTCTTTAGGATATCAGCGGGTAAGAGATCTTCATATGCCAATGATGCTGATAGCCACAAGTGTGAAAGATTGGATTGGTCTTGCCTATGAATTAGGACTGCCACAGTATCAAGTAGAATTTCTAAAGAATGAATATGGTGGTATACAAAATATTATGTCTAAAGTTATAGAGAATTGGATAATGTATGATAAACATGCATCTCTGGATAAATTAGCTAACGCCAAAAGCAGCTTATATGGTGTGTATATATTGATATTTATTATAGATACTGTGTTGGAGGTTTGCTGATATTCATTAAGATAATTTATGTCATTTCAGAAAAACAGCAAATAGACGAACTAATGAAGGAATCAAAGCAAGTAGTTAAAGCGTATAAAGATTGGTATGAATTAGGAATTGAATTGGGTTTATCAGTTTCCATTCTTGATATTACTGCAAAGAAAATTACAACCAGTGAAGAAGCTATGGAAACTGTTTTAATGGAATGGATAATAACAGATAATAAGCCTTCAATAAAAAAATTGGTTTCTACACTAACTTCATTAAGAAGTAAGATACATAGTTATTGTCAGATACTAAAAACTATCAATTAACACTGCTTAGAAAAAAAATTTTTTATTCTTTTAATGATTGTATGTTATTATTATATTCAACTTATATATGTATTAACTTCTGTGATTGTAATTCTTCAGTAAAGCAAAGAAAAGAAAAATTCCGCAGAGCAGCAGAAGAAGAAGCAGTAGGAGTAACTGATTGGTATAGGTTGGGGGAAGGGCTAAAACTTCCCAAATCTACCTTAGAAGAAATAGGTGATATTTATAAAGGCGATGGTATAGGAGCACGCTCAAAAGTGCTGGAAGAATGGATTAAATTTGATAAGATAGCTACAGTGCAGAAATTATTGCTAGTTATCAGGAAAATAGACAGTAAATGACAATAAGTGTAGAAAACTATAATCATTTCATGTTATGTCTACCAGTGTTGTACTATACCATCATTATTTTACATAATATTCCTACCAGTGTTGTAGTATAAGATCATATAATGTGGCCAGTGATGTAGTGAATATGATCATATTATACATATTATGTCAGCCAGTGCTGTAGTATATAGCTTCATGCTATTCCTATTATGTCAACCAGATCATTGGCTAGTAAGCTGAAGTGAGCAAGACACTATCAGCACAATTGTAAATCGGAGATTATTGTTCTCCATTTTTCTCTGAAAATGTAGATTTTTAGGATAGACCCCACTTTCTTCTGATACTACAGCATGTGTCTTATTTCACATTTAGGCTCCAAATTGTGAGACAATTCCTGCGAATCGCTTGTTTTTCAAGTACCTAAATGTTACTGGGACCGGTGTCACCGTATTTTTGGTCGCTCGAAAACAATTTCCTAGGATATTTTGTCGCTGACGTAATCCCAGCGACCTTGCATCAGTTAGGAATGCTAGAATCACAACTTAGAGCTCACTCACATCACGATTTCTTCTCAGCATCGCTCAACACATTGTGTGGGTAACTTAGTTTTGGTGTTAAATAGGAGGTGCTGACTGGACACCCCAGTTTAAAGCCTAACATTGCCTCCATAGTTAGTCGCAACTAAATGATATTTGAAAGGAATGAACTAATGAATATAAGCTATTATTATATAAGCTCGCTCAGTAAAGTATGCATTTGTGTTATTTAAGCACCCCATTTTAACAGTGTATATATCAAAAATTATTCAATATATAATATATATTACAATTTTGTGGGTGTTGCATATTAAGCTGTTTAATTTTATCTATTTTTGACCAGCATAATTAATTCTTAATAATAATTAATACTAATACTTCAACTATTAGGGGAGTACATAAATTTCCTGGAAAATAGATAATTCTTTATTATTCCATTCTGTAAACAATAGACAGTGACAGATTAGAAAGACTTCACAACGATGCCAAAATCTTGACTCGCAATATTGAAGACTGGCGAGGTCTAGGACTTGAATTAGGACTATCAACACAACATGTAGATAATATCAGGGTCACTGATAACAACGGAACACAAATGGATGATGTGTTGAATAAATGGATTACGTTAGGTGATCTTGCATCAAAACATAATCTGGTCTCCGCCATTCAGAAATTACAAGGTGAGCTACTCCACCCACTACCGGATTGCTTTAGCCCCCATTAATCAATCAACTACGTATTTTATCACAATCCATTAAGTAGTCACACAACTTAAAAAATATTTTTAAGAATGTTTTCACGAATGTTTCCATTTTAAATAGGAAAACAGAAATTATTGGAACTACGTAATTATGCCTCTGATCTAGTACAATCAGTAGTTCACTGGAAAGAATTGGGGACAGAACTAGGACTGACCAATACATTCTTATCTACACTACATTCCAACTATCCTAATGATGACTCCAAAATAAAGTCTGAGCTAATTAAAAAATGGATTACAACAGACACCAATCCCACAAGAGAAAAGTTATTGTCTGCTATGGAAAATCTAAAAGGTATGCCATGTACATTGTACATAAAAATGATGATATACGTAGACAACTTTACAACCCCCATGACAGACTTGAGGTGACATTAGAAACAATAACAGACATGTAGGTGACATTAGAACCACATATAGGTGACATTAGAACCAATGACAGACATGTAGGTGACATTACAACCAATGACTGACATGTAGCTGACATCAGAAACAATGACAGACATGTAGGTGACATTAGAAACAATAACAGACATGTAGGTGACATTACAACCAATGACAGACATGTAGCTGACATCAGAAACAATGACAGACATGTAGGTGACATTAGAACCAATGACAGACATGTAGGTGACATTAGAACCAATGACAGACATGTAGGTGACATTACAACCAATGACTGACATGTAGCTGACATCAGAAACAATGACAGACTTGAGGTGACATTAGAAACAATAACAGACATGTAGGTGACATTACAACCAATGACAGACATGTAGCTGACATCAGAAACAATGACAGACATGTAGGTGACATTAGAACCAATGACAGACATGTAGGTGACATTAGAACCAATGACAGACATGTAGGTGACATTAGAACCAATGACAGACATGTAGGTGACATTAGAACCAATGACAGACATGTAGGTGACATTAGAACCAATGACAGACAATGACATTAGAACAATAGGTGACATTAGAACCAATGACAGACATGTAGGTGACATTAGAACCAATGACAGACATGTAGGTGACATTAGAACCAATGACAGACATGTAGGTGACATTAGAACCAATGACAGACATGTAGGTGACATTAGAACCAATGGCAGACATGCAGGTGACATTAGAACCAATGACAGACATGCAGGTGACATTAGAACCAATGACAGACATGTAGGTGACATTAGAACCAATGGCAGACATGCAGGTGACATTAGAACCAATGACAGACATGCAGGTGACATTAGAACCAATGACAGACATGTAGGTGACATTAGAACCAATGACAGACATGTAGGTGACATTAGAACCAATGACAGACATGTAGGTGACATTAGAACGAATGACAGACATGTAGGTGAGATTAGAACCAATGACAGACATGTAGGTGACATTAGAACCAATGACAGACATGTAGGTGAGATTAGAACCAATGACAGACATGTAGGTGAGATTAGAACCAATGAAAGACTGGTGATATTATCCTGTATCAAATCAATAATATAATACAGACATAATATATTGATGTATTACTTATCTTGTTTTAATAGAAACTTAACTTTATTTGTAATATTTCAGTTTGCTTGCATATTGAAATCAAAATGTGTTTAATACAATTCTTGCATTTGAGCGTATTAAAACTTATAGTACAAATAAAGCAATCTCAATTTCTGCAAGAAGCTTCATTGATAACTGAGTTATTGACTGACGATTGGGTGGAATTGGCTAACCATTTACATGTTTCAAAAGATTTTTTACATAAAACTATGGAGCACAATATTGATGCTAAAGAAGCTAAGTCTAGAATGTTGAAACATTGGATGCTTTCCGATCCTCATGCTTCACTGGACGAAATAAAGATTGTAACAAAGACTGTCAGAGGTACTTTGAAATATAAATGTGATGAAATAACAATAGCTATGTGAGTTAAAATATTAGGATTGCAAAGATTAAAACGTCTACAAAGTGATGCTTTAAAATTCACTCAAACAGTAGTCGATTGGTATAATATGGGAAAAGAATTAAATGTGGACGAAATATTATTAAAAGAATATATTAGTACGTATAATTCTGCAGAAGATCTTCAGTCACAAATTATACAAGAATGGATAATGAATAATGATGATGCATCTCTTTTAAAATTAAAGGATGCAAAAGATCGTCTTGAAGGTTGGATAATACTTTATAGTTTGCTAACTTGATTTCTAGTATAATTATTATGTAAAATTAGGCTAAAGTGAGGGGCTGATTTAGGGGGAGGAGCTCCACTGGTGTACTAGGAGCCCCATTTTTATCTGAAAGACCCTCTAGTCTATTTCTTACCAATAAAAATGTAATACCGATAACTTTCTCTCTGTGGTTGTTATTCCACCTCCAATAATCGTGATCGTGTAAAGAGTGAGCGCACCCCTACTTATGAATATGCTGAGTCTGGATGTTTGCTATTCATCCTGCTTTTATAATGTAGCAGACCAAGCTCCGGAAGCTGACCAAGTATACATAAGTTCCTGATAGAATAGTATTGCATTCAGTGGATATTCAAGTTTTCTTCATGGTTGAATTATAGCTATGTAACTACTTCCAATATTAGCTAGAATGTCTTTGTAGTTTCATTCTTTCTCATGACATCAGTTTTTAATTTAGATGAAAAAATCAGATCTACCCCTGTAAGTGGTCTATTCTACTCTATATATCTTCACTGCTGTAGTTTGTACTAGGACCTTAACTCACACTATCAAGTTGGCTGTAGGAATTCCCCCAATCCTTAGCTGTTAATTTAGCTGTTTGGATAAATAGCACTCGATTTCTATAATACAATGTCATGGTTTTCTTAGCTGCAGAAATGAACTGTTATCTTTGGCTATAGTATTAACATATGATAGCATGGATAACTGCATTATTCTGAAAATAGCACTCGTGTGGCAAGAAATTTCACTCTGCTTAGCCTCGTGATAATTTTCTCGCTCCCGGTCCCCTTTTTGGTCTCGCTGGCCAGACCTTTTACCCAATAAGAAGAGAAAGAAAGGGTCTGGTCAAGTTCACGTATGCGTTTGACCTTGCACTGTCAGCACGAGTGTAACCACTGCGGTAATATAGCTTTGATTACGCGGTAATTATGGTTCAGGTGATTTTAGCGCGCTGAAATTACTGTCGACATGGATGTTACTGCAGCGGTGGTGGAGAGTGCTCGAGTATTCGGACTTACACTGAAGGAGAAACAGTTGGAAGTAATCGGGATACATTACCAACAGGCTATGGAAAGTCCGTTGCAAGAGTTTCTGGCATAAGCAGCAATTCATTCCTACAGTTCCATAGAACCTAGCTAAATTTGCGCGCGAACGTCTCTGTTTATATAGTGAGGTCACTGTCACTTAAAACCAATTACCGGTCCGAGAAATTCCAAACGCACACGTGAACTTGACCGGACCCTTTCTTTCTCTTCATATTGGGTAAAGGGTCTGGCCCGCGAGACTATCCCCCTCCCCGTACCGTACTATTAATCCTATTATACTAGTGATGTGCTTGAGCACAAATGGCTAGCGAGCCTAAAGACTATACTATTTTTGTGATGAATGATTTGTCACTTAAAACCTGAAATTACCGGTCCGAGAAATTCCAAACGCACACGTGAACTTGACCGGACCCTTTCTTTCTCTTCATATTGGGTAAAGGGTCTGGCCCGCGAGACTATCCCCCTCCCCGTACCGTACTATTAATCCTATTATACTAGTGATGTGCTTGAGCACAAATGGCTAGCGAGCCTAAAGACTATACTATTTTTGTATGAATGATTTTGACTTGCCGGCATATAACCATGATAAAGAGCGCATTGACTTACCACCGTCACAAACTCGAATAGAAATGGAAGTCCCTTAAGTTTTCAAGTTTGAACTGCACCCGCAAAAGACTTCAAAACGGTAAACAATTCAATTTCTAGGGTGATACGGGGCACTGATCGATAAACCAGAGGATTCTGTTTAGTGCAATTTGGGACAGGGTCGACCACATTACTAACACAAAAACGCGAGGGTCAAAGTACAAAATGACATACGTACGTCCAAACATATATACAAATAAATAAATAAACTAGTGGTGTGCTTGAGCACAAATGGCGAGCGAGCCTAAAGACTACTATTTTTAGTGACTTCTAACACTGAAGCTACTGAAAATAAGGTCCAGTTTTTTTATTTAGCATACAGGGTAAAGGGATTTCAGTGCCATAGTTACAACTCTCTGCAACTGCTTGAAGGAAAAAAACAACAACAAAACAATACACGTTATTTAAACGTTTTCTTTGTGATATTCTTTAGCTAAGTAGTGGTTGTAACACACAATGCTTTGACACAACTGGACATGCACCTACAGACTTACCTTCGTGGTAGTCTAGTGGACAATGTATTTTCAAGTAAATACTGTTGTGCACGGCTTATAACCATGACAAAGAGCGCATTGACTTACCACCGCCACTAACTTGAATAGAAATGGAAGTCCCTTAAGTTTTCAAGTTTTAACTGCACCCGCAAAAGAATTCAAAACGGTAAACAATTCAATTTCTAGGGTGATGATACGGGTACTGATCGATAAACCAGAGGATTCTGTTTAGTGCAATTTGGGATGGGGTTGACCACGTAACTAACACAAAAACGCGAGGGTCAAAGTACAAAATGACATACGTACGTCCAAACATATATACAAACTAGTGGTGTGCTTGAGCACAAATGGCGAGCGAGCCTGATAGTTAGGTAACATAAAATGTTACTATTTTTAGCTTACTTCATGCAAACACTATAATAACAGTTATGACATTTGATTTCAGCAAACAAATACAAAATCACTCTCTTACCTGGTTAATGGTAACTTTTTGTAGTATCAAACATCAACCATTCTGATAATCTCAATCACTAGTAACTCATGAACAAGCTCTCAGCTACGATTAAAAATTAACCAGTGTTATTATTTGTAATTTTAGCCAACAAATATGGAATAGAATTACTACTTACCTCATTCTTGAGTATTGATAACTTCTGTAGTATCAAATTGAAGTTACTTTGACCATCTGAATTACCTTGAATTCTTGACAACAAGCTCTCACCTACAAAAACAAAACACAATCAATTTTAGCACTTGGTAATTTTGTAGTACCAAATTTGAGTCATTCTGACTATTTGAATTTACCAGTCACTGTTGACAACAAGCTCTTAGCTATAAAAAAGAAAGGCCAGAGTTATTTTTGCTTATATAGCTAACAAATATGGAATTACTTACTTACCTCAGCATCCCTGGAGTAGTAGTAGCTTCCTTAGCATTAATACTTTATGTGCTTACATACGCTTTTCAGAAGTAGTGATAGCTCTTTTAGTACTGACTACAGGTGGCTCTTGACAACTAACAAGCCGCACTTAGCCGCAAAAAGGCGAAGTTTTGAATTTAAATCTGGTAAAGGGTCTTCAATGTCATAGCAACCGGTCGAATCAACTTTTAGTTTCTTGAAAAGCAAGCATTTTCGAAGGAATTTTCTCACACTTTGGAGCTTAAGTATAAAGTAAGGCTTGCTTAATGCTGTAGTTTCAGAATAAACTGGGGTCAAGCCTAAAAAGCCGTGTTTTTTGAAGAAAAAAGTTCCCTGCGCGCGCGTTTAAAGGGCATACGTACAATCCATACATACATACATATATACATATATACATATAACATAATATACCCGATTTTGCATTATCCACCCCTAATACTGTCTCGCTCGCCAACTAGTGGTGTGCTTGAGCACAAATGGCGAGCGAGCCTGATAGCTAGTTAGGTAACATAAAACTAAGTATTGTTACTATGTTTTAGCTTAGTTCATGGAAAAACTATAATAGCAGGTGTGACCTTTTATTTCAGTAAACTGATACAAAATCACTCTCTTACCTGGTAACTTTTGTAGTATTAAACATCTGCCATTCTGATAATCTCAATTACCTGCAGTAACCCTTGAACAAACTCTCAGCTACAATAAACAAAAAATCAGTGTTATTATTTGTAATTTTAGCCAACTAATATGGAATTACTACTTACCTCAATTTCCTGAGTATTGATAACTTCTGTGGTATCAAATTTAAATTACTTTGACTATCTGAATTACCTGAATTCTTGACAAACTCTCAGTTACAAAAACAAAAGACAATCAATTTTAGCACACAAATACAAAATTACTTTCTTACCTCATTTTCTTGAGCAGTGGTAACTTTTGTAGTACCAAATTTGAACCATTCTGACTACTTGAATTTACCAGTCACTGTTGACAACACGCTCTTAGCTACAAAACAAAAAGGCCAGAGTTATTTTTGCATATTTAGCTAACAAATATGGAATTACTACTTACCTCAGATTCCCTCGAGTAGTAGTAGGTTCCTTAGCATTAATACTACGGCATTCTGCCTACCAATGACTCTTGACAACCAACAATCGGCACTCCGTATCCCCCTTAAAACGGAGAATTAAATCTGGAAAAGGGTCTTCAATGCCATAGTAACAGGTCGAATCAACTTTTTGTTTCTTGAAAAGCAAGCGTTTTCGCCGGAATTTTCTCACACTTCTGCGCTTAAGTATAAAGTAAGGCTTGCTTAATTCTGTAGTTTCAGAATAAACTGGGGTCAAGCCTAAAAAGCGGTGTTTTTTTAAGAAAAAAGTTCCCCGCGCGCGCGTTTAAAAAGTATACGTACCATCCATACAATACATACATATATATAACATATACCCGATTTTGCATTATCCTACTGTCTCGATCGCCAACAAACATCCCCGATTTTTTCATTTTACCCCTGTAAGTGTCTCGCTCGCTACGCTCGCTCGCCAATTATCTCCGAAGACTTGCCAGAAGAAAAAAAAGACAAAGAGCTACGAGGGGAGGACAAATGTTCACAGTTAGGTCTTACAAACTTATCCAGTTCATTTTCTATTCTACTAGTGGTGTGCTTGAGCACAAATGGCGAGCGAGCTTTAAACTACACTGTTGTTACTCAAACTACTAAAATAAGTTGAGTTGCTAAATTACGCATATACGGTAAAGGGGATTCAATGCCATAGTAACCACTCCCCTCAACTGTTTGAATTGAAAAAGAAGCAACAAAATCAAGTCACGTTATTTAAAATTTTCTTTGTGATATTCTTAATAGTAGTTGTAACGCACAATACTTTCACACAACTGAACATACCTACCCAAGACTTACCTTCGTGGTTCGTCTAGTGGACAATGAATTGTCTAGTAAATGCTGTTGAGTAGTGCTATAACTGTGACAAATAGTGCATTAACTTACCAGCGCCACTAACTCGAATAGAAATGGAGCTCCCAGTACCCGCAAAACAATTCAAAGCGGTAAACAATTCAATTTCTAAGGTGATACGGGTATAATGGTCGCTAAACCAGAGGATTCCGTTTAGTGTAGTTTGGGACGGGGTCGAACGCCGAGCGAACACAAAAATACGGAGGGTCAAAGAACAAAATGACATACATACGTCCAAACATATATATAAATAAATAAATAAACAAACATCCCCGATTTTTTTCATTTTTACCCCTGTAAGTGTCTCGCTCGCTACGCTCGCTCGCCGATTAGTGGTGGTGGTAATTTATCTTGGTTATTGCGTGTTTTGACGTACCTATACGCCTTGCATAACAGATTTAAATTCATTTTCCAATAGTCAAGTCACTAAGAGAATTCAATGCAATGCTTTTTCTACCAACAGTCTCGTATAATATTTCATTATCAATGGAGCTTACTTCGGAAATGCTGCTTAATAAGGATAATCCATTGGTTTAGATATCCTTACCCGTTTCGGACAAATTGATTGCTTACCCGCAAGGAGCTTACCCGCATGGAGCTTACCCGCATAGAATCAATTACTTTCAGGGAATCAATTACCCTCGGCAAGAGAATACCGTGTAAGTCTTGTGCTGTTATATTCAGTGATCAGGTGTATTTGCGTACAAATGTTGTGCATTGCTAAAGATCGGTACAATAGATTAAACATAAACATTCAACTAACAAAGAAATATTATAACCACTAGCTAGCATTCAAAATTGAATTTCAGTCCAACCAGCTAGCTTGCCATTTGTGCTGTAGCACATCAATAGTATAATTATTGTTGCCTATTCGTTGTCATAGCTCACTAGCATAGTGCTACAACGTTAAGCAAGTGGTCTTGTTTTTTAACCTGGTGACACCCAAACATTTTGTAATTGTGTATTGTTTAAACAAGCCTGTGAAAGAGACTGAATATAACTTTACTGCTAGCATATGCTAGACCGTCAAAGTGTGCTAAATATTTAATTTCAATTTTATGTGTGCAGGTTATAGTAATTGTCTTCATTTTTATACAAATAGGTAAACATAGAATAGAAAAATTATTACCAGATGCTCTATTAGCTACAAAGGAAGTTAACAATTGGAAGTATTTAGGCAGAGAACTTGGAGTTAGTGACTTGATCTCAGAAAACAGTAATGAAGGTTCCTATATTTTAAAGGAATGGATTATGAATGATAAAGAAGCATCATTAAATAAATTAAAAAGAGCCATGACCAATGTATATGGTAATTTATTACTAATTAGCTAGGAATACTTAATTAGTATTCTTTCATCAGCAGTTTAGCAACTGAAATGATGATAATTACAACAGTATGATCTGTTCGTATTGTTGAAATTGTGAAGTAGGCATGTCATTCAGACTCGTGATATTTTTGAGTAGGTATACAGCACTAGACAGATCGTATCTTATCAGTTGAGCTTTAGATAGGTAATTGGAAACACTACACTTAACACTATAGACAAGTTTTTTGTCAATTAGAACACAAGATTATTAATGAGTGTAAATGTCTAATATTCCTCTCCTCCTACTATAGCAATGGTTAAAACCTTATTCTCTCTCTCTCTTAGGATTGTCTTTTATGCTCTGTTGTAGTAGTTTCAGTGAGTATTTCCTTATTAACTGTGATAACATGTAATGTTAAACCGTTATCCAATGTAATTGTTAAAGAGATATTAATCTCGGTTGATAGAAGATAGTGTTATAACTTTGAGATGAGTTGAAGAACAGTTTAGTTTTAATGTAATAAGATTTAGAAATGTAGATGAGAAAAATGCAAATCATAAAAAAAAAAGATTTACATAATTGTTATTGTGAGCATTATGTACTTGATTTGAATTAAGTATGAAAAACACTTGTGATCAAATGTCACTACTAAATTTGATAATTATAATGTACTAAATTGCAGAACTATCAAAATTGGATGTCTCCATTCAGCAGTTGCACTATGAGACAAGAGATGTAAGCAACTGGTATGACTTGGGAATGAGTCTGGGTATATCTAGGAAGAAAATGAATAATGTGAGGGATATTGCTGGAGAGGACTTAGAACTTACTCAAAGAAAAGTATTATCCAATTGGTTAAGTGATAAAAAATCTGTCAGATGGGACGAGTTGATAGTTTCTCTTTATGTCATTGAAGAATATGAATTAGCTGAGACATTGTATAGTGAACACGGAGGTGAGACAGTTTCAATAGCTGATAAATAGTAAATGAAATCCTTGGATTGTTGTATTAATCTGTACATACAAGCTGAAAACTGACATTTGTTATATATTACAATTTTGTCATATTTTACAATTATACTACTACTATTACTACTACTACTAATAATAATAATAGTAATAATAATAATAATAATAATAATAATAATAATAATAATATCAATAATAACAATAATAATAATAAGTGTGGTATTAGTGGTTGAGTGTTGAAATCACAGGACCTAATTTTTTCTCTCTTTTTTCCCCTTTGCTTTTTTTTCCTTCAGGTAAAGACAATGCTTTATCAACTTTGCTCAGTTCTTATGAATTATTCGTGAGTCATCAGCATGATAATGGTAACAATTGTAATAATAATAATAACAGAAATAATAATGATGATGATGATGATAATTATTATAACTAGCACGTACCCTGCCACGAAGTGGCACTTAATGTACTAACATTAGCAAAAGCAGTTGCTAGCATGAGGTATTTTTAATTCCTTCTTATATCCTCTATCGCTTGGTTTATTTTTCTCTTCTACTTTCTTTCTCCCAGAACTATTTCAATTCACCATCTCCTTCCTTCTTCTTCAGTCATGGATTCCCTTCTCCTCCTTTTCCTGCTTCTCATCTTTTCTGTCTTCTATCCTTCTGTCCATGATTGGGGACTTGGGCTATGTGAAACTGTTGCTGTACCTTTTGAATGCCTCACGAACATTCGCTCTTGTCACTTGCTCTCTTGTTTAGGTGAGTTCACTACCCTCTATTCACACATCTTCACGTTTTACACAGAGTATCTCATCCTTTATAGCAAATGTTTCATTAGTTTACTTCTCAAAATATTTGTTAGTCTTACAAATATGATTTCTATGGCAAGTAGTTGTTTGGACATGTTTCACGATTATAATCAAAAGGTAAGTAGGGCTATGATACATTATGATAACACCAAGTGCACACAAGGTAAAGAAGCTGCTGAGTGTGTACTGTGTTGTATTTTACATATAGTTTTATATTGATATTATCTATATAAATGCTACAGAAAGACAGACTGCAGCAATTTAATGTCCAAGAATTAGATAATTATATTTAACTTTTCTCCTTCTAGATTTATCGCATTTAACTGAAAAAATATTTGACTTCCTTGACCAATCTTTAGCTATACTATTACCAGTTAGTACAGTTTGGAAAGACTTACTACGGCCATTAAAAATACCAAGAAGTGAGTTAAAAGAAATAGAATTGAAATATAACAAAAGCTCGGAGAAAGCAATGACTGAAATTTTAGTCAGATGGGTGCTGAACAATCCTGAAGAAAACGCTAATGCATTCACTTTATCCAAAGTGTTATTGTATGTTGGTCTACCAGACATATCTTTCAAAGTGGCTAAAAAAGTGGTACCAAGTAAGTACTAAATAAATACATTAACTAGAAAACTGGTTCCCATTGAAGTCAGCAGAGTGAGCCAAGGAGCTAGGCAAGATGAAAAGCTACAGCTATAGAATATTATAAGTTAGCTAATGTAGTTTTGATATTAATATCGTGACATTTTCTGAACTATTATATAAAAAATAATATGATACTTTGAAATTCTAATTACTAACTAAATCTTCAAGGAGCATTATCGAAAAAGACTCAAACTAAGCATTTAAGTTGTTGTTTTTTTGCATGAATTAAAACTTAAACATTTCTAGAATCTATAAACCTAAACAACACTGGAAACTAAGTAAAAATATAGATAAATACATATCTTCTGTAGTCTTACATTTTTCACATCTAGTTAACTTTTTTTTACACTTCACAGGAGACCATCAGGATCAGATGATCTCCACATTGTGTAACGAAGTCTTTGTGTAATGTAGAGAAGAATATTTTCTACCAATACCTATGTCTGTTGCTGCAGATTCAGAAGCTAAAGGTACTTCAGTGAAAAAGTCTCTTCATTAATGATCTAAATATAAATAATTGACAGTAAGTTAAAACAACAAATTAGTTGTTGTTCTTAGCAGTTACTCTACTTTATTATAGGAACTACACTTTCTTATGCTACATTGAACATCAAAATTTTAATGTAGTTGTGATATAGTGCTACATATTATCTTACCTGCTCTACAGTAGCAGCTTTATTAAACTCAACTTCCAGCCCTCATCTTTTTCATTTCTTTCTTCTCTTCTCATCTTTCAGCTGTGGCTTTGTTAACCTGCCTACCTGCCTAGATGTTTATTTTCTGCTTCTCATTTCTATTGGGTTCTACATGCAGCAAAAATAGTTTTGAATATTACCATACTTCATAGCTTGCACAGGCACATTGGCAGAAGAGTATGTATACACCTGAGGTTACAAAAAGGTTTCACATAATTATGCCTACACATATTAAACAGAAGACATAGATATATACTAGTGGTGTGCTTGAGCAGAAATATCAAGCGAGCCTACCTAGTTAGGTAACATAAAATTACATTATTTTTACTTCAAAATCTATATTATAGCATAGTTCATACAAAAGGTAGAATAGCAGTTGACCAGTAATTTTAGCAAATAAATACATTACTCACTTACCTGAGTATGTGTGATTTCTGTAGTCACAAATTAAAGCTGTTTTGACTATCTAAATTACTGGTAATTCTAGACAACAAGCTATCAGCTACAAAAAAATGGCCAAGTTATTTTTGTAATTTTAGCTAACAATATAGAACTAAGTACTTACTTAGCTTCCCCTGAGTGGTGGTAGCTTCCTTAGCATTAACATCAAGGCATTCTGACTACCAGTGGCACTTTGCAGCCTCCCAATAACAGCAAAGTTTGAAATTTTGTCAGGTAAAGGGTTTTCAATACCAAAGTAAGCAGTCGCAGCAACTTCTTATGACTTCAAAAACAGGTATTTCACAGGAATTATCTCACAATTTGGAGCCTAAAGTTAATGTAAGACTTGGTTAATGCTGTTTGTTTTGATCCTTTTACAACCAGTTAAAGGAATTAATTATAACGTTATTTAATTCAATGACTGTAGAGAGTAGATATTACTTAAATCACTGATTCTTGTTGTTTTTTAATAGAAAATATCCAGTAACATTGAAATAGTTATTTCATTCAATATCTGTACAATTCTATGGCACACGTGATCCGTTTCCAATTCGGTAGGATAACTCTGAACATGGGTGACATGGGAAAATATTGCCTTAAGTCATATATCCTGTTTACTTCAATACATTTTTTATGTGGCAACAAGTATTAGACCCTGTTCATGTACGTAATAAATATATATCCTCAACCTATTAGTATACAGCTCTGCTCACTTTGCTCACTCTGCTGAATTTATAGTCATTGGCTAATGAAATTAAAAATAATTTAATTACTACAGAACAACAAACTATAAAAAAAAATAAGAATAATGTATTTCAAGTGTAAGTAATTAAATTTTATACCGTACATACTCACTTCAGAACATTCCACCCAACCAGCTCAGCCTATGAGTCCAGAAGTCACTCTGGACAGTTTAGTGAGTGAAACAAGAACAGTAAAAAATTATTATGATCTCGGGCTTAAATTGAAAATACCCAATCACATCATGAATAGGATAGTACGTAATTTTATTAATGTGGAATCTGCAAAAATTGAAACTTTTTACGAATTTTTATTACGAAAAAATCCTACTTGGATGAAAGTGATTAATGCATTGAATGCTATAGGGGAAAATGATGTTGCTAAACAAATCTATCATAAATATTTCTGTAAGTTAAAATAAATACTTTGAATAATATGAAATATCCCATGCCATAATAATCTACTTACTGACATTAAGAGCAAATTTCTTGATATAAAAATGTCATCGTAGAATCTATACTGAATTGATCACATTAATCTTAACTCATCACACAAATATTTATTAATCCACTCACTTTGTTCGTTACAGTGCTAAGTACAAAACACTGTGAGACTTATCATATAGCAAAATGTGACAATCCAGGAAAATTGCATGGCCATTATGTTGGAAAATCTCTTTATATAATTTAGTACGTGCATATTTTTCATAGTGGATACATACTTCAAACATGACATAGAGTTAGTGAATACACTACCTCACACATGACATAGAGTTAGTGAATACACTACCTCACACATGACATAGTTAGTGAATACACTACCTCACACATGACATAGAGTTAGTGAATACACTACCTCACACATGACATAGAGTTAGTGAATAGACTACCTCACACATGACATAGAGTTAGTGAATACACTACCTCACACATGACATAGAGTTAGTGAATACACTACCTCACACATGACATAGAGTTACTGAATACACTACCTCACACATGACATAGAGTTACGGAATACACTACCTCACACATGACATAAAGTTAGTGAATACAATACCTCACACATGACATAGAGTTAGTGAATACACTACCTCACACATGACATAGAGTTACTGAATAGACTACCTCACACATGACATAGAGTTACTGAATAGACTACCTCACACATGACATAGAGTTACTGAATAGACTACCTCACATGTGACAGAGTTAGTGAATTGCTGAGGATATATTTTAAATATAGAGTATTCCAACTAATCAGCAGTAGAATGTAGTCTTAATCAGAGTGGGTCGTTTTTAAGGAAAAACAATGGTGTAGGTTTGATTCCTCGACAACAACTTTCATTATTCACATTTTTCCTGATTAAAAGATATTCGTTCTAGTTTTTTAAAGGGGTTAAAATTGATTAATTATTGTTCTTGTTTAGCTACAAACTGTCCTGAACCAAAATTACAAGGAGGTAGTGTTACATTCAATGGTAACAGTGCACAATCGCTGGCCGTGTACCGTTGTGAGGAAGGATCATCGCTCATAGGCATCAGTGTAAGACAGTGTCAAACAAATGGCACTTGGACTGGGACTGATCCCAAATGTATAGGTAAACAACTAGAATTTATCAAACCAAAAAAATAATCAACATTGTCTTGAATAAAGAATAAAAATTTTTTATATTTTAAATATTTCTCTAAATAACACTAGCTATAGCTAATCGGAACCAATGTGTGATGTTGTTTTGCAGGTCTAAGTTTTGCCACTAAAACAGAACAAAATAACTTTCTGATTGTTTGGCTCATTATTATCCTAATGTCATATAATATTAATAATTAAAAATTTATTTTTAATTATAATAGTTGATAACACACAGTCCAGAAATTATAATTTAAATGTTTGAATGTATTCCAGATTGACCGGCATTATATTTCTAAACCAAAAAAATTGCAAAAAATAATTAAAATTTTTACCGCCTACAGGAAATCTGGCACGAAATTTTACGCCCACTGCATACTGCATCCATTTTAGCACCAGTGTAGCTAGAGCTACAACACTCTAGAAATGGTGTTGCTAACCAGATCACTTGTGGTACCTGCAAGCAAGTATTGACTAAACAGGAAGTACACAAGAGTTCTTGCGAAGTACATAAAAAATAACAATAAAGAACAAATTAATAATTATAATAATTTAGTTTATAATAACATTTTGGATTTGTGCACACTTTGAGGCTGTTGCTAGGGGTGGAGGTTAGAATCGAAAGAAACAAAATACAGAGGTTGACCATCTGGAGAGACACCCAAGGCCTTGTGAGAGCATTTGCAGAGTATAGCACCCCCATCACATCTTCCAGATGAAGACCCTACACCACAGTACCATACATCAAGTTCTGTCATGGAAAAAATGTGTTGCCCCATTTGCACTCACATTCTAAACCAACCTCTTCAAATGTCATGTGGAGCAGTCATCTGCCTAGACTGTTGTTGCAAATGGATTCAGCACTCTCCATCTCTTTCTTGACCTAGTTGTTACAACCACTCTCTTGGAAGATCAAATCACCTTTAATAACCTCCCTCAATGATCTTTGAATTAATTGCAAGAGAAACTGTATGAAAATTGTGCGTGCTTCCTATCTGCAAATTGTAAGGAGCATTTCCCTCAAGTTATAGACTTGCCATCCAAAATCACTATCCAGGATGTGCTAACAAAGCCCATTACTACATCTCCTCCAACTACACCAGCTGAAATGAAGGTTACAGGGAATCTAGTGCGTAGAATCATGCAGCAGAATTCTGGATGCAGTGGAAATCAGGCAGTAGTGAAAGTTCCTACTCGGGGTCAGGTAACTCTACATTCTAATACACATAAACATTTTGCGACTTAGTGAATCACTTGTTCAGCCCATTACCTTGGCCACTCCACTGAATGCCGTATTCGAAGTGGTGAGGCTTGTCAGCGAACACAAAAGCATCGCTATAATAAGGTCAGCAGAATTCGCTCTATAGCCAGTGGAGGAGACTCTTTCATTCAGTTGGAAGCTGAGGTCAAGTCACTCACTAAGAATGAGGTGGATGAACTCCTTTGCCAAGCTCAGATTCCAGTTGTTATCCCCATAGAACATGGTCTAGCAACGTAGGCTGACCTTGCGTTGCTATGGAATAAGCTTAATTTATAAATAATCAAAATTAATGATAAAAAAAATATGTACATGGAGATTGTTCTAATCCCTGAACATCCAGATACCTAGTGAGAAGGAAAAGTGATGAGAGCTGTTCCTTTTGTTTATGTCCCTAACCTGATCACTAAAGTGGCAGACCACCGCCATGAGCTGTAAGCTTTTCAATGATCAATATAATTATGAAAGAAAAAGAAAAACCTTAGGTTTCCCAGTGGTCTTGTATATCACGATTGAGTTATCCCTAAAGATTGGAGCTATCCCTAAAGATGAGATGTGTATTAAGTTTGGTGGTGATAAAGGGTGTGGCAGTTTCAATGCAAATGATGAACACGGTGCATCTCAACTACACAAAAAAGACACCATGAACACCCGAATGATATGCCTACTGCGAAAAAGGTAATGGAATGATTAAAAAAATGTAAAATAATATTACGCTTAATTACTTGACTGGCATTCCCATTAGTTAAGAGATGTGTTCCGTATACATGTCCTACGCTGTATGGAGGCAACGGTATCACTGGCTTTAAACACTGAAATCAGAGGCAGGAAATTATGAATTCCTTTGTCAGCTTCATGGTCTTAGTGGAGCTAGTGGTATGCATATACAATACACTGGAGGTATCCACACATCTATTATTCATTGACTTTAGGACGGCACAACTGCTTATGGTGACACATCACCAGCAGCAGTTTGATCAAGCCTCTAGCTGAGAGAGTGAGGTGCCATACGTAGATGACAAACAAATAAAAAAACATAGGTATGAACAGTAATAGTTCTGTAATGTCATAATAATGTAACTTACAGAAAATGATATTGAGAATTTTAAGGCCTTCTACTGAGCTGAATTTCCATATGCTACAATGCTTCCAAAGATGCATGTATTGGAGGACCAAACTGGTCCTTGGTTGAAGCAATGACATCTGGGAGCTGGATTGATGGGGGAGCAGGGAGCCGAGTCGATACATGCATATATGATGCGGCTAGAACGCACTTACGAGGGTGTGTCAAATGAAGTTGATAGACTCAAATACATTATTAAAGAGCAATGCTAGAATCAGCTCCATCTTTAACTTCCCTTCGACCACCCATGAAAAAGAGAAAGCTAGAAGATGAAGAAGACAACACAGGCACCTTATCCCCAACACAAGCACCTTATCCCCAACACAAGCACCTTATCCCCAACACAAGCACCTTATCCCCAACACAAGCACCTTATCCCCAACACAAGCACCTTATCCCCAACACAAGCACCTTATCCCCAACACAAAGCACCTATCCCCAACACACGCCACCTTTATCCCCAACCACAAGCACCCTTATCCCCACACAAGCACTTATCCCCAACACAAGCAACTTATCCCAACACAAGCACCAATTATCCCCAACACAAGAACTTATCCCCCAACACAAGCAATTATCCCCAACACAGGCACCTTATCCCCAACACAAGCACCTTATCCCCAACACAGGCACCTTATCCCCAACACAAGCACCTTATCCCCAACACAAGCACCTTATCCCCAACACAGGCACCTTATCCCCAACACAAGCACCTTATCCCCAACACAAGCACCTTATCCCCAACACAAGCACCTTATCCCCAACACAAGCACCTTATCCCCAACACAAGCACCTTATCCCCAACACAAGCACCTTATCCCCAACACAGGCACCTTATCCCCAACACAAGCACCTTATCCCCAACACAAGCACCTTATCCCCAACACAAGCACCTTATCCCCAACACAAGCACCTTATCCCCAACACAAGCACCTTATCCCCAACACAAGCACCTTATCCCCAACACAAGCACCTTATCCCCAACACAAGCACCTTATCCCCAACACAAGCACCTTATCCCCAACACAGGCACCTTATCCCCAACACAAGCACCTTATCCCCAACACAAGCACCTTATCCCCAACACAAGCACCTTATCCCCAACACAAGCACCTTATCCCCAACACAAGCACCTTATCCCCAACACAAGCACCT
>WLWD01001386.1_pt1 | contig 57380 bp, 42 predicted proteins | sample 6712731 | NCBI WGS metagenome assembly WLWD01 (sample SAMN12718690, study PRJNA576275) | sponge metagenome | isolation source: marine sponge | host: Mycale hentscheli | place: New Zealand: South Island, Marlborough, Capsize Point | collected 2014-11-01 | reverse complement strand
GACTTTGTGTGTGTGTGACTCATCATCCTCACTGCTTTAGGTACTTTGAACACAAGCTACAAAAACAAAAGCATTCTCAAAAATTTAATTTTTGTCCATAGATCAATAGGCTAAATAGCATAATTTTTTGTTCCTAACCTTTAGATTCAAGCCCAAGTGTAGTGTTTCGCACTCACGCTAAAGTTGAAATTTAGCAGCACTCTGAGGTCAAAGTGCACTTGTCATTTAATAATAGTATTTTATCAGGAGCTCTTACAATCTGCTTCACTTTGTTAAGTAGTAGAAGTTATAGTGATCTAGCTACTTGTTTTGTAATGATGCTGATATGGTAGTGCAGTCTTACGATAAGTCTTATAGTCGACTATGTGTTGTTGATCAACAAAGTAAACTAACCCCAAGGATAGCCAGCTTTTATAGACACAAACATTAATTCATTAGGATTCTTAAGACGCTCGCGCAAAAATTAAAGGCAGCTGAATTCACTCGCTTCACGTGCTTTCCCATTATTATTGGTTATTATTATTATTATTGTATTCTATGGGGTAGGCACCCACTATCACCAAAGCGCCCACTCTGTCCATTTCTCTGATAAATATTAACACCCTGGTTTTAAATTGCATACACGAACAAGTATTCCTTGTCAATTATGTGGCCAGCAATAGAAGTCGTTCCTCTGCTGTGCCATTTCAAGCAAATTGACGGTAGTGAAGGCTGACTTTTCTGACTAGAATATTAATGGTGAATGTCCAGAAAGCCTTAAAGACTATTGAATCTGATGTCTTATGTTAGTTTTGTTAAAGTCGAGTAAGTAGTGCAGCCTGTGCAAGTTTTCAATAATGCTGTGTATGTAAATTTTGTGTGTGTGCAAATTCTCGCATGTACAAAAAATGGGTGAGTGCCCACTCGGCCAATTTTTGTAAGTGAATGGTTAAGCGCTTATCGGTAGACATGGTAGACTATGGTATTATTATTATTATTGTTATTGTTATTTATCGTCATCATTATCTATATAATAATAAGCTTGACAATGACAGTAGTGTGTGTATTCATGAATAATTCATTAGCTGGGCCAGGATGTTAAAATGTCGCCACTAATTGAATAGCTAAAGTATCATTCAGTAGAGGCAAGTAAGGAAACGACATGTGTACCTAAGGAAAGGGAAGGCAAAGTCCACAATCATGGATTGAAGTACAGACACACTGAGAACCAGGAAGAGGTACAGATAAAGGAGCAGAAGGGAAACCATTAACTCAAGAATAACGAAGGAAGGGTTCAGGAAGAAAGAGAGCAGAAGAGGACAAATGATGTAACTAAACCAAGTGGTAGATAATTAAGAGATTAAAGTACCTTATGCTACAGCGCCACTGTATGGCAGAGTACTTGCTACTTATTATTATTATTGCTATTATTATTGTCATTTTTACTATTATTATTGTTTTTGTTGCTATGATATTATAATTAGTATGAGTAATAGCACGGGTAACCGTGATATTCGGGATTAATAGCACGAGTAGTGCTATTTCAATAGCTTTACGAGTGCTATTGATCCCTAATAGCACAGGTTACCCGTGCTATCACTCACTAATAGTAGGCCAGCTTTTTAAAAAGTCATTTGCAATTGTATCTACACTGTATCGTTCGCTCAATTTCAGGATTAGTTTCCTCTGGAACTTCGTTTTCAACATATGGCTCCTCCTAATCTGTTTAAACATTCCGTCTGATATGGGTAGAGCTTCTGTGGTAAAGAATGATATTGTCTCCAACTAGAAACTACTCGAACTGTATGTTTCCAAGGTTAATGCTCCACGCGTGCGCACTTACCCATACTATTTCACTTAGCTACCGTGGTATTTCACTTAGTGTCCACTTAGTTATCGAGGTATTTCAATTATTTACGCGCTATTTCACTTTACCTGTGCAATTTCAGTTGAACAGTGATTTTTCCTATACATTTTTGAATGGGAAACTTACATGCCGTACTATTATTATTATTATTATTATTGTTATTAGTTGAGAGTACCTGGTATTAGATTCTTATTAACTGGTTTTGATATGTTCCTCTCATCTTCTTCACCACACTCACTACTAAAGCACTGGCCAGGGAGAGGCGAGTGGTATGTGGCAGAGTTCGGTCAAATACATTGTAATTGTATTTAATTGCAATTAAATATATATTTTTTGCAGTAATTTCAATGTAATTGTATTTGAGTGAATCTGAGTTTATGTATTTGCAATGTATTGAAATAGTAGCAAAATTAAAGTTTGAAATACGTGCATTGCTAATATAAAACAGAAATGAAAAGAGGCGAGAGAAAATATGGGCAAGTCCCTCAAAAATTCCTGGGGAAAAGGAAAGTGGAAATACCATTTGGATATTTCATTGGAGGTCACTGTGTGTGCGCATGCACATGTGTATGTACATGTGTGTGTGTGTATGTACATGTGCATATGTGTGTGCGCACACATGTGTATGTACATGTGTGTGTATGTGCATGTATATATATGTGTGTGTGACAGCAGATAACGTATGTGACGTACACATGACACTGTCGTATTTTCAAAGTATTTGCGATGCTAATTAAATACAATTCTGAAGTCAAGTATTTGTATTTGCGAATTGTATTTGAAGAGAGCAGTATTTTCAATTGCAATTAAATGATTTTGAGTATTTTACCCCAACTCTGGTGTGTTGTTGAAAGGGTAAATTCTAATAGACAGCAAATAAAGTCAAACAAGTGCAAATTTTGAATTGACTTTTGTTATACGTAATGTGGCACACACTCTCCACCCACACTCCCCTCCCTCCTTAATATAGTTCCCAATGACAGACCACACCCACTAATATACCTATGAATGGAAATAATTGGGCTGGAGAGAGGATATTTTTGTTTGTTTGTTTGTTTCTTTTTTTTGTGTGGGTGGGGGGTTTCATGTTTGTTGTTAACCCTTTCACTGCCGAGTTTATGATGGCCATTTTGGCCAAATGTAATAATGTTGTTTTTTTTGTGGGTTTTTTTGTTTGTTTTTTTTGCTGCACAGACATTTAGCAAGAGAAATATTTTAAAAGCAAGTTCAGACTGTTTACTATGATGGGGAAAAAAGTCTATTAGTCCGCACAAAGAATAGCTAAAACTTTAGACTTACCGTTACCAACGGTACTAACTGAAACTCAATTATTGATGACCTCAGAGCTGCTATGGAGTACAGACAGAGTACACGGCTTATTCGTCTTCTATTTGATGGATTCTGGGCTTCTCAACCTTGTACTATAAAATATTTCGGGCAGACAGACAACTCTTTTAATGGTAAAAAACAACAACAACTAGCTAAACACCTGTGCTATCATTTCGATTTTTTTAATTACAGGAAGTACTACGTCAGAGCAACATAATAACAAGAATGGGAATGTTGTATTGGATAATCAATTTTTTTAATACGGAGAACCGCTGACGAAATTCAGAACACCATATGGCATCTACGGCAGTGAAAGGATTAAATGTTTTTTTTATTATTGTTTTTGTGTTGTTGTTATTTATTGTTTTTTTTATATTTATTTATTTTTATTTTTTTACATTGTATTTATTATTATTTTTATTTTTTTATTTTAGAGAAAACACTACCGTCAGTTGAGACTTGTCTAATTATTGATAGGTCGCATCAGAACAGTGGCAGCATCCGGGATCACTCCAGTACAGCGGCAACCAGTTACGTGTGGGATCACTGCAGGATGTGTGTGCTGTTGAGTGGGAAATTCTGGATATCTGATTTGGGGTTCTTCATGCAGGACTAATACCAACATATTTTTGTAAACAAGCAATGACCATATTATGGTGTAAATGTAAAAGATTGTTGTCATCTATATTTGGCTCATATTGAATGATGTTGTAGAAATGACACAAACATTATTATTCATAAAGGTCAATAATTAGTGGGGGCAAAGATCTGTGAGGCATGGTCTCAGCATGGCACAGTTTATGAGTATTGTAGGAGGTGATTGCCCAACTGATGTTAGGGTTATTAGATGAAATCACGAGAACTCTGACATTTTAAAAATTGATACCGTAGAACCTCCGAACTGAGAACAATTTGGGACCAGGTTCACAGTTCACAAATCATTTTTGTTTGCCTTCGGAGGTTGTTTATAATTTGCCTCCAAATATCATGTATTCCATTAGTTATTAATACAGAAAATTGGTGTTTGTTTTAAGAAGGGGGAGATACGCCATACTTTTTCTATAGGAATGGGTAGAGGGCTAAGGGAAGTTCACTGAACAGAGGTAATTTACTTTAGAGAGTTCACTATCAGAGGTTTCACATGCTCACTTGGTGCTGCTAACTGCTGCATAGTAGTCCTCAAATGGTGTATGGGACGATTGCTTGTACATAGTTCACCGGTGTTACAAATACTGGTTTTGGCCACTTAGTATACAAACGAATGTATATTATTATAACTGTACCAGGTTAACTATACCGGGTATTACACATCAAAATATTCCATAAATGCATTTACAGTGGAACATTAACAGTGAACTCTGTAATGAGCAACGCCATGCAATGGATATACACCAGTGCATAAAGTCATACTTTTGTTATACACGTGGCATACTACTCCAGTGACTCTATCTCACTTACGTCACCAGTGTGTATCTTTCGTAATGGACTGCATTACTGGAGTACTGTGCAATACCTTACACCAGGTGTACACCATACTATGTGTACTAGATATGTTGCTGGAGTATACCCAATGTATTCTTGACAATGTCTTACCACAGCATGCAGTGTATAGATACTAAATATACTATAATAATGTATTCCAAATGTTTTCTTAAATGACGTGATAGAATTCTTTGACAGTAATACTGATTATTATATAAATTTCTGAGCTAGCTATGTGGCTAAAAAAATTTATAATAATTAAAAAATGTCTAAAATGGTTATGAAGAGTTTGATGAATCCACTAGATCCAGGGCCACGCTTGATGTGCTGTCTGTCACCATCCCGAGCTACTCTGGTTTCTGTCATAGCTGCAGTCCTCATCAAAGCCTCACTTCTCACTTTCTTCCCATAACGAGCCAATCGGTTTCTGAGGATAATAAAAAAATTACAAAAAATTGGCTGTAAACAATACCCATTAAAAGAAATGAACTGGTAAACAACAACACATTAAAAATTAAAAATGTTTTTCTGTGTAAATTACACTTGCATGAAGTATATTGGGCGAATAACATGAGATAACTTTGTAAAGTGCCAATCCACGAACAAAGTAACTCAACTATCACAATCATTCCGCCACAAACAACTTCAATTCTGACAAATCATACGGGTCTAATCACCACGAGATAAGGAAAAGATGAGAGCACAAAAATTAGCAAAAACAATAGGAGATTAAAGCAATTTACATACTACTAATTATCATTTGATGCAATACTTTTAAATAGAAAATAGAAGAGCGAAAGACAAAGGGGAAAAAAAAAAGGAAAAAAAAAAAAAAGAAAAAAAAAAGAAAAAAAGAAAAAAAGAAAAACAAACATGAAAAAACAAACAAACAAACAATTTATTAATCAGAAGTAAGCTGATCTTTTGTCAAAGTGAAAAAAACTTTTTTTATGAAGAATAGCACACATGCAACAATATAAACTTGAAGTGATGACAAAGTACACTACACACACAACAAATAAACAGTAACAGCAACAAAAAAACAACAACAAACAAACAGAAAAGTGTTATATAGAGCAAGTCACCTGTAACTCTTACATTCCGGTTCTATTATCAACCGGCACAGTCTTCGGACATCATGGAAAATTAAATTTATCAACTGGCATAGCGTACAGACATTCACAAAAACACCCAAATAGTAATACTGAGTTATGTAATACTTGCTATTATTTTTTTGTTTGTTTGTCTTTTGCTAGGAAGGAGTGGCTACACTGTGCTTGTGGTGGGTACTAAACACTGCCAGGAAGTTTTTTGGATGATCAAGGTCAAGAGCATATTAGTCCACATGATTACAATGATTTTTTTTCATATTATAAATTATAATAATGTTATAATACCACAAAATAGCAAATATGGTTATGATTAGTTCTGAATTGATACCAATTCTTTTGTACTAAAAAAAACAAACTGGGTTAGTGAAGTAAAATCATAACAGGTAATGGTTGTCGATAGACTTCGAGAGAGTCCACATATCTCCGGGATTTATCTATTTTTGCGAAGAGTTGCACCACTTAAATGAAGGTTCAAACTCCAGGGCTTCTTTTGGTGGAAATTTTGTCGCAGGAAGGAAGAATAGTATGTGTGTGTGTGATGTGTGCATGATGTGTGTGATGTGTGCATGATGTGCGCGTGTAGTGTGTGATGTGTGTGTGCAGATGTGCACATGTGGTGTGTGTGTGATGTGTAGGATGTGTGCATGTGTGTGGTTTCAATGGCGGCCTGTACGATAATGCAGTAAACTACGACCGATACCTGATTTTATCAAAATGTATACTGCGTCTGTTTATTGACCACTACGAAGTTTATAGTACTGATTCAGAACTACTCTCTATGATCACTATATCATGTGGAGTGTGGCCAATGATCTTAAGCTGTACTATAAGATGTGCATTATTTGGAATATCAATCCTAAAACGCATCCTACATAGCTAGTCCTAACCAAACACACTCACACACGACATAACCACATTATGAATTTGTATTAGCATAGCTTCAGTCATTACATAAAAAATAAAATAAATAAATAAAAAAAGACGAATTTGGTACGTACTCCAGTCAGATAAGTTGACTTAGTAACTAAAGACTTTTGAAAGACATTCAATGAAACAGTGTGCTGTGTATTAATTATTGAAACCACAATGAATCTGAATTCTTATCATAATGTTTCAACTTCATGCCGCCATCACAAGGATCTAGATAATTATTATAAAGTTATATAACTTTGGTGGCGACTATATATAATATACAGTCAAACCTCTCTTATCCGGCCTTCGAAGTTACGGACACCTCTATTACCCGGACAGCTTTGGCCGTAAGAGAATTCAATTTTAGATGGTAAGGTACGCCAATTAGCGCACGCGCGCGTACCACAAGATTGCAGCTGCGTGAACGGGCGTGCATTATTTTAACCTTTCGTTGACTATGGCGTCTGTGCTGAAAAGGAAGCGTAGTGTTGTTACCTTTGAGAAGAAGCTGGAGATAATCGCACACATGAAGAAAGGCAAATCAGTGAGGGCAGTATCTGAATTGTGTAGCATTCCAAAGAGTACGATCGGGGATATTTGGAAGGACAGAGAAAAGATTGAAGCCCATGTCTCTGCAAGTGAGTGCCCTTCCTTAATGAAGAAGAGATGTATTGTGAGAGAGGCAAATTTTGAGAAGATAGATCAAGCATGCCATCTATGGTTTCTCCAGCAACGCTCAAAAGGGGCTCCAATTTCAGGACCACTACTGAGAGAAAAAGCTCTACTGTTATTTCCTCAGTTGTACCCAGAGAAAGCAGCAGATTCATTCAAGGCTAGCGGAGGCTGGTTGCAGAAATTTTGTAGTAGGCATGGAATAAGGGCAATGTCTCTTCAGGGAGAAATCTAGGAAACAAACAAAAATTACATCATATTTTAAGTAAAATATAAATATTTTTTGATGTATGCATATATACTTCTTTTTCTATCATAAGTAATTATTTTATATTTAACATGTTCTAAGTTACGGACAATTCTTAGTTACGGACACCCCTTGGTCCCAAGGTGTCCGGATAAGAGAGGTTTGAGTGTAACTGGTAACATTCTTGGTGACTTGCATGTAGCATATATAGCCAGCACTCCAGCAGTCCCTTTAAACAAGAATTCAAGCACTCGGTTAACTTTCAGCACATAAAGCAAATCTACTGCACATGCAAAAAATTAATTAGCTCATGTGATTACAACGTGACAAAAGGGGGCGTGGCGTTACTCACTAAAGCTAGTACACATGGTTCGTGTTTTCTAAAAAAATCAGCCCAAATTTAAAAGTAGCACAATAAAAGATCTTAAATCTTTGTTCTGAGTAAGTTACCTAATCAACCATTAATTGTCAGTCATCTCTAAAGTTATAGTATTACAGATATACAGACACACAAACAGACAGGACGACTCACTAGGACCCTCTAGCGCATACAGTGAATAAATGACTGACTACACCCATTTACAGTCCTTCCACATTTAAAAGAAAGTTCATGGAACTGTAACACTATTATAAAAACAATACATATCTACTATATGATATATAAATGGTTGACTTATACCTTTCAGGTCACAGTCCACTTCTTCTGATTAAGTTCCATCCCTCCCAAGCCCTTACTGTAAACTTGAGGAGCTCCTATGAAAGTAAAACATAAATAATTAAGTAAATAAATAAATAAATAATACAAATAGCTGTGCACCATGCTCCAATATACTTTCACCTGTTGGTATTGTATGTGAGTCTGTGTATGTAATGGCTCTGTGTGTCTGTATGTGTGTGTGAAGTATTCCAGACACACCTCAAATTAGTATTCTTTCAATTGCAACAGCATAGCCAATGGTCTCTGTAAACATATTGTGTTGTGTTGAAGACCAAAGCCAGAGCTGAACATTCCACTTGTCAATATTTAGCTAGTTATCATTTCACCATCATTCCACATTTAGCTAGCATGCACAATACTTCCGTATTTGTACAAGCACATTATATAACTATCACTAACACATTTTATTACTCGTTGCATCATTTCAAACTTCTCATTTACACATACGTCAGTATCGTATTTATCAAACAATCTAATATACTACACAAACACACACACACACACACACACACACACACACACACAAGTTCACTGGTTATACCAACACAAGATTTATATCGTATTCTATTCATGATTTAACTATTGGACAAAATTTTTTCAAGTGGTAATCAAATAAATTTCCTAGGATAACACAGTAAGGATTGGTAGACCAATGGATTATGTATAAGCTAAGCCGTGTTTCCAAAACCTTGAAAATGCTCTATTATACCAGAGCTCTAGTTGATAAAGCATTTTAGATTCTCGACTATTGGACAATGGATTTTCAAGTAAGAGCCAATCTGTTACGTAAGGCATATAGCCAAGATAACTTATCACTCCACCGCCAATAGAATAGAAAATGAACTCTGTTAAGCTTGTAAGACCTCACTGCGAACTTCTCTCCTCTCCTGTCACCGTAGCATTAATTTTTCCTGATTATTAACTAAGTCTTTTCTCCCGAATTTCTTGTGCCTGTGCCAATGTTCATGTTTTTAAGTAGCTTCCGTGGGTGGAATGCATTGACCATGGACATGTGTGGAATGCTGCCATATATATATATATATATATATATATATATATACCAAAATCTCAATTGAGACTTGTTAATGAGGGTCTTGCTTCGCTCACACGATGCTACTTAGTGGGAGCCCAATGCAGGGAACCAATTCCAACGAACAATCTCTGTCTATATTACTATGAGTGGAAGTCTAAGACAACAACCGAGAGGCCAGCCTTTACGACCTGACTCATCAGACGTTGACCGTGCACAAGTATTTCCCTCTTCATGTTGGGATGCAATGCTAGTTATGCAAGTAGTGTGATCTGTGCATGTCACATATGTATACATTCTACGATCTCTTCCTTATAATCATGATTGCTGTATTATGACTGATCTCCTGTGCTCCTGTGGACAGCCATATATACTGACATGATCACAACAACACTTGTCAGTTTACTCTAACTTTCCAGTACATGGTACACTTCTTATAGTCAGTATTACAGAGGGACCCTCACTGCTACAATTTGTAATGTTGGACCATTTTTCCTGTCAAAACCTTATCTAGGTCGACAAATAGCTAACTAAAAAAGTGAGGGTCAAAGTACAACATGACATATGTACGTGTACACACAAACTAGTATGAGCTTCAGGCCTTGGCATAATTCAAAGACGAAGAAAAAAATATAGTACTGCTGGGTCTGCTATGCTTTTATAAACTAGTGATGCGCCTGAGCACAAATGGCGAGCGAGCATAAAGCTACACTATCGTTAAACGATTGATTTACACTCATGCTATTAAAAAAAATCGAGTTTTGAATTACGTATATAAGGTAAAGGGGATTCAAAGCCATAGTATCCACACCCCGCAACTGTTTGAATTGAAAAAAAAAAAAAAAAAAAAAAAAAAGCAACAAAAACAAGTCACGTAATTTAAGTGTTTTCTTTGTGATATTCATTAGCTAAGTAGTAGGACAATACTTTCACACTTAACTGAACATACCTGTGCAAGGCTTACCTTTGTGGTTAGTCTAGTGGACAATAAATTTTCAAGTCAATACTGTTGCGTAGGGCTTACAATTATGACAAATAGCTATATTAACTTACCACCGCCACTAACTCGAATAGAAATGGAACTCCCGAAAAGTTTTGAGTTCTACATAACTGTACCCGCAAAATAATTCAAAGTGGTAAACAATTCAATTTCTAGGATGATACGGGTAATGATCGATAAACCAGAGGAATCTGTTTAGTGAAGTTTGGGACGAGGTCGAATGCTGAGTTAACACAAAAATACGAGAGGTTCAAAGTACAAATGACATACGTACGTCCAAACATATATATTAACAAACAAACATCCCCAATTTTCAATTGTGTTACCCCTGAGAATGTCTCGCTCGCTTCATTTACTCGCCAATAAAAAAAAAGTTCATGTGTTTAGGTCTGCTCCAATTAGCTTGGACCCACCACTCACTGTTTGGCAGATCCAATTCTTTATTTTATCAAGACGATTTACCAACTTATGTAACTGGTGACGTGGGCAAAAATAGGGGTCGCATGTTCCATATTAATAAGTAAAAAATAAATAAATAAATAAATAAACAAGAGTTAAGTTAATTAAAACTAAAGTTATAATCGTTCTAACAGCCAATATTAAGTTTTAATTAACATATGGCTGTTAGAACGAGAACATTTCCGTTATTATAATTGTTTCAGCCGAGAATGACTGAATCATCATATACACCACGGAATCTTGATTGTGTAACCCCTGTAAATGTCTGGCTCACTCACCAATTACATACAAGCTAAATCATGCGTTTGAGGAATTATCACAGATAACCAACTCGATCGTGAGGAGGAAGCCCTAGGAAGAGGGCGGCTATCTAGCTTAATTAAAACTCTAGTGGAGCCCTAGATCATACCACCCTGCCCCTTCTTGCGCAAAGACAAAATAAATGAATAAATAAAACAGAGACATATGTTTAAAGCTTCCAGGATGCTGGCTGTCCATGCTGCGTGCAAATCACCCTCCAAGGTATAATAAACAGTAAGCGTGCCCTCCAGAAATATTGCTGTTTACAGCGTACTATTATATCGCTATGGAGAGTTCGACCTCTGTTGACCCCTGAAGAGGACTTAGGCAAGAAGTCAAAACATCGGGTCAAGTTTTTATTTTCTATTGAGCGAGAAAAATGTGCTATTATCATTATTTCAGCCGAGAATGGCTGAATCATTAAAGAAAACCTTAGATTGTACTATTAAACGTCAATTCATCTAACCATTTGATTTTGCCTATTCCTGTTGAAAATTCTGCCAGGACGTCAAAGGTATCTTGAAAAGTCTTCTCTGATTCAGTATTTCTGGAATGCTTTATCTTCTACTATTTCTCCTTCACACAATTCTACAAATAAATAATATAGCCATTCTATACTAAGCCATACCTTCATAACTTACTACTACTTGTTGCACAGTTAAGCCAGTATCATCAGCAGCTTCTTCTAACACATGCTGACATGCCTATGCTTCACTGAAACACCAGTCACCCCAGCTCTGAATACAGTACTTAAATGGGAAGTCTGAACAACGTCCAGCGACGTTGGAAGCTCGATCACAGCTACAACAGCTCAAGGCCCACGCTTTGGATGGCTTTCCAGAAAGCAAAATGGAGCTCACTGCGTGGGTGGAAAGGACTAGGTCGGAGAGAAGTGTGGCCGGCTATAATAGGCACTTTTGAGGGGGAGGTGACGACCCTGAAAGATTCCAGTTTCACCAGATATTTCCCATCCAAGGCGGCTTCCTTCCCAGGAATCTTCGATACGTTCTATCGCAAAATATTCCTGAACAGGGTGCACCAAGAGTAAAAACTTGGCTACCTGATGTACCGTTACCGAACACTGAGCCAAAACTTCAATTAAACCTATTAACTAAGTATTGTGCACGGGCGTTTCATGGAATCAATAACTATAACTGGCACTTGCACACATTTAATAGTCATGCCATCCTCAATTAACCAAACAGGAACAGGAAATGAATAAACAATCAGTGCAGTAAGCCTAGAAAAAAAGGAAAAAAAATTGAGTGGCACGCAACGCTGGTGGTGGGCAATTTTAATCTTGACTTTTTTTTTTGCCTAATTGTGGATGACTGGAAGTGCTCTGAGCAGTTTGAAAACTGACAGAAGAAAGTGCCGCTTATTTTGAACAGTTTGAAGCAATTTCCAAATTGATAGTTTTTTTTTTTGAAGGAATGCCAAGCTCTGGAAACCTGCTGTCTAGAGCTCTCTGGCCCTCTTGGTATTGCAAGTAAGTTAAACACTGTACTACACATGAACAGCTACACAAACACAGGAATAGAATTAAATTAGGGCTACTGCTCTGCCAGCTTAGAGAAGATCTATGGAGGTCTCATTCTTCTTATTGGTGGAGGTCTTTCTCTTCTTTTTAGGAGGTGGTCTTAGACTTGTGAGGGATGGAGCAGACTCTAAAGTTTGTTCTTGGAAGATGTACTTTAGTCTGTCAAGGTCATTAGGCATACATTGATATACTCTTTCCAACTTCATCATGTATGCATGTTGTATGGATTCTGCCCCCTGTTCGTCCATCAGTACAGCTCCAACTTTCCATCTACGCATCCATGGAATCACGTGGTCCTCAAGGACATACATTTTGGGGAGAATTGATGCCTTTGGAAAATTCTCACGATAGAACTTGAGAAAGGTACGGATGTTTGTTTCTGATTAATGTAAATCAATTTTAATAATTATTACATACATTGTATATTTAAATTTACCCAGCTCATCTATATCTTTTTCTTTCATACAAACTGAGGAATTGTACCCTCTGTGGCATTTGCCAAAATGCTCAAAAGCTAGGGCAAACTTGCTCGCAGTCTTGTCGAATCGAGCTGTAATGGACGGATAATCCTTGCCGATGTTCCTGACCCCATCACACAAGACACTGATGCTAGTGGACTACAATTTTATCACAGTTAATCGACAAGTAAGTTGTGCTACATTAAAAACCAATGAAATTTTACCTTAAGAAGCTTGTGTACATGATTACCGACTAAGGTACCACCTTGGTAGGCTTGACGCTTGACATTAAGCTTCTGGAGACTTCTGTCCAGGCTACAGTAAAAGGACCCTCTGGTATGGTTGAACAATTTCTTCAATTCTCTTTCAAGGTCAGCTATTTCATTTTTCTATGAAGTCACATTTTAGTAAATGATATTGGTATTTAATATTATTTTAAAACTGTACCACATCTCTGATCCTCATCTGTGTAGTGGCTAGTTCTACCTTCAAGCTGCCAAAGAAGATGTCACTACTGAGGTCCTCAACAGCTACTGCTGTGTATGTGATCAAGTCAGTAATGACTTGTGCATACTTGAGGTTAGCTTCCAACGCAACCTTCAGTTGGGACAGCTTGGTAAGACTGGCAGTACTCCCATCACGAAAACTGCTCGCTGAAGTTGCACTTTCTGTTGCCAGGGTGAAGTCCAGCTCTTTGCAATGGTCTTCTAGCAGGGTCCACAAACGATTATAAATCCCCAGCGAAAGGTGAAGTCCTGGGATGCAAACCTGTTAATTATGGTAAGTTAAATTTTATCTCCTGATTAATTTTTTTCTCCCTGTATTTTCAGACTGTCACCTCGAGGTGCTGTATGTGTCCTGATAGTGTGTGGTGATTCCATTCACAACTTCACTGCCGGCATTGCCCTGGGGGCGTCCATCTCTGATAGCCTTGCCCTGGGGATCAGCACTGCACTTTAATGTCTCCATTACCCTGGGACCTAAATCGAGTGTGATCCTCCTTCAGAGATGTCTCTCCTTTTGGCCTGCCTCTGCCTTTGGTTGCTTTAGTGTTTTTTCCACCTCCCCTTGAAATGTGTTGGAAGTGTAAGCATATCTAAAAAAGAAATTTTAATTTATTATTGGCATTGCAATAACTTGTAGCATGGGAAAAAATATAGTGGTCTGCCTCTTGTGAATAGATTTTTCTATTGATATGTGGGTAGTATCCCATTTCATTGGGAGTAAGTTGGTTGGTGTGTGTAGAGTGTGTTGTGTATGTGTGTTGTGTGTGTGTGTGTGGATGTGTATTGGATAGGGTTTTGGTAAGAGTGTGTGAGGAAATAGTTATCATTCATCAGTGCTTTGGAGTAGTATTCACATCTGGTGTCTGTGGATGGGATGTAAGCTTTATGAGATGCATGCTAGGGGTAAACCAGAAAAATTACTCTTGAATTTTTCAATTTAATAATTTATATTTCTCTCACTTTGCAGTCATCTTGGTTTAGTAACCACTCCATGGGAGTAATTGGATGTAAAGGAAATCCATCATCAATGGCCTTCTTCACACTCTCCAATTTGACATAACAAAGATTGCAGAACTTCATGGTAAATGTACTATCCTCTTCTGCTACCTGTATACAGATTCCAGCAAATTTCTCCAAAGTGAGGGAATACTCTGAGCATGAACACAAGGCTTGAGCTCTCCCTTTAGCTGTATTCAGCCGCCCTCCACACGCCCTACAATATTTCTGAAGCTGCTCCTGATGATATTTCACACTGATGGGTGTGAACATGTGTCAATTTGTTGTTGTTGTTGTGTGCAAAAAAAAATAGCTATCAATTTCTATGTTGTGATTTTTAATAAATCTATTATTAAATGAATGACTGACCTCATTTTCAAGCTCTATAGCACTTCCACTGGGCCAGTATCAGCTCAAACTTTAGGTCCATCACACCAGATTGCTAGCCATGTGGTTAATCACTGTGGGTAAAGTGACCTGTCTCAAGTTTCTAGAAGGGCTAAGCCCCAGTGCATAGATTGGGAATGTGACCTCTAGGTCATTGACTATTGTTAGACTTTTAAAAATGGAGACAGACAGAGGGGGTTATATGTAGTTATGACCAGTTGAAAATTGTGGTTTATAGCTGGGATTTTACCTGAGCTCATGAATTTATTCATAAGCCAACCAGAAATCCCACCTTGGGTAACAATTAATCACTAAATGTCTATACAGTGAAAACGCCCTTGGCCTGGTGCCAAGAAACCGGATGTTGTAAAGCGGAAGTTAATACATGCTGTGAATATAGTTGTTTAATTACCATTACGTCACTTTTTTTTCTATAATAAACAATCCAGGGATATCACGAGAAGGTGTTCAGCTTGTGTAGTAACTCAGGTCCGAGATGTCTTCCGCGTATGTGGCCGTCTTCTTCGCTATAACAGTTATAGGGGGTAAGCTAATGTTAATGTAGGGTAATAAAAAGAGATTCACCTGTAACTAGCTAGCTATCCCTCAGTCCATTCAGAGGTTCGGTTAGTGCAATGAGCTGTAATTGGATGGATTACAGCTGGGCTAGTGACTAGAAAAGAGGAAATATATACTCAGGGAGCCTGGTAATTTCGTTTCTGTTTCAAACAAAGCTGTATTTTATTAGCAAAGGTAGCTAATTAGCAAACTACTCTGGTTAGTTCAGTCACTAGTTAATACTTTGTTTAAAAGAGTACCCATCAAAGTCATGTTACTCTATTGTATCTGACTCTAGGAGTATTTCTATTTTGTGAATGATGAGTTTATACTGGCCCTTTCATTTTCTAAAGCAACCCTTATAATACAGAAATATGTAACTTAATTCCAGCTATGTAATAATTGGCAGTCATCCAGGTTATATATGATACAATTTCTATACTGAGTGGACAATGTCTATATTACATTGATCTCCAATCATGTTTTCAGAGGTTTCATATAGGGGGCTCTAAGGATATGTTATTTATTTTGTGGTTTTCATGTGAGAAATAATCACATTAGATTGTGCCCCAAAATTATGGGGAGGCTCAAGCCCTCCCCCCCCCTCCCCCCTTTCTCTTTCCATGCCCTGCATACATAGTATTGTAAACTATATATATATAGACAGTACTTGTATAAGATTTGACAGGAAATACTGGAGGATATAGGTATGTGGGATTATTAGTTGAATATAGTCAGGGGGGGGGGAGATGAGTTTGCTATATTCATAGGGGAATAGTCCCACTGATGTAAATGGCTTAGAAATGTACTCCCCAAATACACACATCTAGGTTTCAAAGTGCAGGGTTTAAAATTCCCAAGTATTTCCTGTCAGACAATATAGAAGTGTTTAGTCATGCCGAATAGTGATGACTTGTTTATTTTTTTAATATATTTGGAATGAAGTAAGTAACCATTATATGTGACCGTCTACGGGAAAACCGGGCACAACGCGGCGTGCGTAATATCGAGAAAAGATCGATCGATTTCTTAAAAATGTATTGTTTCAAGTCGACGGAAGGGAACGGTTAGGTCTATTATAGCGGGAACGACTTAAGCTACGACGATAAAACTTGGAGAGCTCAATATCTGGACACCGACAACTCCGTAAGTGCAAAAAAAAAAATTTCGAAGGGTGCCGCGTTGTGCCTGGTTTTCCTATAGACGGTCACATATTATCTTGGTAGCTACATAATATTTACAATTGAAATAGGCTGAATATGTTGGTTTTTGCCAAGCCACAGCTATTATGAATATTATTATTATTAACCATGAATATCTTTTAGCTGTAAAGTTTAGTCAAGTAATAAAGTGCAGCAGAAAGTATACTAGCTACATGTGCTGACCTGGACGCTGCAGCTAAGCTGTAGCGTTTATCGGGAAATAGTTTTGTTATTATTGCCTTAAATTAGTATTCTTAAGCACCGTATTAGTATGGCTTCCTGGTTTCAGTGGAATGATTGGAATGATGAGGTGAACAAATTGTTGGCTTGATGTAATCCAGCTCAGGTTATAAACACAATATAAATAAAAACTTAAAATACTACTGGCACGGATAATGTGTTGTTCTATTGCATGTATTTTTAGAATAGAAATAGCTACTACGTAACTAAGGTAGTCGGGCTAAAAATAAACTTAACGTTAGTTCGAAAATGGCGATAAATTTGTCTTTGCAACTGAGGCGGTGGATCTTGTCTGCGACGACGTTTTCGACTGCGAACGTGAGAGGGAAGGGGTAGAGGAGCTATATAGCTACCGCAGAGGTACTAATGTCGAGGAAGAGAGTTGGACTTGCTCGCTAAAGCTTTCATTTCATTGCCAGTTGAGGAAACTACTAGTTTTCAACTTGAGAGCTACTAGAGCACTGTAGGTAGCGAACATACCAGCAGCTATGTCAAAGAGGATATGGAACTTGATATTCCAGATAAGAAAAGCAGCTATTTACACAGTATATTGGAGGAAAAAAGTAAGAAATAGTTTTCCCTGGAACATGGCGGTAAGTTTTATTATGCTCTATAGCTTTCCCAGGAATATGGCGCTAATTTGGTCACAGCTGTAAACTCTTTTCTTACAAACTCCCAGCAATGAGTAATGATTTGACTTAGCCACCTTTGCTCTCTGAATTACTTTGGACTTCCATTCATTCAAAGGATGATGTCTCTACTTCTGCAAGTTCTAGAATATTGAGATGATGGTAATACTGATTAATATGTTGAAAGCATGAAGAAAGGTTGACAAAGTATTGAATGGATGAAAAAGAAGAGTATGAGTAAGAATGTGGATAGAGGGAGGAGTGAGTGTGTGTAGATGACTGGAATTGTTAGTAAATATTCTTGTATTCTTGATGTTCTATTTCCCAGCTACCAGTCACGCCTCTCCTGGTGTCATCAGTGAGCAACAGCATTGCTGGCTGAGATAACTGTCTATTATAACAGTAAAAAATATCTAATCATGCACAAACAATTGCTAATATTTGCACTGGAAGCATACAGATCACTTTGTTATGATATAGTTACATTGTGGTCCTAAAAACCATTTTGTGGTTTGTTGCTAAGCAACCAAATTTGACCAAAAATGTTTAACAATACATGTACTTTCACTTGATATGTGGTTGCTAGGTACTTTTTAGAACTCTTGATTTTATATTTATTTTTAAACATTATTCATATCGAAAAAATAAAATAACTGTATTTTATCTGCCGGTGAGAGGGTTAAAATCTTGTAGTGTTTTTGGTTTAAACACAAAAGCCTAATTCAGTGTGTCTGCAGTTATTGGCGGATAAATGAAACGCTTAAAATTTCATGCATGTGAATTGACACTAAACCATAAAACACCACACGAATTTATAAGTAGTTTATTTATATGTAGTTTACTGTTATGCACTGTAAAATTAGCGTGAGAACCCAACTAATTCACACCAAACTGGTGGTATGAATACCCACCATCTTGCATAGTGTGTCCTTCACACTTTCTGCCTAGTGTGAATGCACACTTAGTGTAAAATTCACACTCAAGAGAATACCATGGACCCTTTACCGAACATTAATTATATTCATATGCAGGCAAAATACCAATGCTATTATCATTGTAATCTACCTTATAAATGTGTAGTACACTTGTGTGCTAAGTAAGAAAGTTGACTAAGTGTTTGGTCTTCTGATTAATGAGATTGGGGATTACACCAATCTCTTTTTGGAAAATAATTTTGATATGTAGTATTAGAATCTATATAACTTAAAATAATTCAGCATTAATGTAAGTATGACTTCATACTGATTATGGTGTGATTCACACTGAATTTAGTGTGAACTCACACTGAATTTGGCGTGTACTTCACACCAAAATGAAGAGATGTGTGCATCATACCATATTTTAGTGTGATTATTGTTACAAGTGATTCACGCTTAATTTGGTGTGAACTACACACCTTTTGGTTTACAGTGATACTAGTTTTGTAATAGTCTGATAGTCAGGAACAATGATGCGCATAGCTAGAGTCAATTAAGAATTGATTAACGTTTGTTTTAGTAATTTGTGCATGTTACTGGATTTGATGAACTTACTCAGGATTTACGCATAACATATGGAAGGATAACTGAATAGCCTAAATGATAAAGGTTGGTGAGTATATAAAGATATTATATTTCTACTAGCCGAGTTTATTCGTGGTTGCTATGAGTGTTGGTTTAGATTATCTTAGATTTGCTTACAATATTGGGAGCTACAATATAAACTCTAACATTTGCTGCAGTTTAGGTAACTGGTGGTACAGGTGTTTCAGAGCTTATGGTGGAAAACTATAGGATTATTATATATATGTATATGTATATATATATATATTTATTGCACCTTGTATATTTTTAATTGAATATTTCCGCATCACGCGAGCGTTCTGTATTCTCCCATATTGTACGGTTTATATTGTACGGTACACTACGCATGCGCGTAGCGAGTAAAATCAATGAAAATTGAATTGTAACCGGTTGAGAAAAATATCAAGGCAGCAATAAATCACTTATCACACTCGTCGTACAATATGGGAATGATATTTTACTCTCACGCCACATTTTCACTCGCCTTTGGCTCGTGAAAATATTTTCCCATATTGTACTCTGACTCGTGCTATAAGTATTATATATTTATTGCAGCTTTGATATTTTTACTTGAATATTTCCGCATCACGCGAGCGTTCTGTATTCTCCCATATTGTACGGTTTATATTGTACGCTACTTGTAGCGCGCGTAGCGAGTAAAATCAATGAAAATTGTATTGTAACCGGTTGAGAAAAATTTCAAAGAAGCAATAAATCACTTATCACACTCGTCGTACAATATGGGAATGATATTTTACTCTCACGCCACATTTTCACTCGCCTTTGGCTCGTGAAAATATTTTGCGTGCTCGTAAAATATTTTCCCATATTGTACTCTGACTCGTGCTATAAGTATTATATACATTTGTGCTGTACTATTAAATAACCAGTTGTGATTGTCAACTTCTTTTAACTTCTTTAGGAGTTCAAAGCCAAAGTCTGAGGCTGTATTATTCCAGTACCAGTAGTTATTCCTTTGGTCGTCTAGAAGTCTATTACTCCAATCAATGGATTCCATTCACCATTGATGGTTTTGACATGCATGAGGCAGACCTGGCATGCAGGTGGCTGGGATATGGATTTGCTTCAAGATATGCATTAGTTGGAACTTTGGGGTAAATGCAATGTAATTTTTTTTCATATGACTTTCTTTTCATTATAAGGATGCATTATATTATGTCAATCAATTATTAGTATCACGCCTTGCTTCTTCAAATTAAGGTTAAATTAACCCTGATTCTGCCATAGGACTAAGTTTTCATACAAAATGAAGGCTGTATGAGCTCTTTCATATTATGTTGACATATTAACGCATACATTATATTGTTTTTTTTTATGTCAGAAACAGTTTTTAAGTAATAAATTAGCATTAACAAACATTTAAAATAAAAGGGTCGAATTTTTTTTATATTGCAGGTATAGTCGTGCCAGCACATCCTACTCTGCCTATAATTTAGTGTGCTCAACTACAGCTACTTCATTCAGTTCATGCACGTACTCAAGAAGAACAAATTATAATCATTATTCTGATGTTGGTCTACGGTGTACTAATTCCAGTAAGCTAGTCTTTATAGTTGAATGTGGCAAGTAATCTATTTGTAAATTCTGTTAAACGTAATATATTTTACTTGCTTCTGTTCTATGAATTAGTAATTATGTCATTTAATCGTATTTGTTAAATATTATGCATTCATATAACACACACTTGTTATAAAGTACACAAATTTAAGTGGACATATTTTCCTGTTCTCAGCCCAACTCTCCCAAAACACTGCCTAAAATTATGGATCAGGTCAAGATTTGCTCTTTATAGAAAACATTTCCTTATTGCCAAACATATTTAAGAAAACAACATAACAAGCCATCCTTACATCAAAAGAAAGCTCCTAGCATAATAATAATTTTCTTTAGCATTTGATGGAGATTAAAGGATTTTGATGGTCATATCTGACCTATAAAATGATATAACAACAAACTAACAGTAGTAGTGACTGTGATGCTGAAGTCAGCACAGAAGAATGTAATATTATACAGTTAGTAAAAATGTATTAAATTAGATTTAACACAGCTTTTACAAAATCTTGCAGTTCATATAATAATTATATTTAATAAGTTGTGATTTTGTATGTACTGGCTTCTTGATGCTTGTAACATCTTTGTATGCATATTCTAGTTTAAATGTCTCTGAGAGTCTCATTTGCTTGCATCCTAAATGACAATAGCCCTGAATTAATTTCATAAGTGATACAGATTTCTCAAAAATTTGTCATATCTAAATCGTTTATACTATTTTATCACCTTCGTTTTATTACAGGGAGTTCTCTTCGTCTTGTGTCGAGCTCTGGCTACACCACCAGTCTTTCAGGTCGTCTTCAGATATATATCAACAACACTTGGGGGACAGTCTGTGACGATGACTTTGGCAATACTGAGGCAAGAATTGCTTGTCGTCAGTTGGGTTACTCTGATTATTCTTCGCACGGGACAGCATTTGGATTGTTTTCGTAAGAAAATATTCTGCAATAAAAATGATATTTCTCCGAAGTGCATTGTAATGGGTGATAACATTTCATTTTTATGCAATATAGCACTACTTTATTTGGACCTATTTGGCTAGACAATCTGAACTATTGCTACTCCTCTACCACAGATCTTAGAAACTGCACCAGAGCTGTGGGGGTACATGACTGTAACCATGCAGAAGATGTTACTTTGACATGTTCTAGTAAGATTAAGTTTTTTGCTAGTTTTTATCAGTTGGTATTTTCTAAGTTAGTTCACAAAGAGCTATTTATGGATATACTATGATAGTCAAAGGTGGTGGGCTCTATATATGAGTACCAGATTTAAGAATCCGGAGTTTTATAGTTCAGTAGTCTATTATAGGGATGCATTGTTTTGTTTTACTCCAGAATTCTGGCTAAGTAAACTGCCTTTTAGTTTAAAAATCAGCATCTTACTGAACTTAGCACTTGGTAAGAGGTTTGCTTCCAGCAGCTGGCCCTATGCTTTGCTATGTATTGCTAACTTTGAAACGAAGTTAAGAAAAATTTTCAAAATTTTCCTTGAGCATAATTAATACCTTTATCAACAATGTTTTGAAATGATAAAGATTGATCCTAATTGAGTTAGCATTAAAAATGGCTTGTACTTACCTTTGCATAAGATGCATTTCTTTCTCTTTGTTCCCATATGTTTACGACAAGTTCAATGATCCATTCCAGTATTGATTGATTTCAATTTAATTGAAAACAATTGTCATTTTAATAGTAATAATATCTCTTAAGGCATTGAAACTATTACGGAACAGTTAGTAAGTGCTACTTATGATACGAGTTTATTATGTTTGCATTAGGTTCTTCCTATTATACAGACTCACGTAAGTGATAATATTTCTTGCCATGTAGACATAATACCATTACTTTGTCTTGTTTTTGTTTCAACTAATAGCTGCTCAAAGTGGCAATTTAAGACTAGTGCCTACAAGTAGTACCTCCTCTTACTCCTACTCCAGTGGAGGGCGTTTAGAGATCTACTATTACAGGAATGGATATGCCTGGAGGCCATTCTGCAGTACTTATTTCAATAGCTATGATGCAAATTTGGCTTGCAGAAAACTCGGCTTTAGTCGTGCCTCTAGATACGGAAGAGTCGGAAGTCTGGGGTGAGTACTGATTGATTGTTTTATTAAGTTTGTGAGCCCTTAGCTTTTATTATCTCGCTCTCCTCCTTATCAATCTCTCTCCAATCTCACTCTCTTATGAATCTTGAATCTGGTAGTAATATTTTTTCTGGAATTCTACAGGAAAAGTGTATTTATATGTGACTGTCTACAGGAAAATCAGGCAAAATGCACACCATATAAATTATTATTTTTTGCACCTGCATGTTCGTCTCAACCAGATGTTGAGCTCTCCAAGCTTCATAGCTATAGCTTCAACTGTTGCTGATGCATTAGACTTAACCATTTCAACCTTTAGTCTTCTGTAACTCATCATTGAGAAGAAAATTGATATATTCCTGATATTTGTGTGCACCAAACAGTAATAATGTTTTGACATATATTCAGAGTGCATCAGTTCAAAATGAGCATTAATACTTCAATTAAATTTCTTCACAATCTGAAATTTCATGTTTGTAATTCTTTTAGGTATTATCAGGGGAGTGGACTTTATTCTATAAGATCTGATTGCTACAGCTCTACTACTAGCTTTGACTCGTGTTATAAGTCTGCATATTCTAGTTCCAGTTGTTCTCACTACTATGATGTTGGACTAGTTTGTGACAGTAAGTTCTTCAATTAGATGATATTTTGAAGTCATTATTACATACTCCATTTTAATTTGACAGAAATAAAAACACTTGTAATAATGACTTTAAACTAGAAATACTTAAGTAAATGTAGATTATTTGAGTAATAAACAAAGATAAGGTAAATGTATTCAGTGTAGGCAATCTATGATGTATAATTATAATATGCTAGTGTGTCACCAACAACTACAATGACCAAGAACGACACTGTGTTTTCATGAATAATTTATATGAGCTTAGTAGGGATTTAAAGTGTATACAGTGCTTCCAGCTTAAAGAGTAAACTTTTTGAAACACTATGATATGATCAATTTTATCTCACAAAACTGTAGTTACAAATTTCTTGTCACTTAAAATAATAGGTTAATACAAACACAGTACCCCTCAGAAACTTCAAACCAGACTCCCATAGACTATTACATTATTACCATTTTATTTTGTCATCATTATTTTTTTCCGTATAGTCACCGGATCGTCATTCAGTCCTCACCCGCGTTAAATTCGTCATTATGATACGGTCCAAACGGCACTTTCCCTATTAATTTTTTTCCCACGTGTAGGTACTTTCCCTTATTAGAAATTGCTTCGTGCTACTTAACTTTATTCAACTGCGATAACTCACACAACTAACGAGAATAGTTTAAATTACTGGTTGATATTGCTAAAACTATTAATGGCAAAATTATTTTCCAGCAAAGATAATGTATCAGGCCCTGCTGACCCTCTCCTGGTGATGCTCAAGGTCATCTAGTAAGTATTAGTCATTGTTGAAGCTGTCAGTAGATGATGCCACTGGTAAACTTGGACTAAAGAATTTTTGCCTCCCACACCAAGCCTACACTATGTATACAAAAAATGTATACTATAAAACTTCAATTATTACTCTATGTTCTGACAAGTCTAGAAAGGTCCAAGTATAAAAACAAAGAAATACTGGCCTAAACACTTTTGGCACTTTTTTGGCCATAAATTTCGAAATTTTTTAATAATGAAATTAATTTGGTGCACGAATTTATTTTTCCTATAATCTTCACAGGCTATAAATATATTAAGTATAAAAAAAATTTTCCTGGCCTAAAAAATTTTTGAAAATGATAAAATTCAGCGACTTCAAGGTGCCACCTATCACACATGCAACCACAAAACCGCAAACTAATTTGACGAACCTATTAACAAAGCCTTAATATATCTTCATACAAAAAATGAACTTTGTAGATCTTTTAGTTTCCCTGCAGTGGAATAAAAACCATAACACAGTCAAAATTCAAAAGTTTGCTCTTTAAGCTGGAAGCACTGTATTATTTAACTGTTCTTACTAAGTGAACCAGAAGCTTTAGAAAACACGATATCTTTTATTTCTTGAAGTACAAAATATGTAACATTTTATCGGATAAAAACAGAATTAATTTGTTACAAGTTTCCAAGAATAATAGCTTCAGTAGTCTAAAGAATAAGCTATTCTGGCTCTATCTGAATCACCAGTAGCTCATGACAACAAACACTAGGCTGCTTAAAAACACACACTGCCTAGAAATTACAAACAAATGTGGTGAATGGGTTTTGACACCATATTAACCACAAGTTTCATATTTTGTGACCTAACATTTCAAAGGAATTATTGCACAGCTTTGAGCCTAACCTTAAAGTATAACTACTTGTTTAAATGGAACTTTTTACCATCCATGCAAATTATCAGTATCTGCTGATATTGCCTAATTTTGGTATGGCATTAATCATTATCGATTTCCCTCCCTCAGCTCATTAACACTACAGTACTTGTCTCCACCGCCAACGTCAGTGCCCTCGGAACGTCTTTTTTCTGCTGCAGGCGATATTTACTCTGAAAAAAGAAATAGACTTGATCCGAAAAATGCAGAAATGCTTCTATTTATAAAACACAACTTAGAATGCAAGAGAAAGTGACATTACCAGTGTTTTCTAAAATATTCATATCAATATTGTAAACTTATTAAATTTAAAAATAGTGATGCAATTATAAAGGAAATATCGGTATCTGCATCTGTATCGGCAGTATTTAGAGTGGTATATCGTTAAATCGGTAAATAAGTCTATCGGTGCAACATTAAAATAAATATTACATCATTATGCCACATTTTTTTATTATTCATCCTGATTTAAACGGTCCCTAATGAACTATTCATGTATAAAGACATCATAGAGCAACTAACATGAAGGCAAGATATAGGAAAACAATTGAAAAGAAAACAACTGATACAATTAACACACTCCAGATTCTACAGCGTAAGAGTTCTAGAGGGTTCAACAGTAAGTGTGCGACATGTGGAGCAGACGATCGAGGGTGTGAACTCAATACGGCACTGTACTCTTTTTTTTTTTACTTTTTGCATTCCAAGATGATGATAGTTTACCAATTCAAGCGCCAATTAGCAGTATATGGAAAGCACTGAGCGCTTAAAAAAATGTGCTAAAAACAGGGAAGAAAACAGGCGCTTAACAAAACGCAGCACTTAACAAAAAAGCAGCTTAACAAAGAAGGATCACTTAACAAAGAAGGAACGTTTAAAAAACCGAACATAGGTAATGTTCTGGAAGCCTGTTCTCCTTGGTTCCTGTTGTGGTAAGTGTTCAAAAGTTACTTATTGCACAAGAAGTGGTAGCATGGTAGTCTGTCTGTACATAAAGTGCATGTTCATTCAATTGCAGCATTTGTTGTTCTTTTTATTCAATAAGTTTGCTGTGAAACTAGTTTTAAGCCTGTAAAGTGTAAAACGCTCTTTGTTTGCTCTGATTTATTAAAACCAGCCTGACATTATATTAGTTTTGAAACAGTAAGATACCAAAACTAAAGTTTACGCTATTAGTATTATTATTTTTAATTATTTTTATTTTAGCATATTCTACAACAAGCTCACCCAATGGTAAGGGTTTGTTTTTATTGTATTTTCACACTATGTTTAATTATATCTTTTCAAGGAATCTCTTATGCTCTAAAAAAGAGAGATGCCGGGTACTATAATATCCAGTTTAGAGAAACATAATTTATAAAATTTTATAGCACTGTTAAAGCTAGCAGTATGTGATGTTACTTGCCTCACTGCATATTGTTAAATTGAGGTATTAACTGATGAAATATCAAGACAAGCAGTTATTATTTCTCCAGTCTTAATGTGTTCTTATTTAATAAAAAAAAATCTACAACATTATAACTCAATTAAAATTTTCATTTTTTTTGCTATATTGTATATAATATTATTCAGCTTCTCAAAATATTGTCTTGAAAAACTTCTATTAGGAAAACTAGTACTAGTATATTATTGTTATATTTTTTATATTACAGATCTGAGGTTGATATCCTATGGTTCCACAAGCACTGGTCTTTCTGGAGGACGCTTGGAAATATATTATTATAATAGTTCTGGGTATTACTCATGGATACCTTTCTGTTACTCTGGATTCACGAGTCGAGCTGCTGATGTGGCATGTAAACAGCTGGGATATAACAGAGCCTCTACATATGGCAGAGTTGGATCATTAGGGTAAGTTAAGAATAATATTAAAAAATTGCTACATATATTTTAACAAAATTATTCCATTTCTGGGCCTAATGTTATGGCGCGTAAGTTTCCCATTAAAAAGTGTATGGGAAAAATCGCTGTTCAATTGAAATCGCACGGGGAAAGTGAAATAGCGCGTAACTAATTGAAATACCTCAGTAACTAAGTGGAAACTAAGTGAAATACCTCGGTAGCTGAGTGAAATAGTATGGGTAAGTGCGCACACGTAGAGCGTTAACCTTGGAAACGTACAGTTTGAGTAGTTTCTAGTAGGGGACAATGACTTTTTAAAATGCAGGCCTACTATTAGTGAGTGATAGCACGGATAACCTGTGCTATTAGGGATCAATAGCACTCGTAAAGCAATTGAAATAACAATCGGCTTCGCCTAGTGCTATTTCAACTCGTGCTATTAATCCCAAATAGCACGGTTACCCGTGCTATTACTCATACAAATTAGCAACAAAAACCCTTTGTTTAGTGCTTAGTCAATTGTTTTCTTTCTTGCTATGATTATTACATTTTTGAATGCAAGTCAAATAGACTGAGTAATTAAATCCACGATAACTTTTTAATGTAATTTCTCATGTAATTGAGTGGGTTTGTAAGTGTGAAAGTAGGTGAAATTCTCTGTCAAAATCTAAATAAAATGATGAGGGCATATAAAATTAATTCCCTGATGGCTTTAGGTCAGAAAAGAGTTGTTGTAGATAAATCAATCTATATGTATATATAAGGGGGAATGAAGTAGAGTGGGACACCAACAGGCTGTATGTACCTATTAAGATAATTGTCTTCCTCTTTTTAATCTCTCTGTATGTTTTATACATATATTATGTGTAATATATTCAAAAAGCTAGAAATTAGAAATCAGAATAATTCTTCTCAGTGTCACTAAGGGTAAATGTTTATATTGAAAGCAGAAATGAATGTGCATACACATTGAAAATAGTTCAATAGCTAGGCTCTCTTGCTCATTTTTTTGTACTGAAACACAATACTATTGGGATTATTTGGTGACTGTTTTTTCCACAGATATGGTTCCAGTTCATCACGTCAATACGTTTCATCTGTATACTGCTCTTCTTCCTATTACTACAGCCTTCGATCTTGCTCATTGTATACATCCAGCTATGGATCGTGCTCTTATTCTGATCAAGTTGCATTGCGATGTACTTATAGTTCTAGTGGTGGTAAGTTGAAATTTAAATAAAAGTAAGAAGGAAGTATTTTACAATACAGTTAGCAACACTTCCTTTATATGTGACCGTCTATGGGAAAACCGGGCACAACGCGGCGTACGTAATATCGAGAAAAGATCGATCGATTTCTTAAAAATGTATTGTTTCAAGCCTACGGAAGGGAACGGTTAGGTCTATTATAGCGGGAACGACTTAAGCTACGACGATAAAACTTGGAGAGCTCAATATCTGGACACCGACAACTCCGTAAGTGCAAAAAAAAATTTTTTGAAGGGTGCCGCGTTGTGCCTGGTTTTCCTATAGACGGTCACATATATAAATGTAATGCACTTATGTTTATTACAAATAGAAACTTTTAACTAAGTGTAGTTTCTATAAAAATAAAATGTGTTCAGGCAATACAACTAATATTAAGCAGATCTCTTAACATCTTTATTCATCACAATAATTATGAAAGTATATATTTTTTTAATTTCAGGTGTTAACACTGCTGGACTGGCTGCTGGTTTAACACTGGGTTCTTTATTTTTGGTCTCGTCTCTGTTTGTTGGAGTAATGTTGTGTGTGGTGGTCGCTGTTGTTGTACATCACAAGAAAAAAATATCTCGAGTGAGGACTAGAAATGTGGCTGAAAATCTTCCTGACTATCGAATGTCAGACCTTGCAGCTAGACAAGATGCCACCATACCACCTGGTGCAGCTGGATATACTCCCAATCTGTACACCCCGTACCCACAGCAGCAGCAACAACAACAACCACAATACCAAAATCCTGGAAAGGGAGTGAGTGCTGTGGACCAAGATCCTCCTGCATATGGAGAGGAGACTAAGGATAACTTTGACACTAACTTCGAACATATGTATGATTCAGTTAATTATGAAGATCTCACTAACTAATAATGCCATTCAATTGTTATAATGTCATTTTAGTAGCTACCATGAGAAACTACAGTAGATATCATGTATCAGTATTTGCGTTAGTCTTCACTGTAATTTTTGACAAAATGTCATTTTATGTATTAATTATGCTGCCATAATTCCTTGATATTATTTTAATTACTACATTAAACTTTTATTAACTACTTTGTTATTTTATTCTATGTGAACGGGTCATTATAAGTCAACCCAAGCTAAGGAATAGTAAATGAAGGACTAGCTCTGGCAGTAAGCCTGAGCAGTAGTATTGCGGTAAAGCACCACAAGCAGTTGGCTAGAAATAGACTATCAGAGCTGCTCGGGGCACTCAAGTGTAGTCTAGAAGAAGGCTCTATGTGTAGGAATGTACTAGCGGCAGAAGTACTCCCGTGAATTGTAAGTTCTGTAGAGTGACTAGTGGAATGAATAGAGAGTTTACTTGTATACATACATTCATTAATTCATTCAAAGTACAAGTTACAATTCAAGGCTATAAATAATATAATAGCCTTGAATTGTAAGGAGAAAAAGCATGGTGACAAGCAAAAGCATGATGACAAGACCAATGGGTTAAGTTGCAAATTCATTGAATGATTACCTATCTGCTAAACAATAGAATAGTTAATTAGTCATTAGTGACCTCCTCGACTTAGGCCATGTGTGTCGCAAGGAGAGGCTGTTCAGCTGTCTGGTCTGTCCCAGACACTTTGGACATTACAAATAGTTTAATTTTATATTGTCTGATGACAAAAATATATGGGAGTAGCTATATAACCTGATATCATAGCTAGCTAATTGCCTGTAACTTACAGCACGATGATACATTTTACAAGTTTTCTTTCTGTGTAGTTTCAGATAATTAATCTAATGGAGATTATTATATTACAGGAGTGCACAGCTGAGCCCAGACTTCTTCAGTACATTATACAATTAATTTGCATCAAGTAAATTAACTGTTTGAACTGAAAAGACAAAATAAAAAAATAAAAAATAAAAGCTATAGCTAACAATTTCATTGAGTACGCTACCATTATGCTTTTTGTGTCAGTCTTGTTACCCATCACCTAGTGGTCATATGGTTTGATTGTGTGTGTGTGTGTGTGTTTGTATGTGTGGTTTAGGACGCAAGAATTTATGTTAGTGAAGTGAGTAACTTTATGGTGTAGCCAGACTCGTTAAAAACTATATATACACTTTTCTATTGAGTTTTGGAACTGCACTTTCCCGCTGGCTCAGGGGAATTTTCTGGACCGCTTCGGTACGAGCTTTCAACGGTACAAACCCCGGAAGCGTAGCTATTTCCGTTCAAAAGTTATTAACGGTTTTTTTATATCAGGCCAAACATACTATATAGCTATGTGGTACCCCTGCTACATGAATGAACATTGTTGTGTGTGCATGTGTGTTAAATGATATTCCTAATCATTCTTTTTATGTCACACACGGTGTTGTAGATAGCAAGTTGTATGTATTGAATGTGTGTGGCATGTTTGGGACTGAACACTCTTTTGTTTCATGTAATTAAGATTATGTGAGTCCTGAACACCTAGCCAGATATAAGGAGGTGGTACCTTATGGCTAGTCAGTCAGTCATTAATACAAAGTCATCTCTGTGTGTCCTGTGTATCTGTGCTTCTTATTTTAATTAAAGTCAAACTAACCTAATTATAACTAGGACTGAGTGTCTGAGCAGATCATAAGGACTGCAGCAATAGACAGTACATATAGACTGCCTCTAGTGTCAGCCTACATTCAAGAAATTGAACATTAGGAAGGGTTATTTTAGGATAGCGAGGGCTCCCACATCTGGCGCCATCAGTAACTAAGAACCTGTAAGGTCAAAGTGAGCTACCCAAGGAGAGCGTCTGCCATTGTCCTACTGTCAGTGTGGAGGCAGCGTAGCAGAGAAGAATTGTAAGGTGTGTGTGATCAAGTAAAAAAGACAAATGGACATTTTTGGAGTGGACGAAAGTCAAGAAGAAATGCCGGTGTGCGTGATCAAAAAATGTGAGGTGTGTGTGTTCAAGAAACATCAACATCAGTGGACGAGTGAACTCTTTTTATCATTAGTTTTGTATTATTGTATCTGTGGGGGAGATAGCTTGAACGCTGCCACCAGAGTTCCAGTCAATTACTCATACGCCAGGAGGGTGGTCTAATTCCTGCCGCGCAGTCCAATTTCTAGATTAGAGTTTTACGTCTAAACGAAAATGATATGAGATAACGAGAGCAACGACTAAGAACTGAACTCACACGCACGATGACAACCTTAAATACAAAAATAAGGCCACACCTACAATGGACACGAAAAGCTCTAAACATCCTGCTCTAGAGCGTTGGGTTCACGCCTAGAGCAGGCACATGCGCACACACCAAAGTCCACAAACATACGTACAAACCTAGTTAACACATTGTCCTTTCACACAAGCTACATGATATGATACACAACAATAATTAAGACACAAAAATGCATTCCCTGTTCCATAAGTTCTTTCTTCTCTTCTCTTTCTTTACTTCTCTTTCTTTCTTCTCTCTTTACTTGCGAGTGGTGGCCCCACAGTTATAGGTTTTATTCCTTGCCTGTAATCTCTGATATTTTTGTGTGCAGTGGTGACTGTGTCTGAAGTCCACTGCACCCATGGCCTCAAAGAATAAGCCTACCAAATCAGGCTCCAGGAAACAACCAGCCCCAGGAAACAACCAGCCCAATCAACTCCTGTTAACTATGTAAGCAATCAGAAATGGATAGTGGAGACCAGTAGATAGCCAGTGGAGGGAAGAACAAGTACAAGGATTTTCTTATAGTATGTCCAAGTTTAGTTGGCACGACCGCAAGCGCGGTAATTGAGGAATTAAATCTCGTCTGTATTTATGTTTCTTACGTGCAGATAATGTACAGCAGATGGAAAAGCAAACTGGTGGGGGTTCTTCTAAAGAGACATGATTAAAATCAGTCGATTCTACCTACTGTGTCCCAAGGAATATTCTGATATTCACAGGATTCAGCAATACAGCACTGTTAACTTGTAAAGTTGCTAGACTTTCTTGTTAAATAAAATTATCAATGGTTTCATTTATTTATAATATGTATATGAAAATTGATGAAATGATAGTTATGATCCGAGTTGAAAGTGGAGTGCTACCTGAGTTGGTCCTAATCCTTTCAATAAACGGCATCTATAGTAGTGAAGAAAAGGAATTGGCATAAACACGGCTTTGACAAGTACACAATTTAACGGCAAACAGCTTAAGTGTGGCTGTATTACAAGTTGCTAACTAAATGATAGCTACATCACTGAAATATATTGGCTATACGGCATTTGTTATTGAACAGGTAGACAAATAATCTTACCAACATCCTATCAGGTGGTCCTGTACCCTCTGCGACAACAGAACACTCCGTCTATCATGTTTCCACACCCGGAACCTAAGATAATGGCGATATAAAGCTAGAAACGCAGCAATTGTTTACAAATAGAAAGTCCGCGTGATCAATTGAGCCGTACCTCGTGACTAAAAGCGGCGCGTTTTGAGCAGGAAACCTGTTGTTTTTTCTATTCCCATAAACTTTTGTATCGAATTTTGGAATAGCACTTTCTCTCCGGTTTGGGAGTATACTGAGGAAATATTTTTTAACCGCTTCCGCACGAGCTTTCCAATGGTGAAAATCCTGGATGCGTAGCTGCTTCCTTGGATGTATCTTTTTTACCATTTCTCCCATCATGCTTTGTAATATGTCCAACATCTGCATGCTAGTTTCATTACTACTTATAGATATCTCACTACTAGTGGGGGGTAACCACATTACAAGGATCACCTACAGGTGATCCTTGTATACAAAGTATGATGGGAGAAATGGTAAAAAAGAGACAAGAATACTAGGATGCAAGCAGAAGAGAGGCATGATATGCTAGATCACCTAGATAGGTTGGACAGGGAGAGAACTAGAAGAGAGTAGGAGAAGAGCATTAAAATAAATGACTTTAGAGCATCAGAGAATTGTGAATGAGGAGTTGGAATTGACAAGGATAAAAAAGCGGCACAATTGAGAGAGGAAAGTTTAAAAAAAAAAGAAAAATACGGAAAGAAGCTCAAAGAAGAGCTCTGGAGAGAAAAGAGAAAACAATAGACAAGATCCCCATGATGAAGGAAGGAGCTGAAATTGAATGTTTTATCTAAACCCTTGGAAGTTGAGCTATATCAGAACAAGATACCAATGTTAGAGAGGGAAGACATATTTGTCCATAAGTAGTCTCCAAAAGGAAGAGCTGTAATTGCTGATATGCTTGAGTAAGGTGAAAATGCGTATAATGTTTTTGAAAGATAAATTATATAGGAGAATGGGTATGTCAGTAACTGAGGCAGGAATGAAATTGTTCCTTGCAGTGTGTGAGACTATAGAAGGAAAATAATATTAGGGATTCTGTCAGTGTTATTATATAACCTTCTTGAGAGATTGTTAACCTACACCCAGACAGAAGTCAGAGATATGTAACACTATTGCTTGTGTATTTCTGAGAAGCTTACTTAAGACAATAGCAGGGAGAAAACTAAAGGGGAATTACTTAGCTGACTCGTTGGTAGCCCAGAAATTGGAGAATGACAGGAGCAGCTACATGAGTAGCTACATGTACAGAGATAATGGAATAAGTTGCTTTAAGTGCAAGAAGTATGGACACATAGCTACCAAGTGTAGGAGCAATGTAGCATTTAGCAGAGAGAGCAACAACCCAAGCAAGCAGTTATAGTAGTGGTTTCAGGGTAATATGCTTTGAGGCAAACCTGGCCACAAGGCCTTTGACCATAGAGCCAAGAAAAGCAGTAAGGAGGGAAAGGAAGTGAAAATACTAATGACAAGCATGGTAAGCAGAATTAGCAAAACAGATAAAGAGAAGGCCTCATACATTGTCGTAAATGGCCACAGAGCTCAAACCCTTTTCAAAGAATCTCTTATGCTCTAAAATAGAGAGATACCTGGGTACTATAATATCCAGTTTAGAGAAACACAATTATACCAAATTATAAAATTCCATTTCTGGGTGCGTAAGTTTCCCACTAAAAAGTGTATGGGAAAAATCGCTGTTCAATTGAAATTGCACGGGGAAATTGAAATAAAGTAACTAATTGAAATACCTCAGTAACTAAGTGGAAACTATAAAGTGAAATACCTCTGGTCCAAATTAGCAACAAAAACGCTTTTTAAATATTGTTACTATCAATTGTTTTCTTTCTTGATATGAATATTACATTGTTTGAATATGAGTCAAATAGACTGAGTAATTAAATCCACAATAACTTTTTAATATAATTTCTCATGTAATTGAGTGGGTTTATAAGTGTGAAAGTAGGTGAAAGTCTCTGTCACAATAGACTCAGATCAATGACAGTTAAGATGTAAATGTGATGTCTATTATAACTAACATGAAGAGTAGGTATGCTCTAAATGCTAGCTGAACACCCGGTAGGAAGACGGGTCAGCTTGGAAACTACAGGGAACACACTTAGGGAGTTATATGTTTTATAAACTGGATGTAATTTAAGTAAAACAGTAAAATATTAACAAGTGATCAATGACAAATGACATTAGTGATAACGACATTGAAGATTAATCATAGAAGAGCTGGGTAATCGAAATAAAATGATGAGGGCATATAAAATGAATTCCCTGATGGCCTTAGGTCAGAACAGCGTTGTTGTAGATAAATCAATCTATATGTATATATGTGACATATAGAAGTCGTATACTATTGGGATTATTTACCATAATTTGGTGACTGTTTTTTTCCACAGATGTTGTTCCACTTCAAATCATCTTTCAATACATTTCATTCTTATAACTGCCTCTTACCGATTACAACAGCCTTCGATCTTGCTTATTGTATACATCCAACTATGGATCAAAAAAAAAATGCTCTGAAGTCTGATCAGTTGCAATTGCGATGTACTTATAGTCGTGGTGAGGGTAAGTGCAATTAAAAACAAAGTAAGAAGAAAAGTTTTTTGCCATAATCAAGTTAGCTAGCAACACTTCCTTTTAATAAAAATGTAAATGCACTTATGTTTATTACAAATAGAAACTTCTAGTCTAAGTCAGTCCTAAAAAAAATGTGTTTCAGACCATACAAACCAATATTATGCAGATCTCTTAACGTCGTTATTCATCAAAATATTTTAAAGTATTTATTTTTTTAACTTCAGGTGTTAAGACTGCTGGACTGGCTTCTGGTTTAGCATTGGATTCTTTATTTTTGGTCTCGTCTCTGTGCGTTGGAGTACTGATGTTTGTGGTGGTCGCTGTTGTTGTGCATCACAAGAAAAAATTATCTCGAGTGAGTACTAGAAATGTGGCTGAAAATCTTCTTGATTATCTAATGTCAGACCTTGCAGCTAGACAAGATGCCACCATACCACCTGGTGCAGCTGGATATACTCCCAATCAGTTCACCCCGTACCCACAGCAGCAGCAACAACAACAACCACAATACCAAAATCCTGGAAAGGGAGTAAGTGCTATGGACCAAGATCCTCCTGCATATGGAGAGGAGACAAAGGATAACTTTGACACTAACTTGGAACATATGTATAATTCAGCTGATTACAAAGATCTCATTAATTAACAGTGCCATACAATTTAAGTCATCTTTAACAGTTACGACAAAAATGTCATTCTATATGTAATAAAAACATTCACATTAATTAAATTTAAATCTTTATTTTATTGCTTTTGTTTTTAATCAATAAATTTCATCCTTGATTATAAATTGGTATTATAATTAATTAATATTTCTAATTTGTCTTATTAATGGCTAATTACAATTTTTGATTATTAAACGGCTTATTAAAATAATTAATATTTGTAATATTATTCTCATGAATAAAACTGGTTAATTGAAGTGACAAAAAAATTTAAAGAATTATAAACTAATACAAAATTACCTATAGCGTACTATCATATTTTTTCTCTTGGCAAATCTAGGTAGGTTTTATAGAACAAAACTTTATAGTTTTCTTTGAACTCTATAGATATATCTTATTGGAATGATGGCTGAGCCTTTTAGAGACTTTTCAGTATAATTAGTTGGCATTTAAGTAATATTACTTTTGAAACAATTTCTGAAGTGATGGTAACTATTATCTTATAGCAATTTAGTAGACCAGTTATAACTAGTACTAGAAGTTTGTAGATCTTCTAAACAAGCAAAAGCTGAAATTAATAGAGAAAGCAGTTTTCTCTGTTAGGATATTCAATTGACTTAAAGTAGCAAACTTGCCAGCATCATGCTACAATAAAGTTATGAATATTTACATATAATTATCTGAATAGCCAAATAAATACAATACTTTTAATTGCAGTGACCATTGTAAATTAGTATTATATATACCAGTCTGAATTAGTCTGATATTATCTTGGGGTAGCCATATCAGGTGAAGGAGAAAAGTTGGTAGGGGTCTTGAAAACTTAATAATCTTCAAATGTTAGCACAAACATTTAGCTAAGATTGGAATAATTGCTTCATCTATGATATAATACTCCTACAATTTTCCTGTACTTCAAATAAATATCAAATTATGATGTTTAGCCAATGCTAGCTACATAGCTATGTCAGCAATGAATTTTACTAATTATTTCCCTGTCATAATGCATGCTCTTTCTTCTTGCCTAAGTTAAGTCAATAGGTATAGATATTGTAGTACTAAAGCAGATTATTTGTAATAAATAATTCCACACAACCTAGCAGTAGTCTAGCGTAGACTGACCTGTAAATGGACTGGCTACGCGAGACAAGTGAGGGAAAAAAATTGATAGTGCTACTGATCAAGAACAATCTTACTAATGTGAAACGAGTAAAAACATAGCTACCTGGTGTACCGTCACGAACACTGCGCCAAACGAGTAAAAACTTAGCTACCTGGTGTACCGTCACGAACACTGCGCCAAAATTTTATATTAAACCTATTAGCTACTTTAGGTACCGTGCCAAGAAACCGGATGTTGTAAAGCGGAAGTTAATACATGCTGTGAATATAATAATAGTTGTTTAATTACGATTACGTCAAGTGTTTTTTCTATAATAAATAATCCTGGGATGCCACTGGAAGGTGTTCGGCTTGTGTAGTAACTCGAGGTCCTCCAAGATGTCTTCCGCTTATGTGGCCGTCTTCTTCGCTATAACAGTAATAGGGGGTAAGCTAATGACAAAAAAAAAATGCAGGGTAATAAAAAGAGATTCACCCGTAGCTAGCTATCCCACAGTCTATTCAAAGGTTTGGTTATTGCAATGAGCTGTAACTGGATGGATTACAGCTGGGCTAGTAATGGCCTAGTGTGGGGAATAGAATAGAAGAAATATATACTCAGGGAGCCTGGTAATTTCTCTTTCTGTTTCAAACAAAGCTGTATTTTATTAGCAAAGGTAGCTAATTGGCAGGCTACTCTGGTTAGTTCAGTCACTAGTTAATACTTTGTTTAAAGGAGTACCCATCAAAGTCATGTTACTCTATTGTATCTGACTCTAGGAGTATTTCCATTTTGTGAATGATGATGAGTCTATAGTCCCTTTCATTTTCTAAAGCAACCCTTATAATACAGAAATATGTAACTTAATTCCAGCTATGTAATAATTGGCAGTCATCCAGGTTATATATGATACAATTTCTATGACTGAGTGGACAATGTTTATATTGCATTGATCTCCAATCATGTTTTCAGTGGTATGAGTTAAAATCTGTGGTTATTTTATTCGCATTAGACAAGAACTACTGGAGGATATATGTATGTGGGGATTATTAGTTGAATATACTCGGGGCGGGGGGGGGGGGGGGGGGGGGGGGGGGGGGGGGGGAGAAGAGTTTGTTATATTTATAGGGGAATAGTCCCACTGGTGTAATGGCTTAGAAAGGTACTTCCCAAATGCACACATCTAAGGTTTCAAAGTGCAGGGTTTAAATAACAGTGTTTAGTCATGCTGAATATTGATGACTTGTTTATTTTTTGAATATATTTGGGATGAAGTAAGTAACCATTATATTTATTATCTTGGTAGCTACATAATATTTAGAATTGAAATAGGCTGAATATGTTGGTTTTTGCCAAGCCACAGCTATTATGAATATTATTATTATAAACCATGAATATCTTTTAGCTGTAAAGGTCATGAAATAAAGTGCAGCAGAAAGTATACTAGCTACATGTGCTGACAGTTGTATTTTAAGTTTTTATTTATATTGTGTTTATAACCTGAGCTGGATTACATCAAGCCAACAATTTGTTCACCTCATCATTCCAATCATTCCACTGAAACCAGGAAGCCATACTAATAGAAATGTTTACAGTGCTTAAGAATACTAATTTAAGGCAATAACTATTAAAATCTTGTAGTGTATTTGGTTATTTTTAAAGCCTAATTCAGTTTATCTGCAGTTATTGGTGGATAAATGAAACGCTTGAATTTTCATGCATGTGAATTGACACTAAACCATAAAACACCACACGAATTTATAATAGTTTATTTATATGTAGTTTACTGTTATGCACAAAACCCACCTCATTCACACCAAACTGGTGGTAATGAATGCCGACCATCTTGTGTCCTTCACATTTTCTGCCTAGTGTGAATGCACACTTAGTGTGAAATTCACACTCAAGAGAATAGCATGGAACCTTTACTGAACATTAATTATATTCATATGCAGGCAAAAACCAATGCTATTATCATTGGAATCTACCTTATAAATGTGTTGTACACTTGTGTGCTACGTAAGAGAGTTGACTAAGCTTTTGGTCTTCTGATTAATGATATTGGGGATTACACTAATTGGAAAATAACTTTGATATGTAATATTAGAATCAATGTAACTAAAAAAAAATAATGTAAGCATGAGTTCCACCATATTTTGGTGTGACTATTGTTACAAGTGATTCACGCTTAATTTGGTATGAACTCCCTTTTGGTTTACAGTATGTTTTGTAATAGTCTGATAATCAGGAACAATGATGTGCATAGCTAGAGTCAATTAAGAGTTAAAGTTTATTTTAGTAATCTGTGCATTTTACTGGATTTGATGAACTTGCTCAGGATTTATGCATAGCATATGGAAGGATAACTAAATAGCCTAAATGATAAAGGTTGGTATACCAACCTTTATAAGTATAATATAAAGATATTATATTTCTACTAAGCCGAGTTTATTGGTGCTTGCTATGAGTGTTGGTTTAGGTTGTCTTAGATTTGCTTTCAATATTGGGAGCTACAATATAAACTCTAACATTTGCTGCTGTTTAGATAACCGGTGGTACCAGGTGTTTCAGAGTTTCTGGTGGAAAACTATAGGATTATTATAATAATAATATAATATATAATAATATATGTATATATATTATTGTGTTTGTATGTATATTATATATTATATGTATGTATGTATGTATGTATATGTATTATATATTTATATATATATGTGCTGTACTATAAAATAACCAGTTGTGATTGTCAACTTCTTTTAACTTCATTAGGAGTTCAAAGCCAAAATCTGAGGCTGAATATTTATTCCGGTACCAGTAGTTATTCCTTTGGTCATAATAGTTTTTACTTTGGTCGTCTAGAAGTTTATTACTCCAATCAATGGATTCCATTCACCATTGATGGTTTTGACATGCATGAGGCAGACCTGGCATGCAGGTGGTTGGGATATGGATTTGCTTCAAGATATGCATTAGTTGGAACTTTGGGGTAAATGCAATGTAATGTTTTTTTATAAGACTTTCTTTTCATTATAAGGATGCTGTTATATTATTTCAATCAATTATTAGTATCACGCCTTGCTTCTTCAAATTAAGGTTAAATTAACCCTGATTCTGCCATAGACTAAGTTTTCATACAAAATGAAGACTGTATGAGCTCTTTCATATTATGTTGACATATTACTGTATACATTATATTTTTTTTATATGTCAGAAACAGTTTTTAAGTAATAAATTAGCATTAACAAACGTATTTAAAACAAAATGGTAGATATTTTTTCTTACATTGCAGATATAGTCGTGCCAGCACATCCTACTCTGCCTATAATTTAGTATGCTCAACTACAGCTACTTCATTCAGTTCATGCACGTACTCAAGAACAACAGACAATAATGATCATTATTCTGATGTTGGTCTACAGTGTACTAATTCCAGTAAGTTATTCTTTATAGTGGAATGTGGCAAGTATTCTAATTGTAAATTCAGTAAAATGGTAATACATTTTACTGGCTTCTGTTATATAATATATATATATAATATAAATTCAATCATATTTGTTAAATATTATGCATTCAAAGAGCAAATGCATGTTTCAAAGTACACAAAGTTAAGTGGACATTAGTTTCCTTTCCCCTGTCTAAAATCTCCCTAAACACTAGCTAAAACTGGATCATGTCAAAATTTGCTCTTTATAGAGAACATTTCCCTGTTGCCAAATATTATTTAAGAAAAAACATAACGAGACATCATTGCATCAAAAGAAAGTTCCTAGCACACATCTCTAATAATAATTTTCGTGAGTATTTGAAGATGATTAAAGGATTTGATGGTTATATCTGACCACAACAATTTATTTACCAAAATCAAATATGATATAAACAACAAATATACAGTTTTAGTGACTATGATTGATACAAAAGTTGGCACAGAAGAACGTAATATTTTTACAGTTAGATTTAACACAGCTATTACAGAATCATGCAGTTCATATAATGATATTTAATTAGTTGTGCTTTTGCATGTACTGGCTACTTGATGCTTATAATACTCTTATATACATACTCTGGTTTAAATGTCTCTGAGATTCTATATTTGCTTGAATCGTAAATGACAATAGTACTGAATAAATTTCATAAACGTGATACAGATTTCTCAAAATTTGTTATATCTAAATATTTTATATTATTGTTATCACCTTTGTTTTATTACAGAAAGTTCTCTTCGTCTTGTGTCGAACTCCAGCTACACCACCACCAGTCTTTCAGGTCGTCTTCAGATATATATCAACAACACTTGGGGAACAGTCTGTGACGATGACTTTGGATCTACTGAGGCCAATATTGCTTGTCGTCAGTTGGGTTACTCTGATTATTCTTCGTACGGGACAGCAAGTGGATCGTCTCAGTAAGAAATTATTCTGCAATAAAAATGATATTTCTCCACAGTGCACTGTAATGGGTGATAACGTTTCTTTTTTATGCAATATAGAACTACTTCATTCGGACCTATTTGGCTAGACAATCTGGACTATTGCTACTCCTCTACCACAGATCTTAGAAACTGCACCAGAGCTGTGGGGGTACACAACTGTAACCATAGAAAAGATGTTACTTTGACATGTTCTAGTAAGATTAAGTTTTATGCTAGTTACCATAAGTGTATATTTTCTGTGTTAGTTCACAGAGAGCTATTTATGTATACTAGAAAATATCCCGCCACATAGTGGCGCTTGACGGATTGCAAGTAAGAATTCAGTTTCACAAGTTATCTTGCTCACTTTTCATGCTTCATTGGTTAATGATACATAAGTTTTCCTCTCCTGCTCTCTTTTTTCTGAACTATTGAGCTTTTCTAATAACCCACATCTCCTTTCCATAGTTGCCAACTTTTAGATACAAAATGTAGGGACAACTCGGCGAGCTTGCGCGCCTGAAAATTTTTGCCACGACCACGCCCCTTTTAAAATTAAACTGCGCCCCTTTTGCCACGTCCACATGCACATCGAAAAGATTCAGTGGTGGTACATGGGAGCCATCCCGCAGTTCTTATCAAAGAATTCTTCTGATTGGTCCCCTAGCCAGCCCTAGCTAGAGCCCTAGCCCTTGCGCGGCGCTATAATTGGTCACGCGCGGCGCTATAATTGGTCACATGATTTGATTAACCAATGAAATGAGTTTTTTGATAAGAACTGCGGGACTGTAGGTACATGGTGATTGATCGTGAACTGATGATTTGTTTTGTGAACTGATGATTTGTTATGTGAACTTGTTTTTAGTCTTTGTGAAGTGATTGGCGAGTAGCTTTCTTGCGTTATGACTAAAAATAACTGTACTTTGACCCTACTCGGGCCATAGCTAGCTAAACTAAGTCTCGAGCTGTACTGTTACAGTTTAGCCTTCATTTCCTGGCCTCGGACCCTCTCTGGTCGGTGATGTCGGGACAGGAGCGGGACTGGAGCTAGAATGTCGGGATTGCCCGCCAGAATCGGGATGGTTGGCAACTATGCCTTTCTTCAGCTCTTCTTCTTGAGCCATGGAATCCCCTTTTCCTTTGTCTATCTCTCCTGCTTCTGAATTCCTGTCCTACTTTGGGAAACTTTTGTCTTACTTTCGCCTTCCTTTTGGAAACTAACCCATGCCTTTACTCGTCGATTCCACCCACTTTTTAGTTACAATTTATCACTTGCCTTTTAGCCTTCTCTTCTCTTTCTCTTCCTTTTTAAACCTACACCGCCTTACCTTGCCACCACTTTTTAGTTACGATTAATCGCCGTTTACTTTCTCTTTCGTATTTTTGCCTTCCTTTTGAAAACCTATACCACTTTCTATCGTCTATTGCACCCGCTATTTAGAATTACCAGCACTTTCTACTGAATATGATGGCACTTTCTACTGAATACGATGGCACTTTCTACTGAATATACGGCACTTTGTACTGAATATAATCACTTTCTACTGAATATACAGCACCTTCTACTGAATATGACGTCTCTTTACATACTATGAGATGATGATGCATTGCCAAACTGTACAGAGCTCATGAATTATTCATGAATACACACCGCCATCGTTATTGTTACTGACACACAAGCATATTATTATATAGTCACAAAGCATTGTCAAAGGTGGTGGGCTCTATATATATATACCAGATTTTAGAATCCCAGCAATTTATTTGGGAGTTTTATATTTAGTAGTCGATTATAGGGATGCATTGTTGTTGTTGTTTTACCCTACAATTCTGGCTAAGTAGCTGTTAAACTGTCTTGTAGTGTAAAAATCAACTGCTCGCTGAACTTAGCACTGGGTACGAGGTGGTGTCCAGCAGTTGGCCCTTACTTTGCTATGTATTGCTAACTTTAAAGCGAAGTTAACAAAATTTTCTAAATTTTCCGTGAGCACAAGTAATATCTTAATCAGCAATGAAATGATAAAGAGAGGTCAGAATGAGTTAGAATTTAAAAAAATGCTTGTACTTATTTTTGTATAAGTTTCATTACCTTCTCTTTTTTCTCATGTTTTCGACAATTTCCGATCCCTTCCAGTATTGACTGATTCAATTTGATTGAGTATAATTGTTATTTAATAGTAAGGCATTGAAATTATTATGGGAAAGTTAGTAAATACTACTAATGATACGAGTTTATTATGTTTGCATTAGGTTCTTCCTATTATACAGACTCACGTAAGTGATACTGTTTTATTATATTTCTTGCTATGTAGACATAATACAATTACTTTGTCTTGTTTTTGTTTCAACCAATAGCTGCTCTAAGTGGCAATTTAAGACTATTGGGTTCAAGTAGTGACGCCTCCTTCTCCTACTCCATTGGAGGGCGTTTAGAGATCTACTATTTCAGAAATGGATATGGCTGGAGGCCATTCTGTAGTACTTATTTCAATAGCTACGATGCAAATTTGGCTTGCAGAAAACTCGGCTTTAGTAGTGCCTCTAGCTACGGAAGTGTCGGAAGTCTGGGGTGAGCACTGATTGATTGGTTAATTAAGTTTATGAGCCCTTTGCTTTTATTATCTCACCCTCCTCCTCCTTATTAATCACTCTCCAATCTCACTCTCTCATGAATCTTGAATCTTGTAGTAATATTTTTTCTGGAATTCTACAGGAAAAGTGTATATATAGGTGACTGGCTACAGGAAAATCAGGCAAAATGCACACCATCTAAATTATTATTTTTTGCACCTGCATGTTCGTCTCAACCAGATGTTGAGCTCTCCAAGCTTTATAGCTGTAGCTTCAACTGTTGCTGATGCATGAGACTTCCAATTCAACTTATAGTCCTGTGTAACTCATCTGTGAAAAGAAAATTGATCTATTCCTTACATTTGTGTGCACCCTGTTGTGCCCGAACAAACAATACTGTTTTGACATAATTATATTCAAAATGTATCAGTTCAAAATGAGCATTAATACTTCATTTAAATTTCAACAGTCTGAAATTTCATGTTTGTAATTCTTGTAGGTATTATCAGGGGAGTGGACCTTATTCTATAAGATCTGACTGCTACAGCCATACTACCAGCTTTGACTTGTGTTCTAAGTCTGTATATTCTAGTTCCAATTGTTCTCACTACTATGACGTTGGACTACTTTGCGTCAGTAAGTTCTTCAATTAGATGATATAGTGAAGTCATTATTACATACTCCATTTTAATTTGGCAGAAACAAAGAACATCTGTAATAATGACTTTCTTAATGTAAAAGTAGATTATTTGAAAGATCCGGTAAATATGTTCGGTGTAGGCAATCTATAATGTATAATTATTATATATAATATTATGCTAGTGTGTCATCACCAACAACTACAATAACCAATAATGACAGTGTATTTTCATGAATAATTTATATGAGCTTAGTAGGGGTTTAAAGCGTCATCGTAAGAGATTAGTAATGTCAGCAATAATGATGACTGCTTTGCATAATAAAACTGGTGAGGACAGCAGTGTGTATATAGATGAGCTGGGTTAGTAAAAATTGTCAGTAACAATGATGGTGTGTTATTCTTGACAACTATGCAGCAGGGCTGGTAAATAGTCATCAGTATCTATAACTACACTTCAGATGTGAAAAGTAAGGAAAATTGGGGATTGATGTGATAAAACCAAGTGATATGAATGCCATATGCTACTCCAGTTGGCATTGTGTGGCTGAAGGGTATTTGTCAGTAATAATACTAGTGATATGCTTGAGTGCAAAGGGCAAGCGAGCCATGTGCACAAACAAAACACTTCAAAAGCATCTGTCAGTTCATTTCTAAAAGTATAAGTACGCAGCCATTGTGACCATTATATACTTTAGCTAACAAATATGGAACTACTTTCTTACCTCAATTCCCTGAGTACTAGTATTTTCTGTATTCTCCGACTCTGAATACCAGTAACTTTAAACAACAAAAACACGCAGCTGAAGGACCTAAGCCAGTAACATAGGAAGTGCCCCTTCCCTATAATTTTTAGGCACAAATTAAGTATGATTTCTCACATGAACACAAGCAAACCACAAAACACACGCCCTTAGGCCCACCCATACAGGAACTTCTTCCTACACCACTGTAATCAGTTGAAAGTTTGTTCTGTCACAATATGTAAATTACATCAGCTATGTTCTAAGTTCAGTAGTTTCATTTTCTAAATGTAGTACAAATCGATTTCATTTTTTTTAAGTATTATAAGTAGATAACCATTAAAAAGTACTGGAAATACTTTCTTACTAATAATAGCTTAATCTAACCGTTCTTACTAAGTGAACCAGAAGCTTTAGAAAGCAAGATTTCTTGTATTCTAGAAATAAAATATACAACATTTTATCTGACAAAAACATAATTATTTTGTTACCTCAATTTTCTTAGAATAATAGCATCTGTAGTGAGAAGAATAAGCTAGTCTGGCTATCTGAATGACCAATAGCTCATGACAACAAACACTAGGCTAAAAACATACACTGCCTAGATATTACAAACAAAATGTGGTGAATGGTTTTAACACCATATTAACCACGAGTTGCATATTTTGTGACCTAACATTTCGAAGGAATTATTGCACAGCTTTGAGCCTAACCTTAAAGTAAAACTTGTTTAAATGGAACTTCTTACCACCCATGCAAATAAATATTACATCATTATATTAAATTTTTAAATATTCAGCCTAATTATACAGTCTTGCTTGCTTGCTAATTATATTTTATTTATGCAATAACTTTTTCAGACAAATTTATTATGACCAGTTAGTTAAAATGAAAAAGCATGAATTTTTTTTTCATTTCTTTAGCAAGCGATGAAATTGTATAACATGAAACACCTGTTATCCAAAAGTGTTATTAAATTTGTCCACATAGATAAGAAGACAAAAATTCAGACTTACTCAAAACTTAACTTTCACCAACATCAGAGCTGCTACCTTGGAATCAGAAACTCGTAATGTAAACAAACTTTGGGTAAACAGACACTCAACAGCTAGATGATTCTGTCACCATAATAAAAAAAACCCAACAACAACAGAATACTGGTCCTGTCATTTCAAAATTTGTATTTCAGGAAGCCCTACTTCAGAGCGATGCATACATAATGAATAGAAACTTAATGTTGGACTAGCAAGTATCCCGCAAATTTTTGCAAATTAAAGGTGCTTTGACATGCCCACACACAATATTCAAAAGTATTGAATTTTGGTTGCTAGGGCTTACTAACTTTTTTTTTAGTGTTTGTGGTGCCCAACAATGATGGATCCTAAAGAGTACTGCTCATTGGCTAACTACTTATAAAAAACAAGCCTTGGGAATTCGTTTCATTCAAGTTATAAGCTCCTTGAGCCTCAAGTATAATTCACAACTTCTCCCAGGGTGCCGTTACTAACGAGCTCATTCTTCGTCTACTGCTGCTCTTATAACGGGGTGTTTTAGTAACACCTCACGAGGTGTTTATCTTGAGGCGCTGTCTGAACACCCCACTGTTAAATGTTCTCTGTGTGTGTAGAGTACATATAAGTGGAGTTCCTGTGACATAAAATTGCTTAAGAAGTGGTAAAATGTTAGTCTGCACATAAAGCGCATATTCATTCTATTGCAGGATTTGTTGTTCATTCTCTGTGAAACTTGTCTTAATCCAGCAAAGTGTAAACTGCTCTTGGTTTACTCTAATTTTATTAAACTAAATTGACACATGTTAGTTATGGTAACAATAAGATACAATAACTAAAGTTTACGGTTTTAGTATAATTAATTTTATTTCTTTTCCTTTTAGTGTCTACAACAAGCTCTACCTATGGTAAGGGTTTGTTGTTATTGTATTTTTCACACTATGTAATGTTTAATTGAACCTTCTAAAATAATCTCTTATGCTTATAAAAAAGAAAGATGCCTATAATATCCAGTTTAAAGAGACATAATTATACCATAATATAAAATTTAATTGCACTGTTAAAGCTAGTAGTATGTGATGTTACTTGCCTCACTGCATATCATTAAACTGAGGTATTATGACTGATGAAATATCAAGACAAGCAGTTATTTTTTTCTGTGTTCTAATTTACTTCAAACAAATCTACAATATTATAGCTCATTGCTTATTCAAATGTTTGTTTTGTTATTATTGTATATAATATATTCAGATTAAAAAAGCACTCAAAATATTATGTTAAAAAAATAACTTTTATTGGAAACCTTCAATTAGTAGTTACTTTTTTTTACAGATTTGCGGTTGATATCCTATGGTTCCACAAACACTGGTGGAGGACGCCTGGAAATATATTATTATAATAATAGCTCTGGGAATTACTCATGGATACCTTTCTGTTACTCTGGATTCACGAGTCGAGCTGCTGATGTGGCGTGTAAACAGCTGGGTTATATCAGAGCCTCTACATATGGCAGAGTCGGATCATTTGGGTAAGTTAAGAATAATATAAAAATAATTTGCTACGACTGAGTAATTAAATCCACAAAACTTTTAATATAATTTTTTATGTAATTGAGTGGGTTTGTAAGTGTGAAAGTAGGTGAACTCTCTCACAATAGACTCAGGTCAATGACAGATAAGCTGTAAATGTGATGTCTATTAACATGAGGTAGAAAGACGGGTCAGCTTGGAAACTACAGGGAACACAAATAGGGAGTTACATATTATATGTTTTATATATTGGATGAAGCTTGAGTAAAATACTAAAATATTAACATGTGATCAATGACCAATGACATCAGTGATCACAACATTGAAGATGAGTCATTGAAGAGCCAGGTAATTGAAATACAATGATGAGTGCATAAAAAATGAATTCCCTTATGGCCTTAGGTCAGAACAGGGTTGTTGTAGATTAATCAATCTATATGTATAAGGTGTAAATGAAGTAAAGCGAGACAATTATCTTCTTCTCTTTTAATCTCTATATGTATGTTTTATACTTATGTGACCGATTTTGGGTAAATCTGCCTAAACGCGGCATCTAAAGTTTTCTAATTTATTCTACCAGTAGGTTGCACAGGGCCTTGAATGCTGTCCTCCTCATTTAGAAGCTGCAGCACAAGCCGTTTTTGACCTATGCACTACAACACTCTAGTATTTTTGCTATACTTATTCATGCTGATTTTGAAAAAAAAATGCGGTGTAACGGCGTTGCTAAGGTCAGGGGCGTTCCTTGTATCCGTATGCTATTTGTCTCCGGGACACTGCGGACTAAACCGGTTACAGGTGGATTGAAAGAAGTCGAAAAGGCTTAATGCAAGGCTCCTCGAGAAACTATGATGGCGAGAATTGCGTGAGTAAGTGGATTATGTAGAATAGTACGTGAATTAGTTAGCTACATTTTTTTCCCGCTATTAGTCAAAAACCCGTCAATAATTCATTAGCAACGCTCCGTACACGAGTCCAACTGGCTAGTGTTTCTAGCCTCATAGCATGAGTTCTAGAGCTCGCCAGAGCTTACAACTGTGTCATAAGATAGAGCAAACTGGTGTCTATCCACTTTTGCCATAAATTTTTTTTTTAAATCGACTCATAAGGCTTTACCCGGAGATACTGAAAAAAATTGTTTGTCACGTTTAGGCAGATTTTCCCAAAACCGGTCATAGAGCATGTAACAGGGCACTGAATAATTGACCATTGACTTTTAGGCCTTTTAATGGCCAGCCTAAAAAAACATAGACATTCAAACCTTTATTTACTTAATCAACTGCCAAAAATGTGTACACTGAACTGTGAAAGCCCTGAGACTTCTTTTCAAAACAATAAGATGTTGAGCACACTTTTAGTGGGGTGAATTTTACTTTGGAAGTGGCTAAATTTCATGGCTTCAAAAAGTTGGAGATTAGAAATCTGGAGTTATGCTACTCTTCATGGTAATTAAGGGTAAATGTTTATATTGAAAGCAGAAATGAATGTGCATACATATTGAAAATAGTTACAGCTGTTTATAACAATAGCTAGGTTCTCTTCCTTATTATTTGAACTGAAACACAATACTATTGGGATTATTTACCATAATTTGGTGACTGTTTTTTCCACAGATATGGTTCCAGTTCATCACTTCAATACGTTTCATCTGTATACTGCTCTTCTTCCTATTACTACAGCCTTCAAACTTGCTCATTGTTTTCATACAACTATGGATCATGCTCTGATTCTGATCAAGTTGCATTGCGATGTACTTATAGTTATGGTCGTGGTCATGGTAAGTTGAAATTTAAATACAAGTAAGAAGGAAAAGTTTTGCAATACAGTTAGCATCACTTCCTTTATAAATGTTTAGAAATAGAAACTCAACTTCTATAAAACAAATTGTGTTCAGACAATATAACCAATATTATGCAGATCTCTTAACATCTTTATTCATCAAAATAATTATGAAAGTATTTATTTTTTAAATTTCAGGTGCTAAGATTGCTGGACTGGCTGTTGGTTTAGCACTGGGTTCTTTATTTTTGGTCTCGTCTCTGTGCGTTGGAGTACTGATGTGTGTGGTGATTGGTGTTGTTGTGCATCACAAGAAAAAAGTATCTAGAGTGAGGACTAGAAATGTGGCTGAAAATCTTCCTGACTATCGAATGTCAGACCTTGCAGCTAGACAAGATGCCACCATACAACCTGGTGCAGCTGGATATACTCCCAATCAGTACACCCTGTACCCACAGCAGCAGCAACAACAACAACCACAATACCAAAATCCTGGAAAGGGAGAGAGTGCTATGGACCAAGATCCTCCTGCATATGAAGAGGAGACAAAGAATAAATTTGATGATAATTTTGTAGATATGTACGCTTCAGCAGACTACAAAGATCTCACTAATTAACAGTGGCATACAATTTAAGTCATCTTTAACTGTTACGACAAAAATATCATTCTATATGTAATAAAAACATTCACATTAATTAAACTTAAAACTTTATTTGCTTTTGTATTTCATCCTTGATTAAAAATTGGTATTATAATTAATTAATATTTCTGATTATTTAGTTGGTCTTATTAATGGCTAATTACAATTTTTGATAATTAAACGGCGTAATAAATAATTAATATTTTTAATATTATGCTTATGAATTGATTGGTTAATTGAAGTGTCAAAAAAATTTAAGGAATTATAAACTAATACAAAATCACCTATAGCTTGATATCATTTTTTTCTCATGGGAAATCTAGGTTGGTTTTATAGAACAAAACTTTATAGCTATATTTTTAGAACTCTATAGATATATCTTATTGAAGTGATGCTGAGCCTTTTAGAGACGTTTCAGTAGATTAGTTGGTGTGGGGCCGTCCCTCCGGAAGTATATCGCCTACTGGGGCGGGGCGTGAGGAGTGAAGATAGGAGGAGTGGAAGCCAAGAATAACTATTTTTAGAATGACATTTTTAGATTACTAGAACTGCTTATTGTTTGTTTCACATTACCTTAGCTACTTGCTTAGATAGGAATCTATGTTGTATATTGTTAGACAGCATGTTCACATTCATCTAGCTTATAAAAGCACACTGTTTCACTTCATTCTTGTTCTGCTATTCCAACATTTGGCAACTGTACTTCATTAAGAACTTATGAAGAAATTTTTAGTACAGTGGGCAGCCATTGCAGAACCTGGTGGCAGAGGAAATCTACTACTTAGAGGCCTCCCTTCTAGGAAACCTGAGCGGTGTCCCATAGTTGGCATTTAAGTAATATTAATTTTGAAACAAAATTTCTGAAGTGATGGTAACTATATCATATAGCAATTTAGTAGACCAGTTATAACTAGTCCTAGAAATTTGTAGATCATCTCAATAAGCAAAAGCTGAAATTAAGTAGAGCAAGTACTTTTCTCTGTTAGGATATTCAATTGACTTAAAGTAGCAAACTTGCCAGCATCATGCTACAATAAAGTTATGAATATTTACATATAATTATCTGAATAGCCAAATAAATACAATACTTTTAATTGCAGTGACCATTGTAAATTAATATTATATATACCAGTCTGACTTTAGTCTGATATTATCATGGGGTAGCCATATCTAAATCAGGTGAAGGAGAAAAGTTGGTAGGGGTCTCGAAAACTTAATAATCTTCAAATGTTACCACAAATGTATAGCTAAGATTGGAATAATTGCTTTATCTATGATATAATACTCCTACAATTTTCCGGTACTTCAAATAAATATCAAATTGTGATGTTTAGCCAATGCTAGCTACATAGCTAGCATGAATTTTTACTAATCATTTCCCTGTTATTTAAAAGTCTTCCTGTAGGCTCTTTCTTCTTGTAGAAGTTAAGCCAATAGGTATAGATATTGTAGTGTACTAAAGCAGAATATTTCGTAATAAATAATCACCCAGTTCCAGGAATATTTTGCGATAGAACGTATCGAAGATTCCTGGAAGCCTTGGATGGGAAATATCGGGTCCACCCTAGCATCAGTGAGCTCCATTTTCCTTTCTGGGAAGTATGCATTACAGAGCGTGGGTCTTGAGCTATTATAGCTGCGATCGAGCTTCCGACGTCGCTGGACAGGTTAGGGAAAGCGAGAGAAAAATCCTACAGGAAGCTTTTTTTCCTCTCTAATGACGTGCAGGCACCCGCCTACTCCACTACCGGAAGCATCCGTATACAATATGAAAGAATCTTCTGGGGAAGAAATGACCAACATACAACATTGACACAACAAATGCTTAAACTCACGGAACTTGCAGTTCATCTCATCACTCCAGACCACCTGGAGAGGAGCCTTCAAGGAGGTAGCCAGTGAGAGTTTGCTTGAACAATCAGCAAACCCGGGTATAAACATTCTGTAGTAGGAGAAGGCACCTAAAAACGACCTAAGCTGCTTTTTGGTAACAGGACGTGCAAACTCGGAGAGGGCTTTAATCCTCATCTCAGGTACAGCTAGGACACCACTACCAATTACATGCCCTAAGTACAGCAAATGTTTCCTACCAAAGATGCATTTTTTCAACTTTATCGTGAGCCCAGCAGATCCTAAACAGGAAATAACACCTTTCAAATGACAGAAATGATTAGACCACTCCCGGCTATAAACAACAATGTCATCATGTAATTACTGCTGTATGCACACACAGGCTTTAACACTTCTTCAATGATAGACTGAAAAATAGCAGGTGCATTTTTCAACCCGAAGGGCATTCTTAAGTAGCGGTACTTGCCAAAAGGGCAAACAAAGGTAGTCATCTCACTAGAAACTGGGTCCATTGCCAACTGGTGAAACCCGGATGTGAGGTCAAGAGTACTAAGACACATATTAGGCCTAACCTTCTCCAGTATTTCGGCTGAAGAAGGTAACCAGTATCTTCTAAGTGGGGTCAGAGAATTCAGCTTTCTATACACACAGCCTAATATGTCTTTCTTTCTGACTGGGACAAGTGGACTGGCCCACTTAGAATTAGACTTAACAATGGTACCATCACTAATCATTCAATCTATTTAAGCCTTAACTAAATCACGAATACCTGCAGGAATTTGTCTTGGGGGCAGGTTGACTGGAGTCGCGCCATCTATCAGCACTATCTGACAGGTACCAGTGTCACGGTGATTTGGTACTCTGGGGATATGATACCTGGGGTACCAAATCACCGGGGATTTGATACCCTGGGAGTACCAAATCACCGCATTGCATGGATGCGCAACATTCGACCTTTTACCAAATCACTTCAGCGATGGAAGTTTTAAAACAAGAAATGGAGTCAGAAGTTGTTACCTCCAATTCACATTGGAATGCAGACATTACAGAGAGCTACAAAGTTTTTTTGCTCTGTAATGGAACCCAGTATCCTACAAATGTGACACAAAATATGAAGAGAAATTTCAAGAAGAGAGATAGTGATTTTGAAGTGTTAGACGGACAGCTATTTTACAAAAAGTCAGGGGGGCGTAGGCTGGCACTATCTGATAGCAAGGAATGGTTGCATGTATTTCAGGTGAGATGTGGCTCTACCACTATCAGGTTTACACCAAAATATTGTTCATTAACAATGGTATGCTTTTTTGATTGTTAGGAATGCCATCAAGATCCAAGTGGTGGTCACATAGGAAGGACAAAAACTGTAGAAAAGTTGAAGAAGAGATATTATTGGCCCAATCAGTATATTTATGTCTCAGAGCAAGTACGTTTAATTTTTTCCCCATCTTTTTTTGATTTTTTGAATAAAATATTGATTTTTGTCTACAAGAATTTGAAAAGTGATATAGATATTTTTTTTGGTAGATAAAGAATTGTGATCATTGTCAGAGAACACAACCAGTGCTTAGGTCTACAACGAACGAGCTCCATCCTATTCTAGTATCTCCAGAAGTGTGGAAACTGATAGGAATGGATTTGATAGGACCATTAAAATTGACTCCCTCTGGAAATTAGTACATTCTCACTATAACATGCTATTTCAGTAAATGGGTTGAAGCTTTTCCTCTCAAAGATAAAACAGCATTGAGTGTAGCTCAAGCTATTTACTCTGCATATTGTCGTCATGGTGCACCGTGTGAAATTATTTCTGACCAAGGCAGAGAATTTGTCAATCAGGTTAGTGTATTTGTGTAAGCCTCACTTGTTCTGCAGCAACAAAAGCCTAATTTATTTTGCTGCATCAAGTTAAATTTGGGGCTATTTGTATCCACATTATTACACTACTGCAGTCATTTTGAATAATTTTGTACATGCATAGACATTTTTCCTCTCTTCTCACAACTCTATTAGGTATGCCAATATTCTATTATTTTTTTACATGTAGATTATCGAATCTCTTAATTCTAAATTCAAAGTGAAGCAAAGAATTACTGCAGCATATCATCCTCAGTCTAATGGTCTTGATGAAAGGACAAATCAGACCATTAAAAAGTGACCTTTTCTTTGGGGTACCAAGATCACCAACACTTGGAGGTCATGCCCACTAGTACATGTCTTGTAATCATCCATTACATACCTTTCCATATTTAATGATAGCTATAGCTAATATGTTATGGAGTACTGATGAGTAGTGCATTGCCCCTAACAATCAAAGGAGATAGATACCTGAAAATGAGTAGTGCCAGAACAGGGAGTAGCTAGCCAAAGGTTTGTACATTGTATTTGATTACTGACCATTGACTGTAGATGTATTGACTCCCATTAAATGCTGATATGAATTATACTTTATGTATAATATAGGAGTCTTGTGAAGATGGTTGGAGAGAACGAGAACGATTGGGACAATTATCTTGACCCTGTCCTATTTGGAATTAGGACCTCTCTTCAGGAATCAACCAAATTCACTCCTTTTTTTCTTATGCATGGTCGAGAGGCTAGGTTTCCCCTTGAAGCAGAGAGGGCATCTATAGTGTCTCAGAATGTTATGTCAGGAGATATTGAGGAGCGAATTTGCTGTATGAAGAAGTTGAAAGATTCCATATTTCCTGTTGCCAAATCTAATATTGAAAAATGTCAAAGTAAACAGAAACAAAAGTTTCATAAAAGAAAGTGAGTTATCAAGACTAATATACGTGTTGGTAATCAAGTTCTGCGTTTAAATATGTTAAAACGCACGAAGAAGGGCCACAAAATGGAGGATACCTGGAAGGGCCCTTACAAAGTCCAGTATATGTCTGATAAAGGGTCTTGTCTTCTTCATTGTATTAAGACAGGAAAGGACATAAAACAGAAAGTTATATTGAAGTTATATAATGAACCATCAGGTACGAATATAATTGGGCACACTGCTGAGGTGAGAGAAAGCACCAACAACATAACATCCCAAGAAGTTATTAGTACTAAGTCTTCTAAGCTAACATTGAGTAGGAGTAGCAGCCCAATGCCTACACTCAGCAGCACAACACAGGCTTCTATTAAACCTGCTGTATTAGAAAAACAACTATTTGATGACTCATTATTGCGATTCTGGCGGACTGGGTGTTTGTTTGATACTTGGGACAGCAGGGAAGAGGATCAAACTAAGGTATGTTTAGTTAGGATAGAGTAGATTGTCACCTGGCATAATCATCACATTATTTTTTGCTTGTTATAGCTTGCTGAAGCAGTAAATTCAGGAGAATATTGTCTGAGTATTAATCCAGATATCACATTATGGCTGGATTACCGCAGTTTCTCAAATCAATCCTCTCCAAAAATTATTGATGATTTTGTACTAGTATCTAATGACGTTCACAATGAATTTGATACTTTTAAACAGAGTGAGCTAACAAAGTTTGATGCAACTTCTAGTCTACTTCCACCAATTGAATTGTTGCAGATGTGGCTTTCTCATAGTAAATTGTCAGTGCCCACTCATTTACTCTATGGCAAGAATTATATCCTGCTTACTGGTCCTCAACTCGATGATGTTTGCAAATGGGTTAGAAAATTACGTACAAAATTTATGTCCATTGGGCCCATGATTTTCCAAGAAACAGAGGGCATTTGTGAAGTATCAAGGAGTTCAGCAGCTAGTTCAAAAGATGTAGAGAACAAAAAGGTACAATATCTATCTCTTGTCCTTCATTTCCCCCTATATTTTCTTGTAATTTTGATTTGTGTGGTTAAATGATTAGCTATGTCATAGCAAGAATTAATGATCACTGAGCACCCAAGCAGTTCAGACTGATAGCTATGTTTCTGGTTTTTCAAAAAAAAAAATTCTGCACTTGACTTTGAAAGGCTTGATAATAATGGAAGTTATGCTGCTTCATAACCTATTAGCTAAGTTGAAAGGTTGAGAGTATATTATATTAGCAGGAAAGAAGATCTCAAGGATCTACTGTGCCACTCATTATATAATGAACTATTTTTGCAACTAATCAGTTTTGTGTGATAATTGTACTTTATAGGTACATTGGGTGCAAAACTTGGATCTGTATGACAGTGATAGAATTTCTATGAATTCCATGCTTAGTGGTAAGCACATTATATGCTGCACTCAAGCTGTTGAAGAAGCAGTTTCCTAGTGTTTGTGGATTACAACCTACAATTCTTTGCCAGAATTATGGATTCTGTAGTATGTCCAATGAAGGTAGGTTTATAATATAGTTATGTATGTGTGTGTGTTGTGTGTGTGTATGTGTGTGGATAGCTGTGTAATTATTGTTATTTTTCTTATGCAGTATCTATCCAAATCCATTTTACTGGTCAAGCACAGTGGGTCATTTCTGCTTTTATGCTATGATAGCTGTGTTGATACTAAACTGACATGTTCTTTGATGTTGCAACTGAAGCAGATTTATGAAGTAGCTGTTAATAAACGTCACTTAAGGGTCAATGAAATGCCTGTGCAACAGCAACTCAATGGTATTGACTGTGGATTATTCAGCATTGCCTTTGCATATCATATCGCTTTGGGTGATGAACCATCAGCGATACATTTTTGTGCTTCAGAAATGCACCAGCATCTAATAAAGTGCTTTGAAGATGGCCAACTATATTCATTCCCTCAAGTCGCTTATTCTGAACAATCTCATTGCAGAAAGAAACTCAGAATCATAAAAATGTTAAATATCATCATATTGAACATCTACATAGACAGTACATTTGTGATTGTATGTTATCAGTGTATAATAAGAAAAAATTGTCAATAGGAGCTAATTGGTAGCTAGCTATAAAGAGTAATTTTTTTATTTTTTTCTAACTCCATTTTTACATATAGAGCCTAAAAATATGTTTGTTAAGTTTAGAGTGATAGTCTCAAGTATTGCCGACAAGCTCATTAATAGCCACCTCAAATTATTACTGCTTTTAAAGTTACCATTAACTACTTTCTGGCCATATTTGAAACAAGCAACTAGCTATCATATCAGGGTTCACCCACAAATATCTGAATATCAATTTTATACTTGTGATTGTAAGGACTAGCTCTCCAGTTTGTTCAGAAATAGATATCCTATATATTAATCTCCACTCAGCCTAATTTATAGCTAGGTGTATATATATATATTTTTTGGTGACAGTTTCAAGAACCACCCTTAATTGTTTGGCTAGCTAGCTAGCTCAGGGGCGGATCCAGGGGGGGGGGGCCCAGGGGGCCCTGGCCCCCCCCCCCCCCC
>WLWD01003415.1_pt1 | contig 57381 bp, 43 predicted proteins | sample 6712731 | NCBI WGS metagenome assembly WLWD01 (sample SAMN12718690, study PRJNA576275) | sponge metagenome | isolation source: marine sponge | host: Mycale hentscheli | place: New Zealand: South Island, Marlborough, Capsize Point | collected 2014-11-01 | reverse complement strand
TACCCTAGAGTAACGACTAAACCTACCCTAGAGTCACGACTAAACCTACCCTAGAGTCACGACTAAACTTACCCTAGAGTCACGACTAAACCTACCCTAGAGTCACGACTAAACTTACCCTAGAGTCACGACTACTGTAAAAAAGTAATCTCTAGTTTGCTTTATATACAGTAGAACTCCAAGAATTGTCAAGGCCAACAAGATTAGAAAGAAGATTGCAAAATACATAATCCATGCTATAAACAACAACAACAACAATAACAATCAATAATTGTAATATTGACAAAGATTGAACTGAACTGAATGTTAAGTCTATCATAATGATTGCATACAGTTAGAGGGTAGGTCTATAATACCTCAATTGTCCCATAGGACTATACAAAAATCTCATGGGGATGGCCCACAAAAAAAAATAATTGGGGGGGGAGGGGGGGGGGGGGTATTTATTAATTTTTTTCCCTTGCAGGAAACTTCCTTGAGTAGTCTTGTGTGTGGTATAGTCATATGCAGTACAACCAATGCAATTTTTTTGCTCTCTCAGTAGCTGTCCATAATATATATAAGTAAATAAAGACCCCTCCCCTCACACACGAATACCAATGGAATTTGACAACTCCCAGCAATTAAAATAAGAGGGGAGACTAAAGAACTTCTTTAGAAAGAACTCTCAACAAAGATAGTGTAACTGCTAATCTTACCTACAACAAAGAGACCTATTTGAGCTCCAATAAACTTCCAAAATGCACTCTGCAAAGGGGAATAAATTAAATGATACAGCAAAACTTGTACATTTCTAACTCACTAGTCTACGATGCGGCGGAGGTAGCCGTCCTTTGAAACCAAACTTTGCCACTTTCTTTATGTCTCTACTACTCAACAACAACATAATAAATAATAATATCATTAGAATGTTCCCCTATGATTAGGCATATTAGATATAATTCCATATATTGGAAGCCAGCACTAGTTATAAAATATGTACAAAGATTATAATTGTTACTGTTGCTGTTTTAGTCTTGAGCTCTAATTCTATTCTATTTGTCTTCACTTCTGCCCCCAAAGAAAATATATGTAAGTTATGTCCATGTTTGCATAAGGTAGTTCACAAAAATTTGGATAATTTCAGCAAATATTCACAAATTAGTCCTTGAGAATGTGAAGTAAGTGACAAAAGTTCTGTCAATTTCAATATTGCTCTTCTAATCAAGAGGCAGTAGCATACATCACTTCACTGCCTATTATTCTGTGCTATATCACTCTGTATGGCGTTACCTTATGGAAGCAACCATGTGGATGAGCAGAAACACACAGAGGAGTACAGACAGGATGGGAGACAACAGCAGCAATACTGAAACACACACACAGACAAAGCTCACAAAACAAACATGGACAGAATCTGTTGCAGACAGACTAATTAAAATATTTCATTGTTTATTGAGAAAGTGTGTAAAGCCCCTCCTCCACTCCCTCCCACACCCCACCATACCAGTTGTCACAGTCCCTGCCTCTTCACTTACTAGGAATTCCAACGGACAATATGTCCGATACAACAATGGCAGTTCTATAATAGTTCCTGTCCTGAAGAAATAAAGGCTCCAGGACGTCATCGTGAAGAGCCTTTAATTGTACGAATAAGAACGAGCTGAGTATAATGAATGAAATGGTGAGCTGAAAAAAAAAAAAAAAAAAAAAAAGAGAGAGAGAAAGGAGTAAATGTTTAAAAATATAGACCATAATTCATTAGACAAACTTCAAGAACCTTTATTATAGTTAGCATACTACTAAAAACTTGACTAGACCTCCTGTACTAATTGAGGCAAATTATATGTATAATGCTAAGAATTTTCTGAATATGTACAGTAGCAGTTTTTTTTATTCAATCATTCTCTGCTACAATATTAACCAGCTGAGAAAACTGTTATTCTTAGCTGAACTAAAACTTTTTTTTTTTGTATTGGACACTTCGGATTAAAATTCACAATTTGGGACTATAAGTGAGACTGCATATTGAAACACAACAGCACCTGCTTTATATTGTTAGGACAATTTGAGGAAATGAGAAGAAGTCATAAACCATAGAAGAAAGGCCAACAGACCAAGTGGCAGCAGCACTAACCTGATAGATTATCATCACCATGGCAAAAATGGCTCCCAGAAGAGGTAGTGGCAGCTTATAATCTGCAGGATGTCATAATAACACAAAGTGCACTTTACAAAATAACACATTCTTACTTCTTTGGAAAGGGAAAAAAAAGTTTAAAGTTTTCTTAGGAAATGACAAGTCCTTTTTCTCCTCCAAGTTATTTCTAAATTACATAAACATGTGAACATCATTAAGAATATTTGACAGGAAGTGCAGAAAGCTTGCTTGGCCTATTTTAATTAAAGTAAAGTTAATACATTTAGCTTGATGACATTATGTAGAGGGGTTGCAACAACAGAGGTAAGGATTGATCCCAATGACCACACCTATCATAAGCTCACACACATGACAACTAGCCACGCCCATCAGAGCCTCATATATACATGACAGCAATAGTTGGGAGATACTCAACAGAGAAGGCAAAATCTTTGTAGCCGAAACAAAGATGAAACAAAACATAGCCAACGGAATAGACCACATGCACCAGCAATTACTTGCTCCCTCAAAACATGTGCCCACAAACTGGCTTTGCTTGATTTGATAGCCACTTTGTGAAGCAAAAGCTCACCTTTTCAACAAAGCTTTGACTCGATCCAAATGATAGGGTCTTACCCCTTTGCAAGGATCATCAAGATCTCCTAAATCAGCCTGTGGGAACGAAACAAAGAGAGTCAGTGGCTGAGGTAATGAGTGAGTGAGTGAGTGAGTGAGTGGGAGGGACCGAGCAAGAGAAGTGAAGTCATTGGGACAAAATGATGAATTATAAAGAGTATATGTGACCGTCTACGGGAAAACCGGGCACAACGCGGCGTGCGTAAATATCGAGAAATGATCGATCGATTTCTTAAAAATGTATTGTTTCAAGCCGACCGAAGGGAACGGTTAGGTCTATTATAGCGGGAACGACTTAAGCTACGACGATAAAACTTGGAGAGCTCAATATCCGGACGCCGACAACTCTGTAAGTGCAACAAAAATTTTTTTCGAAGGGTGCCGCGTTTTCCTGTAGACGGTCACATATTTGGAATATGGAGTAATTGAACACACTAGAAGATAAATAAATATTAATTCAGATATACACTTGCTTATCTGGAAAGATTAATTATGATTTTAAGGGTGCCCTGCCACCGGAAACCGAGGCGCGTAACCGCAAATTGACTGTTTTTGCTATGTCTTTATATTTCTTTTTCTGTGTACTGTGGGCTTACTTTGTTGTTACAGATGGAATGAGCACCAATAAAGGACTCCAGCAAGCCAAATTTGAAGAATGAAGACCCGTCTGGGACGGCGATACAGCTCTGCACACCTGCTACTATTTGGTGTTATTTCGAAGCGGCCGAAGGAACTAGAGTGCTCATTTTTTTTCCAGAGGTAGCTAGCGGGCTTCTTCGCAACATTACAGAGCCATATTTCTAATATCTATATTCTTTTTTTGTAAATAGTAAAATTTTCGTGCCGTTTTACTCCTGCGTTATTCTAAAAAAATCTCTCTGTAACTTTATTCTAAGGGGGGTATGCTGCTTGTGCGCAAAATTTGGATTCAATTCAATGATACAGTTCCACGAAATATCGATTTATATTTTCAAGTTGACTACTGATTCGCTATTTTACCCCGCCCCCCATAACGTTGAGCTCCGCGAACGCGCAATTTATTGGTAAGAGCATAATCAATAGCACGTATTCATTACTTTTAGATCGAATAAATAAATTTCCGGTCCAGGGGGTTGAGCGTTATTTGAAGGAGTTAATATAGCTACGAGTTAAGGGAAGCCGTACAACTGTGTGGGTATGGCGACTCCAGTGTGTGTAACCATAACTTTGAATGGCAGGAAACCCGCAGAACTCAAAGTAGCTGAGCTCAAGCTGTGGCTTCAAGAGCGCAGGAAGTCTACTAAGGGAAAAAGGCCGATCTTGTGGAAAGGTAAGAAAGTGTATCCTGGAGCTGTAGCTATACCTTAACTAATATAGCTGCAAATCAATTATAATTAGTAGTTACATCTATAGATAAATATTACTATAATAGAGTAGCCACATGCTATATTTTAGGTATGATTTTATATGCTTTTATGCTAAATAGAGTGAATGCATATATCAAGGAGGGTTTGGACCAGGAGTTGCCATGCAGTTCTTCATCTACAGTCGCCACAGAAAAACATTCATTTGTTCAAGATATCCCAAAAGAAGGCTGGAAAGATATTAAGAGTATTAATGGTACATTCAAGCTAAATTTTAATAATAGCAATATCGTGTCATACTTTATTAGTCGGTCAGTCACTGATGGATTACCTGCTGGCGATTTTAAAGCAATAAATAAATCAGCTGAATATCTGTTTCGGTGTGGACATATTCAATCTATTCAATATATTGTATCTAAGAATAATATATATATTAAAAGCCAGTGTCTACCTGAAATGAGAAAAGATCGAGTCTATAATGTTTGTATTGGCCTTGAAGCAGATTCTAGTGATATAATTTATGCAGCTTGTGGATGCCCAGCGGGTAAGGGTCCTAGAGGTAGCTGTAAGCATATAGCTGCTCTAACATATGGTCTTTCTGAATTTTGCAAGGTATTTGAGCACTCATTGTCCCAGACATGTACAGATGTTCTACAAAAATGGAATCAACCTAGAGCTAAAAGAGTAAACCCAATTCCTGTAGATGAATTAGGTTGCAGAAGAAGAGAGTTAACAAAACCATCCAGAAAAACGAATGCAGTATATGATCCTAGGCCATTGTCATTAAGGCAGGAAAGTTCTGCTGCATTAGAGAAACTCCGATGTGATTTGATTAACTTGCCCCAAAAATGTGCCTTAACTAATATCCTTATTCCAGCTGTTGACAAAATTAAATCAGATCACTGTTATACTACTTTGACAGTTGAAGATAAACCACCTGAAACATCAATGAATGATTCTCATACGGCAACATCTTTTACACCTTGTCCATACACAGAAGAAGAAAAACGAAAAAAAGGTGAAGAAATAATTGAAAAATTAACATTGACAGAGGCACAAAGAGAAGAATTGGAAAGGAAGACTAGGTATCAATCAAAAGATCCATTGTGGTTTGAAGTACGAAGAAACCGCATTACAGGGTCCAAGTGTGGTCGTATTTTGATACAAAAAAAGCAGAGTGTTTCACTACTGCAGTTTTCTTTGTATCCAAAACCTTTAATATACTTACCAAAAGCAATTTATTGGGGAAAGACGCATGAATCAAAAGCTTGTGGAGAGTATACAAAGTATATGAATGCAAATGGACATACTGGCTTGAGCACAAGAAAAAGTGGTTTTGTTGTTCACTCAGATAAAGGATGGCTTGGTGCATCTCCTGATGCTTGGGTGCATGATCCTTCTTGTGAATTTCCTGATGGCATTGCTGAATTTAAGTGCCCATACTCTAAAGCTGATGTAAGCCCTAGTGAAGCATGTGAAGATCCATCCTTTTATTGTGATTTTGCTGATGGTAAATTGCGCTTGAAATGTAGTCATTCATACTATCATCAAGTTCAGCTACAGCTATATGTGTGTGGAAGCAAAGCTGCTTTTTGTGACTTCTGCATTTATACATTGAAGGGTGTTCTCATAGAACGTATATTTCCTGACAAGCAATGGCAGGAAAATGAAGCAGTTCAACTTGACTGTTATTTTATAGACCATATGTTACAAGAATTGATATATCCTACTAATAAACCAGCCTATTATTTGTGAACATAAGAGCTTCAACTCATTTCAAATATAGAATGTCATTAACTTTATTGTTAAGCATTGATTTTATTGTCATGATGAAATGTATTGTAAATCCAAACTTTTGGTAATAATAAGACATGAACACTGTGTACAGTACAAGTTTTATTGACATAGAGGTGGGTGAAAATTTGACAAACTACAACAAACAAAAAAAAGTTTGTCTGCAATATCAGTCAAGCTAGCAGGTAGTATTCTATCAAAAATATGAAATTTTTTTATCCTTTCCATTGCTCTCTCCACGTGTATACGAAGTGAAGCAATCCTTCTGGAACTGATAAGTTCATCTTCTTCAAACTGACTCTTTCCTCTTAAAAATGGTGGAATATTAAGTCGAACTCCTCTAATAATTAATTCTTCTTCAATGTCAAAGCCACGATCAGCCATTACAGAATCCCCTTTTTCTAGTAAATCAAGTAATCCACTTCGTTTTGTCAACTCTTTGTCTGATATTGATCCTGGAAAAAGTTTAGACACAAAAGTAATGTCACCACTTGGTGAAATGCCCACTAAAACTTTGAAAGTATTGTGATTTTTATAGTTTGAGAATGTCATTTGCTGAAGCTCAGGCAAACGAGGCTGTGTAATAAATATCTCAGTAGCATCAATGATCACTCTGGTTGTTGGATATTTCTCTTTAAACTGTTTAGGCATGTTAGCACGAACCAGGTCTCTAGGCGGCCACATAGGAATTTCTTTAAACTTCAAATAGAGAAAATTAATCCAGGTTGAAATGATTCTCGAGACAGTAGACTGTGAAATTTCAAAACGATAAGCTAAATCTTGCTCCATAAGCCCTAGGCGTAACCGAACTAAAACTAGAAAAAATTCATCTTTAGGAGTAAGAGTTCTTGACCTGCAACGCTTACTTGAGTCACCTTCAACCAACTGCTTATTAGAGTCATACACAAGAGAATTCACTGCTGGCCCAAGAAACTGATAACAAGCTAATAGGGTTGCATAATTAGGAAAACCAGTATAAAAACAAATTTTTGACTCATCACTTTTCATATTGGCTAAGCAAAACCTTCTTTTTTCAATCTTTGATTGTAGCAAACCAACTTCCTTTTTAAGAATTTCAAGATCAGCATTGTTGCTACACCCTGTACAACTGACCTCAGTTTGCACTTCAGTTTCTTTAGTTGCAGACTCTTCAACTAATGGTACAGAAACTTTAGATAAGATGCGCTCTTTTGGAGGCTTTCTCGTTGGCTTAACTTCAGAAGATCGAGGTAGCAGAATCGAAGGAACCTCATCTGGTCTTTTTTGTCGCTTATTTGCGCCAACGAAGTGCCTGCTGCAAATCCTGGTGTGACTATTAACTGGCAAATTTTTTCTCCCGATGGCGTGAATCCATTGCTTCAACAAAACTTTTTTTTCAGGGGCAGGCTAAAATAAGATAGATGCTTCTCCCGGTTGGAATTGCTTGAACAAGCAGGCACACAACAAAAATGAACCATCTTAAAAGTTCTCCAATTAACGAGCAACCCCCTCGACCGTAAATTAATTTAAGTGAAAAATAGTAATGAATAAGTGCTATTGACCTGTGGTAACTCTAAAAAGAGCCCACTTGTAAACAAAAATAAGAAATACAATAATGAGCCGTGAGATGGCCGTTGTAACTTTGGAAAAGGTTAGTCCCGTTAGCAGAAGTGACGGCGTATTCCCAATGTTGCTTGGAGTTGGTTGCTCGTTAGTGAGAGCGGGGTAGTTCAGCACAAATTTCAGACTTGTAGGTGATAGGGCTGAAGAATATAGCGGTAGCAATCTCGACAGAAAGAACTGAAGTGATGATGACGGAGTCTATACGCAGCCAAGTCTGAATACAAGGTTGGTGGAATAGTAGGAGCTGGTACCAGTCAGGATGGAGTTGGTCACCGTTGAGACAGAGTTTTAAGCTGCTCCAATGGCTTCACAAGTACAACCTCATTCCGTACCCTGAAAGTATAATAGAAGGATGTTATTTGAGGTGACTGTTTCAGACTAGTACACTACAGTTATACAGGTATAGCTCGGGACCCGTTTGTCTTCCTGCTTCGCGGTAACCGGTAGATTTTTTTGGCGCCAAAGTTAATTGTCCGCGTAGAAATTCAGAGCTGGCCTCGCGTGAATAGATTGCGTGCGGGGGTTGGGTTACGGGCGGTTCTGCGGTATTATACTGAATGATTAAACGACCACAGGTCCCGGTGGCAGGGCACCCTTAAAACATATTCTACAAGACTTGATTGCACAATACCATGCTGAGGTTATTTCACTTAAATCAGCATGCCCCTTAATCAAGAATTGCTGGATAAAATCCCACAACTGGATAGAAGCCATAAGTTTATAGCTAGAGTTCAAGCACGACCTCCTGATCTGTAGATGGACATGTCTCCCTTGTGACAACTAAGTACTTGTGACAACTTAGGGTGGAAGGGAGGGGTGACAATATATGGTTGTTGTGCTTGTCTGATCCCATTGCTTAGATACAGTATTGCAAGGCTATATTTTACTGCTTTCCTTATCCTCATGTTGCCAAGAAAAAAAAAATCAATCAATCAAAACAAAAAGAAGACAAGTTACTACTGCAGTGACAAGTTAAACTAACACTTTGCTGTGCAAAGATGTACATATATCTTATATAAAATCTATGAGTTGGTTGGAGGCTTTCATTGTCTTTAAACTGAAGCAATATGTTATATTCCGGGCACAAGGTGCTTAGCCAAGATAGAAAGAACACTTCACTTCCATTTAGGTCACTGTATTCACACAAAAATCTGAAGGTAGCCACTTTTGCATAAAATACAGTATTGGAAATAATACTATCAAATGCAGTGTTTTCTCGTTTGGCCTGGTGGGGGGGTGGGTACAAGTTTTCTGGGTTTTTACAGCTACCTTTAGTGGAGCCTAGTGAAGATATCTAGTGTGGAATAAACCACTTATTACACTGAAAATAAATTAGCCTGCTCATGAAATATTTCACCATATCACACTCTGACTCATGTAATAAGTATATATATATTTATTCCACCCTAGATATCTTCACAATGATAATTGGCGAGCGAGCGAAACACTTACAGGGGTAACACAATTGAAAACCGGGGATGTTTGTTTATTTATTTGTATATATGTTTGGACGTACGTATGTAATTTTGTACTTTGACCCTCACGTTTTTGTGTTAGTTATGTGGTCAACCCCGTCCCAAATTGCACTAAACAGAATCCTCTGGTTTATCGATCAGTACCCGTATCACCCTAGAAATTGAATTGTTTACCGTTTTGAATTTAAGGGACTTACATTTCTATTCGAGTTAGTGGCGGTGGTAAGCCAGTGCTCTCTTTGACATGGTTATAAGCCGTGCGCAACAGTATTTACTTGAAAATACATTGTCCACTAGACTACTGCGAAGGTAAGTCTGTGTAGGTGCATGTCCAGTTGTGTCAAAGCATTGTGTGTTACAACCACTACTTAGCTAAAGAATATCACAAAGAAAACTTTTAAATAACGTGTATTGTTTTTTTTTCCCCCTTCAATTCAAGCAGTTGCAGAGAGTTGTTACTATGGCACTGAAATCCCTATACCTTGTATGCGAAATTTAAAAACTGGACCTTTTCAGTGTTAAATCATTCATATAAAAATAGTATAGTCTTTAGGCTCGCTCGCCATTTGTGCTCAAGCACATCACTAGTATTTTTAGGTACATGAAGTGTAATAACTCACGATATTTCACGCTATTATTTATTTCAAGCTCATTCATTACCCCTGTAGTTATAGCAACCGGCCAAACTTTTCAATTTTCTCTGGGTTTTACAGCTACCTTCCTCTGGTGAACCCTGCTCTTTACCCTGCTCAACAGGGTTAGAACAGCTGCTAAAATATCAGTTGGGGGTGTGGGTAGCCCCTACAACCAACTTTAGGCTGTGAGTTACCCTTCCTCTAGTTACTAACTACAGTAGTGAAGATATCTAGTGTGGATGGAATAAACCACTTATTACACTTGTCAGAGTGTTATGGCAAAATATTTCACTCTCAGGTTTTATTTTCACTCTGCCTCTGGCTCATGAAAATAAATTAGCCTGCTCATGAAATATTTCGCCATATCACACTCTGACTCATGTAATAAGTATTATATATATTATATATATTATATATATATAAATGAACATTATATGTGAAGAAAATGATTAGATCTGCCCACTCACTAGCTCTCCCCGTACGGTACTTACAAACACTTCCTTCTTGTGAAAAGGTTTCCAAAAGCAGTAAAATATCATCATATATATAAACCACGCCACCACTATCAAGTTCAAAACAAATAATGGTCCATCTCGAAACATAGTGAGAGCAATCTACCACACACACACACATACACACACCATGTAATATATATATATATACCAGTTTCCATCTAGCCACTCATCTCACCAATGTGCTGTCTAAACTGGAATGCCCACACGACTCCACGTAATTGTTGTAAGTAATGAAACGAGGGATCCACTCAGACAAATACCTGGATAAAAGAGTGGATATTTTAGCTTTTTGGTTAAGGTTGCTAATTCTGCTATAATTTCTCAAGTATGTGTAATAGAAAGCTAAAAATTTGTATTATTATACATTAATGTCTTATTAACATACAGACAAGGGTTTGTGGTTATTTTTGTTAGGTGATGGAACTGGGAGCTTCAAGACAGTGAATTTGGAAGTGTTTAAGCTGAAAAAAGAAAAATTATTTTTCCTTATCTCTATAACTTGGTATACTGATACTTTAATACCTGAAGTTTCATATGAGCCTGATTTTGTGGGCACACGAAATTTGAATCTCGAAATATTTTAAATTTTAAGAAAAAAGTGTTTAAGCCAGGATTTTTTGAATTTATTGAGTTATATCTCTAAAAATTTGACACATGATGTAAAATTGCCTTAAAATTATTATGTATAACTTTGGTAGCTATACCTTGAAAATTAAGTGAGTTGTGGCTGTTTTTCACCAAAAAAAATTTACGCACGGTAAGGGTCATCAAATGATGACGTTTAGAGCGGGTTGTGGGCCTTTAGTACACGTAAACGCGACGTCACAAAACAGCGCATGCGTATTTGTGTCATAAAGGCACAAGGGTGCCAGTTTACCGCTAATTGTTGCACGGGTATGGCTGATTTAGCTACGGTTGTATCTCAGGCGCTAGGTATCAAGTTTTACGGCGCTACTGCCTATCATGGCCAGCATTTTAGCTGCTGTCTGGAGCTGCACAACCCGTAGGACTCCAACTGCATCGCCCTGATGTTGTCAGAATACCGAATGCTGGGAGCCTTGGGAGTATTAAACTCCCAGGGAAATAACCGTTCGACCCTAGCTCGTTAACTAGCTACGTTTAATGACGAACTACCGCAAAATCTTGACGTCAACAAAAATGGCGTAAAATATATTAGAGTGAATGAGAAAAGTGCTGTTCTCCATTTTCCATTCTCTAAACAGGCAGTTTTACTATTGCAAACATTATTGGGATGATGAAGAAAAGGTATGTGTATGTTAAATGACTGTAGTGAGGGTCTATACAGTAGTTTAAAAAAATCCACTCTTTAAGTTGGAAGCACTGTAAGTACATGTGGAAACTAGCATTTGTTTTCCATTAACACAAAATGGAACTTTTGTTTGTGAACGCATAAAATTAGCTACAAGTAACAACTTCAATTGATTGCTTGTTGATTTGATTGTTCTTTGAACACGCATTAAAAGTTTCATTCCATATGTGTGTGAACATGTTTCTAGTGTTAACTCTGCAAACTGACCAGAGGATGGAGTAAATAGTTCCTGTCACATAGCCGATGCGTCTGTACGGGAACTCCACAGCCGTGAAAAGAGGGAAGAACTCCAGCACCAGACTGGCCACAGTAATGAATGGAGACCACACTACACACACCACCACGAAAAAAAAAAAAAACCCATATGAAATCAGGCCGCCCTCTCATAGTTCCAAGCTTGGTTAATTAATGCAAGCATTCTTTTAATGGCCCTGATACCAATGTCTGCCTACATCAAATGATATCTGATCTGCTTTTACAGTGAGTGCTCAGAGACTACCAATGCTACATTATACAGTGCTATGGCTTGTGGGCTGGCCTTACACATTTTATTGAATGTAGACAGGTATATGTTGTTCCTCCCTGGCAGGTTGGTGAGCGTAGAGTCAATTGTATTGAAGCCATTGACTAGGGAAATCCCCATGATGCCAAACAGAACTGTGTACATGAACCTGTTCCTTGGAGATATGAGTAAATCCATTGGCCTACACAAGAGGGGAAAAAAATTTTTTTTAGTGCAAAAAAAAAAATAAACAAATAAATAACTAAATAAGAATGAATGACCATTTACTCAAAATATATAGACTGTGAAAAAGTACTTCCATAGCTATGCACTACACAGCATGCATGCATTCTTGCTCTGGACTTCACAACAACAAAAGGAAGCAGTGGCATTCCAATTCAGCGGTGTCTCGGATGGGGGGGGGGGGGGGGGGGGGGGGGGAGCTCCGAGGGCTGGAGCCCCTCCCTCCCTCCCCCACAAATTAGGGACACTATATAAAGAGGTGGTTTCTTACATAAACAACTTTTAAAATGCAAAACACATGCCCATATAGTCCCTATCCCCTCCCTTAAAAAGCTGAAACATCTTCATCGCTGCAATAAATACCACACATTTCAATGCCGCTGGCTATAAGCACCATCAGCAACTGCCTTCAAGAGAGCTCTGAGGAGCCATCTGAACTCTTAACACTAACTCTAGTCCCCAAGTCACTGCAACTCAAGAACCCTTAAACCTATTTTACTTTGTGTTGTGCATTATGTGCTTTGTGGTAATTTGTGTGTCACTGGTCAGCCTTCATATTAGCTCTGCTAGTTGCCTCTGCCGTTGCAATTGTATAAAGTTTATACAGAAAAAAAAATAATAATAATAGTAATTGATGCTTACTACTTCAAACTTACAATGGCAGTCCTGGTCTCCCATGGCAACGTTGTGGGCAATGCAGGGAGCGTTTCTGTACTATAATGAAGAAGGCAGTGAAGAAAATCTGATGTAGAAAAAAATTAAGTAATGCTAAAACTTGAAAAGAAAATGTACTAATGAACTCACTGCAATGAACCAAACGTAAAAGAATGTGAGATTTCCAACGCCGCCATCATTACAGAATCTAGACAACAAATGTACTTAGCTACGTTTCCTAACAATGAAACGGACAGCTGATTGCGCAGGTCCCCTGCAGCAACGATAAATTTAGCTACGGACAAAGAACTTACGAAGTATTAGTAGCTTCAGTAAACTCATCGATTACTGTCACTGAGTTTGGAGAAACAGTGCTGCTAGAATTCATCTTGAAGCAACCGAAATTCTGAGAGATCAAGAGACACACCCCTTTGCTCCTTTTTTGATGGTGCTTGCATAGCACGACGACCATTTACCTATTCATTATTGATGTCGTATTTTGAGCCAGACCCTTTACCGAGCGCGCGGTACAGATACGCTTGAAGTGCAGATATAATAATAATAATAATAATAATAATAATAGGAGAAAATATTAGAGTTATTTCTAAATTGTAAATCATGTGATCTATGAAGGTCTATGAGCAGCCAATGAATAGGTGGAGCTCTAGTAGTCAGGACAACACAGTATATAGGCCTTGCTGGTGACTATGAAGGAGGCTGTATGAGGGGCAGGACATGAAGCTTCCAGTAATGGTGCCATCTGAGACTCTGGAAGGAAGACAGATTATCTCTGTAGGTAGAGAGCTGAGACTTCCGATGAGGAAAACCTTCAGTCAGAAACTACAACAACAACAACAACCAATTAACAACAACAGAATATGTACCACATTTAGAGGAATAGAAAATGCACACACTTGCCACTAATGGGTGTGTATGTTTTATGAGCAAGAATGGTTTTATGAACTAAGTATATATATTATATATAACTATATTATATATAGTTGTATAGTACTTATTACACGTGACAGTGATATGGCAAGTTATTTCACTCTAAGGCTTTATTTTCACTCGCCTCTGTCTCATGAAAATAAATCAGCCTGCATGTAAAATATTTCACCATATCACACTCTGACTCATGTAAAAGTACTATATACACCACCTAATACAATATTGAATTTATATTCGCACAACTGATATACTTGTGTTGGACAAGATGCAAGTTTGGTTTCCTTAACAAAAGCTTTGCAGTAAAAACTTTTATTGATTAGTTCCTTAAAAGAATTAACGGTTTCCTTAATAGAAACTTTATAGAAAGAACTTTCTATTGGACTGGAGTGTATATATCAACAAACCATAAAGTATCAGTTGTACGTATGGATAATAATTCAACATTGTATTAGGAGGCATGGCACAGTACAGCTAAATAGAGAAACACAGCTTGCTACACGAACGCCTCATTACCTGCAGCTGGGTAGCCAGTTCTTGAGAGCTATTGAATATGAGTCCATTGCTCCCGTGCCGCAAGAGCTCGTGCAAACTAGACACAAAGTATAATAACATATTGTCAAGTGATGGAAAACATAACAACATAAATAAAAATAAAATAAATGAAAAAAGAAGAAAAGAACTGGCTAAGTAGTTGGAAGAATTTCAACATGCAATGTACACAAAGAAAAGTGCTTAAACCAATTAACCACAATGTAAAAAACACCTAATTAATATCACGTACATAGCTAGAGCCTCTAGGAGAGCACTAAATACTAATAGCTGCCAGCCGGACAGACCAACCAGGATCCTTACATGCAGACTGAGAGAAATGAAACTAAATATGTCCTCACCAGTGGAATCTGACGGCACAAACTGGAAGACCACACCCAAACATGTCCACTACTTTCATGGGTAGATCCAAGCCAGATGAAGACTTGTGAAGACACACCCCCAAATCCGCAGAACCTGTACATTTAAAGAACTGCATCATTGCAAAATCCATCACAAACCCAACTCCTCCCACCCCCTGCCCCACCCCCATTCTATCGCACAACTTCGTAGCTTACCCAGCAGAGTGGGATAGTCCTCGTCAGAGAGCCACATGGTGCAAATGGACACATGCTTAAAATCTTTAGATTCGATGAGATCTTCGTAATATTTCTTCATTGGCCCTTTACCTAAAGAAGAGGGATTCTTTTAAAACTGTGAAGCGGCATCTGACGACCCTTACCCGTTATGATGCAGACTATTTTAGGAAGTATGCGGACCTTATCCCTCGTCGCCTTTTCCTCATAAACTGAACAAAACATCCGTAATAAAATAATAGCATTAATTAGCTAATTAGTACAACCAACCAACAGCAGCAGCGAGTAACAATGAGGGAATTATACATCACGACTTACTCAGGAGTGCTTCTAGAAGAATACCAAAATCTTCATCCACTACACACACACACACACACACACAGAATAACAAGAGATCATTACACTATTTGTAACTCCAATGAAACCTATGCAGTTATAAGTGATCCTTATCAGTCCAACTATAAGTAAAACCCCTTACCAATCAGTTACTATAGTCCAGCAGTTACAAGTGAAACCCCTTACCAGTCCAGCTGGTGCTGCTGACTAGAAGAAATGGTCTCTTAGTTCTGAGGGTCACTTCACCAATGGCAGACTCCATGGTGAACAGTGTAGCAGAACCACTGGAGGAAAGGAAATAGAGCAAGAAACTTAAATTGAAAATACAAATTCAAGAAAACAAACAATTATTGAAAATACACTCCCCAGCTCTGGTTCTCTGCCACCACCACTATCAATACTAATGCTTGCATATAACATTAACCTACCCACTCTCAATGAGACAGTTTCCCGGGCCAAACAACGGAGTATCTACTCCCAGCTTCCTGAATAACTATAATCAAAATAGAGATAATGACATTGCAAAGTAATACATCATCACCTCTCCCCCCAAGCAGGTAATTTCATAAAAATCTTAAGAACATCTCAACGCATTCTGGTTATAGCGTTACAGCCTGAGACGTCATAACACATACAGAACCTCAACCACAGGGCCATCTATTGATTTTTTTATTTTATTAATCGACGATTTCATACTTACTTATACAAAGCCAACATTAATAGAGAATTAACAATATCAAACACCAAGCAAGAAAATTACATTGTGCTTCATCTCTAGGGTTGCTGGCTTGAACCTGTTGGGAGGTCTGTCGTACAAGATCATGGCACTACACACACACACACACACACACACACATCCAATAGAGTGTATTCTTGAGATAGACTTGAATCAAGTCTCACTTGACTCTGTAAGATTCCCTGAGGTCCTTCTTCATGGCTTCAGACACACACAGGTTAGCATAGGCAAACCCAGCAAAAATCTTCTCATACCTGTAAACACATGCACACACACACGCACAGACACACAGACTTATCACACCTACTTATGGAAGCTCCGATAACCCAGATCAAGTAATTGAGACTGGGATGAAAGCTAATATATATAATGTCACATTGGAATTGTGCTACAAACAATCATAAGATATTGGGGTAGAGGTGGAAAGGGAGGGGAGAGTAAAAGGGATCGCTTAAAAGATTGAATAGTGGAAAACCAAATTCTAACTCAAAACAACAGTTAGGCAAAAGTGATGTGTGTGTGTGTTTGTGTGTGTGTGTGTGTGTGTGTGTGTGTGTGTGTGTAACATAAACAAACTGACAGGTCGTCTCAGATTGCATTATGGCTACCAGGCTAATCTTGTTTCCCCAATACATTTAATACCAACCAGTCCTACACAGTGTACTGTATTCATTAGGGAAAACTGAGGCTATATTCCCAGACTGGTTGGTTATCAGAATTCATCAAATGATAATATTGCTGAGTGATCTGATGGGAATGAATTCTTGTTGCACACAGCTAGCTGAGCTCTAGACTTCAACTAACCACTAGAGCAGCAGCAGCAACAGCAACAACAACAACAACAACAACAACAACAACATGTATCCAACACCAGGAACTGGGGGGAAAAATAAATAAATAAACCAATAAGATGAAAATACCAAGTTTGTCAACCTCAACAATTACATTTACAACTTCCAAGAGGACTCCTAAGGATCACTGGAGAGTTGGAGGTTATTCTCCTAGATCTCGATTCTCTTATAATTAGTGATGCTATCCTCCGTAAACTAGTCTTGAAAGTAGTGCAACATACTGCCGATTTAGATCTTGTTAAAGTTTACAACTGTTAAATAGAGCTCACCATTCAATGAGCTACCACTCTAGAAAACCTACCAGAGTTCTTTGACCTATAATCAATTCAAGTATTAACAAAAAGGCAAACCTAACAAACCAAAGCGAAGAGATTGCTCACGACTCACAATTACGTACAGTAGCTAAGTTTCCTCGTATCTTGAAACTGTACTCTAAATCTAATCGCAGTTATCTCACCACAAAGAGAGTTGTTTTTTTTATTATTATTATTGCTTTTTTTCCAAGCCAAGAAAATTAGGGAGTTGGGGATCAAGGGAAAGAGTGGGAGGAGGGAGACTTAAACTATCAACTTGTTTTGCTATTACAAAAACAACAACAACAAAACAAACAAACACACAAAACCTAAAAACATTATAATAATGTTAATTTAATGGTAAAGTATATGAATTCTTAAAAACAAACGCCAGGCTGAGGAAAGGGGATACAAATAAGATTCACACTTACTCTTTGGCTAATTGGACAATGAAGTGTTTCGGCCCGAGAGTCAGGGCCATGAGGGTGTGGCCATAATTGTGGTAGTCCACGATGAGCTTGCTACCCTTGCAGATTGTTGCCAGGACTACCACAGCGAGGGTGGGGATGGCTGGGGGAGTCTGCATGGGAATAAGGTAAAGATCAACACAAAAATAACATTTATTATTATTATTATTATTACTATTATTATTATTTATTATTATTGTTGTTATTACTAGTTATTATTATTACAGATTTTTTTTACCAAGATTCTGTTATCTTAACAATAACTAGCATTTGGTAAAGTTAGATGTTAGAGCAGTACATGAATACAGCTTCATGTTGTGTAGGAATATAGTCCTTGTCTACTAGTAGATTAATTTGTTAGCATCAAAGTACAAAGTTTAAGGCCGGATGGCATCCATAAGAGGAAGCCATGTGCTACATAAGTAAGAAGGTATCAATTCCAAACTCCTGTACCACAGCTGGATGTGATGATATGATTACACAGCAGGAACTTTGAAGGCCTTTATATGATGCATTTCTTCTGCCCACCTCCCCCCCCCCCAAAAAAAACAACAACAACAAAAAACAAAAACAACAACATTTTATTACAACCTTCAAGAGACATTTCCCCCAAACTTTTATCAATTTAGCTGACATTTCTCCCTGAAATTTTGTTCTGAAAAATACCTTGATTAAATAAGTACTACAAAAGTTTCTCGAAATGTTTAGTAAAAATTTAAACGCTCACTTGGCTCAGCTCCGTGTATAGCAGTATCAATCATGCCATACGTTCACCTATGTACGTCTAACCTATCCAGCAAGAGTCAATAGATTCTCCCATATTTGTAAGAGAAACCAGTCACAAATAGTGATACTCAAACAGATGGCACGAAAATGACTCCCCTTTGCTGCACAATAAGACAATGGGAGTGAAAAAATCTTTTCATTGTTGGGTTACAGCAGTATCTCCCATCGCATAATATATGTGCACAAACATTATTATATATTATATATACAAGCTCTACTTCAAGTTATATTACTCCACCCTAATACAAGATGTGTGCGGCATTGTTCAATTTACATGGACCCGGCTTGATAACGTTGATGTGGTTTTTACCATTAATGAATTTCATTAATGGTGTGGCGGCAAGAATGCAGGATGTCCTAAACTAATAACACCACAGAGAGGATGCAGACATTAGAACCTGACTTACTCACTCAGTGGCTGATAGTTGACCAGATTCATATCCCAGGAGACAAGCACAGAGTAAACATTGGACACACTCAATCTAAAGTCCAGCTAACAAGGCAAACAGGCCATTCTCAAGACCACTTGACTTATCTCTGGCAGATCTGAGCTTCAACACCTTTTTACATGCATCTGCAATAAAACTGCCTCTCCCCCAGCCTTTGTCCATCAATTCTATTTGTCCAACTCAGTTCTCTGTCCTATTTTATCCAGTAGTATTAAGTTGTGATCAGATTGGCCAGTACCCTCTTTGGATCCAGGCCACTAGCTTCTATAATCTCTGTGGGTGCTGCTAATACGATAAACAAGTAGGCCATTCACTTACCACTAACAAACCAAGTAAGTCCCAAACTCGGCATCAAGCCTGTACTTATAAATAAATAGCAAACAATAGCAATTTTACATGTTTTTAGCCAATAAATTTACACTAAACCTTTCGTTTCATCTAGCCGAAATCCTCCACAGGAGTTAATTTTACATAATAATAATAAATGCATTCCTCCCCATCCCCATTCTGCCCTAACTGAAATGTTGTCATTGGCTGTACAAACACTTCATGGGTGCTTGGTTGCTGGCTGTGACCCAGCACTGAGTAGTGGACACACAATGTCTGGTCTATGGCGGCTCTTTTAGACCTGATAAGGAGAGGAGGAGATTCCATGACTAATGAACTAGACGGGTACATGTCCTCACCTGCGTCAATACTAACTGAAATTAAGTGTTTATTCTTCTAGAGGAGCAGTGGGTAAATCACTTCAGTAAAGGGTCTATCTGATATTTTTCCGTCCACTCAAATACACACCAGTACACCAACACACACACACACACACACACACACACACACACACAAGCCCTCCAACATGGAGTGGCCCTCGGGGTGCCATGTTGAGTGTTTGGTACAATATCTTGCAAACTGTGATTATAGCAAGCAAGCAAGCATTCCTTCTTTGTGCTAACAACAACAACAACAAGTAATAAGGTTTCTTGTTTTCTTAATTGATGAAAATTTTGTGGCAAATGTCACCACGAATGAGAATGACGATATCATAGTTTTCGGGGGGGGGGGGGGGTAAAACTATTTTAGGGGCTGGGCAAAATGTTCCCCTAAAAGGTATTTTTAAAAATACCTGACATAGTGTATTCAAACATTGCAAATATTAGTTTCCTTGGTCTATACAATACAATGAAAATGTGAAATAAGAAAGCTGAATATTCTGAGTGGTCTGGAAAGCTACTGCCTCCATAAACTTCACTTCCGTTAGGTTGTGAGCTTTTGAACATACGTACCTGCATTAAGATGTAGGATGGCTTCTTGGTGTAGAACAGAGTGACCAGTACCAAGTTGAGACTGAGCCAAACAGCCTTGATGGCATACTGCAGGAGCTTGGGCAGCACTACACACACACACACACACACAAGCAGTGACATGTCACAGAACACACTACTGCAGGGAAGAGAGGGAGATGATGGCGGAAGAGAGGGAGGTGATAATATGATGAGTGAAAGAAAGAGGTCAACAATCAAGCCATGCAGGAACACTAGCCTCAGGGTAGGTCCAGCTGTTCATTATAATATTTTAATAATTCTTTTTTTTTATTTATTCATTTAATATTTATGTATTTATTAATTTTTTACTTTTTTCCCCCATCCATCATGAATCGTGCATCTCAGAAAGTTGCATATATAAAAGAAACTCTTTAGTGAGCAAGTTAGGCGACCATGCTCTGGGCTTACCGACTAGCCCCTAATGGGATACTAAGTCATATTCAGACAGTAGACACACTTTCACTTTGTAGGGCAGATTGTACCACTTGAATTAAGACCTTCTACAATCAGTGCCTATTTGGCACTGAGCTGTTTGTACAGCAACACCTCTAACAACAGCTGAGCTGTTTCTCTGCAACACACCATGTATCAAACAGTATCCACTTGGACTCTCTGGGGGTACAGCCAGGAATTATGGTGCCATCCCAGAGGTACACTTATAGTAGACGTGTGTGTGTGTGTACGCGTGTCTAGTCAGCAACGACGACTGTGTGTATTCATGAATAATTCGTGGACTAAGCAGGGATGGTAAAGTACTGTCTGAGGGTGTTAAGCTGTGCCTGGTTGGTAAAGAGTCATCAGTAAAGACGACAGTGGTGTGTGTAAAAAAAACAACAACAATAAACAACAAACAACAAACAAAACAAAAACAACAACAACAAACAAACAAACAAAAAACAAGAGAGAAGATAAGCGGACTGATGTAACTAGATCTAGTGGTAGAGCCATTCCAAATTTGCAAATGTTAGTACATCAAGTGCCACTGTGTGGGGTTTATTAGTAGCACATGTAATAGAGTAAAGAAGTTGATGAGCATTGAGTAAAGATTGATGGGACCAAACACTCGACTCTCTGTTTACTTTATCAACTGCCAAATACAACACATCATAGCGGACTATTATCTTAGACGATAGCGGACGATACCACTTCACTTCCATGCGCCATTAATAGGTGAGTACACTTAAAGGAAGTTGATAGCGGACGATACCACTTCACTTCCATGCGCCATTAATAGGTGAGTACACTTAAAAGGAAGTTGATAGCGGACGATACCACTTCACTTCCATGCGCCATTAATAGGAAGTACAATAAAATAACAACAAAAAAAGTAGTAGTAGTTATAATAATAATACTAAAATAATAAAAAAATAACTACTACAACTCACAAGAAAGTAGCCTAGGAGGTTCATGAAGTTTCCAGAGCTTCAAGTTGGAATCATCCCTGAGCTCCTTCATGAGAGGTGAACCTAACACACACACACACACACACACACACACACACACACACATACACACGCACACACACCAGGAAGAAAGTAAATAACCTCAAGAATAGTCAACTATTATAAAAACTGCACACAAGGTGTGGGCACTCACAAAGGAACCACAGATAGTTCCATTACAATCCCTACTCTCAGAGAAATCAAGCTCCTACTAATTATACTCATATGGTAAGGGATGTCATCAACAAATCAACAAATCAACAAGACTACAATCTGAGCAGAAAGTATTACCACACCATCCAACCTGTAATGCTGAAAGTGTAGTGTAGTGTCAAGTGGCCACTCCACTAAACATTTGTATGTACTAGACACAGTAGAGTCTCCTCAGCTAACTGAAAACCCACCAATGCTCTGAAGCATTGAACCAACAATGAGTGTATACAACTATCAGTGGTTTCAAATTGAAAAGCGTCACACACTGCATCAATATAAGAAGACTGCAACGCCCAGAATAACGCATTGGTGCTTTCGAGATTTGTGATAAAGATCGTCATCAAAACATTGCAGACATTACCAACCCTGTAAACCCTCTCAAGCTATCCCCGAGCTTGAGTAAGAGCAGTAGTGAGTGGTAAGGGCAGTAGTGAGTGGTAAGGGGGAATACCCAGCTGAAGGTTTCAGTTTATAGCTAGGCCTTGTGGAATGGTCATCCAAGGCTGACAAAGAGAGTGCCATATTGAATCTGTCAATACAATCCCAGCTACTCCTTGCAGCTAACATGGACATAGTATTAGTGTATTAATTAGTAGGGGCCGAGACCAGTAATGAGCCCCCATACATCACAACAGGGGTCTTCCCCTCTTGCTTCATTAATCAGGCGCTACCAACCCTTCACGATAATGAAGGAAAGAAATCCAGAAGGAAGTGTTAGGGTTACACAAAGTAGAATAGGTTGAGTAAGCAGGTAGATTCAATGCATAGAAAAATGGAGGAAAGGCTGGGGGGAAAGATGATGAAGAATATGATAGCAGAGCACAGAACAGTGGCTATTCTCAAACTCCATTACTCCCACAGCCTAACTTTAATTGTGCAAGGCATAAAGAATCTGCTGAGTAAGTCTTTCACACCATTAATCTTAGTTCTAGTTTGAATTGTTTGCAGAGAAAGTGAAAAAAACCCTCCTCCTTCCACACACACCCCACAGGATGTTATATTGTACCACCACAGCAATATATTATATATAAATTATATATGTATAAGTTACACCACGACGTGGAGGTTGGTACAGGATATACACAACCATAAGGGCTGGAGCCAGAGGATGGTGTAAATCCCATACTGACTGATGAAATGGTGCAACCGACTTGTACCATTGCTCTATGCGAAAACACATAAAAACTAATTTTTGATTGGGCAGTTCACTTATTCACCTCCTAGGAGATGGGTACGATATATATTCACTGAGAATTGAGCAATCTGATTGGATGGTTTACAAACTTTATGTATACATATATACTTTGTTAGTTTGTTCAACAAAGATAGATTCAAAGATGAAGATCCGACTTCAGAGGAACTGACCATATACTTTGTTAGTTTGTTTAACAAAGATAGATTCAAAGATGAAGATCCGACTTCAGAGGAACTGAGCATGTGTAAGACAATAACGCAAGCTGGTAAAGCACTTCTATTAGCTTTCTAGAGTTGTGATTGCAGGCCCGTTGACATAGGCAACGCAAACCGCACAAAAGCTAACCAAAGTGAACCCGAACCTGATTATGATTGTAAGCACTTTAATTTTAGACATCACACCTTATCTCGGAATAGCTCAAGGCCATATTGAAAACGAACAACATTAACGACTACGAGGGATTTAATCAGCAAATTAAAAATATGTTTAGCCTTCAGATCTCCAATGATTTGTCTGTTAGTGTCCGGTCTGTTGTGATATCAATTCGGTGTGATCATGTCTGCAATGTAAAGGATAAATGGAACCCTGGGAGAAAGGGTCTTAGGGTAACTCTGAGAGAAGATTGGGCGGGTCTTTTGCAGCCACTTGGTTACAGAGGGGAAAAAAAAAAAAAAAAAAAAAAAAGCCTTGCTTATTTAACAATGATTATTAGCCATTACAATAAATAAAACTACACCTTTGATATCGCATAGCACTCGGCAACCAGGACAAATATTGCCCTTGACAGCACTATGATTGCCACCAAGTTAGTTAGTCTAGCAAATGAATTTATACACTGTATATTCTATTGAAAAGAGAGGTACAGGCTGTTAACACGCTTGCCTCTAATGATACTTTACCATGTCTAATAATACTCACTGACCAGTTTTTATATGAAGGAAAAATGTTTGGTTGACAAAAATGAATTTAAAAGTTTTTGCTCAAATCTGTCAGGTATAGGTCATAAATAATTGATGCACACGCACACACGGCATGGTGGAATAACACCAAGTACATAGTTTTTAAAAAAAGAAAGAAAAAAGATAAAGTATGAGGAAGTTCTATGAGCATGATAAATACCCAGAAAAACCGCCAGGAAGAAAAAACAAACAAACAAAAAACACACTTCAAAATGGTCACATTACACGATGCTGAATTTGTGTAAAGAGTGGCAATTTAACAAACCTGTTATAGACATAATGCGATAAACACATACACTAGTGGTGTGCTTCAGCACAAATGGTAAGTGAGCTAGCCTAGCTTGAAGGGCAGAGCTAACTATGAGCCACGGCCCTTGGCGTAATTTATATAGTTGTTGAAATTGAAATGTTTTAACTTGACCTACCCATTCAATGACAATGAAGAGAAAATAGAGCTGTTGGGTCCGCTATGCTTTTACAAAAGTTCAGGCACTTAGGCCTGCCCCAAGACTACATGCAGCTTGCTTTTCAAGGCCCGCAACTTATTAGTGAATCGTAGACCGGTTCATTAATTAGTTCGTCATTTTATCAAGACGCTTTACCAACTTATGTAATTAGTGGCATGGCAAAAAAGGGGTTGCAGGTACCATAAAAAAACAACAACACCACAGAGTCTTGACTGTGTAACCCTGGAAATCTTTCACTTGCCAATTAGACACGAATGGTTGAGCTAATAGTTATTACTTTACTGTCGGCATCATCCCCCTCATTATCATTAATAATTCACAATCACAGAAAAGAGTTCCCAGTTGGAAGGATTTGGAGGACCTAAGTTATCAATATCGAGCAACGACCAATTTTAACAAAAGTCCTCAGAAACTATATACAATTATAGTGTAACTATGGAACACACACAAGTTAGAAAGACAACCAGCTGCAATTAATCTTAAAAGTTCTATCTCCACAAAAGATACAATAGTAATTTGTAGTGTTTTTGTGAAGCCATAGCCTCACCCTTTGAACATGCGGATGAGAACATAGCTGGCTATTACACAATATAAAAATATGCTGGCTTCAAAGTAGGATTCCTTGAGGAGTTCACGAATGCAAAGGTACCTATGACCTCCTAAACCAGCACTATAAGTCTTCATTGTGATAAGATTACTGTTGCAATAGGTGTGCTCTATCTAGCTGGCATTATATAACCTTCTCCCCAATACAATTCAGCTTCGACCAGAACGCTTTGAACGTACCTCCATAACCCACGAGGTCAACCTTGTACTTGAGCTGCACAAGGGAGAGGCAATGGTACTGCATACGAGGAGACCTTCCCACATCACCCAGGACGACCACCTGCACTCGGCCATCTCCACTCTGTTCCCTCCACTTGATGCTGGCAAGCACAAGAAGTGCGCTAAGCAATCCACCGAGAACTAAAGCAGCGTAAAATATGACACCCAAGACATAAAAAACCATCTTCTTGGACTAGTAATTTCAACAGAGGTACATGCTTTCAATTTATTACGACGAGTCCGGCAGGAGGAGTCAGACAGAGAATTCATAGAGGAAATGCCTTTGCAGTAAAAAAAAAAAAGAAAAAAAAAGTATTACCCGAGAATGAGGTCAAAGGTTATCCTACAAATTTAGCGGTCGTGGAGAGGCGGAGTAAATGTGGCTAGCTAAGCCAACAGTGTGATGTGCCGGTGTGGGGGGTTGCCGGTTGTTGCTAAAGGGAAGTGAGTGCTCTTGTGTTGGAGGCGTGTGGCTGGTTTGCTGGTCTGCCTACTTAATATATACTCAAAGAAGGCCGCTAGACAGCCCAGAAAGCGAAGCTAGTCTCAACCCCCACCGCTTTCTCGTCTTCTGCTCTCTCAACGTTTTAATTGTAATTGGCGTCATCCGAAAAAAAAGAAGGTAATTGAGCTATAGGGGAAGGTGGCTAAGGCCACTCTGGGCGACCTCTTCTAGCTAGATAAATAGCTATACGGTGCTTTATTATTAGTTGAGAATTCCACTTGGTGGAATATTTTAAGCTATGTGAATTTACAGTGCATACTTTTGTATTGCCCATGTGAAAACCATGTGGAAAAAATATTTTGAGGAGAATGCAAGATGTTGCATCATTAGTGACAAGGATAAGACATAAGACAGACCTATTGAGTAGCCAGAGATGTAGAAGTGTACTAAGTGAAATGTTTTGTGATGGCTTTGACAAGAATAGGAAGGAGATGGGGTTGGGAGCATGTTTTTAAAAGCATTGTCCTGGTAACAATTGAAATAGTGCTTTTTGCAGGTTTGTTATGGGGTCATCAGTATTGTTGTATGGACGCTCGTTTGTGGCTGGGAACAATACTAGTATAATTGAGACGCTATTTGCAAACACAGCTATAAGGTGTAGGCAGCCACCGGCCAAATCTCTTACAAGTGCACTTGTTTAATCCTTCCTGGTGGGAACTGGAGATAGGACTTTGTTTGAAGTGGTCTTCATCATATTTGGTGGTCGTTTTATTTATTTAATTATTATTATTATTATTATTATTATCATCATTATTATTATTGTTGTTATCACCTGTGTGTGTAATTTAGGCAGTAGTGATGGCATGCCCAGTCAACAATGCTTTAGTAGACAGCACCACTCCCAATCTATCTCCCTGCGAAATGCTCCTGTCTCCTTGTAGTCCTGCCAGCCCGTATTCTGGAAAGGTATGTACGGAGAGTAAAAGTAACAGCCAGACTCGCTATACCGTAGTGGGGTAAAGAGTGAGTCAATAGTAGTACGGTGGGATACGGTGTTTATTTCGACAAAATTTTGACGGAAGATGTCCAATATCAGATAAGCCAAACATGTTAAAACAACTTTATATAATATTGAAACTGGTTGTCCTACCTTAGGATACACATTTAGTGTGAGATGGTAAAGAGTGTTCATTCGATTGATGTAATACTGTCTCTGCAGTATAGATCAGTGAAAGGTACTTGCCACTTTAGAAAGGGGTTTCCATAGTACATAAAGGAAGTGTGTTGTCTTGAGGTAGCAATGAAGAGGACAGTTTCTATGCATCCTAGTGCTCTCCTTTTATCTTCCTTCTCTTCCTTCTGCTTTCTGTTGATCCCTTGCTTAGCCATCTGCCCTTGCTCCATCTCTTCCTTTCCTTCCTTATGCTTTCTGCACGATAATTTGGAGGCCAACTGTTTACCGTCTTCTACATAACAGTGTCATTATACTATATGCACTTGCATCAGAATTCCCCGTAAATATTGCCAATATTTATCACTTTGTTCATTATGACTGGTAAAGGATTGTCAACTGCGGAGGGTGGCGTGCTGCAAAATAGCATGCTGTGATGCACTGTTATTTTATTTAAATTCCAGCGTCCTTATGGAACTGAAACAGAAGATGAAGAGTTGGAGACTACACTGGGAGAGATTAAGAGAGCTAGATTTAATTCAAGGTGAGGCTGGATGGGGCTACAGTACATGTTGGTAATCTGCAAACTGATATTCCAGAAGACATGTCTAATGTGTACTAGTACATACACATGTTGGCGATACACTAGAATGAAACTAGAACCTTTCAAGACTAACACAAAAGGAACGTGCATCATTGAGTGGCCAGTTGGTGCAGCAAACCAACAAAAAAACATGGTTTGCTATAGTTACAAGATGCTTTCGTTGTAGTACTAACCTCAGTATCTGTGGACCCAGTTCTTCAGTAGCTATAAGTATTAATCCCTTTGTTAGCTTGACTGTCAACAGGTACTGTTTCTCCTTTCTTTGCTCTGTCTTGTTGAATACAGTTCTGTCTTCACCGATCATAGTGCAGCCATTCTTGCGCTGTCTCGACTACCCAACCTGCAGGGGGCGGACCTGGACTCCCCAGTCAGTGAGCCCCCGCCCACCCCTCTCCCGTCCTTCATGGAGGAATGGCTGGCCACCTTCAATGGATGGACGGTGGAGCACAAGAAAATGGCGCTGGACGCCATTGTCACTTTGTGAGTCCGTAGGAAGTTCTTGTAATAGTCTCAGCGTATGGTATGGTATGGTGGGTGGGTGGGGGTTAGATATTTAACAGATACTAAAGTGGGTGTCTAGCCATTCTTAATTATTCTATTGACAAGAGATGAAAAATAACCACCTCATACCGGTTTTCCCTTACTTTTGTCTTTTCTTCTTGATATCCCTATTCTTCCTCACAATATTAGTGCTATAACTTCTTCATTATGACATTACAAGGCTTTTTTTTTTCCTTTTTTTCTTTTTTTTTTTTTTCTTTTTTTTTGAAAATGCATATTTTGGTTGACAGTTAAGTAGCTGTCATTGTGATGCCAGTGTGGGGCTCAACTTCAGTCTTAGTCTGTATCTCCCTGAATTATTTATCCACTGTGGTGTAGTGTAAGTCTAGGAATTTTACTATTTAGGAATTTCCATTGACAAAGAGTGTTAGTAACTCAGTGCATGTGCAGGATAGGTGAGTAGTAGTGGTGAGTACATGCAAGGCTGATAGGGCTGGGTGGATGCAAGGATCGGGAGGCTGGTAAAGTAAGGGTGGGTGAGTGGATGCAAGGCTGGGTGGATGCAAGGCTGACCAGTGAGATGGGTATAGTGCACTTTGTAGTTGATATTAGTAGTGGTACTAAAGTTTGCAATATGAGGGTTGCTTCCTAGCATACATGCATCATGCTCCAAGACTTGTCAGAGAGAAATGATGATGATGATGTTGATGATGATGATGTTGATAATGGTGATGATGGTGATGATGATGTTGATGATGATGATGATGATGATGATGATGATGTTGATGATGATGGTGATGATGATGTTGATGATTATGATGATGATGATGATGATGATGTTGATGATCACAACAACTGGTGAACTTCCTAATGACCCATTGAATTAGTCTGTAACATTAGGCGTGGCGCATGGAGGAAAAGGGTGAAAGAAAATATTGTCTTTTCCGACTTGTTTTGCAAGTTCACGTCTAGTGTAGCTGAATATGTGATGAGTCGAGCTGTAGGACTCCAGGCAAAACAGTTGCTCTCTAATTGGATTTGTCTGCTCGTGTGTGCAGAAGATCTGACCATCGGAAACAGTTTCATGGTCTCCCTGAGGTTTCCCTCTACTTGTGCGCATGCATGCATGCCTGTACTCACTGCACACACAGGAATGGGGAAGAAATTCAATGCATTGACCTCTAGAAGCCCCTGAAGTGCCTATTGAGTTATACTGTGGGGAATATTTATGTCACTCTTTCTCTTCATATCTTACTTCTGGCCACCTCAAGAATCAAGGAGTATTTTTAAGAATTATCATTAATATCTGGAACTTGGGGATTCAATTCAATTTGATTAAAGTTGCATGCTGTTGGAAGTTGTGTTTTAAGTTAAGGCATCAGTGTGTTCTTCATGGCTGCATTAAGAATACCACTGTATGGGATGTGTTCTGATGAGGTGTAACTATGTCTGAGTTACCATACACAGCTGTATGGGATGTGTTCTGATGAGGTGTAACTATGTCTGAGTTACCATACACAGCTGTATGGGATGTGTTCTGATGAGGTGTAACTATGTCTGAGTTACCATACACAGCTGTATGAACAGTGAAACTGATGGTCCTTTGCTGGTTGAAAGGACATGACTTACGAGGTACATAAACCAATTCAAGGTCTGATTGTTTTGACCTTATTCAGTCTCGCGTATGTAAAGTGCCCTCAAAAGAATAACTTTTAACTTGTAGCTAATTATAGTGAATATTGGGCCGGATCAGCGAAACAGTTACCTCGTTTCTACGGAACTATATATACTCTATATAATTCATGCTAATCTACATACATACATATAGCAGTATTTATTTTGTGAAATAAATGACTTTTGTTGTGAAGTTAGGTCATGATGCAAGGGAAAATAATTGGCAGTAGCTCACTGGAGCTCAAATCTAATCATCTAACCTGATTACTAGCCGATCCAACGTCCCTGGCAGTGGAGAGCTGCTTCAGGATCCCAGTGAATTCAGACCAGCTGGCAGAGTGAGAGGGTTCTTTGTTAGTGGAGTCCTTTAGTGGGTTTGGAGTAGAGCTTGAAGAGGCTGGCAGTCGGCAGTGGGTTTGGAGTAGAGCTTGAAGAGGCTGGCAGTCGGGTGGGTTTGGAGTAGAGCTTGAAGAGGCTGGCAGTCGGCAGTGGGTTTGGAGTAGAGCTTGAAGAGGCTGGCAGTCGGCAGTGAGTGTGTTTGCCTTATTCAGGAGGTGATAATGAGCTAGTCAGCACTCGCACTTGCATCCACACATACACACATACCAATTGTGGCTTGGTACAGACCTCTGTCTAAGTGGATAAGAGAAGAGAGTAGCAGAGGGTGGGAGAAGAGAGACTGAGTGGTGGGACCACTTATCCAAATAAACCCAGAGGCTTACAAACATGAGCTCACTCCCCCACACTAACACCTGCTAATTGCTGGACTTGAGCCCATGTGCTTCGATGTTTGGAGAGATAATTATTTCCTTGACGAAGCTGATTGGTTGGTGTGCTAAACTTGGTGGTTTGCCAGTGGTCTCTCTTTTTTCAAGGGGAGTTAATTTCATTATTATTATTTATTTATTATTATTGCTGTTGTTGCTGATGTTGTTATTTTAACATAGGAGAGTTTAATTGTTAGGTAACGTAGAGATTCATAGCAATAAACCGCTACTATATTTTTGTTATTACTATTGTTATTACTGTTGTTATTATTAATGTTATTATTATTACTATTATTAATGTTATTTAGATGTGATTCTTCGCAATTAAAACACCTCATGGAGCAGATCCGACCTCAGTTTCAACGTGATTTCATTTCCTTGCTACCAAAGGAGGTAAACTTGCTTGTTGCTGATGATTTCAGACTTGATGCACTACAGTGTAGATAGACACGCCTGGTCTAGTCATACATTTACGCATGCATGGACATGCATGTGTATAAGAGTCTCATACACTGTATGGAGCTAGCAATCAAACATTGTAGTCATGCAAAGCTGGGGACTAATACAATGTACTTGAAGCTATGAGCAACAGCCAGATGTGAAACTAACCAAGTCTCCAGGGAAGATTACGAAGTTGTGAACACACTGCACTGTTGTTCTGCACTGGTAACTACAAGATATTAAAAAGCATATGGTAATTTATCTACCCTTCTACAACCCATCTCCCTCTCTCTCCCCCTCCCTCCCTCCCTTCCTTTCATTATGTTCTTCCAGTTGGCTCTTCATGTATTGTCTTTCCTGGAACCTAAAGATCTATTAGTAGCAGCTCAGACATGCAGAACATGGCAGATCCTGTGTGAAGACAGCCTGTAAGAACACACACACACACGCACATATATACACAGCACCCATGCATACAATGCATATATACATATAATTTCGGTTGCAAGGTGTAGTGTGTTGAATGTAAGTGCACGCTTATAATTTGTAACACTTATGATTTTTTAAATTAATTAATTAATTAATTAATTAATTTATTTATTTTTTGTGTGTGTGTCTAGTCTATGGAAGGAGAAATGCCAGGAGTGTGGCCTAGATGAGTCTATCCTCAAGTCTTCCGCTAGAAGGCGGCCATCTGGAGCTATTACAAACAATCAGTGGAAACAGGTGAAGTATTTGTTAATTTGCTACAATGGGTTCTTAGAAAAATGTGTGTAAGCTTTGCCTGAGGCAATCTGGTGTTGATCCGTCCAATCACTTCGTAGGGATTCCCCAAATATCATATCCACTGTCAAGTATTTATTGATTTAGTGTTTGAGGTGAGAGTTGTCCCGATTAGAATATATGAAATGTGTATTATGTTGTTGAATATTTAAGACAAACTAGAATTCTAGCGTGTTTCTGTCTTCTCTGTTTTGCTACCGTACAAACCTACGACTAATTAATTAAACTCTTTAAACAACTCATTTAAATCTTGTAAACAATTTGTTTAGTATTGCAGGTATATAAATATCAGTGCCTTAGCTATTGAAGGATTCTTGTACCTACAGTTACGTCACACCAGTAAGGGTGGCCAGGGTTTCATATAGGATTTTTTTCTGGGAGGAGAAGAGTTTAGGAAGGAGGGGAGGGGCACACACGTTTGTTTGACCACACCCATTTTTGCTGAAACCACACCATTTGATTAAAAATTGTCTCAGGTCTAGAATTAGTGACATCAATCTTGGAAGACTAATGTGTATTGCAATTGAAGGACCTCAATTAACTGAAGTGAACTTTCACCAAATATTATAAATGATAACCACAGAATACCATTAAGTAATAAATATTATTAATTTATTTCATGAAATTCTGGGGGGGAGGGAATCCCAGGGGGCTCCCCTACCTCTGTATGAAACCCTGGTGGCGGTGTTGGTACAATAATTATCACATTATGGGTGTGGTCATGAGTACAAGGTTGTTTTGTACGTATTTCATGCGTTGGTTAATTAGAGTGCCAATATTTCTTTTCTTTTTTATTTATTTATTTATTTTTAAGCCTCTCATAGTACATGTGGTTTCTCTGATGTGCCCTTTTCAACTTTAATACATTAGCTCCCACAATCTAACAATCTATTGTATCAATGTCTGCACACACACACACACACACATATGGGCACATCGAGTTCAGTTTGTGGCATTAGTTGAAATATTGAAGGCAATGTATGAGGTGTTGAGGTTTTTCTTTCTCTTTTAAGAGATTGAAGGCAAGGTGTGAGGTATCTGTGTGTGTGTGTGTGTGTGTGTGTGTGTGTGTGTGTGTGTAGATGTACATGATTAAACATCGGATTAGCTACAATTGGAGAAATGCAGACGTTACTGCGACACATCGGCTGCGGCTTTTGAAAGGGCACGATGACCATGTGGTAAGAGATAAATGAGGTGGATGTGTGCATTTGTTGGTCTGTCTTGCTACATGATTGAGCTCATGTTGTTGTGGTAGTTCAGTTATATTTATAAAGTTATACGTGTATTCATTGTTTGTTGTTGTTTACTTTGTTTGTTTGTTTTTTGGTCAAATTGAGTTGGAGCAGATGAAGGGAGCTGCAGTTTATTGTGCGAACATTTATAGTGGTTTTTAAAAACTGATATTCTGTTATAGCCGAGAATATTAGCTGTAGGAGAAAATTCTACTGGTTTAGTTTTATCGAGTTAAATGGCTGCATTAATAAATCCAGTACTGTCTGTTTGTGTATGTTGCTGTTGTCCAGGTAACATGTCTGCAGTTCTGTGGCAACAGGATAGTGAGTGGGTCGGATGATAACACTCTCAAAGTGTGGAATGCTATCACGGGGAAGGTGAGAGGGGAAGGGGGAGTGGCATGAGGAGAAGGGGGAGTGGCGTGAGAATGGTGGAAGCTGAGGGACAGTAATAATTACATTTAGAAGTGTTAGTTTGCATTAACACTTACTAGTATGGGCTATAGTTAGTAAATGAGATGCCATGTGTGATGATATGTTTATTTTAATGAAATTTCGTGTTTGTTTGATGTTTGCAGCATCTGAAGACTCTGATTGGTCACACTGGAGGGGTGTGGTGCTCCCAGTTTGACGGCAGTACTGTCATTAGTGGATCTACAGACAGAACTCTTAGGGTGTGTGTGTGCATGTGTGTGTGTGAACCATAGTTTGGTCTGATCTTCTAATCACATAACATTGTTATGAGTAGCATGGACTTTTTAATGGTTTCTTCATATAGACATATACAGGCTGTATACAGAAAACGAATCTGGAAGGGGCAAAATCAATTTTCTTAAGTTTTAGGAGGGCAACGAGAGTGAAATACAGGGTCTGTTGTAAGAGACTCTTGCAGTGTTTAGAAACATGTACAAAACTATGCTCACTACATGTTGCATAGTCAAGGTGTAGTACTAAAAGATTGCTAGGGGATGAAGTCCTCTATGGCTGGTCCTCTATGGTATATATAAATATATATATACCAGTATATACCAGTATATATTATTGCATTAGGTTTGGGATACAGACAGTGGTTCTTGTAGACACATATTGAATGGCCACACCTCCACAGTTCGCTGCATTGCTATGGACAAGAACATAGGTGAGAGTCCTAATATTCAACTCCCGTAGCCAGGAGATCAAGCTAAGGGTCCAGCAAACAGTTGCTGTTGTAGTTCTAATTTTGTTATATTTAATTGTTTACTTTTTGTAGTAGTGTGGATGAAGGCCTTGTGCATTGCATTATTTATATAACATATGTACCTACAAAAAAAAAAACAACATTAAAACTTTCTGGATTTCTTTTCTTCCTTACTTTCACAATTCTAATTTGAAAATTCTCCCATGACTAGGTACACTAGTTAATTTCATTCATATATTTTGTTTTTCACTAGTCATAAAATATTTTTATAAAATACACAAACGTTTTTCAACCATTTTTCAGTGGTGATCATCAGTGTGTGTGTGTGTGTGTGTGTGTGTGTGTGTGTGGATGATAATAAAGTCAAAACAATGTCCTGAGGAACTTTGTTGTTATGACAGAGCTATAACAAAGTATATTGTCATGACAAAACTCTAACTTAAGAAGCTTTAGCTAGAAGCTTCATTTTTTGTCTGGCAGTTATACACTGGAATGTGGAAAAAAAAAGAAGAAGAAATGGTAGAGTATTGATAACTACCATGTGTGGTTTTGAATGAAAATCACTAACAGTAATAAACTAACTTTCAATAATATCTTTCATTGTGTGTGTGTACATGTGTGTTTGCACGTGTGTAGTTGTGAGTGGGTCCAGGGACTCCACGCTGCGTGTGTGGGACATAGAGTCAGGCGAGTGTTTGAAGAAGCTGGAAGGACATGTGGCTGCTGTCAGATGGTGAGTGGGTGAACCACACCAACTAGCGAATAGCAAGCAGCAGTGCGGAATGAACATTTCCTCACAGTGCAGTTATATAACCACCTTCTCATCCTGCGTGATAATTAATGGGGATTCTTATGTCAACCAAGGGCTTTCACTTTCCCCTTATCATCTGTTTCCTCTGGAAGGATGTGGTCTGGGTACTGGGTAGGAAAGGGAAGTGGGTGGGTGGAGGGGGGGGTTAAGGATATGGAGTAAGAGTCATTAGTGGAAGGTTGGGGGTCACTTTATCAGATGATGTGTCATCTGTCCAATGTGAAGCTAATCTGAGGATGATGTATCATGATATTCTACCACTTCATCATTTGTCTTGTGTCAGGATATTTAGGATCACTCACCTGTACCAGGATACCAGGATATTGTATTATAATTATCCTGTAGTGGAATATTGTACTATTGATCCTGTACCGGGATATCACCATTCTATACCAGGATATTATATTATCACTATTCTGTATCTAAATAATGCCATCACCAACCAGTACCAGAATATTGTACCATGCCTTACCTGTGTCACTGTCCTATGCCAGCTATACCATCCCTATCCATCCCACTACTATGGATGCTGTTAGTGAGCTACCTATAGGGTCTCAATCAGAGTTTCAAGTTCACATTACGATGGTGTGTTATGTCTGGTTAGATACCCTAGTCTATACAACTGATGATCTCATTCACTCACTATTCTATCCTGTGTATGCGTGTGATTGTCCAGTTACATAATGTTCACAGGAAGTAATCACTTGGACTGTCTTGGATGTTTTAGTTGACCTCCTTCATGTCAGCTATGGCTGGTGCTCTTGCTAGGACTCTAATTTATTAATACCAGCTGCCCTTATTCTGGGTTGTGGTTACTAGAGCTTTGGATAGAGCATAATCATTCATCTGAGTGTGTATGTATGTCTGTATGTATATGTGTATGTGTATCTATGTGTGTATGTATGTATGTATGTGTGTATGTATGTATGTGTGTATGTATGTGTGTGTGTGTGTATGTATGTACACACATTATTTTACTGATTATGGTCTGAGGTAAAACATTTTGATTAATGAAGCCCTTACCTGCAGATGTGTGTATGACTTGCTTTCTGACTCTTGACAAACACACACACACACACTGACCTGTTCTGTTAAGTGTGATTACTATTGTTGTTGTTGCTGTTTGTGTGACATCACAGTGTGCAGTATGATGGTGAGAGAGTTGTGAGTGGTGCCTATGACTACCTGGTGAAGGTGTGGGATCCTGTGGAGGGCACTTGTATTCACACTCTAGAGGGACATGCCAACAGAGTCTATTCTCTCCAGGTAAGTACAAGTTAAGTTGTTGTTTGTTTGTTTGTTTGTTTGTTTGTTTTGTTACCCTTCAGCACGCATGCGCAAGAGGGTACAGTACTCTGTTTGTCTGTCAGTCAATCAATCAGTCATTCTGTCACATAACAAAAAGCAGATCTCGAAGATGGCAGCTTCCAGAAGATTGAAACAAGCATCAAAATGTTGCACTGGACATTTGATGTCATTTTAATGTGCCAGAATTTTCGTTTTCGACTTTTTTTTTTCTTTTTTTTTTTCTTTTTTCCCCAGAAAAAGCTAGTTTACTATCGTAAGCGATTATTACCATACTCATGTGAGCAAATAACTTCTTTGCTGCCCATGGTAGTTTTGCATTGCACTATATTCTCAGTGGTTTACTGGAGTACTTGGAGTTTCCCATTGAAACTACTAGTGAGGTGAGTGTTGCTTGCATGTTGAGCTTCCCTTATGAAGACAGCATTACATCTACCGTTTCATTGCACGAGTTGCATATCGACTTTCTCAAGCTTTACATATCAACTTGCATAGCTACACATTGGCATATTCATATTGATACTACTCCAAATAAATTATTTGTTCTGGTCATTGTAATAGCTAGCTAGTGTATAGTAACGCTGAGGGTTCGCACCTTTGTGCTTCATTGTTGGTTTTATTTATATGTTTAATTTATTAGCAGAGGATGACACTTGTGTGTGTGTGTGTGTGTGTGTGTGTTAGTTTGATGGCATCCACAAAGTCAGTGGTTCTCTGGACACACACATTAGAGTATGGAAGGCGGACACCGGGCAGTGCATCCACACCCTCAAAGGTAAGAACACTTAATAAGTGTGGAAAATTACTCACATGATGTTATAGATTCGTAGAGGTATTTGGTCCTTGTATATGATGAGTCATGATGAGTCGGTATTCATTCAAGTTGGTTTGGGAGGTTTTGTTCATTCTAACTCTGTAATCTAATTACATACCTTGGGGGTTCTGTATCTGCTGTTGTTGTTTCACTAGTATTTGGAGCAATGATCCATTGGGCAATATAATTGGCCAGTGAGTGGAGAGAGATGGACACTATGAGGGGAGTTTAATGAAATAATTGGGGATGTTATATATATATTTTGTTGTTGTCATTGTTTTTGTAATTATGGTTTAGTTGTAGTGCAGATGCAGCCTTTGAACTTCCGATTAATAGCGAAGTCTAATTTCTGTAGGACTGTCCTTAGAATTGTTTGTGTATGGCCAGCTTGCTCATCATTTGTGCACACACACATGATGCTTGTGTGTGTGTGTGCGTGTGTGTGTGTGTGTGTTAGTTTGATGGCATCCACATAGTCAGTGGTTCTCTTGACACACACATTAGAGTATGGAAGGCGGACACTGGGAAGTGCATCTGGTCATTGTAATAGCTAGCTAGTGTATAGTAATGCTGAGGGTTCGCACCTTTGGTGCTTCATTGTTGTTATTATTTATATGTTTAATTTATTAGCAGAGGATGATGCTTGTGTGTGTGTGTGCGTGTGTGTGTGTGCGTGCGCGCGTGTGTGTGTTAGTTTGATGGCATCCACATAGTCAGTGGTTCTCTTGACACACACATTAGAGTATGGAAGGCGGACACTGGGAAGTGCATCTGGTCATTGTAATAGCTAGCTAGTGTATAGTAATGCTGAGGGTTCGCACCTTTGGTGCTTCATTGTTGTTATTATTTATATGTTTAATTTATTAGCAGAGGATGATGCTTGTGTGTGTGTGTGCGTGTGTGTGTGTGCGTGCGCGCGTGTGTGTGTTAGTTTGATGGCATCCACATAGTCAGTGGTTCTCTTGACACACACATTAGAGTATGGAAGGCGGACACTGGGAAGTGCATCTGGTCATTGTAATAGCTAGCTAGTGTATAGTAATGCTGAGGGTTCGCACCTTTGGTGCTTCATTGTTGGTTTTATTTATATGTTTAATTTATTAGCAGAGGATGACGCTTGTATGTGTGTGTGTGTGTGTGTGTTAGTTTGATGGCATCCACATTGTCAGTGGTTCTCTGGACACACACATTAGAGTATGGAAGGCGGACACCGGGCAGTGCATCCACACCCTCAAAGGTAAGAACACTTAACAAGTGTGGAAAATTACTCACATGATGTTATAGATTCGTAGAAGTATTTGGTCTTTGTATATGATGAGTCATGATGAGTCGGTATTCATTCAAGTAGGTTTGGGAGGTTTCATTCATTCTAACTGTAATCTAATTACATACCTTGGGGTTCTGTATCTGCTGTTGTTGTTTCACTAGTATTTGGAGCAATGATCCATTGGGCAATATAATTGGCCAGTGAGTGGAGAGAGCTGGACACTATGAGGGAAATTTAATGAAATAATTGGGGATGTTATATATATATTTTGTTGTTGTCATTGTTTTTGGAATTATGGTTAAGTTGTAGTGCAGATGCAGCCTTTGAACTTCCGATTAATAGCATTAAGCGAAGTCTAATTTCTGTAGGACTGTCCTTAGAGTTGTTTGTGTATGGCTAGCTTGCTCATCATTTGTGCACACACACACATACTACTGGTATATATTTAAACTGCTGCTAGGTTGCCTCATGTTGATTAATGTGTGCCTTTCTTGGCTTTCTCTCTCTCTCTCTCTGTTTGCATAGGTCACCAGTCTCTGACGAGTGGGATGGAGCTGCGTAAGAATATCCTGGTATCTGGCAATGCGGACTCCACAGTCAAGGTAATGTACACTGCCCGTGTGTGTATGTAATACCTCAACTAATACCTTCCCAGAAAATTCATCACAACTTGTTACTCTAATGAGTGTGAGGCTGACACGTGAATGCCATGCCATGCGTACACACACACACACACACACACACATTGTTTAGGTGTGGGACATAGCCACTGGCCATTGCCTACATACCCTCCAGGGATCCAACAAGCACTTGAGCGCAGTCACTAGTCTCCAGTTCACGGACAGCTTCATAGTGACGAGTAGTGACGATGGCACGGTGAAGCTGTGGGACCTCGATACCGGAGACTTTGTGCGGAACTTAGTGGAGCTTCCCAGTGGAGGCAGTGGTGAGTGTGTGGGTGGGAGGTGTGTGCTGGGTAGTGGTGAGTGTGTGGGTGGTAGGAGGTGTGTGCTGGATGGTGGTGAGTGGGTGGGTGGGAGGAGGTGTGTGCTGGATGGTGGTGAGTGTGTGGGTGGGTGGGAGGTGTGTGCTAGGCAGTGGTGAGTGTGTGGGTGGGAGGTGTGTACTGGGAAGTGGTGAGTGTGCTGGGTGGTGGTGAGAGGGGGGTGGGGAATGGTAGTGTCAGGAGAGGGAAAGGGTTCAGTGTAACATAGAATGGTTTTATGAAGAGTGGTCTTTCTATTCTTTTCTTTGAATAATTTTAAGCTTTTGGTATAGTTTAAACAACTCACCCATTCTTCAAATGTGTTAGATGTGATAGGCTTATCTTTCATATGGTAGTAGGGACTAGTTGTATCATTTCATATGGTAGTATTGTGGTTGCTGTTGTTGTGGTTGCTGTTGTTGTGGTTGCTGGTATTGTGGTTGCTGTTGTTGTGCTTGCTGTTGTTGTGGTTGCTGGTATTGTGGTTGCTGTTGTTGTGGTTGCTGTTGTTGTTGTTATCCTCATCAATTATGGCCACTCACATAAACTACCTTATTCTTGTCAAAATTATAACAACAAGTGATGCATGTAAATTTGTATATTTGTATTGTTTGTATAATTGTGTTGTATTTTACTATTGTACAATTTGTTCACTATGTGTATCACATGCACAGGGGGTGTGGTTTGGCGTGTAAAGTGCTCAGACATCAAACTTGTGTGTGCGGTGGGCAGCAGAAATGGAACAGAAGACACGAAGCTGATAGTGTTGGATTTTGACGACTATTGATGGACTATTCTAGTCCTCCTTTTAGATCACAGAGTCTAAATAAATATATCAAAATGTTCACATTATTTTGTTTGTGCAATTAATTTCTGTTGATCATCATCATATCTGAGCTGCCCCGCCCACCTGCTGCCATTTCTAACCAACTCTCCTTCTTCAACAACTCTGTGTCTTCTTTCTCTGGTAAATCGTATAATTGTCTCATGTCTTATTTATTTTCTCTCACTATTGCTTCATTTTTTTTATATGTACTCTTCTTCTTTCTCTTTCATTTTAGGAACAAATTTTCCATTATATTGTCTCATCTAAAGATATAAAAGCTATATCTGAGAATAGAGGTTCTATAGAGTTGGGATGCGCGTGCTCTTCTCTCACTTATATTGGTTAGTGGTAATATCCTTATCTCAAAGCTAAGCCTCTGAACATTGGATGCATAGGGTTGGATGCATGTAATGGGCAGCTTGTTTGCCCACAGTAAAAACATTGTCCTCGAAATAGATCTTTTGATTAATATTGAATCAACAGGTTGTTAAATGTGAATGTAATTAACTGGTACCTCGTTAATAAGTTAAGAAGAAAAAAAAAGATGAAAATTACTGCTCACGTACATACAAAGTTTGAGACAACTTTCCACCCTTGCCATTATCATCGTTTTATCATGACTTCTTTCTTGGACGTTGCTGTTGAGTGGATGCAAGATCTCTATATCATGACTTCTTTCTTGGACGTTGCTGTTGAGTGAATGCAAGATCTCTATAACTTACTTTTTGTTGAACTTTATTGTGCTTCAGTGTAAACAGCGAGCGAGCTAGCCACTGATAAATGTGAACAATAGCAAAGATTTATTACACCACTCTGAAGAACAAATTATGGAGCATTGCTAGCACAACTCATACCAGATTGCATGCACACAATTGTATGCCTATCTTATTAGTTGATACATACTCCTACATCACACACAAACTCATCAACATAGCATCCATTGTTAATTTCTGCAGTTGCATCTTCTTGCAGTTTCATAATTATCCAGAAGAAGGAAAGTTAATGTTCAAAGCTACTATCCTTTCTGCTCGCACAATTTTCTCTCCCTGTCAAAGCAAAAGGTGGGCCACAATGTTTCTGCTTGCAGGGGGTAAAATCACACTTGTGTCAACATCTCAATTCATGTTATGGGTTACGTATGATTAGGTAAAGGGTCAATAGATTCAGAGTACCTCACATTGCCATCCAAGTGTCCTGAATAAGATATGATCTTGAACATAATCCATGTTGTCACAATCATTTCATAACTTAGTATGTGATTCACCTGCTTTTTCAGTTAACTTCATTTGTCCCATCCTACATTATAGTTGCCATATTAAACTTGAAACAGTTCAGTTATATAACAGTACCAGTTTTTATTTTCACCATATTTAAGCTTATGTATACAGTAATGTATGATGACAAAATAAAAGAAGCAGACAACACTCACAATAATGACACACAAATCTAGTAAAGCATAATACATTTGAAGTGATATTTACATTGACGTGTGTATCATAACTAGTGTTGTTTTTGTTATCTAACTAAAACTAAAACTAAAAATAATTTTAGTTATACGATTACCTAAAACATTTTAGTAAGTGAACCAAAACTAAATTTCATAGGATGAGAATAAAACTAAAAGTCATAGAGCTCTTGAATAAAAGCTCAAAACTAAAAATATAGCTAACTATTTGTAGTGACATCTCTGAAAGAAGACAATGACCAGTGATAGTCCCAGGAAGCAAAACCCTTTACCCAATCGTTTCTTCGTAGTACCTGATTAAAATTGCTTGGCTAAGACAAACTGTTGGACAGTAGTCTGCAGTTGCTTGACTATCTAGTCCTGCCCCCTCCCTTTGCACATGCATGCTAAATCATTCTGTCTCCTGCTGTATTTGCCATTTGTTCAGTAGAGACTGGCCACAGGTAATAATAATTATTTCAAAAACTAAATTATTGTACTCCTGTTAAAAAAATAAAAAAGCTAAAAAACTAGCTAGCTATAATTATGGTGGAACAAAAAAACTAAATTGAAGTCTGCATTTGAAAAACAAGAACTATCTAAAATAATGACTTGAATTTAAAATTAATTGAATTCTAAGAAACCAAAACTAAAACTAAAATAGAAGTTAGTAAATTTGAAAAACTAAAACTAAAACTAGAATTGAAATTAGTACATTGGAAAAACCAAAACTAAAACTAAAATGGTAGTCTTTTCTAGTGAAAAACTTAAACTAAAATTAATCTTGAAAAACATTTTGTCAAAAAAACTATAACTAAAACTAAAATGTAAATGTTCAACCAAAACAACATTAGCTAATCATAACTACAGTCAAAGTGTACAAAATTAAAAGTTGCACTAAAAAAATCTAATGGCTAAAATATGTTGGAATGTTAACACACATGACCAAACTAAAGTAGAGATGCAAAAATTCTATCCATAAAGGCAGACACAAGACCCTTTCATAAAGAATAGTCATCAAACGTTGTCATCTTTCAGTTCCGTTTCAGTGAAATCACTGTCTGAATTAACTGATCCCTTGTTACCTTCTCCCTCATTATTTATTGGTGGTATATATGTGTTCTGATAAACTATCACAAACTGCTGCGATGATGATGCGGTAGTATGTGTAGGACTCACTAATTGGCGAGTCATCACTGTCAATGAAGATTCCAAGCCATCACTGTAGGAATAGGTATTCTCTGGTTGGGAGGTAGTCTGAGATGTCACTACATATTCTGTGTGTACTGACTGAGTGGAGTGAGACTGGCTAGCAGTGGGAAGTTGTTCAGTCCTCATTGGAGTTAGAGTGTTCACAGAACTTGGAGGAGAACTTAGTTGTAGGTAAGTGTCAGCCACTCTAGTAGAATATGTGAGGGAAGAGAGAGTGTAGTTTGTAGTAGCTTGAGGTTGCAAATACTCTGAACTTTGCATAGCACTATTTGAAGAGCCTGTTTCTGTAGTGGTGGTTAGGAAATTTATCTTGGATGGTTTTACCATAATAGGAGACTGTGAGAAGGTTCTAGATATCACCACAACGGAATGTGAAGTAGCTTCATTTTGTTCAGTTTTAGAGATAACAGATGACAGTTGAGTTGGATACAATTTAGAGGTGGAATTAGAAATAGTGTTAGTTGTACTGAAGTCAATGGGAGAAGTTATTGAATGATCTTGTGGTCTAGTACTTGATATCATTTCAAAAGATGGTGACTTTGTCTGTTGAGTAGTAGAAGGTGAAGGTTGTGGGGCTTGGTCTTGCCTGGGCTTAACCGATTCCCTCACTGGTAGAATCACTGCCACCAGAGCTCTGGCCAGACTAACGACAACCTTTCTCCCACCCTTCCCAAAGAGGTTGGATTAATAAAAGGTTGTATTGCAATCAAAACAGCACAAATGGTCAAAGCACAGAACTGGAAAATGATGAAAATCGTATATGTATTTATAGACAAAATTGACTCTTCAATGATTCAATGGCAAGTGTTAAATGATTCAATGCAGGTGTTAAATGATTCAATAACGTGGTTTGTGTGAAGTGAACTAATTAGCAAGGTCCATGTTACTTTGTGTGTTTATTCTTCTGCCTTTCTGTTTCCACCTTCCTTCTTCTTTATGTGTGTTGGGGCCTCTCCTACATCTCCCCCCGCAAAGACATCCCTAGCCTGGGGTGTCTGGCTTTTCGTGGTATGCGTGACTGGCTGTCGCGATAGTCCATCGGGCACTACGTTCTCCTTCCCGGGTACGTACGTAATTTTCAAGTCAAATTGCTGGAGATATAACATAAAGCGTCTCAGTCGATTATTTAGTGTTGCTGCTCGTACGATATAAGAGCAGGGCTTGTGATCTGTGATAACCTCAAATGTGTTACCCCATAGATAAATGGAAAAATGTTTAACTGCATCCACAATAGCCAGGGTCTCCAACTCAGAGATAGAGTAGTTCTTTTCTGCTGAATTCAGCTGCCGTGAATGAAAGGCCACTGGTAGTTCTTCATTGTTTCTCACTGCATACAGTACTGCACCCAAGCCTGTGCCACTAGCATCAGTCTGCAATTTCAATGTGTCATTCTCCTAGGGTGTGTGTGCAACACAATGTTGTTAGCAAGTAATGTTTTTAACTTACTAAAAGCGGCGACCATTTCGTCCGTCCACACCACCCTCCGCGGAGCCCTAGATGACGTAGCTGGGAACAAGACTGCTGCTATCGTTGCAAATCCAGGAATACTCTTCCGGTAATGTCCATATGTCCCAAGAAATGATCTGAGCTGTTTCACCGTCACTGGCTGAGCATACTCCACTAAATTTGCAATCTTATGTTCCGGAATTGACAAAGTTCCTTGGCCAATAAGGTGTCCCAGATATACCAATTTACACTTCCCAAATTCACACTTGGCTGGTTTTGCAGTCAAACCATGTCTTTTCAGTGACCTAAATACTTTCTTCAAATGTACAAGATGTTCCTGCCAGTTACCGGAGAAAACAATGATATCGTCTATGTAATTTGCACTGAAATCTTCTAGACCTCCCAAAACTTTAGCAATAGCTTCCTGAAAGACAGTGGGGGCATTTTTCAACCCAAAGGGGACTCTCTTATATTTGAACTTTCCATAGGGGCAAATTAAAGTTGTTATATCCATGCTATTAGGGTGAACTTTTATCTGGTGGTACCCTTTTGCTAAATCAATTTTGGATATTACCGAGGAATGACCAATCTTGTTAACCATCTCTTCCAACCTGGGTATCCATGTGCGTGACAGCTGAGTGACCTTATTAACTGCCCTGTAGTCCACACACAACCGTAAGGACCCATTGGGTTTTGGTAATGGAATAACCGGGCTAGACCACTCTGAAGTGCTCCTTTCAATAATCCCATCTGTTAACAAAGCATCTAATTCATTCTTAAAGGACTGTCTCAATTTTAATGGGATGGCATGAGCCTTCTGGCACACCGGGGGCGTGCCTTCTTGTATGTTGATCTCCATTGGTGGTAAATCTGTTTCACCTGGTTTGTCAGAGAAGATAACTTTATGCCTGTCAATTAGTTTGTCAATGTCAGCTTTGTTGTATCCTTCACACTCTCCTTCTAGTATTGGTATTTTTTCATGATCAGGTTCATTCTCGGCTAAAATAGCTACATACACAACAGCTTCCCTACTCCACACACGCTTGCAATTATTCATATGCACTATTTTTGATTGTTTATCATTCTTATCTCTCTTCACTTTTACTGTTACTGGGCCTACAACTTCTGTCACTATGAAAGGGCCTTCCCAAGATGCATTCAGTGCGGTGTGTAACCCAGGAATTCGGATCATGACTGATTCATTAACTGTGAGTTGTTTGAAACTTTTGTTCTTATCCAATGTAGCTTTTCTTTTCTCACTAGATTCACAATTACTGATATGGGCATGGTCTCTCAAAATTTCCAATTTCTCCTGCAACTGAAGGATCCAATTGCTCACATCAATGGCATAAAGAGGGGATTCTACCCAGCCTGCATACAAGCAATCTATAGGGCCTCTTAGGTTCGTGCCAAATACCAGCTCATGTGGTGAGAATTGCAAGTCTTTATTCTTTAATTGACGGATAGAGAACATTGCAAGTGGCAAAAATCCAACCCAATCCAAACCTTTATCGTTTGCTTTGCTCAGTAATGGTTTCAATACCCCATGCACCCTCTCTAGAACTCCATTACTCTGTGGGCGGTATGGGCTAACTTGTATTTGGGCTATACCTAATAAACTGCACACATCTTTTAAGAGTGAGCTCACAAATTGAGTACCATTATCAGACAGTATCTTGAGGGGTATTCCCATACGGCTGAAAAGCCGTCAGCTACTTCCTTGGCTGTTGCCCTTCTTAAAGGCACCCCATCTACCCACCTTGTAGCCATACAAGCTGTAGTGAGTACATATCTGCATCCACCCTTACCCTTAGGTAATGGTCCAACAATGTCCAGGGCAATGTGCTCGAATGGCTGATTAACTGGGCTTCTTATTATCATAGGTGTCTGCACCTTGCCAGATTTATTAAACTCAGCACATGACTTACATGACTTGCAATATGCCAAACAGTCCTCAAACATCTTGGGCCAGTGGAATCTCACTTCCAGTGCCTCTTTCAATCTCCTGGCTCCTGGGTGGCCACATCGGTCATGAGCAACTTCCAGAATCTGCTTCCTTCGAGGGGCCGGAGCCACCATCCTGTCACGCCAACCCAGGTCCTGTACTGCCTGTCTGTGAAACAGTATACCATCTCTCCAGAAAAAACCTCTTTGACCTGCATCAGCTAACTTTCTGCAAGTACTAAGAGAGTCATCATTCAAAGTCCCATCAATCAATAACTGAACATCAGTATTGTTTCTAACATTAGGCACATCTACAACAATTTGTGCATCACATTTTCTGTCTATTACTTCCAGTTCAACTTCTTTACCAATCCTCAACCGGCAATCCTGTGCATGTTTCCCCGATACCTCAACATCTTCCGAAGACTCCATACATTGCTCCGAAGTATCTACTAATGCCTCACCCCCAGAGCCCTCTACAATGTCCTCTTCACTCTGCCTACCATCATCACGCACCACCTCATCCGTCTCAACAATTAATTTCTCACCATCATTGTTCGCACAACCTGTGTTTTTCACTCTTTGTTCCACTTCCGCAACATTGTCACTAATTATTTCAGTTTCCTGATTACTTTGTTCACTAATATTCATGGGTGTGGGCTTTACTTGGCTACTCTGATTCTCACCGCTCTTTAAATACTCCTTTTTATTCTGCTTTTTTGCTGCCCTTGTTGTCACAGGCATAACTTGTTTATTTTTCACAATTACATCTTTTGACTTTCTCAGTTCATTAATGAGGGTATTAGGGTTTGAATCTACTGCTAATAATACACAATTGTTGGACATGTAACCTGGCGCTACTGCCACTTTTGAATCCATGACTAAATCCTCAACCTCTATTTTGACTTGAGCACATCTTGCTATGTATGGCTCAGCATTGAAGCCAACTAATCTAACTTTCTCATCAATTAGATATTTTGTATCAATCAGATCGTCCGGGACAACCGATATGTCTGCCCCAGTGTCAAGTAATATGTTACAAGGCTTGTCTGCTACCCTACCGTCCAAGCAAAGGTCATAACTACCAATAGAAACACAGCTAACCTTCTTCTGTTCTACTTTCCCATTTCCACTATGAGAACCATTCCCATTGTAATTATTCTTACTTGTTTTCTTGTGAGGACATTCCAGTGCAATGTGACCTGGCATTCCACAAATAAAACACAGCACTTCATTGGTCTGCTTGTTGTCTCTTGTAGGGTTCTGTTGACCTTGTCTATCCCGGAACCAGCATTCAGAGGTTTTATGTCCCGCACGGTTGCAGATTGTACAGTATGATGGTTTCTTGTTGTCATGTCTGCCATAATCTACTCTATGTTTTCTCTCTGGCTTGTACTCTGCACCATCAACACACTTAGCGATGGCAATAAGGTCATCCAACGTCACTGGTTTCCCTGAGTCAACCAGTGGTCTGTGGATTGGAGGTAAATCATTTCTGAGCAGACCTGTGATCATGCGAATATTGCACTCGGCCGGCGTTTTACATCCAGCAAATAATTGATTTCCGAGGTCATAAAGATATTTGATATACTCAACATTTGATTTGCCACCTTTTCCCTGTGCAAACAATCTAGACCAAGTTTCTTGAATTGAATATCCTTCAAGCTCTAGTAGACGAGATTTTAGGTCATAGAAAGAAGACCCATCTTCTACGATTGATGTCACTTTAGCTAGACTATGCGTTGGTAATTTTTTCGCCAAGATTTTCTTCCATTGGTTAACAGGTACTTTGATGGAATCCATTGAATGAATGAAGGAGGACAGGTATGCCGATATGTCTTGTCCATCCCGAAAGCGTGGAAATTCACTAATTTCCTTTTCCTGTTTATCGTCTTGCTTCTCTTCCTGCCTGCTTTTCTGCAAAGCCACCAGCATCTCATGCTGTTCCTTTCTGGCTGCTTTAGCTTCTTCCCAAGCTCGATTGGCTTCTTCTCTCGATATTGTAAAGGAGGCTGTCAGTGCGCCCAGCACTTGCGTTAGCATAGCCGTAGTCGGGTCCATATCCCTTATTTGTTCCCTAGTGAACGAACTAAATTGAGCTGTTGCAGCCTGAGCTTTAGCTTGTTCCTGGTGTTGAGCGATTAGCTCATCAGGATCCTCGTAGTCTTCTTCAGATAACATGTCCAGGCGAAGTTTCTGTAGTATATAAGAAGGATGACTCATCGGAACTCGTCGAATCCGTCGGGACGGTCCTCAAACACTCGACTGATTTGCCTGAGCCGGTCGGTCTCGTGAAGGTTACCGTTCTGGTTGTAACGTTCGATGGTGATGTGGGGCTTGGCGCGTCCCAATCCGGAGATGAAAGACTTTACCACCGCTGCCTCCAAGGTTGTGGGGCTTGGTCTTGCCTGGGCTTAACCGATTCCCTCACTGGTAGAATCACTGCCACCAGAGCTCTGGCCAGACTAACGACAACCCTTCTCCCACCCTTCCCAAAGAGGTTGGATTAATAAAAGGTTGTATTGCAATCAAAACAGCACAAGTGGTCAAAGCACAGAACTGGAAAATGATGAAAATCGTATATGTATTTATAGACAAAATTGACTCTTCAAGGATTCAATGGCAAGTGTTAAATGATTCAATGCAGGTGTTAAATGATTCAATGCAGGTGTTAAATGATTCAATAGCGTGGTTTGTGTGAAGTGAACTAATTAGCAAGGTCCATGTTGATTTGTGTGTTTATTCTTCTGCCTTTCTGTTTCCACCTTCTTTCTTCTTTATGTGTGTTGGGGCCTCTCCTACAAAGGTGTTAGTTCTGGATCCACAGGAGGTGAGATGTGGTAATGGACTATGTGTCCATCGTACAGAGTACAGAATGAATACACTGGGTCTGGGCTCATGAATAATGCATCTTCCATCACTATGACAACACTGTTACAAGCGCTTATGACACCTCCATATTCTGCTGTATTGTTAAATATACTGGTTTTGTTTAGTTCAAGAAACATTGAGCTACCAATTAAAGCAGCCACGCCTCCTCGATCTGATGCATTGTTAAAACTGAAGACACACTCGCTAATGTTGACTCGACTGTTGACTCGACCAATAAACATCACTCCTCCATCATCTCCAGCTGAGTTGTAGCTAAACTCACTTCTCCTGATATCGTAATGAGAGAGATGGACGTACGTATAAAACACTCCTCCATCTTCAGAAGCTGAATTATTCACAAATACACTTTCATCTACTAACACATCACTCTCATCAATGTAAAATACTCCGCCATGAAGAGCAGCTTGGTTGTGTTGGAAACTACTTCTGAGGATAGAAATAGAAGCATTTCTTATACAAGCCACACCCCCTCCCACAAGTCGACCGGTAGCCATGTTGTAAGTAAAGACACTGTCAGTTATACTAACATTGAAATGATAGAACTCGTCCACATCTAATACACTGCAATAGGAGGCAGAATTGTAGCTAAATATAGACTCTGATATGGAGACATTAGAATAGCGACTGTTACTATATATAGCTCCACCTCCTAATGCAGGTGCTCTATTATTAGTAAAAGAACTCTGGTGTACAGTGAGAGAACTGCTAGTTCCAGTGATGTGTATTCCTCCTCCATAGTTAGTGGCAGTATTATAATTGAAACTACAGTTTGAGGTAAAAGTGTCACTTCTACTAAATATAGCCCCACCATCTGCTGCTGAATTGTGTGTAAAACTAGATTCAACACACTTTACATGTGCAGTAGAGTAAATAGCTCCTCCTTGTTGTTGAGCTCTATTAGAGATGAAATTACACAGTGTTAGTGTTATGGGAGAGGTACTGTATATGGCTCCTCCTTGTGAGCTGACATGTGATGCTTCATTGTTTAGAAATGTACTATTAATAACAGTTACCTCTTGACTTCCACTATAGTATATAGCTCCACCGGAATAGTGAACATTATTGTTTGTAAATGTACAATTCTGAATAGTTAGACCAATAACTGGTAAATACATATTATTATCATTGACATATATGGCACCTCCATAATAATTGTAGTAGTCGTATCTTTGTACATTGTCCATGAAAATAGAGTTGATTATAGTAATGTTAGTGAATCTGTTGTGTGACAGCTGTTCATAGACATCTGTAGCATATATCACACCACCAGTACTGTACCAACTATTATAATTGTTTTGAAATATACTACTGTCTATACTAACTGATGAGTTTGTTACTCTCATTACTCCTCCATTACCTTCGTTCCAATTATGACTAAACATTGAATCATAAATACAACATTCCCCAACATGTAGCAGTATGACAGGAGGAGTGTAGGTTGAGTATCCATCACTGTATTGGACCGTGCTATTAGTAATAACCACTGTTACAATATTAGTCAAATTAATTCCTCCATGACATCTCCTGAAGTTAATTCCACTTATGTATACTTCCTGTATTGATTGGAAGTTCAATTGTGCAATAGAAGAAATGCATTCTATATTGACATTATCTCCTGACAGTGAGTACTTCATGGCTGAAAAGGCAGAGAAAGCAGATTCAAGAGTGTGGCTACCTGTCTCAAACAGCAGAGTTACATTGCCAGTACTGATGCTTGGATTGGAGACATATTGTTGGAGAGTGAGACAGGGAACTCCAGAGAACTCACCAGGACATGGAGTCTCCAGGGAGGTCACTATGTCAAATGTGTCACCAACAGCTGTGTAGAAGTTGCAGTAGACCAGCAGACCTTGTAGGAACAGAGCAGACAATGAAAAGAAAAGAAACATTTTGCGAGTTAAAATGTCATAAAATCTATATCTTAAAACATACCAATGATCGCTGGTACCTAAACTATATGTAATACTGTTAGTTAACAACTAATGATACTGTAGTCACAACTAACAAACTGTAGTCACAACTAATTAAAATTTAGGGTGGTCAAAATACTACATGGTTTACATAACCAATCATTTTAATGCCCACTGTTCTGATGAGGTCTCATTAAAAATGCAAGTTTTTTTTTTCAAACACTCACAGATATACTTACACAACACACACACACACACACACATGTACACATGCTTGCACCACAGTAAATTCATTGGACATTCTGAATTGTTAGTTATCAGCATAGTTTTTTTTTGTTTTTTTTGTTTTTTGCAGCATTTTTTTTTATGCATTCTTGATCAGACTGGTGCTATTCCATAGGTATTTGACGAAGAGATATTCACATACTTTTTGGTGACATACTATACATTAACAATGGATGATTTTTCTTGTGTGTCATGCATATATTGTATCAAAAGGCCCAATCTAATGACAGCAAAAACCTCACTTTAATACCATGGCTGAATTGACCACTGGAATGGGATAGGACTCTAATCCAGCCACTATGTCTTCACAAGGGTATGCGACTACTGTAACTGCTGGAGCGCAATAGCATTATAACAGGATAACATTTCCTGTTTCGAAGGTGATGAATGTGATCAACTTGGCTGAGGTTACATGATGTTTGTTTCTCTTTTTTGTTTTTGTTTTTTTGTTTGTTAATTGTGGTAGTCTTGATACTAATTTTTAGAAAGCCCATGACTACACTGCTTTAACACAATGTATTATTTACCACACCAACCAGCTGGGTACTATGTACTATGCTTATAATATATAATATTTAGTTCAATGGTTTGTCTAATAATCCAGTTATAATGCTTACAAAATCAATCATTTTAGTCTCCCACTATTTCACAGTGAACAGCACTCACACACATACTGTAAACTCTGGGCTTGTTCACCATTAGCTTGCTTTCAGTAGTTGTATTGACATAGTTCATGACTGTTATTATTATTCACAATCAAATCCAGATAGCAAATCTTTTGTTGCTGCTCCTATCCACAGTTTATCTGTGATGAACTGCCATAGCAGAACCATCACAGAACAACTTATTCAATATCAGTATGGTGGCCTCATGAGCTACTATAGCACATCACACACTAATCAATTGTAGTTATCTTAGTTTTGTTCACTAAACTCTGCTGTGTCAGGTTCAGTCTGAATACCGGTAAGCCTTGTGTGCTTATGCTTGTAAGTTTGGTAAGTTTTGAAGAAATATCTCACATGTACTCATTTACGCACACATATTGACAGGTTCAAAATTCAAAATAACATTTGCGAGATCCTGAAAAATAAAATTCTTTGAAGACAATTCATCATGTGTGACCATCTACAGGAAAGTCAGGCACAACACGGGCACCATAAAAAAACGTTTGCACTTATATCTTCATTGGCATCCAACGACTGCCTTATGTACACTACCTAACCGTTTCTTTCCACAGGCTTCTTCAATACATTTTTAAGAAGTAAATCACATACTATGAACTTAATCTACCAACAAAAATGTGGCACAATATTCATAGTGGTATCAATGAATAAGTTTTCAAAAATTTCACCGTCATCTTAATAAATAACTGCTGCCAATCACTTATAACTTTTTCGTAATATACAATAGCTATTATCATTCAGAGACTTGTGTTAATTTATCTGTTTAACAAAAGGAGTTTTATTTATAAGTGTGACTTACTTTGATGCGGGGCATCTTGATGGCAGGATTAATATAATTCTGTCTGATGAACTGTCAGATGCAAACTTCCATTTTATCAGTTACTCAGTGGATTGAACAGTTTAAAAAGGTGTAAAAGTTATATGAAAACCCGAACATTTCCCACTAATTTCAGGCCTTCAGTAAAATCAATACAAATGGCTACACACGAGTTTGCTATAGCTATTTACAAGGGACACAAATCAAGTATGCAATTACTTGTAGTCCCTGCAACATTACTAAATGTAGCCCCTAGTCACTGAATTGAACTTTGGACCAAAAGTTACAATGGAATGACTGCTATTACAGTACATAGTCATGACACTCCACATAACCGATTCCAAGTTCCTTTCAAAATACAAAAACAAAAAAAACATATTCACATGCGAGATATCTTGTCTGCTTTTCACTGGGAACAATCGAGCAACAAGGAAGCTCACCCGACCCTGTTTGGACGATCCATCTGTGTCTTCCAAAGCTTAATATGAGCTGTGAATAGAGAAACTATCTTGTTTCTAGTATCTCACTATGAATTAGGAGGAGATGAACAGACATGACAACCTTGCTGCCCACAATGCTTACCAAATCCAGCTCCTTTGACCGTGTCAAGCAGAACTTCATTGTGATAATAGCCCTATACTGTAAATTGGTAGTCTTAAAAGCTAGCAATGTAGGACATTTATTGGTGCCTAGAGTGAGATGATTGAATAATTTACTAGCTAGACTATGGCAGGAATATTATAATATCTAGTTGTCATTGTAACAAGATGACTACAGAAAGAAGTTTGATTTTCTCTGGAGTAGTTGTTTGGATTCTTCTTACCTTCTTTTTGTCAACTGAAAGTCTACCAAGTCATAATCTTACCTCACCAATTGATGACAGCGACAACTCTGAAACTTCTAGCATTACTCCAGACTTTGACATAGTAACTAACAACAGACGATGGAACTTCTTCACCAAGTCCAACCAACTTCAACCTCAGAAGGTTGAAAAAGCTCGATTCTATATGGCTGTTGTGGTAGACACAAAGACAAAGTTGAGTAAAACCTCTCCAAGGTTTTTGTCTGTCTCTGTGACTCCCAGAAGAGTAGCAGGAACCATATGCATACCATGGGATTCAAAGAAACTAAAGGTAAAGTAGAGGATATACACTGAACATCTAACAGATAAAAGTATGACATGCTATATAACAGAATGCATCCTTGGGAAAGAATCAACTTTTTATTGTTTAAAATCTCCACTTGATTAATGATTTTTTGTGCAATCTATTTAACATCAACTCACTTCATTTTTAACTTGAGTGATGAACATTTGTGTGTTGGATATTTGTTATGGCAGGTGATTGCTCGCTCCCTGAGTCCCATGTGGCTGCGGATTGGAGGCACAGAGGCAGATTACGTTACTTTTGTCCCGCCAGTGTCTACTAGCCGGCTATCATCCAGTCTCAATGGGGAGGACGACAGCGAACAAGGAGACGTTAACGATACTTTAGGTTTCTCCGGACACAGTGAGCTTGATGGAGGCTCAGGGCAATGGTCTCAATCATATACTGCTGGAGGGAAGAAGAAAATGTTGGAGAACAAGGATGAACTGCCAAATCCAAGCTATAATGGGACTGCACAGGAAGATTCACATGTATCCAAAGTGCACTGCAAAGTGGAGGATTAGGATGTGTTGGATGAGAACTGTTCTCCGATGGCCATTGAGCTGCTGCCGTACGAATGGGACAGAGTCAACCGTTTCACCAAGAAGGTCAACTGGAAGGTGATGTTTGCTCTGAATGTGCAGCTGAGAGGCTACCTGGACTGGGATATGACCAATGCCATTGCACTGATAGACTACAGTATAAGAAAAGGATACAAGACTTCATGGGAACTGGGCAATGGTATGGTGTGTGTGTGTGTGTGTGTGTATATGTTACAAATAGATTGTTGATGCTAAGAAGTAAATTTAGTTTTTTTTCTATTTTATTTTTTCAGTCTGCATTATTTATATATTTTTTGGTTTCGTTACCGTAGAGCCTACAAGATTCCCACTTCTTCCCAACGTGGAAGCCATCAGTCCAGAGCAGCTGTCTCATGATTTCTCTACTCTAAAGGCTCTCCTGAGGTCAATGATTGGCGGAGACACATTCACTGCTGGGCCCGATATCTCAGCTCCCTCTATGAAGTTCACTCCTAGCAACCATCCACACAATCTTACTCACTCGGAGTACCTTCAGCGGTAAATATATTGGAGATTAACGATAATAATGATAATAACTAGAAAATGGTTCCCATTGAAGTCAGTGAAGCGAGTTAGGGGGCTAGGCTAAAAGAAAAGCTATAGCTACAGAATATCGTAAGTTATATAGCTAATGTGGTTATTTATATAAACAGCTACTACATCTTACATGCTCTACAAAAGCAGATTTTTTTTAGCTCCTCTTGAACCCGATCTTCTTCATTCTTGTATCTCATCAGTATTTCTTCTGCTGTTTGGGCAGCTCTGTGCGCCCGTTTTCTAGCATTTTTAACCCTTCCTATCTATTTCTTTCTGCTAATTGTTTCTACTGCGTTCAACAAATACCTTACCCTGAAATATAGCTAAATATTGCCATAGAACTTCACAACATGCACAGGCACATTAGTAGAAAGGGTACACAGGTCCACTATGCTTACGCAATTTGAAAAAAAAGACATATATATATATATATATTATATACTTATTAATATACAGCTTCTCTGAATAAAACTCTATCTAATGTGGAACTATTATATTTGTTTCTTAATTTTCCACCATTTGCTCAGAATATTTTTATTGTACATACTCTTTCAGATTTCTTGCAGAGGGAGCTAATTATGGTGGAGTGGTAGATGCTATGACATGGCACTAGTAAGTGAACTTAATATACTAACTCCATACGAGAAGATTCTTGTTTAAAGTGATACTAATTGTGTACACATCTTAAAGATATTATGGGATGTTTCATTAAAGAAATAAGATATCTACATCCTAGACTGTCACAGCAGAGATTTATGTGTGTGTGTGCATTTGTGTGTGTATGTGTGTCACAGTTACTATATGGATGGACAGAGAGCCAGTGTTAGAGACTTCCTTTCTTACTCTGTCATGGATCAACTTGTGGAAGAAGCAATACTGAGTAAGAATTCATTTATGTAGCTACTGTGCAAATATGATTGCCGTATCTTCACACACACATGCATGCACACACACAACACACGCACGCACACTTTTAGTCCGGCGTGTGTCTGGCAATTACACACTGCCCATTTGGTTGGGAGAAACTGGGGAAACCTATCACGGAGGAGCCACTGGATTGTCTAACAGCTTCCTCAGTGGATTTTTGTGAGGGAATTAAGTTTTAAGAAATTATCTCAGAACCTGTTTTAAAAGATTGGGTCAAACTATTCCACAATACACTGTATAATTATAGGAAATGTTCTGGTATGTTTGTTTTATTTGTCTTGTAACGTGTACACAAGAAATTCCTAGTGCTACATTAATAAACTGAGTTGTCAATTACTGACTGTGTGTGGTTGTGCTGGAGTCTATCTCAGTGGTAATGAAGAGCTCAGTGGATCACAGAAGGTTCTACAACTACAAACCAAACATTTAAAAAGAGATCTCCAAGCATGTTGACCCTCCAGTAGAAGTAATAGTAAACTATAATACACAGTTAGAATGTCAATAAATGATTTTTGTGGAGGCACGATCTGTTCTCCTTTTAGGAGAGCTATAGACATCCACACCTATGTATATAAGGTGGCCTGATCTATAACAATACAAGTTTAAGTTGATTCAAATTGGCTTTTAGGTTCATGGACAAACTAGCACTGACACTGCTTTAGGTGTGAAAGTCCTCATGTAGCATACTCTAGTGGGGATTAATGGTTTATTGGAGAAAGATCTGGAACCACTTCCAGTAAGGCTAGATAGGACTGTATCTTGATGGCGCCTTGTTTGATATTATTCTTTTGTTTGTTTGTTTGTTTGTTTGTTTGTGTGTGTGGTACCTTATAGAACTACTGGATAGCTGTGCTGCACAAGCTCCTTGTGGGCACTAACGTTCTGTCTGTACAGAATGGACTGATGCTGGGAAGGAAGGGAATAGTGTATGCTCATTGTACCAAACAACACATACGCCCTCCCATCAGGTAAAGGGTTAGCTATAGTGTACAGACACCCATCATATAGCTACAGTTGCTAGATAAGCATAAATAGACTTCAACAATCCCATTATCTATGTCGGGGTTGTCTTAGATAAAACAACAACAACAGCTTTCTCCCAAATCCTGTAAGGTAACCCCATTAGTCCAGAAAATTGTCAGCTAGCTGAAATTTATATCATTGCGGAGAATTATTATTTTGTTTCACCGATGTTTATAAAGTTCTACCTTGCTCACCTCCACTAGTAGTGTGAGTACACAACAGAGTGACCGATAAAGCAATTGGTAAGGAATTACACTCAATCTAAAACCTTTTTTTTCCCATTGCGTTCTTACTGATCACAGGTCACCACAATGTTATTTACATTTTAGTGATGTTGACTTAAAAACAGGACTTCACCATTTGTAGTCATGATTAGTTTGCCACAAGAAAATATTTGCATAACTAGCCTTGTCGAGTATTTACAATACAATATGGGTCCAGTAGAGGGGGGAAGGGGGGGGGGGGGGGGGG
>WLWD01001892.1_pt1:37500-57401 | contig 57401 bp, 29 predicted proteins | sample 6712731 | NCBI WGS metagenome assembly WLWD01 (sample SAMN12718690, study PRJNA576275) | sponge metagenome | isolation source: marine sponge | host: Mycale hentscheli | place: New Zealand: South Island, Marlborough, Capsize Point | collected 2014-11-01 | reverse complement strand
TACTGTCAACAAGAAGTAATAATAAACCTAAAATCATAGATAATAATTTTAATGAAAATCATGGTAAGTTATAAGACAAATGAGTTGATGTAGTGGAATGACCCCATTTATGAAAATGAACTTAATTTACTATTGTTAATTTACATTAGTCTTAATTATATTTTTATTGTCTCTCAAACATAGTATTCGATCAAGTATTGTCACTAATTAGGTACCCAGATGTTAGGTAGATTGATGGAATTCTGACGACAGTCAGTTTTCTAAGTCTCAGCTATAAAAATATGTGATAATGTATTTGAAGATAAATATTAATACACACTTCAATGTGAAGTTCAGTAAAAATTTCAGTAAAAGTTTCGTAGTAGCTATTACGTGAATTCATCATTTCTAATAACTGAACGTTATTTAAATAATAAGCTTTCATAAGTTAACTAACCACAAAATTATCATTATTATTTTATAACACAGAAGTTAGTTATATATTTTATGCAGACTTTAATTTGGCTTCACCACAAGCACTTGCAGACTGAATACTGAAATTAAAATTATCTGATCATTGCGATGATTCACATACTTCTCCGTCCAATATTTTCAGATATATACTGAAGTCATCACAGCATTTTATAATTCCGGAATTGGAATAAAAAGTGTAATTTAAGTAGATATATTGTTTACATGTAAGAAATGCGTTCGGTTATAAAAATCAATAAAATAATGTTATGTAAAATGAACTCATATATCTATGAATATTTGACTTTTTGTTTGTTATTAGAGTCTATGGATATAATTGAAATGAAGCACAACTCGAGCTATGCAGTCGTAAAGTCTTCTTACAGCAAACAAAGTCATGGATTTGATTGCTAATGCATTATTAACCATAAGCTTTGTACACCAACAATTACTGCAAAATATTTGTTGATATTGTGTAAAGGTGTTTTATGATTCAGTCATTTTCGGCTGAAATAATTATAGTAATAGGAATTTTTCTCTTTTTAACAGCCAATATTTTTAATAGTCTTGTGCAGCACAAACTATAGATTGTGCAAATTCATAAAAGGGCAGAATATATATTATATATTTATATATATGTATGTATATGTATATATATAATATATGGTCACTATAACATACCTAATTCAGTCTTCATTTGTTGTCTTTTCAATTAAAAACTATAACAGTTGTTTAAAAACTAAAATGAATTAAACACTGTTGAAAAATCACAATATATAATATGAAAGTCTCATAATTTCTTTCTCAGCCTTCTTTTACTCGTCAGATGTATTCTGTCTCTTTTACAGGCTTTTTTAAACAGTACAGAAGTAAAAGATATTTGGTCGCCACCGGGAATCGAACCCAGGACCGCAAACACTCCAATTCTGTATTTATATTGTTAAGGGGTACTGCTATGCTACAGTCTCACTTTCAACAGACCAATGAAAATTCTTTTTTTTCAAATTTTTTTATAAATCAACGTTGAAGTTGTTGTCCAATAAATACTTTGTAATATGACTGCCTTCAATAGCAATAAAACATTGTATTTTATCAACTTTCTCCATGCCATGAAGTACATTATTCACAATAAATTTGAATTTATTTATCCTTGGTAAATGACCTCCTAGATGCTTTGGTTTCCTTACATGGTGGAGAAATTGCAACATCTTGATAGATATCAGTGTCACTTATAGCACTACAAATAAATCAATGTGGTGTGCCCTAGCTATGTCTGGTGTTTTAATACACTGTTGAATTGTACTCATCAAGCCCTTGTTAATTGGCATACTCTTGGTTAAGAACAGGCTATGTGAAGAAACCATACCTAGAAACTTCCTTCACAAAGTTATCTATTTCTTTGGGACTAGAATGCTCCCAACTATACCACATGTTTCAGTGATGACAATTAGGTTTGCTACTGAAGGAGTTAGCCTCTGAAGACACTTCTATAATTTTCTTATGCTCTCTAGATACATGTAGCTAAGCAAATGTTTACATTATGATTTCATGGTTGCTGGTAACTCAAATGAAACGAACTTAAAAAACAGATAACAAGCTCCTTGTCCTAAATTTGGAGAGAATTTTAATGCAGGAATTACCCTAAACAGGTGAGGTCCTCAATGAGATGTCATAGTGTTTACACTAGGAAGGCTGTTTTGGAATGAGGTGTCTCCACAGCACTGATGCAGGCTATTAATAGTATTGCATAGCTCTATCAATTCAAGCTGTGGTCCATCATTCTTTATTCTACATAAGTTTGGAAAGACATTATGTACTGAAATAGATTAATATGCAGTGGTATTAGTTTTAGATAAAGTCAGTGTATTTGGTTAATAGCACATTATATGGAAATAATTAATACTAATTATCTTTTATTGGCAGCTCTGATATTGTGACTATGCACACCCACACACATATGCACACACACAAACACACGTAAAAACATGTATGACATCTTGTTAAGTAGACTACCATCTCATAAACTGGCTTCATGTTCTCTACTATACAAGTTTATAAGATATTTTCTAAACTTGAAGAATATCAATATATGTATCTTATCATCATACAGTGTTGATTTGTTGCTACAAATGACACTTTGTTATTGGACACTTCACTGGATTTGTCATAATTATGATTAGTAGGACAAAAACTTTAACATTTAGGATAATTACTGTAATAAGACATATCTGACATGAGAATAGCCAAGAAAAATAATCCTTTTTATATCCAAGTGATACTTTTAAACAATAATTAATTCCTATGTTATTATGTAAATGTTTTGTAGAGTTACAGTTAATCCTACTTCTTAATAAAGTATAATCTATAGCTTGAGGGTCTTTGTTGCTTTGTTTTTACAAATATTGTCTAAGCTTATAATACGAGTGCATAAGACAATTTGATTTCTAAAACAATTAATAAGGTCAATATAATATACTATTCACTCAACAAAACACTCCAGATTGCCAATAGCATAACATAAAAAATATCAAATAATAATCATTCCCATAACTCTTTTACAATCTGATGGCTATAATAGACATTGTACTTAGTTAGGAGGGAATTTTTTTTTAATACAGCAATTAGCCTATACTGATGAGGTTTTCAATAAGATGTCAGCTGTCTACTTGAAGATGGCTTTTCTGGAATAGGTTTTCTTCTTAGCATTGAGGCTATTAATAGTATTGCACATAAACTCTAGCAATGGCAGCTGTGCTCCTTGCACTGTAAACCAAAAGGTGTGTAGTTCACACCAAATTAAGCGTGAATCACTTGTAACAATAGTCACACCAAAATATGGTGTGATGCGCACACCTCATCGTTTGGGTGTGAAGTGCACACCAAATTTAGTGTGAATTCTCACCACAATCACTATGAACTCATACTTACATTAATGCTGAATTATTCTAAGTTACATTGATTCTAGTAACACATATCAACATTTTTTTTCCAAAAAGAGATTGGTGTAATCCCAGATCTCATTAATCAGACGACTAAATCTTAGTTAACTCTCTTATCTAGCACACAAGTGTACAAAACATTTATAAGGTAGATTACAGTGATAATAGCATTGGGTTTTGCCTGCATATGAATATAACTAATGTTCGGTAAAGGGTCCATGCTATTCCATTGAGTGTGAATTTCACACTAAGTGTGCATTCACACTAGGAAGATAGTGTGAAGGACACACTATGCATAGGTGGTGGGCATTGACACCACCAGTTTGGTGTGAATTTGGTGGGTTTTCACGCTATAATTTTTACACTGTGTATTCTCTCAACTTCTAATACAACCATATTATACAGACATTAAATACTGATATGCATGCAGTGGTATTAGATTTAGATAATGTAATTTTATTTGATTTATAGCAAATTACATGGAAATAATACAATTATATCTTTTATTGGCAGCTCTGATATTATATTTTTGCACACTCACACATGTCAATATACCTATGACATCTTGTTAGTAGACTACCGAGTCATAAACTGGCCTAACATTCTACTAAACGTGTTTTTAAGATATTTTCAAACATGAAGAATAGAATGTGATGTATATAACTATTAATAGGTATCTTATCATTCAGAATTGACTTGCTGCTACAAATGACCCTTTATTGTTGAACACTCTACTAGATTTATTAAAATTATGATTAATTGGACAAAATCTGAGGCATTTGGGATAATTACAAATGATAATGTGATATTTGGCATGGATCTTAGCCAAGAAAAAATATAAAATTTATATCCCAAGTGATACTTTTTAAGCATAATTATTCTTGCTATTATTATAAATTATTTGTATAAGAGTTATATACAATGCCTATCTCTGATGAAAAATGTATTAGATTTATTGTATAATATTTTATACTAAGTGTGTGGAGACTTTGATATCAAAACAGCAGTTAAGTCGGGTAAGACTCTAAGATCACATCTTACTATTTGTCAAATATACTATAACTGGTTACCACAGTGTTATGCATAGTGTATACTATACCCTGCAGCTGTGGTAAAGTATATATAGGTGAAACAACTAGAAGGCTTGGGCAAGGAGTGAAAGAACATCAGTATACGAGGTGATGAGAAGGTTTCAGCCATTTTTTAACATGCTTGGCCAGTAAGAATCTTGAGTTAAAGATCAAGGTAGCTCTCACAAACAGAAGTAGGACAACAACAAGTTTAACAGAGACATAGGTTTAGAGCTTCCAGGATGCTGTCTATCTATGCTACATGCAAATCACCCTTCAGGATATAATAAACAGTAAGCATACACCTCCAATAATCTTGCTGTTTACATGGTATTAAGTATATCACCATGGAGAATTCACACCAGTTGACCCCTGAGGTCAAAATGCCTGGATAAGTTTTAATTAACACAATATTGGCTGTTAGAATGAGAAATCTTGCTACCATAATAATAAAAATTAATATAATATTACCATTAAATTTACTATGATAACTGTTACTGTAGCTAGTCAGAGGTCAGTAAAAGATAACTAAAAAACAGCAAGTACCATAATCTTCAACTGCTGCACATTTGGGAATAATAATGTACCAGCTCTTTGTAAATAATTTTGATCTCTCTAATTGGCAAGGGACTTTATGCAACTGGCAGCAATTCATATGAACTTAACTAACATTAAAATCTCACCTATTGTTGATTACCAGACCATTTCCTTTGGGAAATAGTTCCATGCCCACTAGTACAAAGTAATTGTAGCAACAGGTAGGTAAGAATCTAACTATTTCCCTTTGAGCTAGTGGGTCCTACAATTTAACTACTATTTATGCTAATTTTATATTGCTATGAATTTCTCCAGTGTACCTAGCGATCCTCAAAAAATGTTTTATTGAAATTGCTGGGTTCAAAGGTAAAGCTTCTAGATAGAGTGATTTTCTCAAAATCGAGCAGGCTCGGTTGGAACAACGCCAAGGACAGTTGGAATATGAGTGGGCAAATTTTAGACACTCATGCACGAACTTTTACCTCGTTATTACTATTCTGCGTCCTAATAGCAGTTGAAGGGATAACCTATTTCGATTCCATATTATCGGTAACCAGGTTCGCTGACGGAGATGAATATTTAGTCTATACTACTGACCACTGTGAAACAAAAGAATGCCCTAAAAACTCGACTACATTTGTATTTGAGAACTGTATGGATGACATCTCTTTAAGAAATCAGTGTAAGTTTCTTTGTTGATTCATAATACACAGATACAATGATAAAGTCAGCTAGTACATAATGAGATCAGTTATACTTGTATTCACATTTGTAATTTTGAAGAGTTAAATTAACCACTTCATTTAGCTAAATATCAGGAATAGAGGGAGTGTTCAAAGTTAGTTAACTAATGAATTTTGAAATGAAGTCTTGTATTTTGTTCTTTTCTTGAGTTAAACTTGTTTCTTCGCCTTTAAAATGCAATTGGTCTAACCAGATTTTTTCAAAACACAGTTTGAATATTATAAAAACAACAGCTTATTTCAGTTTAATTGTTAATATAATGAATTGATGTTTTCCCATTTGGAGGTCCTATTAATTGCATTATTATCGTATCTATACAGCCAAATCAACTATCACTTGCTATTTTAATAATACATTAGTCAGACATCAAAACACTGCATTCTCATACAACAAGTGCACAAGAAGCAATCTTTGTATGAAATGTTTCATATAATGTAAAATATGCTTCATCTGCTACATAATAAATTCCTATTATTGGGTCAATATTTGTTTTTATTAAAGATTGTTCCAGTAACACTGGTCAGTTCTTTCTTGGAATTGATGGAGTAGAGCCAAATCTATTAGTAGTATTTGGAAGTAATGGACGGTTAAAGGTATTTAATGAACAACAAAATCGATATGAAGATGGAGTCATTGTTGAGAGGAACTTATTCACCAATAGAACAGAAAAACAAGCAGAGACTATGGGGTGTAACATTACCAGTTTGTCTGTAATAAACACAACTAACAACGTTGTTATAACAATCAATCACACCGGGTTTAACACATTTACTGAAAACACTGAAGTATACATTCAGGTAAGAAATAAAATAATAAATATTATAATATTATACTAAATTTATTTCCACTTTAGATAAATGAGGAGTCTCTTTATTACCCCTTGAATCAATATGAGGGTGAAATATTTCAACTAAACATGAATTGCTCCTTAAATACCAGGATTGACTGTATAGTGTTCAAAATAAGTGGAACAGCTAACTTCAAAGAAGGTTAAGTTGAAGTGTACATGTCAAAAAACTTGAGTAATACTTTTTGATGAATGTCAGCATAAATACAAGCTAATGATTCATGTAGTTAGTATAGTGACCATGTGTTTGATTACCAATTGTTTGAGTACTAATGGGATCTGGCTCAAAATAAATATAATAGTCGACACTGGTAATACGCTTAATTTGTATAAAAATACAAGTATTATTTTCACAAAATTTAAGCAGAAAACCTATCAAGTCTATATTGTACATATTTACTACTGGATAGTAGCTCGTAATGAATAAAGATGTATATGGGAATATAACTTTAATTTTTTTTGGAATATGTAACACTGCTGTTGTTATTACTATTCCATTTTACAATAGATGACAAATGTTTTGAACCCACCACATCATTAGCAAAACCGCGACTCTCCCTAAACATCACTTCTACTACCGTGGCAGACACCACGAGTAGGACCACTCATTTCTGGGAGGACCCTACTATTGAGTACATAATGATTGGCTCTGGCTGTGGCATTGGAGTTCTGATCTGCATCATTACTATAGTATGCATAGGAATATGCACTCTCTCTGTTAGGAGTAAAAACACAGCTCTAATCCATGCCAGGAGAATGGAGATGAGATACAATGCAAATCAAGGTAATGTCACATATGGGGTGGGGGGTGGGGGGGGGGACGTGAAGTCTATTATCATATCATTATACTTAGATTATATTGTATTGAAAAGTCATACACATTAGTTAGATATATAAATTTTCTAACTGAAATATTATGTATTTGTAGTAAAGAGGAAGGTAAATGACATCATAAAATTGCATTATATAAGTTCTATAATTATAGCTATAATTCAGGAATTGGAATAAAAAGTGTAATTTAAGTAGACATATATTGGTTACATGTAAGAAATGCTTTCAGTTATAAAATCACTTAAATAATTTTATGCAAAATGAATTCATACAGTTATAAATATTACACATTTTGTTTGTTACAGAGTCTACGGATATAATTGAAATGAAGCACAACTCGAGCTATGCAGTCGTAAAGTCTTCTTACAACAATCAAAGTCATGGATTTAATTGCTAATGCATTATTAACCATGCTCTGTACACCAACAATTACTGCAAAATATTTGGTTAATATTGTGTGAAGTTTGTTTATGTATGTGTTTCATTATGTGGCTACTAAAGTATATATTAATATAATTGTGGTGAGACTGCAGAATCAGAGACTTCGGTTCACTGCCACCAGGTTGAGGCTCAATACTAGGTTTTAATCTTATCTAGTTAAGGATATTATCAAAGTCAGAGCACAGAGTGAACTGAATGACAGGTATGATACAGACAGTTAAATGGGTGAGTGAGGTAGAAGGGTTGGGTGACGAGAAAATAACAAGTGAATCTGTACCAATGAATGAGGGTGATAAAAATGTTTGGTAGCCTGAGTAGCGTGCTAGGCATATGTTGTGTCAGTGTGTAGTGAACTACTCTACGAATGCATTATCCACACATTACATCATCATTACGTCACTTCGCAATCTTTACTTTTTGTATCACCTCATGCAGTGTGCGTTATCTAGAAAGGAATAATAATTCTCTGACTCCACAATAGTAGCGTCTGTAGTACTCCATTCAGAACGGTGGCTCGCTAGTAGCTAACAAGGAGTACCCACAAGACAAATACTATAAGTGCATGATGTAATAAATAAATAGTGTCGTTTCACCACAATAATGACTTAGTTACTTAATGTATAGCACATTCAGGAATTACCACCTCAAACCACACTTAAAGCCCATTACATCAAGTATAATAATCTGAGAATGTGTATTGGTGTACATTGAGTTAATACCAATTCTTACACAATAACGTTAGTAGGAGTAGTCCATAGTAGCAATTTTTTGTTTGTATACATCATAGAGCTCCAAAAAGTTCATCAACTGTCTAATAATAGTAATAATCAGGGTCCACATGTAATCTCGTTGGAAAATTTTGGGTAAAGTGTAGACTTTGCATAATTTGATGAAGATATAAAGTTTACTTGAAGGCTAACCTTTACATTTATTTCAATGTATATTAACTTCTAGCTTGTACATGCACTTTCAATATGTATGTGGTATACCTTTTCACTTTCAGCCATTCCCTTACAAAATAAATGCCATAGTTTTGGAATACTTTGAACACAAAGATTCTTTGGACAATTAACCAAAACAACACAAGTTGGCATTGTCCACCACAGCCACACAAAACAGTGCACACCAAAATAATTTTTTTACTTTCAATGCTACACTGTTGCTTGCATCTTCAGCAGATGGACTATGAGAATGCTTGTGATACTTTTTTAAATTGTATATTACGGTTCCAACCTGCAGATCATTTTACTTGGGAAGTGTATCCATTTAATACTATAAGAGCTGTGAGCTTAAAGATTATATTATACCATCTTCCCCTGTAGCTATGTTCTCCCATAAAACACATAAATAGAAATTCCAAGAATATATCAATTATGAATTTCTATATTGTGCAATCGAAAAAAAAAATACTTTAAATATTATTGTATAAAATTTAAAAACAAACTAAATATTACCACTAATAGCTACTGTAAAGATGACAAGAACCCTGCTTAACCTCAGTAATTTCCATATTGTCATACTCATAACTATTTAAGAGACACGAGACTAAATGATTGCTCCCTTTTATTAAAATAACCAAAAAGATAACCAAAGTTGTCACCTGTACATCAATAACTACAATTGAAATGAAGATATACACAATTTTGAGCATAAACAAAAACTAAATTTCAAGTAAGCACTTAATGACTTTATTAGGTAAATATGATTGTTATGAGTTGCTTTATTTATGACAAATCACAACTGAAATTGGCACTCACTCGATGGCACCACTATAGGTGACAGGTCATGATCTCTCTAACTTCATCGAAGTTGAACCAAACTGTGTTGTGTAGTCACTATAAGCCAGACATGATAATTCTGGAGCTGTCAGGAAGAAATCAAATGTTTATAAAGTTTGGTCAGACTCATTCACGGTGTGTTACAAGATCAAGAAAATGGCTCTAATTGACTCTAAAAAGGAGCAAGGAGAAGAAAGAAATGAGAGCTACAAAAACAAAATGAAAATAGCAGTACCCACCCAAATTGTCAACAGCCCCTCAAAGCTATCAATTTACATTCCTTTCAAATAAACTATAATGGTGAAAAGACCTGTCATGCCAGCATGATGCTTTAGTTATTTTTGGTTATTTTACTCTAAGTAAAAACTAAGCTTTGAGCAAGAAAAAATTGAAACTAACTTTTTAGAAGACAGCAAACTCAAATATTCAACTAAAACTACCAGTCAAGTGGATGACAGCAAGTAAAATTTACAATGAATCATGCAATTATTAAGTGAAAATATAAATTGCTATTTTCTAAATATAGCTATTAGACTAACAACTTGTTACATGATATGAAAGAAATACTAAAAACTAACCAAATCTTCTCGGAGTATTTGGCAAAAAAAACTATAACTAAGCCTTCAAGATCTTTTCTTAGCATGAAAAACTATGTCTGGATCTCAAAACCAAACCAACACTGCACAATTCCAACAAATACGGTGCTTTCCTGCACTTGTAGCAAAGTCTTTTATTACACCAAACCAAATAGCAGATACCCATTTAGTTAACAGCTGCAATGTGATGAGTCAGCAAAATAGTGAGCATGTGCGGCAGTCACTGAATTACACAATGTTCAATGATATAATTCAATAGGTTAATTTTAAATCTAAAGTGAGCATTAATTGACACAAAAAGTATCCAGCATTTTTACATTAAAAAGGCAGATATTTAAAGCACTCAAAAAACAATGTAAACATGGCTTTCCTATTCCAGTAGCTACATCTTAAAGATTATATAAATACATAGATATCACTTTCTTCACAAATTTCCAATGAAAATAATTTTTATAACATGCTGACCCTAACTATAATAATAATAATAATAATAATAATAATAATAATAATAATAATAATAATAATAATAATAATAATAATAATAACAACAATAATAATAATAATAATAATAATAATAATAATAATAATAATAATAATACTAATAATAATAATAATAATAATACTTGTTACAATAATAGTTAACAAAAATTGTAATAATAAATATTATTCACACTTTTTATCATAAATGGTTGACATAAATATTACTACCATCAAATATGCTATATTAACTGTTACTATAGCTAGATAGCTAGGTCATTAATAGAAAACTAAAAAAAAGCAAGTTCCATAATCTTCAACTGCATATTTGGAATGATAGTACTCTTTGCAAATAACTTTGATTTCTCCAATGGGCAAGGGACTTTATGTAACTGGCAGCAATTCATTTATGAACTAACATTAAAATCTCACCTGCGAGCATTGTATGACGATTACCAAACCATTTCCTTGGGAAATAGTTCCATGCTCTCTAAAGTAGAAAGTAGTTGTAGCGACAAATAGTACAAAGTCTAACTATTCCGTTTGAGCTAGTGTATCCTACAATTTAACTACTAAACAATTTATAACTTTGAATCTCTCCAGTGTGCCTAGCAGTCCTCAAAAATGTTTTATTGTTGGGAAAATTCTTGATGACTACGTCATCTATTTCGGTCGAGATCGTCATTTCAAAGATAACCAAGGACGGTTGGAATATCGCCAGGGACAGTTGGAATATGAGTGGGCTAGATTTAGACTCACAAGCACAAACTTTTACCTTGTTATTACTATGCTGCGTCCTAATAGCAGTTGAAGGGAGGATTACCGACGTCGATTCCTTATTATCGGTAACCAGGTTTGGAATATTTAGTCTATACTACCGACCACTGTGAAACAAAAGAATGTCCTAAAAACTCGACTACATTTGTATTTGAGAACTGTATGGATGACATCTCTTTAAGAAATCAGTGTAAGTTTCTTTGTTGATTCATAATACACAGATACAGTGATAAAGTCAGCTAGTATAGAATGAGATCAGTTATACTTGTATTCACATCTGTAATTTTGAAGAGTTGAATAAATTGCCTACTTAATATAGCTAATATCAGAGATTGAGGGAATGTACAACTATGAAATTTGATATAAAGTCTTGTTTTACTTCATAAAAGACTATCTATGATTAAATGCAGCTTGTCTAACCAGATTTTTTCCAAAAACTTTCAGTTTGAATATTATAAAAGCAACAGCTTATTTCAGTTTAGAATGCAAATTATTTTTTCCCCATATTTGAGGTCCTATTAATGGCATTATTGAGTAACTATACAGCCAACTCAGCTATCTCTTTTTTTTTTAATAATAAGTTTGATAACATTTTGTCAGCCATCAAAACACTGCATTCTCATACAACAAGTGCACAAAAAGCAATCTTTGTATGAAATGTTTCATATAATGTACAATAGGCTTCATCTGCTACATAATAAATTCCTATTATTGGGTCAATAATTTGTTTTTATTAAAGATTGTTCCAGTAACACTGGTCAGTTCTTTCTTGGAATTGATGGAGTAGAGCCAAATCTATTAGTAGTATTTGGAAGTAATGGACGGTTAAAGGTATTTAATGAACAACAAAATCGATCTGAAGATGGAGTCATTGTTGAGAGGAACTTATTCACCAATAGAACAGAAAAACAAGCAGAGACTATGGGGTGTAACATTGCCAGTTTGTCTCTAATAAACACAACTAACAACGTTGCTACAACAATTCATCACACCGGGCTTAATACATTTATAAAAACATTGAAATATACATTCAGGTAAGAAATAAAATAATAAATATTATAATATTATACTAAATTTATTTCCACTTTAGATAAATGAGGAGTCTCTTTATTACCCCTTGAATCAATATGAGGGTGAAATATTTCAACTAAACATGAATTGCTTCTTAAATACCAGGATTGACTGTATAGTGTTCAAAATAAATGGAACAGCTAACTTCAAAGAAGGTTAAGTTGCTCATCTAATATCTAAAATCATTAATGAAAGTAGTTAATAAAAGACAGACAGACGGACAGACAGACAAACAGACAGACAGACAGACAGACAGACAGACAGACCGATAGACGGACGGACGGATGGACAGACTGACAAACAGACAGACAACAGACAGACAGACAGACAGGCAGACAAACAGACAGACAGACAGACCGGCAGACCAACAGACAGACATACCAACAGACAGACAGACAGACAGACAGACAGACAGACAGACAGAAAGACAGACAGGCTGACAGACAGACTGACTGACTGACAGACAGACAAAGAGATTGATTGACAAACAGACAGACAGGCAGACAGACAAGACAGACAGACACACAAACAGACAAACAGACAAAATTACAGACAGACAGACAGACAGACAGACAAACAGACAGACAGACAGACAGACAAACAGAGACAGACAGACAGACAGACATACAGACAGAAAGACAGACAGGCTGACCGACAGACAGAAAGACAGACAGGCTGACAGACAGGCCGACAGATAGACAGACTGACTGACAGACAGACAGACAGACATACAGACATACTTGAAAGTTGTAACTATATGATTACTTTGATTTTTAAAATACTTTCATACTTTGATTCCACACAAATATTTCCTGCAGATGACATTTGTTCAATGGACTTGAACGCAAATTCTGAAATGATGATAAAGATACCAAGTAATGACTCTATTAACGAGACAAATTCTCCAACTTTATACATAATAATTGGCTCAGGATGTGGTATAGGAATCATCATGTGCATTATTTTGATACTCGTTATCGCAACATGTGGATTGTCAGTGAGAAGCAATATAAAGAAAGGTTTGACACCATAATCTAAAATTTTTGTAATCAATTGTTACTATATATACATGTATATAATTTCAGATGAATTAAAATGTAATTTTTTGTAGATCAAACCATTTATTCATAATTATGTTATCCTATGTCTTGTTATCTACTTAGAGTCTAAGAGTAATGATATCTTGCAAATGAATGAGAACTTGGAAATGAATGAGAACTCGTGCTATTCAACTGTTTAATATGATGGATAAAAACAAGTTTGAAGAGAATGTTTGCTACCGCAATATATGTGCGGCAGAACAAATTTGGTACGGCCATGTCCCCAGACCCATCCAGCGTAGCGGTTCGGTAAAGGGTCTGGCTACGCCGGACTACCTGATCGGAGAGGTGCTGCGCGATTCTAACGCCAATAAAATGGAACGCGCAACGTTAACGCAGGCGTTCTAGTTTGGAGTTGGAGGGCCTTTACCTGCCCCGGAAAATTATTGACCTGCGACAGTTCCTCAGGAACATACAATTCAGCATGACGGCTTTCAAATGGACCTGCCTTTTCTCAAGGAATGTCAGCTTCTGGTCAGAATCGTGCAATAGTGCGTCTATAACTCCTGCAAATTTTTCAGTCAACCAGTGCAATAATACTGTTACTGGTAATAGTACTTATAATAATGTAACGACTACAGGAGGGCTCTGCATACCTACTAGCGGTAATGAAGACAAATGTGGTTGTTTATCCTTCGGCGATATCCAGTTATCGTACTTGGTGGGCGGTTCTCTTATTCTGCTTCTATTGGTAGTGGTGATCATTCTATCTATTCTATTGTGCTGCGTAGTGGGAGTTATTAGTAGGAGGAGTAAAAGGTAAATGCTTTTCACTAATAGAAAGACATATTTCTGCTGCAACATTTGTATGAAATGATAGTTTAATGGCTACACTTACAGGGTTCTAGAAATGGATTACTATGATTATTATGGAGTTGATATAATAACTCTCTGATTAGGTTGTGTTATACCCAATAGAAAATGGTTTACTAATTTGCGCACTGAGATGTTTTCTTTCCAAAAATTACTTAGCAAGGTGCTCAATTGTTGACATTACTTCAACTTCTTAGTTGCTTTCAGTATACATTTAGCAATTGAAATTATTGGGAATAATTCTGTTATGATGAACAAGAAAGATAAGATTGAGGTGGTAATTTAATCCTATTTGTTTAGAAAGTTTTAAACACAGATACGTGTCCCCTATGGTTCAATATATATTTTATCATGTCAATATTTTTTCAATTTACGCAGATGTAAAAACAAGATTTCAGAAGAATGTACTCCAAGTAAGATGAATATGTGTGGTTTCATTTATAAACTAGAGCAGATATTATATTCAGCTTATATTAATAAATGTAACATTATACGGGGTTTAATTTAAATTTATGTGTTTCTGTGTGACTAATTACCACAATACCATTACATTACAATATTTTCTAATAGTAATTATTATCTGACTTCTTGGGAGTGAAAGTATACAATTTTGTACAGCTCTGTGTTAAATCTTACGGACATTATTATACTTACATTTTTATAGTAAATGAACCAAATACTCGAAATGCTAACTTTACTGTGGAGGATAGCTTCGATTCCATTGACATAGTTGAAGATGCAGGCTCTTTGGATACTGTTGTGAACAACAAATATGACCTGATTAAATTGGAGAAAGTAGCTTCAGCAGATGACGACAACGTGGATACAGTTGTTCCAGTAATATGTAGCTCTAAGAAGACTACTAAGAAGAAACCAAAGAAGGTTGATCCTCGTGAAACCAAGAAAAAAAATGCTGAATATAACAAACTTAGTCATGGTCAAGATTCTACAAATCCTGCTGGAACCAACAAAGATGTCTCTGAAAATCCCGCCAAAATTGACAAAGATAGCTATTCTGTTTTGGACAAGCCCAAGAGAGCAGTCAAAGAAAATGTTGAGATTGTTTCAAAAGTGAAACAGCTACCTCCACCTCCTCAACAAAGCAAGAGTACAAACACTACGAACTATGAGGATGTCCCTAAGATTTCAAGTGAAGCAAAGAGAGAAGATTCAAGTGAAGATCAGTCCAAAGCTGAGAAGGTATACTATAATGAATCAGCTGCTATTCTTTCTCAGCATGTCGAAGCAATTGACAGGGATCATAGTGAACCACAAGAGAGACGTTTAGACATTTACACTCAGAGCATTTCATTGTAAAATACCATCCCGAACTTGAAATATTTTTATTTTAAACAGTGTGAATACTCAATAAAATCATTTTTTGTAGTTCCCTTAATTAACATGTATTTTTGTAACACTCGATATATTCCTTGATTTGCTGTTATTCATGCATAATCACTGATTATAGTGGATAAAGAAATTATTTTGTTTGGGAAAAGTGGGTTCTTATCAATGTTGTACATTTACAGACACATACTACCATATAAGAAAAAGGTAGCTACAGGTGAATCAGTTATTGCGGTTGCTGTTTTCAACACATTTGGTGCAGCTATGAATGTACTGTATTGTATTACTGGTATGCTTCTCATTAGCGTTGGTTTTTCTCAAAGAAAAAATGAAAGCCTTTCTTCACTTGCTATCCTCAGAAATGAAAACGGTGACGTTATCTCCCTTGATAAGTGTTCACCGCTACTTTCATGCAGTGCTGGCCAAACGGCATTTATTGATAGTACAAGGATTGTCTGCAGAGAGAAGTTTGGATTGACTGAAATTCACGGCTCACAAAGTAAGAGAACAGAGACATAAAGATAATTAAGGTTTAGGGTTTGTGACACATGAAAAACATCATTTCTTAGTGATGTCTCATGTTATAAATCAGTACATCCTACTAATGAGATTGCCGAACAATGACAAATATTGAACTCACAAGAGTCCTGAGTAGATGATGTCATATGGGAGGTATTATACTTATTCTTCTTTCCTGTGAACATATTGATTTAACACAATGAAGTACTTTTGGATTTTTTGACAGATTGCAGAGTGTTCTCTTCTAAAATTCCTATTGTTACCATCGGCAATGACACTGTGTGGCAGCTGTCAATAATGGAAGATGATTGCTCCATTCTATCTCTCAGTGTTGTTCGTGGAGATACCAATGATCAAGTATTTCCAATAAATTCATCAGGTTTCAGGCTGTTTGGAAGTGGCATGATAATGGTATAGCTACTATTTGATTCATATAATATAATGCTCACTCTGTGGGCTATTGGGGTGTGTGTAGCTATTTTTTTTATGACTACCATAATTACTTAAATAGGTTATTATCAGGATCATGGCCAGTTTGAGTAACACGTTCTCAAAGTAGTAAAGTATAGTTATTGACATTTTCAAGTTGTAGTGAGAACTTATGATTAAGTTTTTTTATTTAAAGCTCACCTGGTAAAGGGTTTCAATGTTAACACAATAATTATACTACTTACCAATCATTATTTATACTCTTACAGGTTAATATAACCGATCTATATTATCCTGTGACATCATTCCATGGAGAAGTTATTAATGTAAACATACAGTGTTCAAATCTGAGCCACAATCAATGCTTCTTTTTCAAAGTCAATGGAACTACCAATATATACGAAGGTATGTCCCTGCAATGTAAATTTGTCCTTGTCATTGTACCTGTAATTAATTTAATTAATATAATAATGGCATGGTTATCCCACTATTGAAATAGTGTCAAAACTTACATTTCCCAATGTTTCTTTTTGTGGAAATAAAGATGGTTGTATAATCTCGAAGATCTTAAATTAATTTGAACTTATAACTTAATTAGTTTATATCGCACAAACTTTTAGAAAAATTCAGGGGTGCAGTAAAAAATAATATAACCTTGTTGAGCCTCTGGATTAATGAAGAAGCTGAAGACCTTTGCACATCGACATCATCTCAACAGCCTCTACCAAAACCCTTCATAGAAAACTACTGGATTTGGTTTGTGATTGGTGGAATAGCCATGTTCTTCATTGTAGTATGGATTGGGCTCATAGTTGCCATAGCAAAAATGATCAGGATTATGAAGACCAGTAAGCGAATAGACTTGAGAATGGCAGTGCATGAAGATGCAAGCATTGCTTCATCTCACACTTCAAGTAAGATTAATTAAGATTACAGTGTTATGCTTGTAATTTTTTTGGGCATGTGCTTAGCTTATAATATTGATTTTGCTTAGATTTAATATTTTTGACTTGTAATTTTTTTGGGCATGTGCTTAGCTTATAATATTGATTTTGCTTAGATTTAATATTTTTGACTTTATAATAACTTAATACACTTTGATATGATGTTCAAAATTAATGTTGATTGTTCTTATACTTTGAAAGAAAATAATGGAAGGTGGAGGGAGAATATTATTATTACATACTAACATAATACCGACGATAATATTCTATTTAGCTTGTGTCATAGATGCCACAATTAAACAATTATTTTCAAGAATTAATGTTGTCCTCGGTTAAAACTATTTTATATTCTGGTTATCACATTCATCACTGGACTGTAATAGTTTATTATTAATTCAAATTTTTAGAAATTTCAGAGAAGAATGAAAACTTGCAGTACGAAGGAAGTAATGATGACTTCATGTCTATTTGAAATAGCATAATATTGATTTCTATTTAGTATTTTTGTATTTTATATTGATGCTCAGATTCATTATTTTAGACTTTGATAACTTAATACACAATTCAAATTGATATAAATGTTTAAAATTATTGTTGATTTTTCTTATAATTCGAAAGAAAATAATGGTAGGTAGAGGGAAATTTAGATTTTATACCTTTCTATATCACCTGAAAATGCAAATAGTATCACTGTAGCTATGTACTGTATTTTCAATCCAGAAAGTCTAACAAGGAAGGTAATTGCTAATTTGATATTATGACATCCATTGACAGCATTTGTGGGTGACACCCAGCACGTCGCACGTCATAATCACGTGAGCAAATATTTTCTTACTTGTCAGGTAATTTTGCTTTATGCTGGGAAGTTAACAGAATCGGAAGCGAAGTTTCGGGTTGAAAATATATACAGGTGAGTTTTGACCTGTTCAGCTTATTTATTATAGACAACACTTACATATACAGCTACACTGATACCCAATAAATTATTGTTTTGGTCTGAGATTATTATGCAATAGCTAGCTAGTATAATATGGAACGCAGACTGTTTACCTGAAAGAAACCAGTATAGCTTTTTTCTCAATTGGAGTAGCAACAACAACGAAAACAACAGATCCATCAGCAGCCAAAAATAAACCCATTCATAAGCCTGAGGTGTTGATTCGCTTTTTACATCGTCATGATGATTCCATTATGCTGCAAACATGAAATGTGTTCGATACAAAACAAAGTAATCTACAGTTTCTACACTGTTTACTAAACTTGTATGATTCTTTGGAAGTGGAAACCAGTGATTATATGAAGTCCATTGCACATAGTTTTGAATGCTTGTGACAAATGAAATTGGCTCGGCAAAAGCTTACTGTGTATTTCACGTAAGATAGCAATGTCTTTAAGTTTTAATTCACTTAATTTTCCTTGAGTATTGACCAAGCGAACTTCACTATCAACTATAACTACCGCTGAGCTATGAAAACTCTCGTACTCGTCGAAGTACCTAATTATTCTGGGCCGTGTTCCCTGGCACCCGTAGCGACCACTGTGTTTTGGCCTCAACTCAGACAAAGTGATCTTGTCACCTTTAACGATTTTCTTTTGATATTTGTAATGTTTACTGCTCCATTTAGGCGGCAACACACTTTTACAGGTAAGTGTGACCACACCATATTCAGGAACTTCAACCCAGCTAGGTAACACTTGTCCGTACTGTGCCTCTTTGTACACTTGAACACAAAATATTGCTTCAAAATTGACATCCTGGTACGACCTGTGACAATAATAGTGCCCGGAGTCGTTAGCTAGTAATCTGTTGAGCTTAATCTTTTTCCATTTTTTTGAGTGGCGTTTAGAAACTGGCTCATGAGAATAGTTGAATGCTGGATCAGGATCGTACAACTTGATGAATGTCCAATTTACTTGAGTGGAACTGCCACAGTAAACCGTAATGGAGTTACCTTCCAATAAATGCGCAACTTTTGGTATAGCACTTCTTGGAAGCACATCTATCTGACGCCATTTCTTCCCTAGAATTGCATTAGTTTGATAGTATATAAATAATAAGTAATTCATTTTTAGCATTATCTCCTAGCCTTAATAGATTGGAAGACGCCACTTGGCGTTTTGGACATTCTGGCGCGGTCAGAGCGGACAGGGGGAAATATGTCAGCAAGTGTATGCAACCCTTTACCATGAA
>WLWD01001892.1_pt1:25000-32500 | contig 57401 bp, 29 predicted proteins | sample 6712731 | NCBI WGS metagenome assembly WLWD01 (sample SAMN12718690, study PRJNA576275) | sponge metagenome | isolation source: marine sponge | host: Mycale hentscheli | place: New Zealand: South Island, Marlborough, Capsize Point | collected 2014-11-01 | reverse complement strand
TCCCCTATGGTTCAATATAATTATATTTTATCATGTCAATATTTTTTCAATTTACGCAGATGTAAAAACAAGATTTCAGAAGAATGTACTCCAAGTAAGATGAATATGTGTGGTTTCATTTATAAACTAGAGCAGATATTATATTCAGCTTATATTAATTAATGTAACATTATACGGGGGTTTAATTTAAATTTATGTGTTTCTGTGTGACTAATTACCACAATACCTGTGGATTGTCAGTGAGAAGCAATATAAAGAATGGTATGACACCAGAATCTAAAATTTTTGTAATCAATTGTTACTATATATACATGTATATAATTTCAGATGAATTAAAGTGTAATTTTTTGTAGATCAAACCATTTATTCATAATTATGTTATCCTATGTCTTGTTATCTACTTAGAGTCTAAGAGCAACGATATCTTGGAAATGAATGAGAACTTGGAAATGAATGAGAACTCGTGCTATTCAACTGTTTAACATGATGGATAAAAACAAGTTTGAAGAGAATGTTTGCTAACTCCTAGCAACCACATGTTCCCTCATTCACACATCACATGTTCATGTACTTTATGTTCATACCATTGGTGATAGCTTTCCACATATTATTAATTAATAAAAGACACATAATGGACAAATAGAGTAAATTTCGTAATTTTTTTTCTTTCTTTTTATTTAGCTATTCATCACTTTTATTTGGGGTGGTTGGGGATGGGGGGGGGGGGGTGGGTTTATAAATTGGCTTGTTAGTTTATCTATTTAGAGAAAATGCCATTAGTTGAGCAGTTGGACTGAAGATGATGCAACTAGTCTGTGCAATGTTTAAGTTCACATGGACAATGTAAGTGTATAGGATGATGATAAAAATGCAAATGGCTAAATGAGTAAGCAGGTATGGTGGAATGAAAAAGGATACAAATTGCTTGAGGAGAGCATAAAGAGAAAGGATAGTAAAAAAAGACCAAAGGCAAGAAAGCTGGGTAAATAAATACATACAGAGGTGAGAAATATAAATAAATAAATAATATACATACATATATAAGATAGAACAAATAATTTAATAAAGAAAAATAAATAAGCAAATAAATAATTAAGTATAATACAGTATAATATAATAATAATAATAATAATAATAATAATAATAATAATAATAATAATAATAATAATAAGTATAATACAGAAAATTTAACAGAAAAATAATGAGAGGTTAATGTAAGATATTGAAGAAATGATGACAATAATAAATGAACAATTTAAATGAGCTGTCTCTAAATTGGGTGAATTATTACATACACTACAACTAAGTGCATAATTTGTTTTGTTTCATCAGTTTTTTCATTGTCCAACTGATGAAGATCCTATGGGATCGAAATGTTTATGTAAATGTTCATTAAGAATCAATAAATATTCAGAATGTAAAGGACATACATAGTAAAAAATGAGTCTTACTCTTTATGATGTAATAGTAATAACAATAATTGTAACGATAATTGTTACAACCATTATCATAATTGTATCATTTATGTTATAATTATCATAATATTATTAATATGGTTGACAAAAATATTACCATTAAATTTACTATAATTTATGACTGTTACTGGCTAGATGTCATTAAAAGAAAACAAAAGGATAGCAAGTATCATAATCTTCAACTGCACACTTGGGAATGATAATAATTATATCAGCTCTTTGCAGATAACTTTAATTTCTCTAGTTGGCAAAGGACTTTATATAACTGGCAGCAATTCATTTTGTGAACTAGCTAACATTAAAGTCTCACCTACTAAATGATTGTATGACGATTACCGTATCATTTCTCTGGGGAAATGTAGTTTCCATGACCCAAAGTAGAAAGCAGTAGTACCAACAGGTGGTACATGGAGTACAATCATTGCCTTTTAAGATTGTAGAAAATACTATTAAACTATATTTTACACACACTGTAGCTATGAATTTCTCCAGTCTACCTAGAAGTTCTCTCAGAATGTTCTATTGAATTATTATTGGGGAAAACAATAATTACAATAGCATCTATTTCGGTCAAGATCGTCATTTTAAATGTAATATTGCTGATAAATAGTTTCTTAAGAATTCGAGTGGGCTCAGTCAGAATATAACCAGGGGCAATTGGAATATGAGTGGGCTAGGTTTGGACTCGCAGGCAAAAACTTTTACCTTGTTATTACTATGCTGCGTCCTAATAGCAGTTGAAGGGATTACCGAAGTCGATTCCATATTATCGGTAACGAGGTTTACTGACGGAGATGAATATTTAGTCTATACTACAGACCACTGTGAAACAATAAAATGCCCTAAAAGCTCGACTACATTTGTATTTGAGAACTGTACGGATGACATCTCTTTAAGAAATCAGTGTAAGTTTCTTTGTTGATTCATAATACACAGATACAATGATTAAGTTAGCTAAGTATAGAATGAGATCAGTGATACTTGTATTAACATCTGTATTAATAAAGAGTTAATTTAGCCACAGGGAGTGTACTAATTTAGCCAAGTATGACATTTTGATTGATCAAGCCTTGTATTAGTCTCTCGCATAGCCAGACTTTTTATCTAACCGCTACTGGGAGAAAGGGTCTGGGGACAGTCATGCACATTGGCTGTTCTAGAGCCAAGATTTTGGGATGTGGTTAGTTTTTTTTGGTCGTCTCCTAGGAGTCCTCGGTGAAATAAGTGGGCATCTTACCACCATTGTACGTAATGGAGCCTGCGTTCCTGAACTATCACAATATTGTGATTGCTGCGCCTGCGCAAAATACTCTGTGGTTGTGTTCGGGTCAGCGCGACCAGCAAACTGTGGGTGCCCTAATGTAATTTGATAACCACTACCACATTCCTCTAGAACGGGATTGTCCCCAGACCCTTTCTCCTCGTAGTGGTTAGGTAAAGGGTCTGGCTATGCCAGACAAGCCTTGTATTATGTTCTTTTCTTGAGTTATACATGTTTCTTCTCTTTTAAAATGAAGCTGGTCTCTTACCAGATTTTTCCAATTAAGAATGCAATTTATTTTCCCCGTATTTTGAGGTCCTATTAAGTGTATTCATGAATTATTATACTGCTAAATCAACTATCTCTTGTTATTTTAATAATAAGTTTGATAACATTTTGTCAGCCATCAAAACACTGCATTCTCATACAACAAGTGCACAAAAAGCAATCTTAGTATGAAATGTTTTATATAATGTAAAATATGCTTCATCTGCTACATAATAAATTCCTATTATGGGTCAATAATTTGTTTTTATTAAAGATTGTTCCAGTAACACTGGTCAGTTCTTTCTTGGAATTGATGGAGTAGAGCCAAATCTATTAGTAGTATTTGGAAGTAATGGACGGTTAAAGGTATTTAATGAACAACAAAATCGATCTGAAGATGGAGTCATTGTTGAGAGGAACTTATTCACCAATAGAACAGAAAAACAAGCAGAGACTATGGGGTGTAACATTACCAGTTTGTCTGTAATAAACACAACTAACAATGCTGTTACAACAATCAATCACACCGGGTTTAATACATTTACTGAAAACACTGAAATATACATTCAGGTAAGAAATACAATAATAAATATTATAATATTATACTAAATTTATTTCCACTTTAGATAAATGAGGAGTCTCTTTATTACCCCTTGAATCAATATGAGGGTGAAATATTTCAACTAAGCATGAATTGCTCCTTAAATACCAGGATTGACTGTATAGTGTTCAAAATAAATGGAACAGCTACCTTCAGAGAAGGTTAAGTTGAATGCTAGGTTCTTTATTGTTGTTGTGGCTATAAATCATTTTTTGGGTATGAGGCAAATCTTTGAAAAAAAATTACTTGGATAGAGTTAGCTAAATGGTACAATAGATGTTTTGCGGAGTCCAGCTTGTGTCCAGAAGAATATTGATAAAGTAAAGCACCACAAATGTGAATTTTGGCACTACTATAAACTATCTAGCTATTACAAAATCATTTTTCAGACCAAAAGAATACTTTTTTGGCTATTCTAAGCCGGTATTAATATTACTCGAGCAATGAAAATGGTAGATGTAAAAAAAAAGACAGGCCAGACACACTTACTGGTATATATATATTTTCAATGCATAACTCCACTTCCAGCAATTTGCTCACTTCCTGGCATAAAAAAATTAAATATTAATATTAATCTCTAAATCAGAGTGTGACAGACGGTCTGTCACAGACCCATAGACAAACAGACTAAACAGACAGATAAACTGACCTGATGACTACTATAACCCTCTTGCACATGCATGCTGTAGGTATGAATTGTTACTGAGATTTACTAAGAGTCATTGTTGTTCATAGTGTACTATATATGACATATTATGCTATCAATAATTTCATCTATGCATGCAGCAGATATGGTACATCACAAAGTTTGTGAAATACATCTCCATTTATTATGAGAAAATGACTGGTTTGGAATGAAGAATTGAGTTTTAATAAAGTAAAGTTGGTCATAAAGTTTCAAGAAAAGAATACCAATGAGTTATTACCATTATTAGAAACATGAATAATATTCTAGATGGTTACAAGCCTAAGGCATATAGAAGAATTCATACGCATTCCAAGGTTTTAGAGTTATAACACACATCAATGGAAGTTTCAAGTTACTTTATGGCATAATAAAAGATCTGATCTACACAATGCTTACAATCATCATAATTATCAAGTTCTGACCCTTCATAAAAACTAGATTGAAACTTACTCACCTAAAGGGGTCTGGAGAAAAAGCAAAGGAAAAATGTGAAAAAATCTTAATTGTTGCCGGGGATTCGATTGAAGGGTCAGTACTTGATAATTGTGATGATAAAGCCTTTTCAATCCACAAATTATGGCTCCTCTCCGGAGGGGGAGGTGTTTCCGGTTGACACCAAAAAGGTGTTCTGACGGCACATAATTGGTGGTCTGTTGAGTATGAGACTGCAGCAAGCAGTACTACTCAACAGTATAAAGAAAAACATTTGAAGGTCTTGGAAGTCGAGGGTTGTCATAGCTCAGTGGTTAGAGCACTGGTGGCTAAAGCCAGTGGCCCTGGGTTCGAATCCCCGGGGACAACTAAGATTTTTTTACATCTTTCCTGTGCTTTTTTCCAGACCCCTTTAGGTAAGAAAGTTTCAATCTACTTACAATTATGTTGATGTTAGCACTGAAAAGAAGCAGGTAATAGTAAAATGTGAACCTTTATTGCTCAGAATCAAGAAGCTCATCACAGTATTTTATGAAGTAAACTTATTTGGATCACCATTTGCTAATTCATACAATGTTCAGACCTGTGAGCATGAGTGCAATGCTCAGCCTATCATTATATTTAATTAGCTTCTATGGTGACAGGCACTTTTGATTACTGAAGAAGTATGTAGTCACATTTATTCTTATTAGATGTGATACAACCTCTTGCCTTCATGGCATAGGCTTAGAAAAAAGTATCACTATGATGAGTTTACTTCCATTTTTTTACTGATTTGCTCAGAAAATAATGACATAAATGTTGCTGGAGAAGAACTCTGAATCAATGGAAAAATAGAAGATTATTAGCAGTGCAGAAAATACATAGACAAATAGCAAGTTTAAACTTACCCCCAACGTCTGCTGCTGCTAAGTTTCATCGTCTGTGTGTCTACTATCAAATACAGCAGCGGCAAGGCACTTGATAGGGAGCTTTGTTTCTTTAGCTACTGATATGAAGCATGCCCCAAATAAACTGCAAACAGTAGTTGCCCAACTGACTAGACACTTAGGCACTCATTCAGGAAGAGTAAATGTGATGCAAATTTCAGGATCTTCCCGTCTTGAAATTTCATAAGACTTTAGTAAATAGAGAATAATATATTTGTGTAGGAAAGACTGAAAAACCTTTTCTTACAATTAGTTTCAGGTTTACGCGCTTTTGCCCTAAAATGACTGGACTGTTATTGTATTTTACCATGTCATCTAATTGTGTTAGGGCTTTAGATATTCACAAATTTTAATGAAATTATATATATATTATATATATATTATAATATAATATATATATTATATATAATTTAAAAATGCCAGAGTATGCAAGACTAAAACTTTGCTTTGATTGAGATTGAGTTTATGAACTAATCTAACACATTTTATTATTATTGCAGATGATAAATGTTTTGTGACCAAACCTGATTTTACGAATCCCTCCATTTTATTCAATACAACAAATACCTCCATTTTATTCAATACAACAATTCCCTCAACATCGGTCAACACAACTCCTACAAAAGTGACCACCAACTTCTGGGAGGATCCAACTGTACGATTTATTGTAATTGGATCAGCAAGTGGTATTGGACTACTGGCATGCATAATAATTATATTATGTATTGGAATAACATATTATCTAAAGTCAGTGAGAAGTAATAAAAAACCTAAAATCATAGAAAAAAATGTTGATGAAAGTCAAGGTAGGCTATTTATACAAGAACAAGTGTGTTTTATGAAATGAATGAATGAATTAATGTGATGGAGTAGGGACATAATTTACTATTATTAATTTATGTTATAGATGGTTTTATTTGTATTCTTTAAAATATTTACATGGAGAATGCAAGGAAAGACATCCGATCTCCTTTTGGCTGTTGAATGTAGAAAGAGAAGATGATATGACTTTGATTATAAAAGAACAACAACAAAAAACAATAACAGATATAATGGTACACTCTCTAATTTATCTTCCTATAGATGGCTTAGAATTTTCATTTTCAACAAAACATTTTTTGGCATATATAACCATGATTATAAAAACAGTATGTACACACAGCATAGTTAAGAAAAAAGAACAATATTCTGAGACACAAGAAGATACTGGGGAGTTAGGACATGACATAAAAAACGAAGGATGTTATAAAAAAATACTACAATCATTTTAATGCTTGTCATTCTTTTATTGTCAATAGCTATAGTGCTGCTCTCTTGGCTTCAGTAGTTACAACTTTACTGCTACTAAGTGTGCAGGAATCATATCCACATCAAAGATGTTCCACGATGCCTAGACTTGCGAGACAAGCGAGCGTGGATTTCTGTCATCGTTGTGGCATGGCAGAATAGTCCTAGTACTTGAAAATTATCATTTATGCACACTTTGCTATTTAAAATTCAATAATCTAAAAATTTCAGTATAAGTTTTGTGGTAGCTATTATATTCAGACCTTAACTTATCTTCGCCACACATTTGTAGACTGAAATAGAAATTATCTGATAAATTATTTCCACACTCTTCAGAGCAATATTTTCAAATTGTACTGAAATCTGCCACTGCATTTAGTAACTCGGGAATTGAGATGAAAAACGTTTTTTTCCTGATTTAAGATAATGATTTCAGATTTAAAATTTTTTATGCAAAATAATTTATATATTTTATTAGAAATTTTTTTGTTACAGAGTCTTTAGGTATCATTGAAATGAAGCATAACTCGAGCTATGCGGTTGTATAGTCTTCTTAAAAT
>WLWD01001892.1_pt1:0-20000 | contig 57401 bp, 29 predicted proteins | sample 6712731 | NCBI WGS metagenome assembly WLWD01 (sample SAMN12718690, study PRJNA576275) | sponge metagenome | isolation source: marine sponge | host: Mycale hentscheli | place: New Zealand: South Island, Marlborough, Capsize Point | collected 2014-11-01 | reverse complement strand
CTAATAGCAGTTGAAGGGATTACCGACGTCGATTCCTTATTATCGGTAACCAGGTTTGCTGACGGAGATGAATATTTAGTCTATACTACTGATCACTGTGAAACAAAAGAATGCCCTAAAAACTCGACTACATTTGTATTTGAGAACTGTATGGATGACATCTCTTTAAGAAATCAGTGTAAGTTTCTTTGTTGATTCATAATACACAGATACAATGATAAAGTCAGCTAGTATAATGAGATCAGTTATACTTGTATTCACATTTGTAATTTTGAAGAGTTAAATTAACCACTTCATTTAGCTAAATATCAGGAATAGAGGGAGTGTTCAAAGTTAGTTAACTAATGAATTTTGAAATGAAGTCTTGTATTTTGTTCTTTTCTTGAATTAAACTTGTTTCTTCACCTTTAAAATGCAATTGGTCTAACCAGATTTTTTCAAAACACAGTTTGAATATTATAAAAACAACAGCTTATTTCAGTTTAATTGTTAATATAATGCAATTGATGTTTTTCCATTTGGAGGTCCTATTAATTGCATTATTATCGTATCTATACAGCCAAATCAACTATCACTTGCTATTTTAATAATACATTAGTCAGACATCAAAACACTGCATTCTCATACAACAAGTGCACATGAAGCAATCTTTGTATGAAATGTTTCATATTACATAATAAATTCCTATTACTGGGTCAATAATTTGTTTTTATTAAAGATTGTTCCAGTAACACTGGTCAGTTCTTTCTTGGAATTGATGGAGTAGAGCCAAATCTATTAGTAGTATTTGGAAGTAATGGACGGTTAAAGGTATTTAATGAACAACAAAATCGATCTGAAGATGGAGTCATTGTTGAGAGGAACTTATTCACCAATAGAACAGAAAAACAAGCAGAGACTATGGGGTGTAACATTGCCAGTTTGTCTCTAATAAACACAACTAACAATGCTGTTACAACAATCAATCACACCGGGTTTAATACATTTACTGAAAACACTGAAATATACATTCAGGTAAGAAATAAAATAATAAACATTATAATATTATACTGAATTTATTTCCACTTTAGATAAATGAGGAGTCTCTTTATTACTCCTTGAATCAATATGAGGGTGAAATATTTCAACTAAACATGAATTGCCACTTGAATACCAGGATTGACTGTATAGTGTTCAAAATAAATGGAACAGCTACCTTCAGAGAAGGTTAAGTTGATCTGCTGTTGTTGTTGCTTTAAAATAATTTTGGTTATGGGGCTAATTTATGGAATGAATTTACTAGGATAGAATTATCTAGTATGGTATATAATAGTAGCTCAATGGCAACTAAGCTATGCTTTAATTATGATAATAACCTCACTACGCAGCCAGAATGTACACTATAATGATTAGATTTATAGTATTCTATACTTTGATAAGATGTATGTACTTTGGAATGATAGACCTGTCAAATGGGCCTAAAAGTTGCCAAATATTAGAATGATTTATAGCTATTCACATCTTGAGGTTGAAGAATTGAACGTTAAAACTTTTATGGTAGCCGGCTCTGGTCAACCAAGCTATAACAGAAGATAAAAAGCAAAGTCATTTTAGTGTATCATTGGTGTGCATATTTTCAGGATTTTCCATTCCTGGAATTTATGAGGACTTACAGTATGTTATAGAAAATCTTTTTTGGTATAGAAAAAAATGAGAAACTTGTTATAGCAATTGATCTTAAGTTACGCAACTTTTCTACCTTAAAGTAACTTACAATGTGATCTTATTGTGTTAAGGCTTTAACATATATTTGATGCCACAGCATACAAGCCTATAAACTTGCATTGCATGACATTGAGTTTATGAACTAATCTAGCACGTTTTATTTTCATTGCAGATGATAAATGTTTTGAGACCACATCTCCTCTTCTTGTACTTCCTTTATCCGTCAATATAACTCCTACATCAGTGACCGAGGTTATACAAATGGCTGCCAACTTTTGGGAGGATCTAACTTTACGATACATTGTGATTGGTTCAGTTAGTGGTATTGCACTGCTGGCATGCATTATAATTACATTATGTATTGTAATAGTATGTCTACTGTCAACAAGAAGTAATAATAAACCTAAAATCATAGATAATAATTTTAATGAAAATCATGGTAAGTTATAAGACAAATGAGTTGATGTAGTGGAATGACCCCATTTATGAAAATGAACTTAATTTACTATTGTTAATTTACATTAGTCTTAATTATATTTTTATTGTCTCTCAAACATAGTATTCGATCAAGTATTGTCACTAATTAGGTACCCAGATGTTAGGTAGATTGATGGAATTCTGACGACAGTCAGTTTTCTAAGTCTCAGCTATAAAAATATGTGATAATGTATTTGAAGATAAATATTAATACACACTTCAATGTGAAGTTCAGTAAAAATTTCAGTAAAAGTTTCGTAGTAGCTATTACGTGAATTCATCATTTCTAATAACTGAACGTTATTTAAATAATAAGCTTTCATAAGTTAACTAACCACAAAATTATCATTATTATTTTATAACACAGAAGTTAGTTATATATTTTATGCAGACTTTAATTTGGCTTCACCACAAGCACTTGCAGACTGAATACTGAAATTAAAATTATCTGATCATTGCGATGATTCACATACTTCTCCGTCCAATATTTTCAGATATATACTGAAGTCATCACAGCATTTTATAATTCCGGAATTGGAATAAAAAGTGTAATTTAAGTAGATATATTGTTTACATGTAAGAAATGCGTTCGGTTATAAAAATCAATAAAATAATGTTATGTAAAATGAACTCATATATCTATGAATATTTGACTTTTTGTTTGTTATTAGAGTCTATGGATATAATTGAAATGAAGCACAACTCGAGCTATGCAGTCGTAAAGTCTTCTTACAGCAAACAAAGTCATGGATTTGATTGCTAATGCATTATTAACCATAAGCTTTGTACACCAACAATTACTGCAAAATATTTGTTGATATTGTGTAAAGGTGTTTTATGATTCAGTCATTTTCGGCTGAAATAATTATAGTAATAGGAATTTTTCTCTTTTTAACAGCCAATATTTTTAATAGTCTTGTGCAGCACAAACTATAGATTGTGCAAATTCATAAAAGGGCAGAATATATATTATATATTTATATATATGTATGTATATGTATATATATAATATATGGTCACTATAACATACCTAATTCAGTCTTCATTTGTTGTCTTTTCAATTAAAAACTATAACAGTTGTTTAAAAACTAAAATGAATTAAACACTGTTGAAAAATCACAATATATAATATGAAAGTCTCATAATTTCTTTCTCAGCCTTCTTTTACTCGTCAGATGTATTCTGTCTCTTTTACAGGCTTTTTTAAACAGTACAGAAGTAAAAGATATTTGGTCGCCACCGGGAATCGAACCCAGGACCGCAAACACTCCAATTCTGTATTTATATTGTTAAGGGGTACTGCTATGCTACAGTCTCACTTTCAACAGACCAATGAAAATTCTTTTTTTTCAAATTTTTTTATAAATCAACGTTGAAGTTGTTGTCCAATAAATACTTTGTAATATGACTGCCTTCAATAGCAATAAAACATTGTATTTTATCAACTTTCTCCATGCCATGAAGTACATTATTCACAATAAATTTGAATTTATTTATCCTTGGTAAATGACCTCCTAGATGCTTTGGTTTCCTTACATGGTGGAGAAATTGCAACATCTTGATAGATATCAGTGTCACTTATAGCACTACAAATAAATCAATGTGGTGTGCCCTAGCTATGTCTGGTGTTTTAATACACTGTTGAATTGTACTCATCAAGCCCTTGTTAATTGGCATACTCTTGGTTAAGAACAGGCTATGTGAAGAAACCATACCTAGAAACTTCCTTCACAAAGTTATCTATTTCTTTGGGACTAGAATGCTCCCAACTATACCACATGTTTCAGTGATGACAATTAGGTTTGCTACTGAAGGAGTTAGCCTCTGAAGACACTTCTATAATTTTCTTATGCTCTCTAGATACATGTAGCTAAGCAAATGTTTACATTATGATTTCATGGTTGCTGGTAACTCAAATGAAACGAACTTAAAAAACAGATAACAAGCTCCTTGTCCTAAATTTGGAGAGAATTTTAATGCAGGAATTACCCTAAACAGGTGAGGTCCTCAATGAGATGTCATAGTGTTTACACTAGGAAGGCTGTTTTGGAATGAGGTGTCTCCACAGCACTGATGCAGGCTATTAATAGTATTGCATAGCTCTATCAATTCAAGCTGTGGTCCATCATTCTTTATTCTACATAAGTTTGGAAAGACATTATGTACTGAAATAGATTAATATGCAGTGGTATTAGTTTTAGATAAAGTCAGTGTATTTGGTTAATAGCACATTATATGGAAATAATTAATACTAATTATCTTTTATTGGCAGCTCTGATATTGTGACTATGCACACCCACACACATATGCACACACACAAACACACGTAAAAACATGTATGACATCTTGTTAAGTAGACTACCATCTCATAAACTGGCTTCATGTTCTCTACTATACAAGTTTATAAGATATTTTCTAAACTTGAAGAATATCAATATATGTATCTTATCATCATACAGTGTTGATTTGTTGCTACAAATGACACTTTGTTATTGGACACTTCACTGGATTTGTCATAATTATGATTAGTAGGACAAAAACTTTAACATTTAGGATAATTACTGTAATAAGACATATCTGACATGAGAATAGCCAAGAAAAATAATCCTTTTTATATCCAAGTGATACTTTTAAACAATAATTAATTCCTATGTTATTATGTAAATGTTTTGTAGAGTTACAGTTAATCCTACTTCTTAATAAAGTATAATCTATAGCTTGAGGGTCTTTGTTGCTTTGTTTTTACAAATATTGTCTAAGCTTATAATACGAGTGCATAAGACAATTTGATTTCTAAAACAATTAATAAGGTCAATATAATATACTATTCACTCAACAAAACACTCCAGATTGCCAATAGCATAACATAAAAAATATCAAATAATAATCATTCCCATAACTCTTTTACAATCTGATGGCTATAATAGACATTGTACTTAGTTAGGAGGGAATTTTTTTTTAATACAGCAATTAGCCTATACTGATGAGGTTTTCAATAAGATGTCAGCTGTCTACTTGAAGATGGCTTTTCTGGAATAGGTTTTCTTCTTAGCATTGAGGCTATTAATAGTATTGCACATAAACTCTAGCAATGGCAGCTGTGCTCCTTGCACTGTAAACCAAAAGGTGTGTAGTTCACACCAAATTAAGCGTGAATCACTTGTAACAATAGTCACACCAAAATATGGTGTGATGCGCACACCTCATCGTTTGGGTGTGAAGTGCACACCAAATTTAGTGTGAATTCTCACCACAATCACTATGAACTCATACTTACATTAATGCTGAATTATTCTAAGTTACATTGATTCTAGTAACACATATCAACATTTTTTTTCCAAAAAGAGATTGGTGTAATCCCAGATCTCATTAATCAGACGACTAAATCTTAGTTAACTCTCTTATCTAGCACACAAGTGTACAAAACATTTATAAGGTAGATTACAGTGATAATAGCATTGGGTTTTGCCTGCATATGAATATAACTAATGTTCGGTAAAGGGTCCATGCTATTCCATTGAGTGTGAATTTCACACTAAGTGTGCATTCACACTAGGAAGATAGTGTGAAGGACACACTATGCATAGGTGGTGGGCATTGACACCACCAGTTTGGTGTGAATTTGGTGGGTTTTCACGCTATAATTTTTACACTGTGTATTCTCTCAACTTCTAATACAACCATATTATACAGACATTAAATACTGATATGCATGCAGTGGTATTAGATTTAGATAATGTAATTTTATTTGATTTATAGCAAATTACATGGAAATAATACAATTATATCTTTTATTGGCAGCTCTGATATTATATTTTTGCACACTCACACATGTCAATATACCTATGACATCTTGTTAGTAGACTACCGAGTCATAAACTGGCCTAACATTCTACTAAACGTGTTTTTAAGATATTTTCAAACATGAAGAATAGAATGTGATGTATATAACTATTAATAGGTATCTTATCATTCAGAATTGACTTGCTGCTACAAATGACCCTTTATTGTTGAACACTCTACTAGATTTATTAAAATTATGATTAATTGGACAAAATCTGAGGCATTTGGGATAATTACAAATGATAATGTGATATTTGGCATGGATCTTAGCCAAGAAAAAATATAAAATTTATATCCCAAGTGATACTTTTTAAGCATAATTATTCTTGCTATTATTATAAATTATTTGTATAAGAGTTATATACAATGCCTATCTCTGATGAAAAATGTATTAGATTTATTGTATAATATTTTATACTAAGTGTGTGGAGACTTTGATATCAAAACAGCAGTTAAGTCGGGTAAGACTCTAAGATCACATCTTACTATTTGTCAAATATACTATAACTGGTTACCACAGTGTTATGCATAGTGTATACTATACCCTGCAGCTGTGGTAAAGTATATATAGGTGAAACAACTAGAAGGCTTGGGCAAGGAGTGAAAGAACATCAGTATACGAGGTGATGAGAAGGTTTCAGCCATTTTTTAACATGCTTGGCCAGTAAGAATCTTGAGTTAAAGATCAAGGTAGCTCTCACAAACAGAAGTAGGACAACAACAAGTTTAACAGAGACATAGGTTTAGAGCTTCCAGGATGCTGTCTATCTATGCTACATGCAAATCACCCTTCAGGATATAATAAACAGTAAGCATACACCTCCAATAATCTTGCTGTTTACATGGTATTAAGTATATCACCATGGAGAATTCACACCAGTTGACCCCTGAGGTCAAAATGCCTGGATAAGTTTTAATTAACACAATATTGGCTGTTAGAATGAGAAATCTTGCTACCATAATAATAAAAATTAATATAATATTACCATTAAATTTACTATGATAACTGTTACTGTAGCTAGTCAGAGGTCAGTAAAAGATAACTAAAAAACAGCAAGTACCATAATCTTCAACTGCTGCACATTTGGGAATAATAATGTACCAGCTCTTTGTAAATAATTTTGATCTCTCTAATTGGCAAGGGACTTTATGCAACTGGCAGCAATTCATATGAACTTAACTAACATTAAAATCTCACCTATTGTTGATTACCAGACCATTTCCTTTGGGAAATAGTTCCATGCCCACTAGTACAAAGTAATTGTAGCAACAGGTAGGTAAGAATCTAACTATTTCCCTTTGAGCTAGTGGGTCCTACAATTTAACTACTATTTATGCTAATTTTATATTGCTATGAATTTCTCCAGTGTACCTAGCGATCCTCAAAAAATGTTTTATTGAAATTGCTGGGTTCAAAGGTAAAGCTTCTAGATAGAGTGATTTTCTCAAAATCGAGCAGGCTCGGTTGGAACAACGCCAAGGACAGTTGGAATATGAGTGGGCAAATTTTAGACACTCATGCACGAACTTTTACCTCGTTATTACTATTCTGCGTCCTAATAGCAGTTGAAGGGATAACCTATTTCGATTCCATATTATCGGTAACCAGGTTCGCTGACGGAGATGAATATTTAGTCTATACTACTGACCACTGTGAAACAAAAGAATGCCCTAAAAACTCGACTACATTTGTATTTGAGAACTGTATGGATGACATCTCTTTAAGAAATCAGTGTAAGTTTCTTTGTTGATTCATAATACACAGATACAATGATAAAGTCAGCTAGTACATAATGAGATCAGTTATACTTGTATTCACATTTGTAATTTTGAAGAGTTAAATTAACCACTTCATTTAGCTAAATATCAGGAATAGAGGGAGTGTTCAAAGTTAGTTAACTAATGAATTTTGAAATGAAGTCTTGTATTTTGTTCTTTTCTTGAGTTAAACTTGTTTCTTCGCCTTTAAAATGCAATTGGTCTAACCAGATTTTTTCAAAACACAGTTTGAATATTATAAAAACAACAGCTTATTTCAGTTTAATTGTTAATATAATGAATTGATGTTTTCCCATTTGGAGGTCCTATTAATTGCATTATTATCGTATCTATACAGCCAAATCAACTATCACTTGCTATTTTAATAATACATTAGTCAGACATCAAAACACTGCATTCTCATACAACAAGTGCACAAGAAGCAATCTTTGTATGAAATGTTTCATATAATGTAAAATATGCTTCATCTGCTACATAATAAATTCCTATTATTGGGTCAATATTTGTTTTTATTAAAGATTGTTCCAGTAACACTGGTCAGTTCTTTCTTGGAATTGATGGAGTAGAGCCAAATCTATTAGTAGTATTTGGAAGTAATGGACGGTTAAAGGTATTTAATGAACAACAAAATCGATATGAAGATGGAGTCATTGTTGAGAGGAACTTATTCACCAATAGAACAGAAAAACAAGCAGAGACTATGGGGTGTAACATTACCAGTTTGTCTGTAATAAACACAACTAACAACGTTGTTATAACAATCAATCACACCGGGTTTAACACATTTACTGAAAACACTGAAGTATACATTCAGGTAAGAAATAAAATAATAAATATTATAATATTATACTAAATTTATTTCCACTTTAGATAAATGAGGAGTCTCTTTATTACCCCTTGAATCAATATGAGGGTGAAATATTTCAACTAAACATGAATTGCTCCTTAAATACCAGGATTGACTGTATAGTGTTCAAAATAAGTGGAACAGCTAACTTCAAAGAAGGTTAAGTTGAAGTGTACATGTCAAAAAACTTGAGTAATACTTTTTGATGAATGTCAGCATAAATACAAGCTAATGATTCATGTAGTTAGTATAGTGACCATGTGTTTGATTACCAATTGTTTGAGTACTAATGGGATCTGGCTCAAAATAAATATAATAGTCGACACTGGTAATACGCTTAATTTGTATAAAAATACAAGTATTATTTTCACAAAATTTAAGCAGAAAACCTATCAAGTCTATATTGTACATATTTACTACTGGATAGTAGCTCGTAATGAATAAAGATGTATATGGGAATATAACTTTAATTTTTTTTGGAATATGTAACACTGCTGTTGTTATTACTATTCCATTTTACAATAGATGACAAATGTTTTGAACCCACCACATCATTAGCAAAACCGCGACTCTCCCTAAACATCACTTCTACTACCGTGGCAGACACCACGAGTAGGACCACTCATTTCTGGGAGGACCCTACTATTGAGTACATAATGATTGGCTCTGGCTGTGGCATTGGAGTTCTGATCTGCATCATTACTATAGTATGCATAGGAATATGCACTCTCTCTGTTAGGAGTAAAAACACAGCTCTAATCCATGCCAGGAGAATGGAGATGAGATACAATGCAAATCAAGGTAATGTCACATATGGGGTGGGGGGTGGGGGGTGGACGTGAAGTCTATTATCATATCATTATACTTAGATTATATTGTATTGAAAAGTCATACACATTAGTTAGATATATAAATTTTCTAACTGAAATATTATGTATTTGTAGTAAAGAGGAAGGTAAATGACATCATAAAATTGCATTATATAAGTTCTATAATTATAGCTATAATTCAGGAATTGGAATAAAAAGTGTAATTTAAGTAGACATATATTGGTTACATGTAAGAAATGCTTTCAGTTATAAAATCACTTAAATAATTTTATGCAAAATGAATTCATACAGTTATAAATATTACACATTTTGTTTGTTACAGAGTCTACGGATATAATTGAAATGAAGCACAACTCGAGCTATGCAGTCGTAAAGTCTTCTTACAACAATCAAAGTCATGGATTTAATTGCTAATGCATTATTAACCATGCTCTGTACACCAACAATTACTGCAAAATATTTGGTTAATATTGTGTGAAGTTTGTTTATGTATGTGTTTCATTATGTGGCTACTAAAGTATATATTAATATAATTGTGGTGAGACTGCAGAATCAGAGACTTCGGTTCACTGCCACCAGGTTGAGGCTCAATACTAGGTTTTAATCTTATCTAGTTAAGGATATTATCAAAGTCAGAGCACAGAGTGAACTGAATGACAGGTATGATACAGACAGTTAAATGGGTGAGTGAGGTAGAAGGGTTGGGTGACGAGAAAATAACAAGTGAATCTGTACCAATGAATGAGGGTGATAAAAATGTTTGGTAGCCTGAGTAGCGTGCTAGGCATATGTTGTGTCAGTGTGTAGTGAACTACTCTACGAATGCATTATCCACACATTACATCATCATTACGTCACTTCGCAATCTTTACTTTTTGTATCACCTCATGCAGTGTGCGTTATCTAGAAAGGAATAATAATTCTCTGACTCCACAATAGTAGCGTCTGTAGTACTCCATTCAGAACGGTGGCTCGCTAGTAGCTAACAAGGAGTACCCACAAGACAAATACTATAAGTGCATGATGTAATAAATAAATAGTGTCGTTTCACCACAATAATGACTTAGTTACTTAATGTATAGCACATTCAGGAATTACCACCTCAAACCACACTTAAAGCCCATTACATCAAGTATAATAATCTGAGAATGTGTATTGGTGTACATTGAGTTAATACCAATTCTTACACAATAACGTTAGTAGGAGTAGTCCATAGTAGCAATTTTTTGTTTGTATACATCATAGAGCTCCAAAAAGTTCATCAACTGTCTAATAATAGTAATAATCAGGGTCCACATGTAATCTCGTTGGAAAATTTTGGGTAAAGTGTAGACTTTGCATAATTTGATGAAGATATAAAGTTTACTTGAAGGCTAACCTTTACATTTATTTCAATGTATATTAACTTCTAGCTTGTACATGCACTTTCAATATGTATGTGGTATACCTTTTCACTTTCAGCCATTCCCTTACAAAATAAATGCCATAGTTTTGGAATACTTTGAACACAAAGATTCTTTGGACAATTAACCAAAACAACACAAGTTGGCATTGTCCACCACAGCCACACAAAACAGTGCACACCAAAATAATTTTTTTACTTTCAATGCTACACTGTTGCTTGCATCTTCAGCAGATGGACTATGAGAATGCTTGTGATACTTTTTTAAATTGTATATTACGGTTCCAACCTGCAGATCATTTTACTTGGGAAGTGTATCCATTTAATACTATAAGAGCTGTGAGCTTAAAGATTATATTATACCATCTTCCCCTGTAGCTATGTTCTCCCATAAAACACATAAATAGAAATTCCAAGAATATATCAATTATGAATTTCTATATTGTGCAATCGAAAAAAAAAATACTTTAAATATTATTGTATAAAATTTAAAAACAAACTAAATATTACCACTAATAGCTACTGTAAAGATGACAAGAACCCTGCTTAACCTCAGTAATTTCCATATTGTCATACTCATAACTATTTAAGAGACACGAGACTAAATGATTGCTCCCTTTTATTAAAATAACCAAAAAGATAACCAAAGTTGTCACCTGTACATCAATAACTACAATTGAAATGAAGATATACACAATTTTGAGCATAAACAAAAACTAAATTTCAAGTAAGCACTTAATGACTTTATTAGGTAAATATGATTGTTATGAGTTGCTTTATTTATGACAAATCACAACTGAAATTGGCACTCACTCGATGGCACCACTATAGGTGACAGGTCATGATCTCTCTAACTTCATCGAAGTTGAACCAAACTGTGTTGTGTAGTCACTATAAGCCAGACATGATAATTCTGGAGCTGTCAGGAAGAAATCAAATGTTTATAAAGTTTGGTCAGACTCATTCACGGTGTGTTACAAGATCAAGAAAATGGCTCTAATTGACTCTAAAAAGGAGCAAGGAGAAGAAAGAAATGAGAGCTACAAAAACAAAATGAAAATAGCAGTACCCACCCAAATTGTCAACAGCCCCTCAAAGCTATCAATTTACATTCCTTTCAAATAAACTATAATGGTGAAAAGACCTGTCATGCCAGCATGATGCTTTAGTTATTTTTGGTTATTTTACTCTAAGTAAAAACTAAGCTTTGAGCAAGAAAAAATTGAAACTAACTTTTTAGAAGACAGCAAACTCAAATATTCAACTAAAACTACCAGTCAAGTGGATGACAGCAAGTAAAATTTACAATGAATCATGCAATTATTAAGTGAAAATATAAATTGCTATTTTCTAAATATAGCTATTAGACTAACAACTTGTTACATGATATGAAAGAAATACTAAAAACTAACCAAATCTTCTCGGAGTATTTGGCAAAAAAAACTATAACTAAGCCTTCAAGATCTTTTCTTAGCATGAAAAACTATGTCTGGATCTCAAAACCAAACCAACACTGCACAATTCCAACAAATACGGTGCTTTCCTGCACTTGTAGCAAAGTCTTTTATTACACCAAACCAAATAGCAGATACCCATTTAGTTAACAGCTGCAATGTGATGAGTCAGCAAAATAGTGAGCATGTGCGGCAGTCACTGAATTACACAATGTTCAATGATATAATTCAATAGGTTAATTTTAAATCTAAAGTGAGCATTAATTGACACAAAAAGTATCCAGCATTTTTACATTAAAAAGGCAGATATTTAAAGCACTCAAAAAACAATGTAAACATGGCTTTCCTATTCCAGTAGCTACATCTTAAAGATTATATAAATACATAGATATCACTTTCTTCACAAATTTCCAATGAAAATAATTTTTATAACATGCTGACCCTAACTATAATAATAATAATAATAATAATAATAATAATAATAATAATAATAATAATAATAATAATAATAATAATAATAACAACAATAATAATAATAATAATAATAATAATAATAATAATAATAATAATAATACTAATAATAATAATAATAATAATACTTGTTACAATAATAGTTAACAAAAATTGTAATAATAAATATTATTCACACTTTTTATCATAAATGGTTGACATAAATATTACTACCATCAAATATGCTATATTAACTGTTACTATAGCTAGATAGCTAGGTCATTAATAGAAAACTAAAAAAAAGCAAGTTCCATAATCTTCAACTGCATATTTGGAATGATAGTACTCTTTGCAAATAACTTTGATTTCTCCAATGGGCAAGGGACTTTATGTAACTGGCAGCAATTCATTTATGAACTAACATTAAAATCTCACCTGCGAGCATTGTATGACGATTACCAAACCATTTCCTTGGGAAATAGTTCCATGCTCTCTAAAGTAGAAAGTAGTTGTAGCGACAAATAGTACAAAGTCTAACTATTCCGTTTGAGCTAGTGTATCCTACAATTTAACTACTAAACAATTTATAACTTTGAATCTCTCCAGTGTGCCTAGCAGTCCTCAAAAATGTTTTATTGTTGGGAAAATTCTTGATGACTACGTCATCTATTTCGGTCGAGATCGTCATTTCAAAGATAACCAAGGACGGTTGGAATATCGCCAGGGACAGTTGGAATATGAGTGGGCTAGATTTAGACTCACAAGCACAAACTTTTACCTTGTTATTACTATGCTGCGTCCTAATAGCAGTTGAAGGGAGGATTACCGACGTCGATTCCTTATTATCGGTAACCAGGTTTGGAATATTTAGTCTATACTACCGACCACTGTGAAACAAAAGAATGTCCTAAAAACTCGACTACATTTGTATTTGAGAACTGTATGGATGACATCTCTTTAAGAAATCAGTGTAAGTTTCTTTGTTGATTCATAATACACAGATACAGTGATAAAGTCAGCTAGTATAGAATGAGATCAGTTATACTTGTATTCACATCTGTAATTTTGAAGAGTTGAATAAATTGCCTACTTAATATAGCTAATATCAGAGATTGAGGGAATGTACAACTATGAAATTTGATATAAAGTCTTGTTTTACTTCATAAAAGACTATCTATGATTAAATGCAGCTTGTCTAACCAGATTTTTTCCAAAAACTTTCAGTTTGAATATTATAAAAGCAACAGCTTATTTCAGTTTAGAATGCAAATTATTTTTTCCCCATATTTGAGGTCCTATTAATGGCATTATTGAGTAACTATACAGCCAACTCAGCTATCTCTTTTTTTTTTAATAATAAGTTTGATAACATTTTGTCAGCCATCAAAACACTGCATTCTCATACAACAAGTGCACAAAAAGCAATCTTTGTATGAAATGTTTCATATAATGTACAATAGGCTTCATCTGCTACATAATAAATTCCTATTATTGGGTCAATAATTTGTTTTTATTAAAGATTGTTCCAGTAACACTGGTCAGTTCTTTCTTGGAATTGATGGAGTAGAGCCAAATCTATTAGTAGTATTTGGAAGTAATGGACGGTTAAAGGTATTTAATGAACAACAAAATCGATCTGAAGATGGAGTCATTGTTGAGAGGAACTTATTCACCAATAGAACAGAAAAACAAGCAGAGACTATGGGGTGTAACATTGCCAGTTTGTCTCTAATAAACACAACTAACAACGTTGCTACAACAATTCATCACACCGGGCTTAATACATTTATAAAAACATTGAAATATACATTCAGGTAAGAAATAAAATAATAAATATTATAATATTATACTAAATTTATTTCCACTTTAGATAAATGAGGAGTCTCTTTATTACCCCTTGAATCAATATGAGGGTGAAATATTTCAACTAAACATGAATTGCTTCTTAAATACCAGGATTGACTGTATAGTGTTCAAAATAAATGGAACAGCTAACTTCAAAGAAGGTTAAGTTGCTCATCTAATATCTAAAATCATTAATGAAAGTAGTTAATAAAAGACAGACAGACGGACAGACAGACAAACAGACAGACAGACAGACAGACAGACAGACAGACCGATAGACGGACGGACGGATGGACAGACTGACAAACAGACAGACAACAGACAGACAGACAGACAGGCAGACAAACAGACAGACAGACAGACCGGCAGACCAACAGACAGACATACCAACAGACAGACAGACAGACAGACAGACAGACAGACAGACAGAAAGACAGACAGGCTGACAGACAGACTGACTGACTGACAGACAGACAAAGAGATTGATTGACAAACAGACAGACAGGCAGACAGACAAGACAGACAGACACACAAACAGACAAACAGACAAAATTACAGACAGACAGACAGACAGACAGACAAACAGACAGACAGACAGACAGACAAACAGAGACAGACAGACAGACAGACATACAGACAGAAAGACAGACAGGCTGACCGACAGACAGAAAGACAGACACAGACAGGCTGACAGACAGGCCGACAGATAGACAGACTGACTGACAGACAGACAGACAGACATACAGACATACTTGAAAGTTGTAACTATATGATTACTTTGATTTTTAAAATACTTTCATACTTTGATTCCACACAAATATTTCCTGCAGATGACATTTGTTCAATGGACTTGAACGCAAATTCTGAAATGATGATAAAGATACCAAGTAATGACTCTATTAACGAGACAAATTCTCCAACTTTATACATAATAATTGGCTCAGGATGTGGTATAGGAATCATCATGTGCATTATTTTGATACTCGTTATCGCAACATGTGGATTGTCAGTGAGAAGCAATATAAAGAAAGGTTTGACACCATAATCTAAAATTTTTGTAATCAATTGTTACTATATATACATGTATATAATTTCAGATGAATTAAAATGTAATTTTTTGTAGATCAAACCATTTATTCATAATTATGTTATCCTATGTCTTGTTATCTACTTAGAGTCTAAGAGTAATGATATCTTGCAAATGAATGAGAACTTGGAAATGAATGAGAACTCGTGCTATTCAACTGTTTAATATGATGGATAAAAACAAGTTTGAAGAGAATGTTTGCTACCGCAATATATGTGCGGCAGAACAAATTTGGTACGGCCATGTCCCCAGACCCATCCAGCGTAGCGGTTCGGTAAAGGGTCTGGCTACGCCGGACTACCTGATCGGAGAGGTGCTGCGCGATTCTAACGCCAATAAAATGGAACGCGCAACGTTAACGCAGGCGTTCTAGTTTGGAGTTGGAGGGCCTTTACCTGCCCCGGAAAATTATTGACCTGCGACAGTTCCTCAGGAACATACAATTCAGCATGACGGCTTTCAAATGGACCTGCCTTTTCTCAAGGAATGTCAGCTTCTGGTCAGAATCGTGCAATAGTGCGTCTATAACTCCTGCAAATTTTTCAGTCAACCAGTGCAATAATACTGTTACTGGTAATAGTACTTATAATAATGTAACGACTACAGGAGGGCTCTGCATACCTACTAGCGGTAATGAAGACAAATGTGGTTGTTTATCCTTCGGCGATATCCAGTTATCGTACTTGGTGGGCGGTTCTCTTATTCTGCTTCTATTGGTAGTGGTGATCATTCTATCTATTCTATTGTGCTGCGTAGTGGGAGTTATTAGTAGGAGGAGTAAAAGGTAAATGCTTTTCACTAATAGAAAGACATATTTCTGCTGCAACATTTGTATGAAATGATAGTTTAATGGCTACACTTACAGGGTTCTAGAAATGGATTACTATGATTATTATGGAGTTGATATAATAACTCTCTGATTAGGTTGTGTTATACCCAATAGAAAATGGTTTACTAATTTGCGCACTGAGATGTTTTCTTTCCAAAAATTACTTAGCAAGGTGCTCAATTGTTGACATTACTTCAACTTCTTAGTTGCTTTCAGTATACATTTAGCAATTGAAATTATTGGGAATAATTCTGTTATGATGAACAAGAAAGATAAGATTGAGGTGGTAATTTAATCCTATTTGTTTAGAAAGTTTTAAACACAGATACGTGTCCCCTATGGTTCAATATATATTTTATCATGTCAATATTTTTTCAATTTACGCAGATGTAAAAACAAGATTTCAGAAGAATGTACTCCAAGTAAGATGAATATGTGTGGTTTCATTTATAAACTAGAGCAGATATTATATTCAGCTTATATTAATAAATGTAACATTATACGGGGTTTAATTTAAATTTATGTGTTTCTGTGTGACTAATTACCACAATACCATTACATTACAATATTTTCTAATAGTAATTATTATCTGACTTCTTGGGAGTGAAAGTATACAATTTTGTACAGCTCTGTGTTAAATCTTACGGACATTATTATACTTACATTTTTATAGTAAATGAACCAAATACTCGAAATGCTAACTTTACTGTGGAGGATAGCTTCGATTCCATTGACATAGTTGAAGATGCAGGCTCTTTGGATACTGTTGTGAACAACAAATATGACCTGATTAAATTGGAGAAAGTAGCTTCAGCAGATGACGACAACGTGGATACAGTTGTTCCAGTAATATGTAGCTCTAAGAAGACTACTAAGAAGAAACCAAAGAAGGTTGATCCTCGTGAAACCAAGAAAAAAAATGCTGAATATAACAAACTTAGTCATGGTCAAGATTCTACAAATCCTGCTGGAACCAACAAAGATGTCTCTGAAAATCCCGCCAAAATTGACAAAGATAGCTATTCTGTTTTGGACAAGCCCAAGAGAGCAGTCAAAGAAAATGTTGAGATTGTTTCAAAAGTGAAACAGCTACCTCCACCTCCTCAACAAAGCAAGAGTACAAACACTACGAACTATGAGGATGTCCCTAAGATTTCAAGTGAAGCAAAGAGAGAAGATTCAAGTGAAGATCAGTCCAAAGCTGAGAAGGTATACTATAATGAATCAGCTGCTATTCTTTCTCAGCATGTCGAAGCAATTGACAGGGATCATAGTGAACCACAAGAGAGACGTTTAGACATTTACACTCAGAGCATTTCATTGTAAAATACCATCCCGAACTTGAAATATTTTTATTTTAAACAGTGTGAATACTCAATAAAATCATTTTTTGTAGTTCCCTTAATTAACATGTATTTTTGTAACACTCGATATATTCCTTGATTTGCTGTTATTCATGCATAATCACTGATTATAGTGGATAAAGAAATTATTTTGTTTGGGAAAAGTGGGTTCTTATCAATGTTGTACATTTACAGACACATACTACCATATAAGAAAAAGGTAGCTACAGGTGAATCAGTTATTGCGGTTGCTGTTTTCAACACATTTGGTGCAGCTATGAATGTACTGTATTGTATTACTGGTATGCTTCTCATTAGCGTTGGTTTTTCTCAAAGAAAAAATGAAAGCCTTTCTTCACTTGCTATCCTCAGAAATGAAAACGGTGACGTTATCTCCCTTGATAAGTGTTCACCGCTACTTTCATGCAGTGCTGGCCAAACGGCATTTATTGATAGTACAAGGATTGTCTGCAGAGAGAAGTTTGGATTGACTGAAATTCACGGCTCACAAAGTAAGAGAACAGAGACATAAAGATAATTAAGGTTTAGGGTTTGTGACACATGAAAAACATCATTTCTTAGTGATGTCTCATGTTATAAATCAGTACATCCTACTAATGAGATTGCCGAACAATGACAAATATTGAACTCACAAGAGTCCTGAGTAGATGATGTCATATGGGAGGTATTATACTTATTCTTCTTTCCTGTGAACATATTGATTTAACACAATGAAGTACTTTTGGATTTTTTGACAGATTGCAGAGTGTTCTCTTCTAAAATTCCTATTGTTACCATCGGCAATGACACTGTGTGGCAGCTGTCAATAATGGAAGATGATTGCTCCATTCTATCTCTCAGTGTTGTTCGTGGAGATACCAATGATCAAGTATTTCCAATAAATTCATCAGGTTTCAGGCTGTTTGGAAGTGGCATGATAATGGTATAGCTACTATTTGATTCATATAATATAATGCTCACTCTGTGGGCTATTGGGGTGTGTGTAGCTATTTTTTTTATGACTACCATAATTACTTAAATAGGTTATTATCAGGATCATGGCCAGTTTGAGTAACACGTTCTCAAAGTAGTAAAGTATAGTTATTGACATTTTCAAGTTGTAGTGAGAACTTATGATTAAGTTTTTTTATTTAAAGCTCACCTGGTAAAGGGTTTCAATGTTAACACAATAATTATACTACTTACCAATCATTATTTATACTCTTACAGGTTAATATAACCGATCTATATTATCCTGTGACATCATTCCATGGAGAAGTTATTAATGTAAACATACAGTGTTCAAATCTGAGCCACAATCAATGCTTCTTTTTCAAAGTCAATGGAACTACCAATATATACGAAGGTATGTCCCTGCAATGTAAATTTGTCCTTGTCATTGTACCTGTAATTAATTTAATTAATATAATAATGGCATGGTTATCCCACTATTGAAATAGTGTCAAAACTTACATTTCCCAATGTTTCTTTTTGTGGAAATAAAGATGGTTGTATAATCTCGAAGATCTTAAATTAATTTGAACTTATAACTTAATTAGTTTATATCGCACAAACTTTTAGAAAAATTCAGGGGTGCAGTAAAAAATAATATAACCTTGTTGAGCCTCTGGATTAATGAAGAAGCTGAAGACCTTTGCACATCGACATCATCTCAACAGCCTCTACCAAAACCCTTCATAGAAAACTACTGGATTTGGTTTGTGATTGGTGGAATAGCCATGTTCTTCATTGTAGTATGGATTGGGCTCATAGTTGCCATAGCAAAAATGATCAGGATTATGAAGACCAGTAAGCGAATAGACTTGAGAATGGCAGTGCATGAAGATGCAAGCATTGCTTCATCTCACACTTCAAGTAAGATTAATTAAGATTACAGTGTTATGCTTGTAATTTTTTTGGGCATGTGCTTAGCTTATAATATTGATTTTGCTTAGATTTAATATTTTTGACTTGTAATTTTTTTGGGCATGTGCTTAGCTTATAATATTGATTTTGCTTAGATTTAATATTTTTGACTTTATAATAACTTAATACACTTTGATATGATGTTCAAAATTAATGTTGATTGTTCTTATACTTTGAAAGAAAA